>TARA_R110002003_G_scaffold121_21_pt1 | contig 19260 bp, 26 predicted proteins | sample TARA_R110002003 | Tara Oceans TARA_R110002003 (sample SAMEA4396441) | marine metagenome | biome: Westerlies Biome; feature: [SRF] surface water layer (ENVO:00010504); material: water (ENVO:00002006), including particulate matter (ENVO:01000060) such as... | depth 5 m
TTTGGAGCATCAAGCCGATGAAAACAAGCCGAGTGCGATCTGTGGCATGAATTCCATCAATAACGCCGGCGTATGATGGCAAGCTGGGTATCCTGGCAAGGTTTTGGGGAGCGAATCTAGTCATTATGAGCTTGACATGGACCAAGAGGAAAGTCGGGGAACTTACTCAGGATGTGGGCCAGTAAGTATGACATGCCCCTCGCCAATCTTACGGTATACCACCGCCGCCTTGCTTTCCCCAGATTCGACATGCAGGTCCTCGGTATAGCTCGCTAGAATTTGCACTCCTCGACTCGCGAGCTTGTCCGCATCGACGAAAACGCCACCTCCATTGTAGTAGCTCTTGAAATGATCAGCAACACTATCGTCTGCGTTGTCAAAGGCTGCCTTGTTGATCTTGATATCGGCTGCCCGTGCTCCAGCCTCGCTAGCATACTGGAACCCTGTGAAAGCTAGACCTCTACAGACGCCCGGAAAGAAGCCTAGTTCCCGGTCACCCACAACCGCCATTTTCGGATCGTCGACTTCGAACTCGCACTTTGCGCTGCCATAGTAGCCACCAGCGCAGAAGCCCAGGAAAGAGCCGCCGGCATTCACGTAGCGGCTAATGCGCCGGTTACCCTCACCATTGAGAGTGCGACAATAGCCCAGATCTGCACCACCTGGGAAGACGAGAAGTGCACAGGTATTGAACCAAGGTTCTTTGATGATGATGTCGCCAGTAACCGGTATCACGGCGTACGTTGGAGAGAGTAGTCTTCGGAGGGTGTAGAGGCAATGCCGAACGGATTCGGTAGTGCTGCCATGGCCTGATAGATCATCAGGAACATGTCGACTCGGACCTTGTCTGAATCTAACTGACCTGCGTATACCAAAACATTCATTTTTTTCGAGGCCATCTTGGCTCAAGTCGTGACGTTCGCGTTCGGAGCCGAATTTCTCCGCTTCTTCTCCGCAGAACACCGAGCGTTGCTCAACTCGAGGTCCACCAATCCTGACGCATACACCCTTCTGAGCTCTTCCAGGATGTCGAAAGACGACAAAGCCAGCGTTGCTGCCGCACAGCTCTTGATCGATGATGAACCTGATGACTGGTGTGTTGCGACGCCGAGGGGTCCCAAATGAGCGACCGAGCTAATTCAATGAAGGGACAAAAGAATCTTCAGCACCGGCTGTGCAGGTACAGCGATCAATTGAACTTCCGGGTATCTCAATTGACAGCCTTCAGACGAGAACGCGAAGTTGACGGACTGCTATTACGAGAAGAAGGACTGGCGGGCGTGCAAGCAAGAAGTGAGTCGTCGGAGGTTTTCCGATAGTGTTGCTTTTCGCAGCGTCGGAAGCCGAGATGTTGCCGAGCTATCAACACCAACATTTGGCTGATCACACCGCAGATGGAGACGTTTCGGCAGTGCTGGCAGAGACACGGAAATGATAAGAGGACTGATTCGAAGGATGCTTGAAGTGGTCTACCCAGCTGTAATATTATGTGTATAATCAATTGGGCGAAGATAACCTCCTTTAACCCGGAGCTCCTGTATCAACACATTGATCAACGGTAAATGGACGTACTCGTAGGTACAAACACAAATATCCGCAATGCAAATCAATCAGCTCTGGGGGCTTTGCGAGGGAGTCCAACAGCAATGGACGAAACACGCACGATGGATCACTATAAGTGCAGATTTCTATCCACTGGCTGAGCATCGAACCATGCAATTTTGTGCAAATAACCAACAGGTATTCACTCAGCATATACCTTCTCCGGATGCTTATGCTCATGTCCCTCCTTCGTTCTGCTCACCTTGACAAGACTTGCACGCATCCCGGGTTGGTACAATGGACATTTAACATTTATTAGTTGATGTGTTGATTCGTACATACTAATGGTTTCCTAGCGGGTACTTATACGCAAGAGAATCCATGCCCAATTGAAATACCCAGACCAGGTTAAGAGCCCAGCGACGCAGATAGAAAGCCGAGGAAGGAGGACGCTCATCAGAAATTAGTCCATAATTCAATGATCATCATCTGCTTCGCTCACCTCTCCCTCCACTGCGTCTTCTTCGCTCATGTATTCATCGGTTCCTTCCTCGTCGCTGAACTCTTCGTCGCTCGGCTCTTCTTCGCTTTCCTCCTCGTCGCTCATATCTTCGTCGCTCATGTCTCCATCGCTCATGTCGGGGCCGCTTATGCCCCTCGCTCTCATCTCTTCCTCGCTCAACTGGTCTTCAACAAACTTCCACGTATCTGTCACAACAACATACTCGACCGTCTCGTCCTTTTCGCCCTTGCCATGATGACTCCACGTGCGTCCTCCTAGCTTGCTCGTGCCATGCCAAGTCCATTCCTGCAACTCCGTCTTCTCGGCCGTCAGATATCCCTCAAAGCCTGTCGAGTCATCTCCTTCGCACCTCACGGGTAGCTTCCATTTCTTGTTTCTCTCCACAATCCGCATCATCTCAGCCTTCTTCCAACTCAAGGTTTCGTACTCAACTCTCAATCGGCGCAATCCTGGGCTCCCTTTGAAGGTGCAAAGCCACGTCTCCTTCATGGTCATCGGTACATTGTTCTCCCACCACCACCAGTCCGAGTATCGAATGGTAATGGTAAGTTCTGTGGGGCGAAATTGCGGCTCCGAAAAGATTACACGAAGGTTGCTGCCACCCTCGAGCCAGTACATTTGCGTGAAGAACCGCACTTTTTCAAGGGACTGAGCAGCCTGTGGCGTGAGATCTCGAAAGAAGCTCCGGCATGCACTGTTCCCGGAGCGGCCGTCTGGACCGCGATCTGAGATACGTTAGCTATGGTGTCGGGTTGTCGTTGCGGCAAATGCACGTACCAAACCAGAACGCCCATTCCAGCTCTCTCAGAAAGACTTTTTGCCCCTCAGCATAGACTGCTTTGCATGTTTGTAGGAGCGCACTGTTGGCCTTGCGCGGGCCAGAGAAGCCGGGTCTGTACCAGTACGAATCCTCTGGATACGATGCCGCATCATCTTCGTACTGCATGAGCGCATAAGCGAATATCTCATTCCTGATTTCGCCTGGGAGGACTCCGAAGAGGGGACTCTGTAGTTGGAAGTTGGTTGGTTGGAAGGAGAGGGTGGTTGCCATTGTCAGATGCGAGTGATGGTATGTAAGGACAAGCGAGCGCTGGGGAAATTCGTAGAGCTGGAACTTAATTACCTGGAGAACTGGATATATTCGCAATGGTAGTCGGGGATAGAGGAAGCTTTTGAGGTCGAGCTGCACGTGGATGAGACACGGCAAGTGGGGCAGACCTGGTGTTGCCTTGCGGCTGCCTAGGGGCCAGTGCCGAAATGGGTTAGCGAGAACGCTAAATTGCGAACTAAAGCGAGGACGCAGTCCGTGTAGTGAACGTCGGTATTGCTACGCCGATGCGACAGTTGATACTCCATCTCAGACAAGGCTATGGACCCCTTGGGAATCGCTGCAGAATATATCGCAAGTTCACATTTGTGCCTCTTATCATGAATCGCTGGGCGTAGTTCCTAAGGCGCTGTGAATGAGTGGCTAAACAGTCAATCTCGCTGACTGCGCGGGGTCATATTGCAGTTGCATTCGACTTAGACGTCTCGAACGATCGCTCCGTGTACGATATCCGCAACATCCCCGTGTACGTGGAGTCTGGATTGACTGTGAACATTGATCCAGTCACGCCTCAGCTTTGGCTCCCGACGTCAGCATGCGTGGCCCTCGCATCAGCCTTGGGACTTCAATGGGATGAAAGCACTCAGCTATATCTCATAAATGCAACGACACATGCTCGACTTCTCCAATGGAATTACACAATAACGTTCTCGCTGAGCTCCTCACGATCCCAAGGGGCTATCAAGAACTTCACGTTCCCAATCGACGTTTTTGATCTCACCGTCACATACCCGTTCGTAAACTCCTCGAGTCGCTACTTCCCGCTCAAACGCGCATCGCGTTCAGATCAATACGTCTTGGGTCGTGCGTTCCTACAAGAGACTCACCTTTCAGTGGACTACGACACCAAGTACTTCAACCTCTCCCAAGCAAAGTTCAGCGGCAACGACACGAATCTAGTGCGAATTCGACCGCAGCCCGCAACGATACCTCAACCATCAACCTTATCATCAGGAGCATATGCTGGCATCGGCATTGGAAGTGCTGTCTTTATATTGCTGCTTGTCTACCTTCTGTTCGCCTGGCGAAAAGCCTGGCGGCCTTTCACGCCCCAGAGATCCTTTGAAGCGCGCCTCACCAAGTACGAGAAGCCCGAACTACACGATAAAGCCGTGCCCAGGGTAGAAGCTATGGAAAAGGAGAGGATAGAACTTGAAGCCAAGGAGCCAGCGCACGAGGCGGGTAGACTGAACACCGTTTCTGATCAGCTGGAAATTGCAGGCTTGAGCGGGCTACATGAGATGGAAGCCACCGAGACCAGCACCTTCAACTTGTGACATTACATGTGAGCACAAAGCAATGACAACATCACCTCATCTCTCGCAAGCTTATTCCTCGAAAACGAGACCAGAAGAGCAGTTTCAACCAATGCAGGTACATTGCCCAGTTTCATGAATATATACAACGACACCCCGTTAATTTACAATTTCGCAAACACCGTCGGCACCGCCCCACCCATCTCCACCAACGTACTCTTATTCTTGACCCACGCCTCCAGTCCCTTGCGCCCATTCTCCACACCAACCCCACTCATCTTCCACCCGCCAACACTCATTTCCGCCGGACTCTCGCCCCACGTGTTCACCCACGTGATGCCCGCCTCCAACTTCGCAGTCACTTGGTGCGCAAGGTTTAGATTGTTGGTGAAGACGCCCGCCGCGAGGCCCATTTTGGTAGCGTTTGCGCGCGCGACGACTTCGTCGACGGTTTTGTAGGAAAGGATGGCCATGACGGGGCCGAAGATTTCTTCTTGCACGATTTTCATGCTGTCGGTGCAGTTGGTGAAGACGGTGGGTTGGACCCAGTAGCCGTTGGAGTAGGACTTGTCGTAGTGGGAGGAGAGCCACGAGGGCTTGTCGGGACCGCCGTGGAGAAGCTTGGCTTTGTCGTGCTCGATGCCGTGGCGGATGTACGAGAGGACTTTCTCGTAGTGTGGTTTGGAGACGAGCGGGCCGAAGTTGGTGTTTGAATCTAGCACGTCGCCGGCGCGGATGTGCTGCATCTTTTCAAGGAGGCGCTTCTCGAAATCGGCTTTCATGGCCTCGGGGACGAATACGCGGGTTCCGTTGGTGCAGACCTGGCCGGTGGAGAAGAAGTTTGCCATCATTGCGCCGTCGACTGCTTGGTCGATGTCTGCGTCTGGGAGAATAATGCACGGTGACTTGCCACCCAGCTCCATTGTGACATACTTCATCCCTCCTGCTGCGCTGGCTGCCACTTTCGCGCCTGTCGATACTTGGCCGGTGAAGCTCACCTTTGCAATCCCCGGGTGTTGCGTGAGGTATGCGCCGACCTCGCCTCCGCCCTGGATGACGTTGAAGACACCTGCAGGCACGCCGGCTTCAGCATAGATCTCAGCCAAGGCTGTTGAGTGCAGCGGTGTGAATTCTGAAGGCTTGTAGATCATGCAGTTTCCTGCTGCCAGGCACGGTGCTGACTTCCACAAGGCGATCTGGATGGGGTAGTTCCACGCTCCAATACCTGCGCACACGCCCAGCGAGTTCTTTGTTGTGTATACCCATGCATCCCGTCGCAACTGTGTCGTCTCACCACTCATTCCGCCCCCGCCCACCACATTCGCAAAGTACTCGAGGACATCAGCGCCAGTCACGACGTCCACGGTGGATGTCTCGGAGAACGGCTTGCCGGTGTCGCGCGTCTCGATCCTGGCAAGGTCATCGTTGCGGGCGCGAAGAAGGGCTGCGGCTCGCTGGAGGATTCGCGCGCGTTCAATGGATGGCGTCGCTGACCACGCTGGGAAAGCTTTTTGTGCCGAGGCAATCGCCGCGTCGATAGCGCCTGGGGTTGTGGTGTGGATGTTTGCGATGGGCTCAGCAGTTGCGGGATCGATTGTCTGGAAAGACGATGTTGAGCTTCCGCGTTGAAGCTTGCCGTCGTAGTAGGCGAACCGGGGCGCGAATGGGAGAGTCATGGTTACTGCAGATGCTGTATGAGGCGGTATCAAGGCACGTATTGCGCCTGCAAAGGGATCCCTCTGTTTTCAACCTGCAAGTCAAGCAACCAAAGCCCTCACTCAATCTTTGCAAGGTCAGCGTACTTGCTGATGCGCAGCAGTGCCTTGTCCATACTTACATCGCTCGTGATAGCGTTGGAGAACTCGTGCAGTCAATGCGCCTGAAGCTTCCTTGGTTGGGCAAAAGGTCCGGAAAACGGTCTTACGATAAGTTATCAGAGGATCAGGTCCAGTGCATATGGAGGCGCATGTCACAGCAGGCGCACGCGCAAACGCCTTTCAACGCCGTCCAAGCTGCTCCCAGAACTGCGGCATAAAAAGATGACCGACGTCTGCCGTGCCCTCACCGCCTGCTCCTATCAGCAAGCGGATCCCGCTGCGACAGGGATACCCATGTGTCGGGACGTGCTTCTGGCGGGGTCGATTCACAGGGCGCCGCCATGGCATCATCGGACGACTTTTCGCTGCGATTACTTAGAGTTCTCACGGGCTGCAATGATAGACATAATGAGACAATTTGTCTCACGAGAGCCTTCTACCCTGTTGGAGACGGTACTGCTCAAACGCGCCTTTCTTTGACTGCCTCGCCCAATCTTCCGCGATCCTCTCCAGAAACGGCTGACGGCGTCAACCTCAACATCGCAGGGACCGTGCACTCATCCGATCAAACCGAAGAGCCGCCGCGTAGCACGTCTTATCTTGGAAGGAATTTTACATATCTTGCAGGACCTCCATCTTTCTTCACCTTCAGCCTCACTAGTGATAACACCCGTCGCCTGCTCTGAGCCTAAAGCAACGAGAGTCCCTGCATCATCCTTTGTTGGGTGTGATCTCAAATTTTCGCAGGAAGCCGGAGTACTTAAGCCAAGTCTACGCATCATCAAATCGTGAAGAGCCTCCAGCAGCACCAAAGCAACACTCTTACGCTGCACTCCGAAACAAGGATGGCATCAACCGTCACCTCCATTCCTCAGGATGCCTCGTACGATTTTGTCATCGTCGGCGGTGGCACAGCTGGCTGTGTTATCGCCTCTCGCCTGACGGAGTACCTCCCAAATAAGTCCGTCCTCTTGATTGAGGCTGGCCCAAGCGACTTCATGGATGACCGCGTGCTCTTGCTCAAGGACTGGCTGAACCTCCTCGGTGGTGAGCTCGACTATGACTACGGCACCACTGAACAGCCCATGGGCAACTCACACATCCGCCATTCCCGTGCCAAGGTATTGGGAGGCTGCTCATCGCACAACACTCTGATCTCATTCAGGCCCTTTGAGTACGATCTCAAGAGATGGGAAGCCCAGGGCTGCAAGGGATGGACCTTCAAGACCTTTATGCGTGTGCTTGACAACCTCCGCAACACCGTGCAGCCCGTGCACGAGAACCACCGAAATCAGCTGTGTCTCGACTGGATCGACTCATGCTCAACTGCCATGGATATTCCCGTGATCCACGATTTCAACCATGAAATCAAGAACAAGGGCGCCTTGAAGCCATCTGTCGGCTTCTTTTCCGTGTCGTACAACCCAGATGACGGTCGCCGAAGCAGCGCTAGCGTTGCGTATATTCATCCCATTCTCCGCGGCGAAGAGAAGCGTGACAACTTGACTGTTCTCACCAACGCCTGGGTCAGCAAGGTCAACGTCGCAGGCGACAAGGTCACTGGCATCAACGTCACCTTCCAGGACGGTTCGAAGCGCACTCTCGGCCCCAAGTGCGAGACCATCCTCTGCGCAGGCGCAGTCGACACTCCTCGTCTCATGTTGCTCTCTGGTCTCGGACCCAAGGACCAATTGTCCAGCCTTGGCATCCCGGTCGTCAAAGACATCCCCGGTGTCGGCGAGAACCTGCTCGACCACCCCGAAAGCATCATCATCTTCGAGCTGAACAAGCCCGTCCCCGCAAACCAAACCACCATGGACTCAGACGCCGGCATCTTCCTCCGCCGCGAAGTCCCCAACGCAGCAGGCGACGACGGCGACATCGTCGACATAATGATGCACTGCTACCAAATCCCCTTCTGCCTGAACACCGCTCGGTAAGTCCACCTCCATCTGCCCATCACGTGATCCCCACATCCTAACACCCCCCAGCCTCGGTTACGACTCCCCCATCGACGCCTTCTGCATGACGCCCAACATCCCTCGCCCCCGCTCCCGCGGCCGCATCTACCTGACGTCTTCCGACCCGACCGTCAAGCCCGCGCTGGACTTCCGCTACTTCACCGACCCCGAAGGCTATGACGCAGCCACCATCGTCGCGGGCCTCAAAGCCGCGCGCAAAATCGCCCAACAAGCGCCCTTCAAGGACTGGATCAAGCGCGAAGTCGCCCCCGGCCCCAAAGTCCAGTCCGACGACGAACTCAGCGAGTATGGCCGCCGCGTCGCGCATACCGTGTACCATCCCGCCGGCACGACCAAGATGGGCGATGTGCGCAGCGATGCGCTGGCGGTTGTCGATCCTGAGTTGAAGGTGCGCGGCCTGAAGGGCGTGAGGATTGCGGATGCGGGCGTGTTTCCGGAGATGCCGACGATTAATCCCATGTTGACGGTGTTGGGGATTGGCGAGCGGGCGGCGGAGTTGATTGCGGCGGAGTGGGGGTGGAGGGGGTTGGAGAAGGAGAAGTTGTAGTTGGAGAGGTGTGTGTGCGAGGATGGGGGTGGGGTTATGTATATATTTGGGGTGTATGGAGTTGGAAAAGGAAACGGGTTTGGATTTGGAATGCATGTGGGAATGCATTTATCGACATGACAATGTTGCGCGCGATACTTCGAAGGCGGCTGATTGCTTGTATGTGCACTTGTAACTTTCTGCCTGAAGCATGATAGGTAGGTTGCTGATGAGCTTCTCCTAGTCTAGAGTTATGGAAGTCCACCAGGCTGACACATGTACAGGCAGGAAGTTGTTGTCAAGTGTTGTGTATTCCGTCTATCTCGCATACCAATCTTTCACAGTCGCGAGTTTGGGTATAAGCGGACGTCCCATCAATCACCTTCCCCAGAAAATCATCTCATCTCCAATATATCTTTCAGGAGATCCTCAGCCACCAAAGTCTTTCCATCCCATATTCAGTCGTCGAACTCAAACAGCCTCGTCATACCGTCATCCTCTTCCTCCTCCGTCGCATCCTCGCTGTCATGTTCCCGCTGCTCAGTCACCTGTCCCGCAACACCAGATCCACCTCTTGTCATCGCCTCCGTAAATCCATCTCGCTGCAGTGGAGTCAACGGTCCAACAATCTCCCCTGTCGAGCTCATCTCAGCCGTCTCCAGCACAAACGGCCCCCTCTCGTCTCCAAACGGCTGTAGGTCCTGCCTCCCACTCTCCCTTCGCCTCCTCCGCTCCACAATCTTCTGCTCAGCGCGCCTTTGCTCTTCGATCTTCCGCCTCCCACCTTTCAACCACTTGCCCACCGGTCGTGGTAGCTGGTCGACGCCGGTGCCGGTGTGATCAGCAGCCCAAGAGACGAGGGACAAGGCGCCTTTGTTTGCGGAAGAAAAGGCAGCGGTGCCGACGCTCCAGCCGGCTTTGCCAATGCCGGAGTGTGTCAGGGCGGAGGCGTAGGATGCGGTTGCGCTGCTGACTTGGGTGAGTGCGGCGGAGGTGTCGTGGAGCGCGGTGGGCCAGGTTCCGGGAAAGTCATACGAGGACGGGCCGGAAGGGGTCTGCACAGGGGAGTCAGCGAGAGTACAGTGAGGTCAAAAGTAGGTCAGTGTGTGTAAGTTCACGGGACTAAGTAGGTAGGAAGTGGTCGCACTTACGTCGTCGTCCCGCTGAAGGAGATTCCAGTCGTCACTGTCGGTCGAGCCCTTGTTCCTGAGCTGAGGTACCTGCGCAGCACTGCTGGATGCTCTGGAGTGATGCCGGCTCTGGCTTCGAGGAGAGGAAGGTTGCTGGCTTAGTCGGCGGTTTGGCGCCTGAGGCTGCTCACTTGGGCCGCGGGATCGATCCTGGGCCTGATCGTGGTCAAGCGCATACGGCGACGCCTCAGGCTGCGCGTTCTGCTGGTCAAGATATGACTGAGGCCGCTCTCCTGCGCTTGGACGGCTGTTGTGTGAGGCTGAAGAAGTGTTGCGACGATGTTGTCTGCCGCGGTCGCTGCTTGCAGCCTTGCGTGGTTGACTGTCTTGGTCCATCGCGGCTGCTGGCGTTGATGATGTGTGCGTTGCTCTTTCTGTTCTCTGGTTAATTAATACAGTGGTCCAAAATGTGCGACTCTAAAAGCATGAAAGCGAAGGCTGCTGCTGTGTGCGCTATCCTGGTGAATTGTCGTGATGGAGTAACGAGTATCGGGAGTTTGAAGAGGGCGAGCTTCAAACGCCGACTGCACGTCACCACAGAACTATTGATGGGATGCTAAGGCAACGGAGCTGCCGCCGAGGCGCCAGGCCGTCGTGGAGAAGAGAGGAGCGACCGGTGTGGAGGTCGGTGGGTCGGAACAAACGGTCGGTACCGTACCATGCAGCACAACGGCGGATGTGGCTCAGCCTTGTAGGCCCTGAAAGCCGGAAGCCGTAAGAGCGCTCATGTAACACCCTCGATGCAGCGTTATACACCTTGACAAGACTAAATTTGCGGGAGTCGCTCAGATGGTCGCACACGAGGCCCAACCTGCGTCCTCGTCTTCATGCACTAATTCACGAGCGGCAATGTCGTCTGTATCCCAATGTTCTATGTTTGCGGCTGTTCTGGCTTTGTAGCCGAGTGTGAAAGCGATCTCACGTGACTGTCACATATAAATTGCTCAGCCCCTTGTGTCACACGATGCACGCAAAATAAAGCCAGCCCGAGGAGTACGATGCGCCAGCACACGTACACTTTTATACAGGTTGACCGAATACAACGAGAAATTTAATTCCGATTTCGAGGCGACTATTTTTGATATATGCTATTTCTCTGCTCTCCAGTACTTGGAGAGAGGTCTTGCTTCGAGAGCCGAAGGATTGAAACGGGCGGCTCCTTGACCAAACTAACTCGAGAAGGCTGTATGCATTCAACGCAAACATGAACCCGAACATACCGTGCCATAGAAATCCAGACCCCACGCCCGTATTGTGCCACTGTTGTGTTAAAGGCAACATGAATGCCAGCGTCTGCGGGCGCTAATCGCGATCCGGGAGTGAATTGAGTACCACGTGACCCGCCAGCTCCGGATATTCTACCTTTCATGCTCGCACCCCTGTTCCGTCGATATAGCAACAATCACCTCGATCTCTCCACCATTCGTACGGATATAGTGTGTGCCGAGGTGCCTGCCTGCTTCCATCTTCTACCTTGCTGGCCCCGACCTGTATGATAGTGCTTTGGTGAAAGATCCACACCGCACTGCTCGCGATACGCCATATCGCTACAAGCCGCCTTTGCCAAGAATTATCCCGCTGCCTGCGTAGTGTAAGTGTGCGGAGAACCCCTCTCTACATAAACCCTCACTCGCCCGCTCTTTCCACTCATCACGCCGCCCTCGATATCAACTTTGACCCTCTACTGCCCGTTCAACCTGGAGGATCACCGTAGAAAATCGAGTCACTAGACTGAGCCTTTTCTCAAGCGGTCGACGTCAATACCTTCCAGGCCAAGCAACTGTCGTAGCATTGATCAAGATGTCACGCACCATGGTCTCCCAGTCGCTGGACAGTAAGCTCTCCTGCTCCGCATCACTAAGAACCACGCGCTAATAAGACATAGATGTCGTCACTATCGAACCCCAGCACCCCGCAGGCTTCTTCCACGCCGTCGGTGACCAACTTGCCGACCTGGCACCCGACTGTCGAATCCGTCCAGAGGACCAGCGCCGCCTTGTCAACATGGTCCGCTTGATGGGGATGCCTCCATTGCGGATCCACCGCGTCCATGGCCATGGTGACTACGCCTCATCCAGCTACAATGGTGCAGAGCGTCGGTTCGTTGCCCCTCGAGGCGGCTTTGGGCCGCCTCAGTCCGTCAATGGGTCGTTCTGTTTCAACCATGACCATCCCAAGTTCTCCAAGATGTATCCGGATCTTGATAAGTCAGTCTATGAGAATGACAACTTGCGGGCTGAGAATCTGCCACCTGACCCTAATATGGTGGCTCGGAAGGAGCGCAAGCCTCGGTCAGATACTCCCGCGCCGTCGGAAGAATCTGCTTCTTCCCTTCCTGCGCCTCGCCAGTCACCTAAAGGTCTGGGTCCGGCGGCGCGAGATCTTGAATCGGCTGCTCGTTCGACGCCGCATCCAGCCGCTTCAGACAGCTTCTTCGGCCCTCCGCAAGGCCCTAACATGTCATTCTACCATCCAGACAGCCGCCACACTCCAACACTCGACCCACATGGACCTGGATCTGAGCCTCAACTTGCTCAAGACAAGCGGCTCCAGCGTGTCAAGAAGCAGATGCGTGCCGAGCCTCGTTTGCACGCTCGCACCCCTCTTTCCTCCTCTCCCCTCTCGCCCTTCACGTCTGCTGGGACTTTGCGTCCGGCAGCTCGGGCGCAACTTCAAGATGCAAAGCCTGTAACTGAGACGAGGCGCACTGTTGCGCATATTTGCGACGCGACTGAGCCATCGGGCTATCGGGTTGTGTATGCCACTGAGTCTGAAGACGACGATGGTGACGCAGAGCCGAATGATTCACCGTCGGCGACATCTGCCCAGGACACAGTCAACGACACAGTCGAGGTCCAAGAGAATGTTTTGACGGATGTCCGTGAAGACGTCAGCGTCACTGATGTAGTTCCATCCGAGATCGAGACGGCTACTTCGCTTCCCAAGCAGCTGCCAAACAACGACGACTCCGGTATCGCCCTGGACGACACCATCATGTCTGATGGCGACGACATTACCAACGACCTCACTGCTCAAGACACCTCCACCCCGCCGCCTCGCGACCCCTTCTCCAACTTCTCCCAAGACTCCGCCTACGGCACCCAGCCATCCGCCTCCCAGGATCCCGACGACCCATCTCGCCTCTCTCCAGGCTCGGATTCCAACACCGACACACCAGCGCCAATAAACACCAAGAAGCCCCGCAAGCAAGCCGTTCCCAAGCCCGCTGCGTCGCGCCGCTCCACGCGCATTAAGCAGAAGACGGATTCGCAGGCGTCTCAGCGTGCTCCTCCTTCGACCCTGGGCAAGCGCGGCCGTGGCGCCGACGCTGATGGCAAGATTGCTGGGCCCAAGGCGAAGCGCGGCAAGACTTGAGTATCGCGCGTGCGTGCAAATGGGTATCCCGGCTGTTCATCAACCTGGCGGACCGGTGCCATGGACGTCGCGCGTTGATGGGAACGGTCACTGGCGTACACTCACGCCTACGCTATCGTAGCAGAGCCTGCATGTTTCGTTCCTCAAGTCCATGTGAAGATTCTGCGGAAGGAGCCCAGCCGTTGACGCATCAGCTGATTACTCAATTGGCGCTTGAATACCCGCATGCTGCCATGTCAAGTCATGTATTTCCTTTGTTCCGCCATTGCGTTGGGTCGTTTGCTTTGCATGAGTGCCTGAAGGAACTCATACATTTTTGACGCGTTTGGCTTACAATACCCCTGTATTTGTATCACTGTATCATGTAACGAAGGGAAAATTTAATGGGTTTCGTTTGTGTAGAGTTAGCTTGCGTTGCGCTCAGTGGATTAGAAAACGAGAAAAAACAATAAAAAAAGTCGAGGAATAGGACTTGTTCGTTGGACATCACCGTAGCGTGAAGTCGGCGTTGATGTGTGGTGTAATGTGATGTACCGTTGGAGACGAAGATCTCGGCTCCCCTCCCGCGTGTCACTCGAGCCATGCAGGCACAACGCTCCGATGTGGCTCGGGCCGAAGCACCATGTCACTTCACAAGCACCGTAATCTGACTCCAATCCGTTAATATAATCCCGCTGATGTCAACAATGCGTCTTGCTTCGTTCAGTGCATTGATCGTTCGCCCACTGGTACCGCACGCCATGGCCTCCCTGTCCGCATCCACCGCCTCCACCGTCCCAGTAACCCGCATCGCCTGCTTCAAATTTCGACCCGACGTCACCTCGGACCAAAAAGGTGGTCGGACAAGCGCCTTTCTAGATCTCTACGCACAGCATCCGGACCTCCTGCTCGTCCCGCCACGAGGTGGACAACCGCTGAATACCCCGCTCGACTTGACGAATGTGAAGAGAGACAAGGAGTGGGATACTGGATTCATCGTTGTCTTCAAGGTGTGCTAGTAGCATTGACTGTCAGTAGTATAGCTGACGAGCGTAGAGTGATGACGCGAGGAAGGAATTTGATCAAGATCCGGGACATGATAGGCTAAAAGTATGTGTATGCACGAAATTGGATCCGTGATTCTGATGAATGAGGTAGAACGAGACGGATCCGCTGTTGCAGCAGGTCTTCGTGTACGACTTCATCGAGCAGGCAAATCTGGGGTGGTAGCGACATCGAGACTTCGTTGAAAATGTGGGCGCCAGCAAATTTTCGCAGGATGTCCTCGACTTGGTTGTAGTCGCGAGATAGATTAGATCGTCTATCTGCCTCTTTAGCTTACTGGATCGTGCTGGTGTTTTTCTCTCGACTTGAAGCTCCTTCCAAGTTGGTATGTCACGTGACACCACGCCGTTTGCCTTCACTTCAATCGCTAGCGTACCACACACCGTATTTTCTACTCTGACCCCTCCAAGCATCAGCACCAACTCTTTGCTAGGGAGCCCAATATATGACAACGATCTAGCACTCGCGATCGGCTGCCCATCATGTCTTCGAACGCGGAGAAATACTTCGACGCGCTGCTCGCCCTCTCCGGCGATCCATTATTTGCGGATCTACGCGAGAATCTCCTCGCAAAGATCGGAGACGAGGACCTGCCAAAGTTGGTCAAGCACAGCGTGGCGCGCAATCTCTCCAGACAGGATTCTGAGTTCATCATTACAAGGGTGCTCGACATAGTTGCGGGCGAGGAGAAGATGAAAGAGGGCACGAACGGAAATGACGGTGGAAGGGAGGTGATCAAAATTGAGGATGATGAAGTCGAACGGAACAGTTCGCAGGTCCGAGGCCAGGGTAAGGATAGCTATGAGATGGTTTAACTCGCACTGACGCGTCGCAGATCTTGCCCAGCCCCGAAACACGCATCCAATGTCACCATCGATAGGTCCTTCACGACAGGGAGACACCGGATCGACGCGAAAGCGAGCGCGTGACCTGGACATAGACACCGAGGCCAGAGAACAACCAAGATATAATACTAATAGGGGCTACGTCGTCATGCCTGTCAGCTACCCCGATCGTGCTCCTCGAGCTGAGGCGTCCGCTCCAACTACGATGCCGGATATTATGGATGCCCCCATGGTTCAAGACAAAAACTTCCGCCGACATCGATCAATCAGCACGTTAACAGAGATGGAAACGCCGAGCGTAGCTCCAGACAGAGAGAAGTTTGTCCCAGACATCCAGATGATCGTCTGGGACCCACACGACAGCGAAGGCTGGAAGTCAATGTCCAGTTTACCACCTCGACTAAGCACCTATCTTCAAAAAAAGCTCAACTCTGATTACAACGACACACCCGGCCACACCAAAGTCTATAGCAGGATGTTTCGGTACCGGGAACGAAATCTCGAGACAGCCTGCGCCAGTTATTACGTAATTCATAGGACGTCCAGCAAGAACCAATGGGATGAGGCGCTGGGAAACAAGAACAGGACTTGCGATCATTGCATCAGATCAAAGAGAATCTGTGCGAGGCTTGTGAGGGTGCATGATGTTATTCACTTCGCTCTGTTTCCTCTGCCGGAGCAACGCAGGCTTGACAAGGTATGGACCGATGTGGAGTACTGGGTCCGAGGATGAGGAGACAAGGTACCAGGAGGCGAGCGAGACGCCCGTGCCAAGATGAAAAGGATCTCTGGCTCAGCAGTGCGCCCGATTATGGCTTCGCCAGACAAGCGCTTAGGTATCCACTCGAACCTGATGTATTTTAATCCAGAACTGAGAAAGTGTTGGACGACGTGGATCTGAGTTGCTGCCTTTGATCTGCCTTTTTTTGCTTTCTTTCCGCTTCTCTAGCCTGCTTCTTCTTCCTTTTGTTCGAAACATGCTCGACTGGAAACTCAACGCCAGCTGAACTATATATCTCCTTCATGTATTCCGTTAAGGCTCCATGTTCTGCTAATACTCGTTTCGACTGGCCAGGTACGCTGAACATATCTGGTATGGCAGGGAATGTCGACATGTGCTTGTCAATATCAGAAAGGTACTCAGACAATCCAGGCACAACTGTTTGGTTGGTAGCCAATCGAATAGCGATGATTTGCTTAAGCATGCGTAATGAATACATGGATGCCTGCACGCGAGCGGTCAGCTGTAAGAAAGCCCACGTGTTGTCGAATTCAGCATTGAGTACGCGTAGAAGCATTTGCAGCGGAGGTGGAGTGTTCAATTCGGCGAGGACGACACCCAAAGCGAATAGGGTCCAAAGCAACGTAGGATCGATAATCTTGGACTTGGCCCAACGATGTAATGCGCTCATTCGAGCCTCCACATCTTTTGCTGGTACGGCGAGGTTCGTCGAGGTGTAAGTGCTGATAGGTTGCGATGAAATGCCCTGCGCCTTCCTTCGATATTCGTGTACGTTCGATGCTGGAGGTGCAAGCAGCGAGTATGCAAAGATGCGGATATCTTGTGCCATATTCCATGCAGATGCCTGGTTGGAGTCCTCGACTAGCAGTGGCAGATGTACGGTTATGCGCGAAGACCCGAGTAGTGATTCATGGACAAATTCGAATACCCGCACATCCAACGCTTGTAGTGAAAGTTCGAGCGGGGGGCATTTGCCGATATATGTGGGCGTGATACCAGGTTCTGTATAGCGCTGACTGAAATCCGTGTAGAGGGACGAATGTATGTCGACACTGCGAGCATCACAAGCCAATTCATTCTGGCCCTCGGAAGTCCTCTGGGATATTACCCAGGCGAATGGTACCAAGCTCGTCAATTGCAGCTTCTGCGCGATCTGCTGCGGCGAGTAGGCCTTGAAGCTTTTCACCGAGTCTATGTCTTTGAAAAGAACGATTAGTGTCTCGGGATGGTAGTTGAACAGGAGAAGATCAGTGTCACTGGTGAAGATGATGGATCTTGGGACGTCCTTAGCCTTAAGCCCGCAGAAGTCATCTGCCTCTCCTGGCACGATTTGGGCCTTGGCTGCAAATGAAGACCGTGCCAGAGCTTCTCTCAAAGACGGAGCAAGGAAAGCGTACGAAGTCGACCCTAGATACGTAGGAATCGGGCATGCCCCAGTCGCATAGCTTGCGCGCAACTGCTGTACACGCCGGTTGTTCTGCTCCGTTCGCGACAGCCTCTCAGCTTGCTTAGATGATGGTAGCGCTCCATCGAATAGCACGTCTGAACTATATGTAGCAAGTTAGCCACGAGTTCAGAGTCACCTGGATGTGGGCCTCACTTTGTCTCAAAGGATGACTCCTACCAGGGCTACGGAGCGCAGCCAGCTTATCTGAACTGCGCAAAGAGGTTGAAAGTAAAGATGACCGGCGAGCACTCACACCTTGATGCCTTGATGTTCCAAAGACTCCAACCACTGGATGGCGGCGCTGTTGATGTCGGCATATGATGGGACTTTAGACTGGCTTGAAGCAAAGCTAAGTGCAAGCTTTTGGCCTTCGTATGCCAAACTCGGTCCATCAACGATAGCAGTGTAACCCTTCAGATCTTCAGCCGAATACCGGATGGCATAGGGTTCAAGACGTCTAGCGAGCCCCGGTATTCCCATCTTTCGAGGAGGCAAGGACGACCGAGACTAACACAGTAGTTACCCACGGGGAAGATTTTTTGCGAAATTCTCGAGGCTATTGCAAGCGTTGAGCAGCTGGGTAGCTCCAGAAGTCGGAACGGCAATAGTAGTGCAGCGTGGAGGCAGGCATGCAGGGTCCAGAAGCGGCAGTACGCGTGAAGGATTTTAGCCGAGAAAACAGAACCCGGCTACCGACGATAGCTAACGCAGAAGGCCAGTAAATGCTCGCAAACTCGCCACACGCTCGACGTTTCCGTGCGCTGTTGAGAAAAAATGGTTGAGGTGATAGCACGAAGTGGCGGAAGTCCTTCCCAAGCTGAGCTAGGCCGACGCACTGACAGCGTCATCCCGCGCGGTGGGGAAGGGTCGTGCTGCCCCTCACCGAGCTCAAAAGTTGGAGGTGTCGCTGCACCAACACCCCAATTGCTTCAATTGCACCTAATTTCAGATTAAACCCCATACATCAGTCAATATGAGCGTCCGCACGGTCGAACTCAAGCCCTTCCAGGACCAGAAGCCCGGAACGTAAGTCATCACCTCTGTTTACATCCTCACCGCAATTCTTGGCGGGTTCGGAGCTCTCTCGTGAGCTGCGATGCGGTATTTCTAGCTGCACTGTTGCTACGAGGCATTCGCACTCAAACATGTTCATCACGGTATTGACCACGAGCTAATCCGCCCCCCAGTTCTGGTCTCCGCAAGAAGGTCAAGGTCTTCCAGCAAGAACACTACTCAGAAGCATTCGTTGCCAGCATCTTGCTGTCAATCCCCGAAGGTGTCAAAGACTCGTTCTTGGTCATCGGTGGTGACGGCCGTTACTGGAACCCCGAGGTCACCCAATTGATCGCGAAAATTGGTGCCGCATACGGCGTGAAGAAGCTCTTGATCGGCCAGAATGGCATCCTCAGCACACCAGCCGCCAGTCACGTCATCCGGATACGGAAAGCAACTGGCGGTATCCTGCTGACAGCTAGCCACAACCCTGGAGGTGAGCCACTTGCGAAGCCTGGGATCTCCAGCGGCAGTTAGGGACTTCAAAGAATGAAGGCTGATTACGAATAGGCCCCACTGAGGACTTCGGTATCAAATACAACCTTGCAAACGGCGCCCCGGCGCCTGAGAGCGTCACGAACAAAATCTACGAGACCTCCAAGAACCTCACTTCCTACAAGATTGCCGATATCCCAGACGTCGACCTCAGCAAGATCGGAACACAGAAGGTCGGCGACCTCGAGGTCGAGATCCTACATTCGACCGAGGACTACCTCAAGATGCTCAAGGACATTTTCGACTTTGACCTGATCAAGTCGTTCCTCAAGCAGCACTCCGACTTCAAGGTTCTCTTCGACGGTCTCAGCGGCG
>TARA_R110002003_G_scaffold122_7_pt1 | contig 19236 bp, 16 predicted proteins | sample TARA_R110002003 | Tara Oceans TARA_R110002003 (sample SAMEA4396441) | marine metagenome | biome: Westerlies Biome; feature: [SRF] surface water layer (ENVO:00010504); material: water (ENVO:00002006), including particulate matter (ENVO:01000060) such as... | depth 5 m
TGATAGCCGGCAGCGGGTTCCGACCTAAGGAGTGAAGACTCTCAATCATGCAGTTGGAGAGATTCAGTGCACGAAGACATGTGAGGGAAGCGAGACTATCTGGTATCTCCGTGAAGAGATTAGTAGAAAGGTCAAGCGACTGCAACGTGTTGGCCAATGGCGCAAGACTGGTAGCGGTGATATGCGTAAGAGCGTTGTCAGCTAGGCTTAGATGCCTAAGGAATCTCCATTTGGTCGATGGGAACCAGCCGAGCGACAGCAGGTTGGAAGAGCTTCCACGCGGAGTAGTGGACCGCACGCTCGAGCCTGAGCTTCCCGAGGATCTACGGATGTTCGGCGTACTAGTCCTGCCATAGACGTGTGCTGAGCCATGACGAGAGCTTGGAGGTCGGGTTGGAGATGTGCTTCGTTGTCGCTGGGCAGCCGAGCCCCTCGTAGAAGACTCACGCCCTGCTGCCGCGCTTCTTGGACTGGTGCTCTGCTTGCCGGCCGCAGGTGGAGACAACGGCGGTGACTCGGACCTAGCAAGCTGCGCGTGCTTTGGAACAGGGCTTGTAGTTGTCCAGGCATTTGATGGCGAAGTAGGTGCTTTCGCGGATCTCCTTCGACGCTTGTCAATGTCATCAAGCACGATGTTGATCAAAAGATCAGCTGGATCGTCAACGCCGGCTCGTTTGACAGTCAGACTGCGTAAATTCTCCGCCAGACGATCCCAGCCGTAAAATTGACGAAAATCTATATCGTAGATCTCCAAGGCAGTAACGTTCTTGAAAGCGAAGAGAGGCACAGCGGTGTCGAATGGGAACTCTTCGTAGCCCGCTATAAGACGAGCCTTGTGATCTGGCGCAAGTCGCAAGCAGGGGATCTTGGTGAAAGCAGAGTACAAGTACCTGAGATCCTCTTGAAGCTGCACCTTTTGTCTTTCGGCCTTGGCAATACTGTTGGAGCCCATGCGGAGAGATGACCAAAGCGAGGACATGCCCGACATGACACTGCGAACGCTCGACACTGAATGTATAGAGTCCCGGTCTGAGGATTTCGGCTTATTGCGTTGGGCGTTGCTTAGGAACGAGACATAATTGGTGGGCGAGGCATCAGTGTGAATGTTCTCCAGGCGCACATTCATGGGCCCCACGGGTATGCCTAGGTCTTCGAACCGCGAGAGCACATAGAACAGGTGATGGGGTGTCAACGTAAGCTTCGCGGGTTTGATCGCCTGTGACGTGAACGTCAAGGATGGGAGTGACAAGGCAGCCGCCCAGACGCTTGATGACGAGGAGGAGGGAGGACTCGAAGGACCCGTGGGCGACGATGGAGAGGCAGTGGTGGGCTGGCCATTAGTAGATCCTCGCCGCTGCAGCTGTAGAGCATTTGCGAGCGCTTTTTCGTGTGTCCGAATAAAGTAGGCCAGGTTCTAGTGAAGTGTCAGTACCAGATTCTCACGGAGCGGCTCGTCCATATCCCCTACCCTTATGAAGATCTGCCCATCTTCAGTGTCCATGATATTTGGCTGGCAGACGAGGGCTGCATATAGGGCTTCGCGGTTGTCGTGCGGTGAGCGCTCTGTATGGCCACGATCCCGAAGGCCGCGGGGGGAGTGTGCGGCAAGGAGAGTGCTTCCTGTCGCGGAGGGCTCACTGCGCGCCTATGCTGTAGGACACAGCGGGCTAGTGCTTGGAATGATCAGCGTCGAACACTGTCGCAGATGGTGCAGCGATAGTCACGGCGGAGGGTGGTCTTGGCAAGTGGGGTGGTTTGGAGGACTCGACGTACCGTTGACGAACAGCCTCCTGGTGCCCTAGGCAGAGAGACCTAGGTGACGAGCGAACAGCGGCGGACAGAGGCAGATAATATGCAGCAGCGGCGTAGGGAAATGAGCCCACTGGCGGCGGGCAGTAGCACAGAGCGAGTTGGCCAAGAGGCGTGCTGGTGAGCCAAAGAGAGGTGCAGCTGCGATATGCAACACACGCCGAGAGCGCCGGGGTAGCGATACACGGTACTGGCCAGGGAAAAAAGACGACCCGATGCACCCACTGGCGGATGCTGCAGGGTGAGAAATGAGCGGCGGCAGCGCGACAGTGACGGGGGCGTGTCGTCGTCAATAACAACAACAGAGGATTGGAAAAGTGCAGTAATCTGGTGGGGAAGAGGCGTAGGGGAAATTGGACGGCACGGGATGCCGCGTTTGGGTGTCCGAACGCTGGTCGCGACGCGTCTATCCTCAGCACACTGCGATAAACGTCAAAGGCAGACTGCTGCCACTGAAGACAGCCAGGATGTGCGATGCACGGAGAAAGCAGCCCAAGGACAATGGGCGCATCATGGACAGCATGGGGAGGTTGTCGGCGTGGTCGTAGGCACTGAGACCCTGCGCACCATGATTGGCAGGCGCGACATGCGCTAGCAGACCCTCGTCGCTCGCTCCTTCCCTGCACCCCTGCTCTCAGTCCGTGCCCTCGGATCTCGCACGGAGCTCTATATCAGCTCGAGTATCTTTGCCCTCTGCGAACGATGATCAGTACGTCTCGTCCAAGCTTGTGGTCGCTGTTGCGATCCTATGCGCCCTTCGTTTTTTTCACTGATCTTTTTCACTGATCTACACGACCGTCACGTGCACGCGAATTATGCTCGACATCTGTGAGGGCACACCACCACCGAATCGAGACCATGTTGCAGGACGAGACTTGCGACTATCTCTCTGTAAGGGTTGCTGCGACCTTTGCCGAGCATTACTTGCATGGCGGCTAACCCACCAGATTCGACGCTTGTCGCTCGGGCCAATATGGGACGAAAGCAGCAGATAACCTGCACCAGCCTGACGCCATTCTGCACAACAATGAACGGTTGCTCACCGCGCCGCTCCACTACAGCCAGGAAGAAAAAACGCGCTTGCTGTAGCACACACATCAGCATTCCACTTTGCTTTGATCAGATCGCGTGAACGCAGCAGCAGCAATGAAGCCATTCAGGTCACAATACCGTGCGTTGCGTCACACGGGAGTTCGCTGAACGTGCGACTGCGTTGCGCGACGCCGGCTCACTGGACCCTTCCGCGTTTACCGTGCTCTCCGAACCTTAACCCTATGCCCGCGCATACCCTGAAGCCACTACTGGTTTCATCGTTGCGCGGATCATGTGCCCTCTTCACGGATATCTGGTGGTGCTCATCTGACTTTGTGCCAAAGACATGGCTGTTCGACAAAATCTGCGGCTATCGCGGGGCTGCGAGCTGATACGTGCTTGGAGTAGCACGAGGCTTTGGATATCAGACATCCAGGTAGCGCCGCACCCCTCCAATCCTTCTCCGCTAACCGGAGCCACACCAGACGTTTCTGGCTTGGGCACCTTGCACGGGCCGGAAACCTCGACATGGATCCATGCGCACCCATTTGACAGCGTGGACATGTACTGCGAGATGACATGCCACCGGCAGTGCCTGAGCCCACAAGAGCAAGACAATTGGGCACCGTGTCACACACTGGGCACTGTATCGAGTCGTGGGGCCATATATGCACTTTCGTTTGACTCGCGAACGTCTGTCTGAGGCTCAAGACACGTTGTGGAGACGGCTGTCAAGCATCGCACTGTCCGATAGCGTCTAATCCCTGACCTGCCTTTTTCTGTGACAAAACGAATTCACAATCCCTGCACGCCAGACGTCGAGTGCCCCGCAACACCAAAACTGACCGTACTTGGCAATCTCACGATGAGATTGCTGCATCCTCGGCTGGAAAGACCTTGTACGCCACTCTTGCGCTTTGCAATTCGGAAGGACACCCGTCAGTGGACCCCCATATTTCGTTCTATGCTCCGTTCTAGGCCCGACCAGACACTCTAAATCCCCATCACTTGTTGGCCGTGATCTCGAAAATATCTGTTACTGCCTGTCGTGCAACGGGGCGTGGCATGCTTCGGCTTTGCTAGGCACTCACCGCTAGATTTAGCCGAGCCAGAGCGGCGCCCCGTGGGGTTCGTGGATTCGCTAAACGAGTGTTTGACAGAAGGCTCGTAATGGAGAGCGTACCGCTCCAGCCCGTGCAGCCTCAAGCAGACCAGGGTCGACATTGACTGCACATGGCCCATCCCTGCCATTGGTATCCTATCGTGTCTTCAAAGCCTGAGCTCGGCAATCGCACCTCCATCCAGTGCGACTCCATCCCTTGCGTTCCAATGGGAGGTTTTCGGAAAACGACAAAGCGGTGAGCTCGCAAGCTTTCAGAATGGCACATCAAGCACTGGGCATCCTCTTGGGCAGCAAGCTGGATCTTCTCAGATGATCATGCCCCAATACCCCCAACTGCGGCCGGAACTCGGCCTCTTTGTTGTCTTTCAGGACTTGAAACTCGATTGTCTGCGCTGGCTTCAATTTTATACACTGACATCATCGCGCATGTGCCGTTTCTTTATTGGTGTTTTGGCAGTTTACACAAGCTTTTTCAAAGCTCCACACGCGCCCGTCGGAAGGGCCGTTCACTCCATCGCCAATCGAATGTGGGTCGGCTTGCAGCCAATCGATCGCAGACACATCCGGCACACCCGACTTTAGGCCTGAGAACTGCCAATGTAACCTTGCAGCTCGACAAAGATAATGGGCTGAGCCTGGTATGCTTAACGACATGCCAGATGACATTTGCTGTCGACTTAGGTGTGCGATATACACCCAAGAGTGCTACGCAACCGAGAAACCCACAACAACCTTTATGTTGGATGAAGACAATGCGGCGATGACTATGCGCATCTTCAGCTAGGTTGCGTTTACCTATATCAGGAAGCATGAGCTGCACTTTCGCCCATCACGACGTTTGCCCGACCTAGCAGATAGATTATCTAAGTTACAGAAGAGTCATTGAGTATGTTATGCATGAGAGGCCTTTCTCGCTCATCAAATACGAAACCTCCATGGCGCCGTTACACGAGTGCGTTTTTCTGTCCTGACATCGTCTACTGTGTTTGAGTCGGTCGTGAGCGGTTCTCTCTCATGTACAGTCAGTGTACTGCCTTTCGAGCAGTTCTCGCTCTACAAGCATTGCTTCTGATTGCTTGATATATCTCCGGTCTTAATCACATTCAAGCGTTTTACACTATCCATCCCTTTCTCACTGCTCGGCCAAACACCGCATCCGTGAAGCAATCGTAGCTCCAAGATAACGTGTCCAAGTCTTCTCCGAGCCTCGAATAAGACTCGAATTGCACCTTCATCTCCATGTCCGCCCCATTCCTTACCTCCCTCCCTTCGTCTACTCACACACCACACACTCCTCACGCCTCCGCCATCCCCCTCATCCCCTCCCTATCCTCTCCGCTCAACGACCCCGCCTTCGCGCCCTCCTTCCACCGCTCCAGCCGTGCATACTCCTCCGTCTCCAACACTCCCTTCAACAGCCGCAGCAGCTTCGGCGCATACTTCCCCGTCGCATACACAACCCCCGCATGGTGTCTAGCAAACAGCAGCACAACCAGCGTCAAGAACAAGCCCGGCCCATCCGCGGGTTTGTGCAGCCTAGCCATGCGGCGCCGCAGATCCTTTAGCATAGCCTCCTTGTACTCTGCCACGCTCACCGCCGTCGGGCCCGGGATATTCTGCTTCCTGGCGAACTTGTCGAGCGTGGACAGCACGCTTGCGAGATCCGTCGTGGTGGGCAACGCGCCTTCCAATCTCGAAATATTTTTCTTCGTCCTGCGACTCAGGACCAGGCCGTGCGCGCGCGCTTTGGAAAGCGCGTCGGGCACGAGGTCCTTTTGCACGTATGTGGCGAGCAGGTCGGCGAGTTGGGCGCGCAGGGTCTGGTCGGCGATGGCGGTGAGGCCGGCGTTGTAGATGTGTGTTCGGGCGAGGACGCGGTCGGACCAGTGGGGTGCGAAGGAGGATTCGTTGTGTGCTTCGAAGGCGGCGATGGCGGACCAGAAGTGGTCGTCGCAGGCCTTTTGGGTTGGTTTTTCCTTGAGCAGGGCTGCGTGGATGGAGATTGACAGGGCGGATGTGTTTGGCGTGCTCGCGGACGTGAGTTTGAGTTCATGCTCGGGGTTCTGTTGTAGCTTTTCCCACTGTGTCGCGGCGCTGTGCTTTGCGCTCTCGAGCAGCTTTTCACGCTCGTTGACATACTGCTCGGCTGTGAGCACAATCGTGCCAAAGCGGTGATACTCTGTATACGGTTTCTGCACCAACGCAGCATCGATGTATTGCTCCACCTTGCGCTCCATGTGGCCATACAACCGTTCCGGGAACTTCCTGTGCTCGTCTGGCCCCTTGCTACCAGGCGCAAGCGCCCAGAGCTGACCGTGCTGGATCTTCTCGCCCAGGTCTTTCGCGACATCTGTCGCGCCGATGGCGCTGTAGTGCAGAGCTCGGAGACTCGAGTCGACGAGCTTGGAGATCCAGCGTTCCGACAGCGCGAACGTCTCTACAACCTCGACGCCTTCTAATGCGCGGAAGTCACTCAGTACGCCGTCGATGGAGTCGTATATGCTTCTCCAGTATTGAAGTAAGACTTCGAGATCGATGTAAGCAAGTTCGCCGGATAGTAGACGCATGGCCCAGGACTGCACGTTGTTCGCGCGCAGGTGCTTCGATTGGACACGGATGAGGTCGGGAGTTTCGAGAACGAAGACCTCGTCCGCTAATTTTCTTGACTCGACGAGGCGCTGGAAGTGGCTGTGGACTAGCCATTTTGGTGGTGAGCCTGGTAGTTGTTCGAGATCGAAGGACCGTAGGTCCATGTTGCTAACATGTATATTTAGTACTTTGGATAGTGCACGAATTCGAGAAGTACTCACGACTGATTCCCAATGACAGCATCAATTTCACGCGATAGATGTTCCGAAAGCATCGTCTCGTATGCCTCCGAACAAACATGGTCGCCGTAGTACATGAGATGGTCTTCTCGAAGATCAAGGAGCTGGTCGACGCTTCTTGAATCGACATTGTTTCCTTGTGCATAGTCTTTCCTGGACACCACGCCTGATGACAGTAAGTCATTAAGATACTCACAAATCATATCTCTTTCAACTTTGGGAACGACATGGTCCCTAGCATGGCTGAGTAGAGCCATTTCAGGTTGGCTGTAAACGAGGTGTGTGATGACATCATGCCCAATGTCCAATTCTTGCGAAAGATCTGATATCGGTATAGGTAAAGATGCTGGCGACCTGTCAGTGATAGCCATGGTTCGTATGGGTCGAAAAGTACCCTGGGTCACGCTTCTCTCGAATGCATTCTGGAGGTGGCTGAGGGTGATGAAGCTGCTCCCACTAGCAGCTTGAATCAAAGAGGGTAGCGATGCAAATTGCCCAGTAGGTGGTGGAAATAATTCAAGAACCTCGCGCACATCCTCAGTGGAAAACATATCGGCTTGCCGTAGTAACGCGTGCTGGAGGGTTTAACAAGATGAGAACGTTGAGTAGATCGAGTAGGAGGCCACGCGGGACTCGATGCTGAAGATAGATTACAGATTCGAGAGAACCTCAAGAAGATCAGCATTTTGGTAAGTGAGTGATCGCGGACCGTTGTTGGAGCCTTGGTGAGTGAGGGCACGTGGGTCGGCGAATCAGAGAATTCTGCCCGTGGCGACTGACCGCCCGATGAGCGTCTGAACCTCATCGTCGGATCATTGGCAATTATCACAGGGAGGCCATTGCGACCACAGCCAGCGCCATCATGTCTCAATTTCGCGCGGCAAAGCTCGACATTGGATGCTTTGCGAAGATCCGCAACATTCGCGACCACACCAAGCGGAAGGTGTACATGGAAAATGAGCCAGAACGGTATGCACTGAGCATCTTCACGACATTACTTCCTGCTTACAGCAACTGTGCACACAGGCAAGCACTCCGATACATTATTCGCAACACCACATTGCCGCAGCGAGTCCGCGCGCAAGCCCAGCTGCAGCTATCGCAAATGCACTGCTACACACGCTTCACCCAGATCAAGAACAGGTGTATAATGGGAGGCAAAGGACGAGGTGTCTTCAGCGACTTCAGGCTAGGCAGAGTGCGCAGCACCACATGCTGGACATGGATCGTTGCTAACCCTGATATAGTATCAATTTCGAATCAATGCGCTCGCTGGGAACCTGCCGGGTGTAAAGAAAGCAAGCTGGTAGTGTCGGCGTCGAGGGATTTATGTAACATGTGTATATTACCACCGCAAGGTTCTGGCATAGGGCGGCGTTTATACACGATCGTACAATGAAGCAATCAGAGTACCATGGACCTTGACTCTGGACGTGGAGACCAGGCGTCCCTGCCTTCTAAGACTGCCCTCACCGCTCACCGCAGGTACAAACGGCGGCTACTTACCGCCTGCCAGCTTAGTCCTTATATACCCCATGACTACCTCGAAGCGACTTCCATGACAGCCAAGAGACCATCGTTAGTCCGCTAATCTTTCTGAAGGCTTCTCACATACCGAGCTAGGTCTAATTCCAGTTGCAAGAGGAAGTGCCCGGTGTCATGTTTCGCCGTCAAGAGGATACTATAGACCCGGATCCTTCCTACCCGCCCAACCTGGAGGATCTAGGGTAAAGCGAGACAAGAACCTCATTGTATGCGACTTACTAACGGATTATAGCTTCTTCGTGAACAGCCTCGGTCACATTCGCATGATCGAAGCACCCGAGAAGCAGTACGTCTTTCATTCTACCAATAATGAGCGCGTCAACGAAGTGCGGCGGGAGGCGATGCAAGGTGAGAGCCGTCAGTCTTCTAATCACGGTCGCGCTAACGGCGTCCAGAATGTTCCCGTCAAGAGACAATGAAGCGCCTATTTGCTCTAGGTATCTATCGCATCTACCTCCCTGGCTTCACGACGACGAAGCCAACCGGACCGCATGTACCCATTTTGGCGCCCGAGCCAGATATTCTCAAGACTCGAAAGCGCATTATCGTCATCGTCAATGACGCCATTCAAGATCTAGGCATCCTCGCGTATCGGCAGCTGCAGCGAGAGCTCGGCATCAATGGTGCCACCACGGTCAACTTGGTCAAGGAGCTTATCAAGCGGTCCAGCACTGGCGACGCCGCTTCCAAGTACGGCGACATCTTCGACGATGGCGTCGGCATCAAGAACGTCAAGGACACTCCTGCTCTGGTGGTACTGAACACCGGACAGCTGCTTTACTCGCACAAGGACAACAAGGCCATGACTCTACGTAGCTGGTCGGCTATGCCGCGCAGGTCCATTGCACATGACATGATCAAGATTCACGAAGAGGAGAACCGCGTCCCAGGTCATCGCAATGCCAAGGAGCATATCAAGTCAGTCTTTGACACTGTGCTGTGTAACCCTGATCGGGTCGCTCCAGACGCAGAGATCTACGCTATCGCGATCGAGGGTGGGACGGATAGCTTGCTGAGCGTCATAGGAGAAGACTGTATGCCTTACGCCTGCTGACATTGCGATTGTGGCTAATGAGAGCAGTCGAGAAGTACGGCTCCCGGATTAGTGCCATGGCATTGATACACTCCCTCATCGACGAATCCCAAGTCAAGGACCCCACCTTGCGGGCCTTCCTGCATCAGCGCGCACGCGAGTGGAGATACTCTGACCTGACCAACAATCCCCCGCACTGCACTGCGCTTCCTGAGGGCTACTACGAGGAGACCGAGGGTGACTCAGTGGAGCATGCTTCGGCACCCGCGAGGGTCGTAGAGCACATTGCCTGGAACGAGGATGTTGAGAAACCTAGCGCTCTGTCCGGCGTTGTCAAGGCCATGCATCGCCTCGTAGTCAGCGCGACTACGTTGAAGAGAGAAGAATCATCTACTCCTACTTCAGAGGCCTACACTGAATGGTCGAGCGGCCAGGCCGCCATCTGTCCCGCCTTCGCCGGCGGTCCAGAGTCTACTGGAGAGTGTATCCTCACCAACCCAGCAGTCCAGCAAGCTGTGCTCAATTTCTTCGAGGAAGTCGCTCAAGATCCCGCTAACTACCGCAACCCAAACATGACTATCTACACCGAAGCCCCTCAGCCTACCCCCGACAACCCGCTCGTGCTAGATCCCGACAACCCCAACATCCCTAATTTCTCCCCTCTGCCACCCGAAATGACGCCCGAACAAGCCGAGGTCGATGCCGCAAAGGAGCAGCTGGAGCAGATGGAGCTCGCCTTGAAAGCCTGTCCGTCAGATGTGCCTGAGCTGGCGGCGGGTCGCGAGAAGCTCGTCCATCGCATCGCCGTGCAGGAGGCCAAGATCGAGAAGCTGCAGAAAAAGGCCCTGGCGAGCGGTGGCTTGACGGCAGGCCAGGCGCCCCAGCAGCGCGAGAACTGGAAGCCGCAGAAGGAGGGCCCGAAGGTGACGTTTGCGGGCACGATGGTGGATAGCGAGTTACTGAAGGCGGCGGGGTTGGGGGATACTGCGGACGAGGAGTTGGCGAAGCTGCTTTGAGTGGCTGACGGGGTTACTGAGCTCGAGGATGTAGGGAATGAGAATACGACGGGGGGGAACTGTAGGTGCAAAACCGTTCTTCAACGAGCGATAAGGCAATTCCTAGCGGAGGGGTAAGGCTCATTGGGTCTCGCTCTCGAAGTTCATTGAATAGTCCTTCAATTGAAGTTACTTCATCCATTATAATCTCACGCGCCAACACCAGCAGCTTCCAAACACACCTTGACTACCTCCTGGAGTGGGTGGACATGGTGGTTATTGATGGAGTATGAAAGGTGCTGGTCTGATGCGAAGGGAGGATATGGGAAGCGTAAAGGTAATCGCAATTCTGTTATGTACTGTAGACGTCGTCTACTCTCTTGCTCTATCGCGAGAAAGGTTCGCCTCCATGTGGAGAGCTGGCGATCATCTGATGTGAGATCAGGCACGCCTGAGCTGGGCGCAAACTGGCCTTTGTCTGGCAGAGTAACATTTGCGCCCTGTCTGTATGTGAGCCCACTTAGCAAGGGATGACGAGGAAGTGAAGTCGTACACGCACGGACGGCTCGTCAGGCGTGCCACTGCGTGGGAGTGCGTGCTCTCCCTTAGCTGTGGTGCCGCAAACCTCAATCACTCCTCTACGCACACAATTGCTTCTGGGACAAGCTCCTCGCGCACTCTATGTCGACCCCCAACTCAAGCCTCGCTGGTGTTCCTGGCCGCGCCTTCAGTCGAAACCTCAAACGGTCGGATTCCGTTGTGACTCCAGCTAGTCGCAGAGCTACCCCCTTTTGCGCAGATTGAAACGTAAAGATGCGGCACCGGACGGACGATTGTCAGCTTTCAGACTACCGTGTTCGAAGAAATAGGTCCAGCCAGGCCTACAAGGCTTTCTTGATAGCGGCGCCTACGACAAGATGCCCCAGACGCACCTGGTCCGCGTTTCCGTGGCGCGACGCTGCTAGGTATGCCACTCTACCCTCCATCAAGGTGGCCTGTCGAGGTAAGGGGTCCGGATGAATGCACTGAGGATTCAGGAGTCTTGATCGACAGCAGCAAACAGATGTAAAGCTTCCCGTCGTCCTTCCCGATCCGTCGGCTTGTCCATTTCCTAGCGGCTAAATACGGCTAGCCTTTCTTGTGGCCATCTTAGTGCCCCTCTTACTCTTCAACGCATCTGTCATCTCTGTCAAAGCATCTCATCCTTGATTCCATATCAGCACCACCTTTGAAAGCGTCACATCGAACAGGCGCCTGCTCTTGACGTCCGCGCCGCGACGAGGGGTTCGATCAGATGGTCGCACAGCTTGACTTCTCCACGCGCTTCGCCGACCAACCCATGTGACGCCAACCCGCTACACTCAGAACCAGGTAGACGAATGCCTGTGCCGAGTACTCGAATCCCTGTGGCACATACCTACTCTAATTTTCTATCCCGGCTGAGGTAGTATTCTCGACCTCCATTCTCCTGAACATGCGTTCGCTGTTATCTGCGCGTGGGCGCCTCTCACATCTATTCGTCGACCGGCTCTCAAATCTCCGTTTGTATGCCTCGCGCATTGTAGGAAAGATGCACATGCTATGCAGACCGCGTCCAGGACCATCTAGGGAAGTATACCGCTTGGTGTTACGGCGCTTCGACTTGTTGTACTTCGATGTAGCACGCCTCTTCACTAGGATCAAACTTCCCGCGGACTAGAGCATGACGAAACCCGGGAGAGACTTCTCGGACCAGACGATCCGTAAACATTTGCATGTAGGAGCCACGATCGATGCGCCGCCCACGCCTCGTCCTCGCTCTTTTCCTTAAGTCGCAAGTGTACTTCATTCTTGGCAGACCTAGTGACCGGAAACAAGGCGGCTACTTCCGCTACGCCGCAAAAGAGATTGCTTTCAATTGCAACTAAGACTCGAATCATCATAGTTGCGCTCCATATGGTATTCACAACTGCCATTTGATGTTTCGATTTATGCACATCGTGTATACAGAGTGCCAGTAGGAACCACTATGGCTCGCTTCCTGGGCAATGCTAATCATCCGTCCGCCTCCAGATCGTAGCCGTCCGAGGCCCTGTCTGTCACGCTCCTAAGGTGTTCACGCTTGTATGTCGCATAGCAACCATGTCTTGTCGACCACGCACGCGGTCAACCCTGGCATGGCTGATTGTTGCATCCGCTATAGCGAGTTCAGTATGTCCCCCTCGTGGACATAGATATATGTCTCCTGTAGCTTTGCAGATGTCCATTCTCCTACGGCATTTCTCCTTTTGCTCACTGTCACATTCCTTTCGTGTGAGTTATCGTTGCATTTTCCGTCCTCCCGTCCACGTTGAAGGCGTCGCGTGGTGTCCAAGCGTAGCGCTCTTTCACTTTCATTGCGCCTTTACCTTGCAAACGGGGACCCACCTTGACTAAGTGGATCTGTTCTGCTGTATATATATACTCTCTTGTTTACCATCACTCACTTCCATTTCCTCTACGACAGACCTTGTGCTGCAACCGAGCGATCGTCGCTGGTACCTGCATAAGCTCAGCCACAGCCACAGCCACGTAGCACAGCCCACGCACGCCACCAACGACATCATAAGGATGCGCGCTGCAAACGTGCTCTGCGGAGCAACTTCTTTGCTCTCTTTCTTCACACTCTCTCAGAGTTACGCGATTCCTCAATACATCAACCAGACTGCTGCGATTCCTCCACAGTTTAACGACACTGCTTCAATTCCTCTACGTATCAACGAAACTGCTGCGATTCCTCAACGTATCAACGAGACAATGACTTCTACCGCAGTATCTGGCTACAAGAACGTAGCGTACTTCGTCAATTGGGTTCGTGCGCGTACTACCCCACATGTATCTACAACTAACAGTGCGACAGGCTATCTACGGACGCAACTTCAATCCCCAAGATCTTCCCGCCGAGGAGCTTACTCATGTGCTCTACGCCTTTGCCAACGTGCGACCGGAGTCTGGCGAGGTCTATCTTACCGACACCTGGTCCGACACCGACAAGCACTACCCTACCGACTCCTGGAATGACGCTGGCACCAATGTCTACGGCTGCGCAAAGCAACTCTACCTCCTGAAAAAGCGCAACCGCAAGTTGAAGGTCTTGCTGTCGATTGGCGGCTGGACCTACTCCGCCAACTTTGCGCAACCCGCATCGACAGCCCAAGGTCGTGCCAAGTTTGCGAGCAGCGCAGTCGAGATCCTCCAGAACCTCGGTTTCGACGGTAAGTTTTGCAGTCCCAACTCGCGCACACACAAGCTTACGCACAATTAAAGGCCTCGACATCGACTGGGAGTACCCCCAGAACGACGCCCAAGCCAACGACATGGTCTCCCTCCTCGCCGAAACCCGCCGCGCCCTCGACGCCTACTCCGCCCAGTACGCTGCGGGCCAACACCTCCTCCTAACCGTCGCGTCGCCCGCCGGCGCCACCAACTACAACAAGATGAAGCTCGCCGCCATGGACAAGTACCTCGACTTCTGGAACCTCATGGCCTACGACTACGCCGGCTCCTGGGACGCCGCCGCCGGCCACCAAGCCAACTTCCAACCCTCGACCGCCAACCCGCTATCCACGCCCTTCAACACCGCCCAGGCCCTGCGCGACTACACCGCCGCCGGCGTGCCCGCGGGCAAAATCGTCCTCGGCATGCCGCTCTACGGCCGCGGCTTCGCCAACACCGACGGCCCCGGCACGCCGTTCTCGGGCACCGGCCAGGGCACGTGGGAGGCGGGCGTGTACGACTACAAATCGCTCCCGCAGCCGGGCGCGCAGGTCGTGAACGACCTGAGCCTCGCGGCGAGCTGGAGTTACGACTCCGCCCAGCGGTTCATGGTCTCGTACGACACGCCCGAGGTGGTGGCGCGCAAGAGCGGCATTATTCGCGAGTTGGGCCTGGGCGGCGGCATGTGGTGGGAGAGCTCGAGCGATAAGAAGGGCGACGAGAGTTTGATTTCCACGGTATGTGTACCCTCCCCTCTGCGCGCTTTTTGCAAGGAGGTATTTGCTGACGACAGGAATAGTTTGTCAGGAGCGTGGGCGGCGTTGCCGCGCTGGATCAGAGCCCGAATGTCCTCAGCTTTCCGGCGAGTAAGTACGATAACTTGCGGGCGGGCATGCCGGGCCTGTAGACGCATAGGCGTACGCATGCGCGATCGAGCACGGAGCTGCGATCGATGGGGCTGAGGGTGTGGATCTGCATGGCCTCGGGGCAAACGTGGCGATGCAGGAGTGTTCATCTTTTCTTGTTTATACTTTTCGTGTGGGTTGGTGTTTTGTTCGTCACGGCCTTGACGGATGGATAGATGCGGGGCTGTTTTGCTTTACACGGACGGTTGTCTATACAGGGACGACGGGATGTAAATATGGTTGGAAACGAATATATGCCTTGACACATACATGTTCACTTGTTCATTTTCGCGCGAACGCTGTGCTTGCGTGCTGCTGTGCAGTGCTGCGCTGAAAAGCAGCATGTGGTGAACTCGATTGAAGGTATCGCCGTGTTGAAGGCGCGCATTTTATACTCCAAAGCCATGCAGAATGCGCATATACAAGAAATATTACAAGTGTTTTCACGTCTACATCGTCTTCTCCATATCCGCCATCTGCGCAACCTCGCTCTGCTGCTTGTTTCCCATTCTCCGCTTCTTGATGACGTTCTCGATAAAGGCCTCGCCCGCTTTGTAACTCGATCGCACGAGCGGTCCGGAGGCGCAGTACAAGAAGCCCATGTCGAGCGCACGCTGCCTCCACAGCTCAAACACGTCTGGTGTGACGTACTCGTGGACGGCCATGTGTTTCTTCGTTGGGCGCATGTATTGGCCGAATGTGACGACGTCGACGTTGTTCGCCCGTAGGTCCTTCAACGCCTGCCATAGCTCCGGCTCTGTCTCGCCCAGCCCAAGCATGATGCTCGTCTTCGTGATCAGGTCGGGCTGTGTCTCCTTCGCTATGCGCAGCACATCGAGTGACTGGCGAAAGTTGGCGCGTCGGTCGCGGACGTATGGCGTGAGGGCTTCGGTGGTCTCGACGTTGTGTGCAAAGACGTCGAGGCCCGACTTTGCGACTAGCTTCACCATTTCTGCATCCCCTGCATAGTCGCCCACCAGAGCCTCGACGAGCATTGTCGGCGCTTTTTGCTTGATCTTCATGATTGTTTCGACGGCGTGTCGCGCGCCTCCGTCTGCGAGGTCATCACGGTCTACTATGGTCAACACGACGTATCCCAGTCCCCACCGGCTCAAAGCCTCGGCTGTGTTCTCGGGCTCGTGTGGGTCGAGTGGTGGGGGCGCTTTGGAGGTTTTGACGGAGCAGAAGCGGCAGCCGCGTGTACATGTGTCGCCGCCAAGCATGATGGTCGCGGTCGCGGCAGACTTGTCGCTTCCTCCCCAGCAGTCGCTGATGTTGGGACATTTGGCTTCCTCGCAGACTGTATGAAGGTTCAGCCCGCGCAAATCCTTCTTGATCTTCTTGTAGTTTGCGTTTGAGGGTATCGGCGTCTTGAGCCAGTCCGGCAGTCGTGTGATGGTCTTCTTGCGGCCTTCTGGACCCACTTGAACAGTCTTGATCTCGTATGCTTCGGCGGGGGAGAGGGGCGCATCGGGTGCAACGAAGTCACCAAACGCCGGTCCCGCGTTCAATGCATCGCTGAACGATGTTGCTGGTCGTGCACGCTTCGGCGGTGCTTGCGGTAGTGACGATTGCGGAGAGTCGATGGTTGTGGCGAACGTGCGGGCGCAAGGTATCCGTGACCGCGGCAGAGTCTGGAAGGTGGATGCAGAGAGGAGACATCGTGACCGCGGTATTGAGGCTGCCATGTTGAAGTGCGGGTATACACAGAAAAGGAGAAGACGGAAGGAAAGGGTGGTCGAGGGTTGTTGAGTGCTCCGAAAGATTGTCAGACAAGCCTTCGATACCCGAATCTGGGCGTCCAACCCCGGGGCTGCGCTAAGGAAGGCGCGAGGGGAGCTGCGTGTCAAACAGCGCAAACACAGTGCGGCAGGAGCAACCCACATTCGCGGCATCCCTGCTCTCCGCCGATTCGAGGGCATCTTCAACGTACGCCAATTCCCTGCGCCAACACGTATACCCTCCGATCACGTTACTCTCCTCCGCCGATCCCGCGTCTACCAATTGCTGTGCACGACCCGGACACCTTCACTGCATCGTCTGGCAAAGGCCACGTTTGCGGAGCACGAGCGGGATACTTTTTCGACCACAGGGAGAGCTCCCAGCGAGCGCTGAACAGTGGGCAACATGGACAAGAAGCATGAGGACGTCGGCGGTGTAGCACAGATTGACAAGACTTCAGTCTTTCAAGAAGGTACTGCGACCACACACGGAGCCCTCATCCAGCGGGGTGAATTGGCGGTATGGCATGGTGCTGACAGGCTGTCCAGCACGAGTATTCAACCAGAGTCCCGTGTCGCCGCGGAAATGCAGAGTGGTATGTCGGCATGGCTTCTGAGGCCGGAATCGATGCTAAGGGAGGATAGATCCTGACCAAGCTCGCACTGCTGCTCTTCACCGGCGAGAGTTGGGGACGGCAAGAAGCCACCACGCTCTTCTTTGGCATATCGAAGCTCTTCCAGAACAAAGATGCCTCGCTCCGCCAGATGGTCTACCTGGTCATCAAGGAGCTCGCTGGCTCTGCCGACGATGTCATCATGGTCACCTCGTCCATCATGAAGGACACGTCGGTTGGCAGCGACGTCGTGTACCGTCCCAATGCGATCCGCGCCCTCTGCCGAGTAATCGACGCCTCCACCGTACAGGCAATCGAGCGCCTCGTCAAGACGTGCATCGTCGACAAGAACCCCTCCGTATCCTCCGCCGCGCTCGTTTCGTCGTACCACCTCCTCCCAGTCGCAAAGGACGTTGTTCGGAGATGGCAGTCCGAGGCCGCTGAGGCAGCTTCAGGGAGCAAATCTGGCGGCGGATTCTTGGGTGGATTCGGCGGCAGCTCACACACGGCCCTCCAGGCCAGCACCAACTACATGACACAGTACCACGCCATTGGACTGTTGTACCAGATGCGGTCCGGCGACAGGATGAGCTTGGTCAAGATGGTCCAGCAGTACTCGCAGGCTGGTGTAGTGAAGAGTCCCGCTGCAACTGTTTTACTCGTCAGGCTAGCAGCTAAGCTCGCCGAAGAGGACCCAAATCTGCGAAAGGTAAGCATCCTCGTCTGCACGGTACGGAATTTGCTGACCAGGACAGCCCATGATGCAACTCCTCGATGGCTGGCTGCGACACAAGTCCGAGATGGTCAACTTCGAGGCCGCAAAAGCCATCTGCGATATGCGCGATGTCACCGACGGCGAGCTCGTACAGGCGGTCCACGTCCTCCAGCTGTTCCTCACCTCTCCTCGCGCCGTCACCAAATTCGCTGCTCTCCGAATCCTCTCGCAAATGGCGTCCTTCAAGCCGGATGCTGTTCGATCGTGCAACCAGGACATCGAGTCGCTCATCACCAACTCGAATCGCAGCATCGCAACCTTCGCCATCACCACGCTTCTCAAGACTGGCAACGAGTCTTCTGTAGACAGACTCATGAAGCAGATTAGTGGCTTCATGGCTGAGATCACAGACGAGTTCAAGGTTACCATCGTCGAGGCCGTACGGACCCTGGCATTAAAGTTCAAGGCCAAGCAATCTGGCTTTCTTGCATTCCTTAGCGGCATTCTACGTGATGAAGGAGGCTACGAGTTCAAGCGATCCGTCGTCGAGGCCATCATGGATCTTATTCGGTTCGTACCAGAGGCCAAGGAAGATGCGCTAGCGACCCTTTGTGAATTCATCGAGGACTGCGAATTTACAAAGCTTGCCGTTCGCATCTTATTCGTCCTCGGACGGGAAGGCCCCTCCACACCGCATCCTACAAAGTACATCCGCTACATCTACAACCGCGTTGTCCTGGAGAATGCCATCGTTCGAGCGGCAGCGACCTCTGCACTTGCCAAGTTCGGTGTCGGTCAAAAGGATCCGGAGATCAAGAAGTCGGTTCACGTCCTACTCACGCGCTGCCTTGACGATGTCGATGATGAGGTTCGCGATCGTGCTGCGCTGAATTTGCGGCTAATGGACCAGGATGATGACCTGGCCATCAGCTTCATCAGAAATGACTCCATGTTCTCTCTCCCTGTCCTCGAGCACCAACTGGCCATGTATGTCAGCTCCGACTCTCGCGATACTTTCGAGACTGCCTTCGACATCACCAAGATCCCAACTGTGTCCCGAGAACAAGCAGATGCCGCCGATCTGACAAAGAAGACCGAGGGCGCAACACCGACCCTCAAGGCCCCCAGCGCAGCAAAGGCGCCCTCAAAAGTTGGTGCAGATGCTGCGGCATCGGCAGCAAACAACGCACAAAAGTATGCTGTCGAACTACAGAAGATTCCGGAGCTCGCGGCACACGGCGGTGTTCTCAAGTCGAGCGACGTGATCGAGCTTACAGAGTCGGAAACCGAATATGTTGTCACAGCGGTAAAGCACATCTTCAAGGATCACATCGTTCTGCAGTACGACATCAAGAACACACTCCCAGACACCGTACTGCTGGACGTGGAAATGGTGGTGACGCCAGAAGACGACGGCGACGTGCAGTTGGAAGAAGAGTTTGTTATTCCTGCACCGAAGCTCGCCACAAATGAGCCCGGCACAGTCTACGTATCCTTCAAGCGACTCGAGACCGAATCACAATTCATCGCCGCCAGCTTCACCAACGTCCTCAAGTTCACAAGTAAGGAAATCGACCCAAGTACAGGCGAGCCGGAGGACGGCGACGGCTACCCGGATGAGTACCAAGTTGAAGACATGGATCTCAATGGTGCGGACTATGTTGTGCCAGCATATGCCGGCA
>TARA_R110002003_G_scaffold626_1_pt1 | contig 19219 bp, 18 predicted proteins | sample TARA_R110002003 | Tara Oceans TARA_R110002003 (sample SAMEA4396441) | marine metagenome | biome: Westerlies Biome; feature: [SRF] surface water layer (ENVO:00010504); material: water (ENVO:00002006), including particulate matter (ENVO:01000060) such as... | depth 5 m
GCGAGCTTACACAGCTCCCACCGCGTGGAAGCCCTACCTGAGCAGCATGCTAAAGGCCGCCGCCAGATCTCCGTCGACGTCCCCAAAACCCTCCCCGATTGGCTCGTTCCAGAATCCAAAGCACATCTCGTCCAAGCGACCCGCGCCCTCTCAGGTTCACAACCCGCCTTCGAGGCCGTCGACGATGACGACGACACCCCTGGCCTGCGCAACGGCTTCGACTGGTACATGTCGCCCTCGGACAGAGCCAAATACGAAGAAATATACACGGCGAACCGCGACTCGCACGGCACCGTCACCTTCGACTCGCTATCCGGCCTGTTCGACAGCTTGGATAATGTGCCAGACTCGGACGTTAGGTTTGCCTGGAACCTGGTCAACCCCAAAGCACGGGAAGGCGTGGGCAAAGACGCCGCGCTAGCCTTTCTGCACATACTGAATCAGAGGAGCGAAGGCTTCCGCGTGCCACGCAGCGTGCCGCCATCCCTCCGTGCCTCGTTCGAAAAAGCACACATAGACTACGACGTCGAGCGCGCCGGTACATCACGATGGGCAGCATCTTCTTCGGCCAACGACGACACAACTACCGGCCGCAAAGCCAAGTTTGGCGACGCCTATCTCACGCGTCTGGGAGTGGGTGACCGCGCGGCAAACTATGGCGCGAGGGCCAAAGGCACTGATTTCGGCGGCCGCACAACAGAAGACTGGGAAGAAGTCCGCCTCAAGAAACAGCTCCGCGATCTTGAGGCCAAAATCGCAGACGTGGAAAAGGAAGCGGAGAACCGGCGGCATGGAAGGAGTAAGGATAGCAAACCGGCCCTTGTGAAGAGGGAGTTGGAGATGCTGCTGGACTACAAGCGGAATACACTCAGGGAGCTGGATAACGATGAGGGTGGTGCGGTCAAGGGCCTTGGAGGCATAAGAGAGGAGATTGATACTGTCAAGGAGCAGGTCGAGGGGCTGCAGAGTCATCTGGGGAGGAGACAAGAGGTACTGGCGGATTTGAGGAGGCAGATTGATGATGCGAAGGCGGGGAGGTGATGTTTGGCAATCGTGGGAAGGGAACGAGGGCATTCGTAGCATGTAAATAGAATCGAAGTAAGCATTGAGTGCTCAGGGGATATTGGGGGCTGATACGCAATTGTGTTTTTATCATCAAGCCCGTATACAATGTGCTCTAATGAATAAGAAGGGGCCGACCAGAGAGTCTTGGAAGATTCACGGGCTGTATCACGACAGTTCGCTCGAACAAAACCATTTCACCAGACTTACTTCAGAAACGACGTCGCTTCAAGCGTATTCCGCCCCCTACACTGTGATCTACTTCGTCTTCACGACCCAACTCATCGATACAACAACCCCTCCACTTCCTCCGCAATCGCCAAACAGCTTGTCAACCCAGGACTTTCGATCGCCAACAAATTCACAAACCCCGTATACCCCTCCTCCCTCTTGATCCAAAAATCCTGAAAATCTTTCCCACTCGTCGCACTCAGTCGTCCCAGCTTCGGCCGTATACCCACATAATCCGGCTGAATCGCCTTCCTGTCCACGCCAGGGAGGTACGTCGCAATATCGGCAATTGCAGCGTCGAGGTTTTTGGTGTTGGGAGCGTAGTCCGTTGGTGAATCCGTCCACTCGACGTCTGGCCCAAAGCGGATTCGCCCGCTGAGATCGAGCGTGAGATGTGTGCCTAGGCCGCCATGGCCGGGGACAGGGGCGGGGTAAATCAGCGTGGAGGGTCTGGGGCGGCTGACGCCGTAGGAGAAGTAGGATCCTTTAGCGTAGAAGGCTTTCTTGTGGCGCGAAGGGGGCAAGATCATGTTGTTTATTGCCACGGCGTAGAGGCCGGCGGAGTTGATGAGAGTGGAGGCGGTGATGGTGGAGGTGGAGTTGTCCGGGGATGTGGTTGTGATTTCCCAGCCGTTGGTGCCGTTGTCGAGGGGGCTAACGGAGGTTACGGGGGAGTGGAAGGCGCAGATTCCACCGGCGTCTTCGAAGGAGCCTTCGAGGTATTGCATTAGGCTGTGGGAGTCTACTATACCGGTGGTTGGGCTCTCGAGGACACCAGCCTCGGCGCGGACGTCTGGTTCTCGTCTTTTTGCTTCGTCTTTGGAGATGAAGCGTGTTGGCACACCAATGGTCTGAGCAAAGTTGTGGACCTTTTGGAGGGCTTCCATTTGCGTGTCGTCCTGGGCTACAATCCATTTCCCGGTGTTGCGGTGGGGTATCGAATGTTGTTTGCAGAGCTCGTACATCATCTCCTTCCCTTTGAGACACAATCGAGTCTTCATCGAGTCGGCGCCATAGTATAGACCGGCGTGTATGACTTCGCTGTTTCGAGAACTTGTTTCTGTTCCCACAGAGCCGTGCTTTTCTATCAATACGGTTGAGGCGCCGTCTCGTGCTTGGAGCTTCCTTGCTATTGCCAAGCCGACCACACCGCCGCCTATGACCGCGTGTGTGAAGTCGGCATCTCTTTTGATGGTCGATGAGAAAGATCTGGGGTATAGAGTCCGTGGTATCAAGCGCGAAATAGCTCGTGATGTGAACATGTTGAAAGAACGGGCTACACTAGTAGAAGATAAGGACTAGATCAGAGCTGCAGAGGTGAACGCATGGCACAAAATCTACAAAGAGGATGTTTTAGTGTTCCATATGGCATGACTCCACGTGAACTCCATCCTTATCAGCGAGTGCATCTGTCGCTTTTCCGATGACGTTGCCGACGCTAGCCAGAACGAATCTTAGTCGCGCTCTCTCGCAACATCGTGACGCCCAGTTGCGCCGTTTCCGATCTCAGTAAATTCCCTGTTTCACACAGGTCTGAAGAAATTCGTGTTCGCTAAGGTGAAGCCGTTTTGATCCACCGTTACAGCATTGTGCTTGTGGTTGCAATTGCACCGTACCACATTCGGAAGCACCATCGGCGTAGCAACGACCGACATCGCTCATCGCTCCAACCAATGTTGACCTATTCCCTCCAACGAGCAACTCGACAAATCAGACCCCTCAACTTCCCATCCAATCTTCTTCGGAGCACCTGCCGCTCCACCTCTACCCTCATCGCCCGCCTCAACGCCATCACAATGTCCCAATCCGCCACCCCAAAAGTAACCTCCCTCGTGGACCTCCCCTCCAGCGAAGCAAAATGGATCAAGCTCCAAAAAGCCACCTACCTCGACGCCAAGGGCAAAGAACGCGTCTGGGAAATCGCCAGCCGCAAAACAACGGGCAAATCCGGCGTCGACGCCGTCGCAATGGGAAATATCATCTACCACCCGTCCAAAGCTCCGTCTACTATCCTTGTAATCCAATTCCGGCCCCCAGTCAATGCATTTACAATCGAATGGCCCGCCGGCCTGATCGATGAGAATGAGACTGCCGAGGAAGCTGCGGTGCGGGAATTATATGAGGAAACGGGGTACCATGGAAAAGTCATTTCGAGCTCGCCAGCAGTGTCTGCGGATCCGGGCATGACGAGCGCGAACATGAAGTTGTGTATGGTGGAGATTCAATTGAAAGAGGGGGATCCGGAGCCAGAGCAGCATTTGGACGAGGGCGAGGATATTCAGCGGGTCAATGTGCCGTTGGCGGACTTGTATGAGCGGTTGGAAGAGTTTGCTAAGGAGGGGTATGTGGTCGCGGCGAAACTGTACCATTGGGCCGCGGGCGTGCAGTATGCGATTGATCATCCCGAGTTGTTTAAGAAGCTGGATCAGCCTGGTGCGGGAGCTTAGGATTTGGTTGATATGGGAAGGGGCGAAAACAGTGCTGCAGCAAGTACTACGTGATAGCCATGAATTGCGGAACCTCAGGCCGTGGTAGTCTTTGATGGCCAGTACTTTCGAAGAACAAAAGCTGCCAGGGTTCACAACAAAAGGCATGACACACCTCTGTGGTCCTGAGCTCTCGGCATGTATTCACAGCGGTTCATACAGCGATCACATCAGTATGTACATAATGGGAGTATATTTTGTGGTTCATTCTCTTTCGAAAACTACTAACATTAAGCAAGCGCAAGCTGAATTTGCACCGTCACATGGCCCTTTTCACATATATACCCTGTCAACCCCCAAGCCCCAGGAGCAGGTAGCAATAGAGTGAGTGAAAACCAATCATAATCTACAATCGCGTCGTGAGTGGCCAATAGCCCCTCCCCAAATGTATGTACACCAAAGACAAGTGCGTGGTACGCCGCTGAAGAACGCCATGCGACCGAGTCATGCGTGAGAGCAAAGGTAAGAAAAAGCGCCGTCACGGTGGACTTTTTGATGTGTAAATGGTGTGTAGATTGAAAGAACCCTAGATCAACATGCCGAACAGAAGCGAAGACGGCATTCTACTTGCGACTCGAGGGAGGAGCCTTGCTGAGCCTCTTTCGCTTCTTCGAATCGGTTGACTCGCTGCGCGAGTGGTTCGATGATGCTGGCATCTGGGGTTGACCGAGCGGCGCAGGTGATACATCGCGCATCATGCTGCTGTTTTGTTGTGGTGCTTGGAGCTCCATCTCAACGCCCTCGCCTGGTGCGGTCCTGACGTAGCTCTGACGAGCAAGAGGGCTGCGTCCGCTGCGTTGGTTCGCGTCCCGGTTGTTGGAACTGTACGCTGCCTTGGGTGCCTCTAGTCCGTTGTTGGAGTACTCACTCGCAAGAGGAGAGTGTGTGGTCCGGTCGTTGCGGCCCCGGCCCTCATCACTGTTGAAACGCGGCGGCGCAGGTCGTTGAGGGCCCTTTGACTGGTAAATAGAGTCGTCGGAGAGGGAGTTGACGGATTCAGCATAAGGTGCCTTTCCAGAAGGTTGGCCAGCCACGTATGGTCCTCCTTCTCGCGCTTCCTCGAAGAAGGCACCACCTGCAGGCTTCTGAGTCTGTTGAGTTTTGTGGTAGATGCGTGCATCTTCTGGGTCCATGAAGGACTCGACGCGGCGGGGCATGTAGATGGAGTTGTTGGCCGAGGTACCCGAGGTGAACGAGTCCATGGATGAGCGGGGATGCAGAGGGACGTTGGGTACATTGGGATTGCGAGGCAGGGTGTTGGGCAGGGTGAGGCCAGAGTCGTTGCCTTGCTGATACCATCCGTTTGGCAACCTCTCGGCAGCGGCGAAACGACCCTCGACGGCGTCCGATGGTTGGAGCGGAATGGGTGCGGGGCGATGCTTGTGCGCCTCGGCAGACTGCTTGAAGGTCTCTGGGACCACGTTGAGATCGTCACCGTTGGCTTCGGCTTGTTCAATAGCCTGCTGAGGAGTGGTCTTCTTGTCGGCGGCGCCAGCATCGGCACGTGGTCCACCCCAAGTACGCTGACCAGCCGTGAAGATACCGTAAACCATGTAGACCCAGTTGAAGAAGGGGTTCACAATGAACATGAGAGGGTACAACATAATCTTGTAGCGACCAAGCATGGCACCAAAGTACAACATGAGAAGCCAATTAAGCCCAAGTGAGATGGCGATGAAGCCGACGGGAAGATTGGCGACCTTTTGAGAAGTGGTCATCATCGAGATAACCAAGATGAAGAAGAGCAGAGCGGTGGTTCGGATGGTGTTCTGCATGAAGCGGACAACCAGCAGGATGGGATAGCGCCTCCAGAGACGGATATCTGTCAACATGCAGACTTCGTTAGTGATGAAACCCAAGAACCATCGACGACGTTGCTTGAGAAGGGACTGGTATGTCTGGACGGCTTCGGTCTTGCAGAAAGCTCCAGTGTTCATCTGGATCTGATATCGCTCCTTTGCGCCAATCATGAACAAGTGAGTGAGCCAGCGGTCCTCGCCCAGATGGCACTTGCCGTAATCAAAGAGATCGTCGCACTGTTCGGCCTTGTCGGCGAAATAGTACTTGGCCATTTTGCGGAACGCAGAGAATCGCAGCATGGTGAGCGCACCAGGCAAGCAAGTGACAGCACCGCAGCCAGATTCGACCGAACGCTCGAAGAGCTGTCCGTGGACGTATTCCATGTCCTGAAGCAGGGTGATGAGGGAGTTCTTCTCGGTCGTGGACGTGATGACACCAGTCTGGGCCAACATGTTCTTCTTGCTACCAGGCTTGAGTTCCATCTCGTACATGAAGTTCTGGATACAAGTCTTGTCGAGAATGCAGTCGGAGTCGATGAAGAGCACGAAAAGGTTGTCGTTGCGCTTGATGTACTCGGTGTAGATCTTGTCAATGAGCTTGAAAGTCCTCTTCTGGCAGTGACGCTTACCACCGTGCGGGAAGCGGGAGACGGTGATACGACAGCTACGGTAGATGACATCAATTGACTTGGGATACGAGTCGAGAGTGAGCGGCACACCGAGCTTCTCAATGGTGTTCAGATACAGTTCGTCCTCCTGGTCTCCGTCGAAAGAGAGGAAGATGTGCAGACACGATGGTGGGTACTCGCAGTCGACGAGAGAGTCGCACGTTCGGAGAAGAATCTCGGGGATTTCCTTGTAGCAGGGCATGACAATGACGACTTTGGGAGCCGAAGCCTCATCGAGAACAGACTTGATCCTCCTGGTCCGACCAACGGAGTGGGTGACGAGCTGGTAGACACAGAACAACCAAGGAATGGTCAGGAGACCGGCGAATGACCAGAAAGCAAACCATTGCAGGAAGTCAACCATTTCCTGAGGGAAGTACTTGACAACCTGCGGTGGAAGTGGCAGGGTGACAACCATGATTGGCAAGAAAATTGCACTGAAGCTGTTAGACGAGGTCGCAGCAGCGGGTGCATTGAACTTACCGGAGCAAGAAAAAGAGGATGCCGAAGAAGATGGAAAGGATGCGCACGCTGATCGTCTCGGCCTTCTGGAAAACCTTGACGATGCAGTACATGAATGCAGCAACCCACAAGAACCATTCGAGCAGCGCCGCAAGCATGAGTGGGCCGATGATGGAGACATAGACGATCTGCTGAGGTTAGATTGTGAATGCGGCGCTTGAAGTTGTACACGTACGTCCTTGGTCGCCCATGGGTCGGTGATATCCGGTATGCTGGCATCGGCACGGGCAAAGACGCCTGCCATCTTATTCCAAACCATGTTGGGCTATTAGGTATATGTAATGGTCCGGGTCGTGAAGTGGGGCAGCGAGCGAGGGAAGGGTAGTGTCTAGCGACGGGCTGCCCTACAATGTCTGCTGATGCGATGCAGAGACAGTCGAGGGCGATGGGGTAGTGTCGAAACGCGGTCGGCGGCCGTTGCCAGCTATAAGCGAGGCGCGGTAACAGAGGAGGCGCGCGAGGTATGAGGCACTGGAGCTCTCGAGCGCTGTCCCAGGGCGGTGGAGCGCTGTGCGGGTGACACGACACACGCTTGGAGGGTGTCTCGTAGCACAACGCTAGAGAACCGTCGCGGATACCGAGCGAGAAGCGAGTGCTTTCCTAGATGGGTGCGCAAGCTGAGCTGGGTGCAAATGGCGGCGTCGAGGACGAGAAGGACGATATTGGCAGAGCTGGTGAGTATTGAGAGGGGACCGGCGGGGCGTGTAAACGAGTGTATAGGTAAGAAGCGAAAGTAAGGTGCTGTTCAAACTGGAGTCATTAGCTATCGGATGCTTCGCTGCCAGCCCAAGGGCAGTTGGAGAGGATACGAAGAGAGGCCTGGAGGAGCGGGAGATTTTGGTTTGTAGGCGTGAGGGCTCAGAAGGGGAAACGGGGCGTGCTTCGCCCAGTTGGGCGTTGGTCGTCTCGGCGGCATGGAGGGCTGCAAGCTAGACGCGATCGTCACAGGGGCAGTCCAACCGGTTTAGGGAGGCATACCGCGGCGCGACTCCAGAGCGACCGCGCAGCAGGGACCTGCCATGTCTGAGTGGTGCGCCGGCGGGCTAGCGCGCAGCCTCGGTGGTTATTTTGGGCGCCTCGATGCGCCGTGGGCCGTTGGGTGTGTGCAGCCTGCAGTCGCCGTGTTTGCGCTGTTTCGCATGCTGCTGCTGGCGACTCGCAAGAGACGAGACGGCCTGTCTTGGGACCGGCGTGTGTGGCCAGCAGCAACTTCATCGCAGCCTCTGACGCTGGCCGCGGGCGTGCAGCGCAGTGGCGATCCGTCGAGTGTGCTATTCTCGCGTCGTGCTGCAGGTAGTCGTGCGCATGCCGCATGGCATCATGGTGCGATGAATCTCGCTTTCGCTGGTCGCTGGCCTTGCATGTTCAGGGGCTTTGGCACGACTCGCTGCCATGCGCTGCTCTGCGCCTATGGCCCGCGCACCGCGCCGGGGCAGAGACGGGCATTACCAATTCTATCATGTCGAATACGCAATGCTCGGTCGCCGCCAGTTGCCGTGGCTGAAGAAGCGTCGTCTCCCTTTCTTCTGTCGTGCCTCGTCCCCGGCTGATGACGCTAGGAAAAGCTCGACAACACGAGCTCGCTGTGGAGACGCCGAACGACGACCCGCAAGGCGGCGGACGGCACTCAACAGGCAACGGACTGACAGGACAGAAACCTGTTCGCCGTGCAAGGCGCCTTGCTGCTCCACCGCTGCTGAGCCGCACCTTATTATGTCACTCTTGCAACCCGATGACTGTGGTACCATCCCAGGACTGATGTCGTTGCCGTGCTGAGGCTGAGCTGGCAATTGCTAATCGATAGAGTCGGAGGCCCGTGAGCTCGGAAGAGAGAAGCCCATACGAAGTCTCGGCAGGGCTGCGTTGATCTTCACGCGAACGAGCTGAGATGAACTCATCCGGCCTGCCAACGACCATCAGCAACACGCATCGCCCCCCGACCACGTTTGCAGGGCTGAACAAGACTGATGATCATCATCGAGCTGGTTGACTACCGGTACGCGCAGCCGTCACTCTGGCTCAACGGCAACTCCACACCTCTCGCTAGTCTCAAACTTCATTGGGCGCCTTGCCTAAGTCGGCACTTGTGCCCACGGCGCTTTTCTCAATGTCTCCAAGACTATGGCAGCAGAAAAACCAAGCTTCGCACTCCCCCTGAGCTACATGTTCCTGGTAAACTAGTCGTAGTTGGATTTTGGTATGCAGGCCAGACCTGATGCAATTTCCACCATGGATCGTTGAGGGGAAATCCCAAAGACCTGTTTTCCAGGGGCGCATCTCGGCCAGGAAAACACTGCATTCTGCCCTGTGCAATGGCTTTGCATTTTCCGCCTTTCACCTTGTGGCTGCCATGCGACCAGTGCCATTTGCTGGCATCTGCATCGTGAGCAGGTTTGCGCCAGGCCGCCTTGGAGGTGATCGAGGTCGGCAACAATGGTGGTGGCTTCTCGATACATAGGGTCATCATGAGATCACGCAATGTTTGTCACGAGCACGCAAAGCCAGCTTCTATCAACACAGTGAAGATCAATGAACGATGAAGTGATAGTGGATGAACCTGCTTCGCCGTCCTGTATAAGCCCCGGCTAGGCGCTGGACATCGTCATGGTCTCTCTGCCGCTCCACTGATGGTGCGTCCCGGACGTGTGGTGGTGGGAGCATGACTCTCTCACCAGCACCACCTCGCTTCGCTGGACAATTAGTATATCTGCCATCCATCTCTAACAGCTCGACTACTCGATCGGAGCGAACTTTGATTTGAGAGTCTACTCTAGGACAATATCCATTGCGGTCTCGCAGGCTGCTCAAGCAGGCACCAGTGCGCGCAAGCGTCGTGTCCACGGGCAAAATATCGTGTACCTGCAACAGCTCAAGTCTGATATCTTACGAACAGCAGCTCATTCTGGGTCTGGTCCTCACGCCTAAAAAATCCATTTGCAAGTCATGAAAATCGGTGCAGTGAGTGCAGTGGTCCTTGGGTCGCTTAGTCGTTGGCTAGTGGTGGGGACCGACAATCGCGGAACATGACGCGCCGATAAGTGCTCTCTTTCTCTCTCTCGTACCTGCAGCCGAAGCACACATCCCTCCATACCAAAGGCACACATCAACTCTCCCTTGCTCTCACCCCCACTGCGCAAACAATCTGGCTCTACCACGAGCTTGTCTCGCCCCTGCTTGATCAAATGCACGCAGACGCCGCACCTGACATAGTCCGGAATTTCCATGTGCGCGTATCATAACCGATTCGCGCCATCACCCTTCGCCCCTCCACAACTGCGGGCCCGCCTTCCACGGAATGGAGAGGCATAGGAAGCGTGCGAACTACCCCCAGCAAGCCACGGCAGTCTGCTAATCTTGCACAGGAGAGCTTCGCGAGCTCAATCTGAGAGCTTGGGACGGCGAGCAAGGTGCGATACTTGGGCGCCCCACCGCGATCCTTTACTTACATGTTGTGCAGATGTCTTCCCCGTGCAAGGCTCCCTCGACTCGTCCATGAAAAAGAACACGGCCTTCATCAAGCGCCTGCGAACCGCCATCAACGCCTCCTCCCAGTCACAATTCGTCCAGGAAATCCGCACCCTGTCCCTCCACAAGTACCTCTCCGAGATCATCTCTGCATGCTACGAAGGCCTGTGCAAGCTCAAGACTCCCGGGGAGATTGCCGCTGGTGTCGAAATTATCAGTGCGCTCCACCAGCGCTTCGGTCCCACAGAGTTCACCGGCTACATTGGCTGGTACATCGGACGCGGGCTGGCAACGCCGGATAAGTCCCACCTGAAGACTTTGGCCCAGGAGGTGCGCGAGCGCGAGGAGAAGGATCGCCTAGCTCGTCAACGTGTCCTGCTGCGCGTTGCTACCGAACTCTGGCTCGTTGGAGTCCTGCGCAGCCTGGAGGACGTTGCTAGACCTGAAGAGGCAGGCAAGAGCAAGGACAGCGGCAAACTTGTTGAGCCCACCAAAACTCGCACCCGGGCTGAAAACGCCGATGCTGACCCTTTCCCGCTGGAGGTGCTAAAGGACATGCTTGGGCACGACCGCGAGCATGCCAACTTGCCTTTGGTCGTCATTTTCGTGAAAGCGTTTGCCTGGGACATTCTCGGAGCGAAGCCGCCTTCGGCTGAAGGCCGCAAGACTGTCAATGAAGATGGCACCACAACCACAGGAAAGGGCGACGACACCTCAGCATCCGAGACTGACGAACAACCGAGCAAAGACCCGCCCATCATCGTATCCGAACTGCAGCAGCGCTTCAAGAACGTCTTGTTGCGCTATTTCGAGGACGTCAAGGCCCATTTACTCCGCGATCAGAAGCATATCCTAAGCCAGGCTCGCAAAAACGCCGAGGCCTATGTCAAGTCTGGAGAGGTGTTCGAAGACCGCCAGTCTAATTACGAGAAGCAGATGAAGGCCCAGGAGCGTTTGGTTGGAAATGCACAGGTCTTAGCTGATGCCCTGGGAGTCGAAATGCCCGATCTAAAAGAAAAAGACGGTGCAGCAAACACAGGAGATGGCGCGATTGGTCTTGTCAAAACGGGAGAGTACTTGCGTGGCCAGAGTGACGGGCCAGGCATTTGGGAGGATGAAGACGAACGCCGCTACTATGAGAACTTGGTCGATCTCAAAGATCGCGTTCCTGGAATTCTACTGGAAGATGCTAAAAAGAAGAAGACCGATGCGGACGAACAAGTTGGTAAGAAGATTGAGGCAAAACCCGAATCAAGCGACAAGGATGCGGAAAACGATGTCAAAGCGAGCGAGGCCGACGACCAGTCTACTGCCATCGCAAACAAGTCAGTGGGCGCTCAAGTCGATGCGGTTCTTGCCCGTCTCCCAGAGATGAACACGAAAGACATGGTCGATCAAACTGCCATGGACTTTTGTTTTCTCAACTCCAAGGCTTCGCGCAATCGCCTCATCAAAGCCGTACAAGATATTCCCAAGGGTCGATCCGACTTACTGCCCATCTACTCCAGGCTGATTGCGACTCTCGGCAAGTACATGCCAGATGTGTCCCAGGGTCTTGTCTCGTACCTGGACGATGAATTTCGAAGTCTCCAACGCCGAAAATCAAAGGACTTTCTTGGACAAGTGCGGACGCAGAATGTGCGATATCTGGCCGAGTTGACCAAGTTTGGTGTCGTGCCAGAGCACGTCATCTTCCATTGCCTCAAAGTCAGCTTAGACGACTTTTCCAGGATGAACATCGAGATCATCTGCAACCTCCTGGAAAATTGCGGGCGCTATCTGCTTCGTAACCCCGAGACGTCGCCGCGCATGGCATCATTTTTGGAGACTCTGCAGCGAAAGAAGAGTGCTCAAGTGCTTGGACAACAAGAGCGCATGCTGATCGAGAACGCTGTGTATTATGTTAACCCACCCGAGCGCGCAGCAATCGAGCAGAAGGAGCGGACACCGGTCGAGTTATTTCTGCGCAAGATTATGTACCAGGATCTCACTCGCCGGACACTGGATAAGACCGTTAAGCAAATTCGCAAAATGCATTGGGAGGAAGAGGAAGTTGTCAATTTGCTTCGCAAAGTGTTTGCGAAGCCCGGCAAGATCAAGTACAGCAACATACACCTACTTGCGGTGATTCTGGGCACAATCCATCGGTATCATCAAGATTTTGCAATATCGGTCATCGACGACCTTCTTGAGTCGATCACGTTCGGACTGGAACTGAACGATTTCAAGTTCAATCAGCGCAGAATTGCAGAAGTCAAATATCTTGGCGAACTGTACATCTATCGCTTAGTCGACTCGCCCATTATTTTCGACACGCTGTACAGGCTTCTCAATTACGGCTGGGAAGGTGGCTATGCCCGTCCGGGACTGTACAACCCATTGGACCAGTCAGACGACTACTTCCGCACCCGCTTGGTCTGCAACCTTCTCGAGAGTTGCGGCATGTATTACGATAAAGGTGCAGCGAAGAAGAAGCTCGATTTCTTCCTGACGTATTTCCAATACTACGTTTGCACCAAAGATGCCCTGCCTATGGACGTCGAGTTCATCGTTCAGGACGCGTATAGTCTCACACGGCCGCAGTGGAAGCTGATCACCAACCTGGAAGAAGCGTCTCAGGCTTTTGGTGAGGCTGTTAAGCAGAACTACCAAACAACTTCTGCCGACAAGCCCATTGAGCCTGAAGAGGAAGACGCGTCAGCGTCAGATGATGACCTGGATGGTCCAGAGGATGAGGACGTAGTGATGCCTGAAGGTGATGGAGATCAGTCTTCAAGCGAGTCAGATGAGGTTTGTACATGTCCGAGCCTTTACCAGATGCCGTTGCTAAACTCTTGATGTAGGACTCGGACGATGACGAGCCGACGAAGCAGCCCTCGTCTGATGAAGAGGAGGAACAGATTATCGTGACACGACCGGAGGACGAGCGCGACCCCGAAGCCGACGCCGAATTCGACCGCGAACTTGCGAAATTGATGTCGGAAAGTGCAGAGTCTCGCAAGTTCGAGCGCAAGCCCGTGTTTGATGTGCCGCTACCCATGCGCCGCGCTCGGGAAGCGGCTACCAATGCCGAGGACAGCGGCAATGAAGCACCTGCGCCGACTGTACCCTCTAACACCATGAAATTCTCACTTCTGAGCAAGCGTGGAAACCGAACGCAGACACGGTCTATTGACTTGCCATCAGATTCCACATTCGCTGTTGCCATGCGGAACAAGCAGCAGGCCGATAAAGAGGAACAGCAGCGCATCAAAAGTCTCGTTTTAAACTACAACGAGGCTCGAGATGACGGCGACGACACTGGTGATTCACCATTTCATTACACCCTTCACCCTAACACCAATAGAAAGCGTACTGAGACTTCTGAAGGTCTGGACAAGACTCCGAACCCCTACGCCCAGCCCCGCCTCGATAAGGCAGGCCATAACCGCAGCAATCAACGAGCACGCAAACTGCAGCTGTCTGATGTCAACTGGTCATGTACGATTCCCGATTCTCGTTCATCTCCACGGCCTCGTCGTACTGGGTCTGGTGTCATGTCCGTGCCCAAGGCGGCCTCCGCTTCGCACCCAGCGGTGTTCCCGACGCGACAAGCACGCACGTAGACCCAGGCGTCCTGAGAGCCTCTTTCAGCACAAGTCGACCTTTAGTGCTTACTTTTGCACGCTCTTAATCATCATTCAGCTGACCGCGAGGCCCTTCGTGGGCGACTGATATAACAGGACGTGAATATCGATCTCGTAATGCTACAGCAGCACCTACAACATACATCTATGGATCCCGGATTGCAGCAGTCGAGTGCCACGAGGGTATTCGATGCGACTGCGGTAGGTATCAGCCAGCGACAGGCAAGAGACCGCTCCCCGGATGCTGTTTCCACTTGCACGTCTCTCCGACGATTAAGCCGCGTGCATAGGACCATGGTGAGTATATTATACGCTGGCGAGGAGGCTCAGAGCCTCGTTCGGAAGGAAGACAGAAGTGAGAGGACCGTGACAGAAAGTCTGCAGAGGCTCCGAAGTCCTATGCTCCTACGACTGGGTGGAAGCACCGGGGATGGATAGGTTGAGAAGAGAAGGAGGGTACGGACGGCAGGGCCATTGCATCCTCCCTCACGAGATCGAGTGCCTGAATTGATATACAAACACTGTCTTTTACCGATATCGATGCAGCAATCATTCTCCTGCCTACACCGTGTCATTCAACATTTGTGACTGCATACCACACAGCATAGGGCCCTGACTGTACTTGCTCCACGCACTCTCGCAATATTTTACGGCATACAGATGCGAAGTGTACGACGACGGATCGGCATTTTCCCGATCTGAAGCGAGCCCAGATGAATTAAGGTTGTGCTAGCTCGGGTTCCTGCAGCTGAGCACGGTCGTTGACGTCAGCGTTGCGTTTCGAGCCGAACAAAAACTACGCGCCACGAACTTGCTGGTTCTGCATCCGCAAGACGTCAAGGATCGAAGTCCGTCTGGTCATCCCACGACCATGTTCGCCACGTTACTATTCGTCGTGCCTGCCCTGGCGCTTCCATCATATCGCGCACAACAACAAACACCACTCCGGCCACAGGATCACTCGCAGGGCTACCAGTTCGACCCATTGCTCCATCTCCCAGGTACGAGCCCGTATTTTGATGCGGTGGGGTTTGGGTTGGAACACAAGGCGCCGTCGGGGTGCAATGTAACTGCTGCGAGTTATATTATAAGACATGGGGCTATCTACGCGTGCGTGGACATGTTCATGCGACGATTCATTTCAGCAATTGACAGAGAACAGCAACGATAACGAGTATCAAGAGTACATCAAACCATTTCTCTTCAAGTTAGAGCTCAATCGACAAGGCTGGAGCGGACCGCTAGCCTTTATGGAAAAGTGGCAATCGCCAATTCTAGAAGACAAACTTGAAGAGCTCACGCCCTCTGGCGCAGTAGATGCAGAGAAGGTTGGGAAGCATCTACTCGAGCGATATCCAGACCTGGCTCCTAATACGTCAAGAATTCTGGCAGACAAGAAGTCGCGCACGTTTGACACAGCGACGAACTTTACCAAAGCTTTCCCACAACATGAATCCATCGAAGTCGTGCGTATTACCGAGAATAAGGACGGATCAATGGAGTCCCTCATCCCACACAAATCATGTGACAACTTCTCCAAGAGCCCAGGTACCAAGCAGCAACATGCCTTCATCGATATCTACGGCTCCGGTGTTTCAAAGCGTCTGGCTCAGTGGACGCCCTTCAAGCTCACTCCCAACGATGTCGTCGGTCTACAGTCAATATGTGGCTACGAGTCCGCCATTCTGGGCAGGCGCTCCGAGATCTGCGGCGTCTTCACCGACAGCGAATGGATGGCCTACGAGTATCATTGGGATCTCAAATACGCGTACATGGTTGGGCCTCTGAACCCGCTATCGCCTTATCTTGGCTTCCCATGGTTGCAGACCCAAGCAGAGCTCTTCGAACATATCGACAAACATGACACGCCCGGTGGTGGCTGGCCCGACAATCAACGTTTCTTTTTATCGTTCACACATCGCGAAGTTCCGCCTTTTGTTGCTACGGCTCTGGGTCTGTTCAATTCATCGTCAGATGCGGCGGAGCAATTTCCCACGGATCATATCAACTGTATGTTTACACGAAACAAAGAATACTATGAGACAGCAACTAATAAAGCACATAGGGACACGGGCGTGGAGAATGTCTGATCTCATCCCCTTCCTTGGCCACGTAGGCATGGAGAAAATGACTTGTGATCGTAGTGGCACTGTTAACAAGCATGGCGACGACCACGGACCGCGAGAGTTTGTGCGCTTCATTGCCAACACAGCACCGCGGCCGATCCCGGACTGCCAGAGTGGGCCGGGTGCGAGCTGTCCGTTTGAGGAGTTTAGAGATAACATTGGGAGGGGTGCAGAGAAGCATAGAGATTTCCATAAGGTGTGCGATAAAAAGAGCAAGGAGGACTAAATGCATGTAATGAACATGGTAAGGTCAGTATCGCATACGATCGCTGATACTGTCACCGAGATCACCGAGAGCATTAGCACAAAGCATACATACTGTACGTGTGATGTTCGTGGGCATTTATATATGCCACAATGACGTTCGTGATCAAAACGACCGTTCTGATCACATCGTGGATTCATCTCCAAGGCGCACGGCGTATAGAGACCATTCCAATTTGTGTACCTCGCGACTAATCATCTTCCAATATACCGTCACCAAGAGCAGAACAACTTCGCTTCACAGTCAGACCCTTGCGGCACGACTTCTCAAATTCCTCAGCAAGCACTGCACATACTGCTGACACTGGATCATCGACATGCCCTGAAACGTTCGCCCGGGTACGTTGGATACAGTCTCAGATGGCGATATGCCCCTTTCCCTCAGTCTCCTTGCCTCTTGGTTGATCGCTTTGAGATGGGCGTTGGTTCTTTCCAGTGAAATGATGATGTCCCTCAGGTCTCTTCTTCTAAACTGTATGTTGCAAACGACTGGATAGGGCAGTAAACCACGATACTGAATTCCATATAACCATTCATCGTCTGCTATGCGATTCAATGCTTGATGACATGTGCGCTCTGCTTCCATCCCAATGCGGTGGGTTGTAGCATGGAGGGGTTCGTATCGTGCAGCCCATGCTAGATGTGCGGACAGGTTGTTGGCGCGGTTGCGGTCGGCTTGAGTCATGGTGTTGATGCGCATTTGGCTTGATGAATTGTATCTCGGTGAAAATGAGGAACAATGGTGGGTTTATGTATGTATATGGTGTGACAGCATAGTTGTGATGATGGACGCAACGATGTTGTCGTTGACAAATGAGGGACGGTATGTAACGTGGTTATAAACTCATCACCACTACCGCTGGCACAAGCACACCCAAGTAACATGATGCATCCAGTGCGTACTCTGATTTAAGTAGACTTTTGCTCACTACTGCATCGCGCATCGCTTACACAACATCTGTACCCACGACTTCCTCTTTCCAATGTTCTCGCCCTGTCAAAGTTGAGCTGTCAACCGGTTAGTATCATCCCCAAACAGCCATCAAGCCCTCTCATCTCTTCATCAACCCCGCCTCTCCCACTCGTGCTTATCCCACACTTCATCATCGGCTGATACCTCCTGATGTGTGGTTCTAACACCTCAGGCCACGTCGAATTTGCCTGCGGTCCCTCGTCCGGCTCAATACTCAAGAAGTAGTCGCCCCATAGCGGGCCGGCAGACCAATATGTCCAACCAATAAACACACCACTGTCTTCTAGATGCGTGATCGTGTTGTTCAGTGTCTCAAAACACGTCGGGTTTGAGCCGGCGCCGAATTCTGACAGAAAGGCAGTGTAGTTGTTTTGCTGCAGCCAGGCTGTAGCAGGTAGCAAGTTCGCTGGCGCTGCTAAGGTGCATTCCTCGTGCGTGCCAGACGTGTCATTGTCGAAGTAGAGGTGCATGTCGAATGCGAAATTGTCGAGCGGATCAGTGATGGCGAGGAGGACTTCGGCATTGGGAAGACATTCAAGTGACGCGTTGCTGCATGTTGAGTTGAGCCAGCGCTGCGCGCCTGTGAAGCCATTTCCTGGCACCAAGATGAGCTGCTGTGCGCCGGCTTGACGTATGGCGTCGATCATAGCCTGGTCATTTTGAAGAACGAGGGACGTCGGCATGTCGTGTGGTTCGTTCATTATGCCGAAGATCACGTTGGGGTTGATGATGAAGCGGGTTGAGAGCTCGGCCCAGAAGGCTGCAAGGCTCTCCGTAGTAGCGGCTTTGGTATCGGATGTGTTGCCTATGACGCTTCCGGAGAAAGGCTGCATGGACGGATCATTGTAGCGCATGTAATTGTGCGCATCTAGAACTACGTAGCCGCCCTTGGAAGTGATGTAGTTGACTGCCGTTGCAAGCTCGGTGAAGTACGTCTCGTTCAGAGTTCTGCCTAGACCGGTCTCGATAGGGCACATCCGTTCCTGGTTCTCATTAGGGATTTGAAGCGCAAATCGTTCAACTGTGTCGTACCAGCAGGAAAGGGAGGCGGATAGTGTTCAAACCAGCGCCGAGGAAAAAGTCAATCGCAGTCTCGTTGATGAACTGATAGTCGATCCCGAAAGCCCCTGGTAGGTTCTGTTGTGCAAACTCGCCACCAGCTGTGTCATGATCGTTAGTGATGATATGGCAAAAACTGTCGACGACAATGCTCGTACCTGAGTTCACACCAGCATACAGTATTTCTGCCGCGCTTTGCCCTATTGCAAGCATAGCAACAGCGCCAGCGCTGATAATCCTCTTCATTAGCATCACACAGACTGTAAATTATATTAAACACGAATGGAGTGGAAAGTGAGGTTGGACAGTCGACACCGCAACATTGCAGAGTCTACTGCTCATCGACTTGCGAGCGCAAGCGTTGTCCGGCAAAAGTAACGCCTCTAAGGCTCGCATACCTACATTGAGCAGCCCATAGCCAGTCAATGCACTTTGCATGTCGGGCATTTATGCTCTGACACACAGGCAAGTCATGCATCGCAGCGTGCTCGACGACGTGAGGTGCTCTGATTGGGAAGCTGTAATGCATCTGAGCAATCGCTCATTGGCTTGAGACAGCAATGGCATAAGGTCCGAGACGCAAATTCAGTTAGACTGCGATGCTACTCGTTCTCAGGTGCCGTCTTCCGTGGCTCAAGACGTTCGGTCATGGTTCGCATAGCCGGATGAATGAGTCTGAAACGCGGGGATGCCTGGGGCCGATTGACGTGCCTGATCGTCCATGACGCGTCAAATACTAACAAGTTCGAAGTACTCAAGGTCTGGTAATGGAAAAGAGCAAGGTGCGAGCTCTGTCGCTCTCTCAGATAAGTAAAAACTGTCTCCAGCACGAACGCAATCGAAGGGCAATGCGCAAATTGTGGTCGTATAACAAAGCTCGTGCGCAAGGAGACCCATGCATGTCGATATGGCCTAGAGGCTAACGAAAAGCAAGGACA
>TARA_R110002003_G_scaffold12_6_pt1 | contig 19206 bp, 19 predicted proteins | sample TARA_R110002003 | Tara Oceans TARA_R110002003 (sample SAMEA4396441) | marine metagenome | biome: Westerlies Biome; feature: [SRF] surface water layer (ENVO:00010504); material: water (ENVO:00002006), including particulate matter (ENVO:01000060) such as... | depth 5 m
GGAATTATTGACCAACAAGACCATCGATGCACAACACAACGAGACCATACTTAAAGGGTTGTATGGAATGGCTAACAGTAGACATGCAAATTTGATTGATGGGGCGATACCGTTCTTCAATCACAGCGATCCATCTGTAAGAGTCGCGGCAATCAGAGCTATTGCAAATGTTCCAACTGTACGTCAGCTTAGACACTATGTAACGACCCGAGACACTAACGCTGTCAGGATCGCGCAACCGGCTATCTTGTTCATCATATTCTAAACAACGACGATACTTCAACAAGACATGCGGGATTGCAGGCACTGAAGTATCATGAGCACGAGAGTCCAGTCTTGGCCACAAAAAAATTACTTCGTGGCTTATTCGAACCCCGAGTCCGTCGAAGTGCATCAGACCTCGATGGCTTCCAGAGCTATTTCAGGGAACGCATCTCTAACGGCGATGCGGATCAGAGAATAGCTCGAGTAGGCTTGAATCGCCTTGGGTTGGTCGAAAGAGCTCTCGCCAAAGGTCCGCCGTTAGGAACGCCTATATTTAGACCAATTCATTGGTCCAAATCATTCAGCGGTACGCAAATCTGACAGAAAATTCCCGAGCCCTGTGGTTAAGTGTCATTTATAGGCTCCAATGTCCAAGCCGCCGTCGGCTTTCAAGTCAACAGCAACTTTGATGCTGACGGCGCCGGCTTCCAGGCGCAAGCCTATGTCATGGGTTCATTATTCCGCACGAAATTCGATGTTGCAGCGGCAAGCGTGACAGCAGCATGGACAAGTGATGGTTACATGTCATTCACCATGTGGACAGTAGTATTCCTCCTTGACCTCTCAACATTCCGACAGAGACCATATTACCTGATCAACGTACAGTATGCACGTCAGACAGCATTCCAACTGAAAAAGGGCGATCCATGCACCATTTCTCTGCCCGACAACCCCGCAATTACCATTCGCGAGACACGGACTTTTATGCAAGCGAGGTATTTTTATGGAATCCCCGTCATCGCGAATGTCAACCTTCATGTCCAGCTGCTGGGCTGGTTTGAAGTTGGATACGGCGTGCAGTTTGTGACCAAGGACCTAAGCAAGCCTCTTCCTGGACAGATAGTAGGATACATCCGACCCGCTGCCGGACTCGGTGGTCAGATCTCCGCAAACGTTCAGATCTTAGTGGCCTCGGGCGGACTTCAGGGCAATCTTGATTTCGCCGCTGTTTCCATTCCGGCCGGTGGCGGCATGATCGTCAATTCTCTAAGTCCCTTCAATGTCGGATTCGGCGATTCCATCCAACTCCAAGGTCGGTTCTTGAGCGGCCGCGTCACCCTCTATGTCAGTATATGGAACTGTTGCTGCTGGTATTGCTGGTTCTCGTGTTGCTTCAGATGTGGCGGAGGGTGTAACTATGGACGGGAATACACAATCATCGATTGGGCGGGCATCAACCCTCCGCCATTCCAGATCGACAGCCGTCGAAACTTGTGCGCTTCCTTGATGTCTTCAGCGGATCTGCCTCCGGTGGACTACAGTCGCGAGCAAGCGCGTCTTTCGCGACCAGAAATCCGACCTTTTAGCGCTACACCGCCAGAAAGCGCACAGCAACTCGGGGACCCGACAGACTCAGACTTATGGTGCTTGTGTGATGGCTATTTCGACCCGGCAGCGGGCTTCGAATGGCTCACTGCCAGCGGTGCCAACAATTACGGATACCTCTCGACCGTGAGTCATGCACAACTGGGCAGATTCGACTTGTTAATGCTGACTTTTGCAGAGCACGAGCTTTCTCCTTCCGGAATCCGGCATGGTCCAGGATATGAAATACGACTGCAGCAAGTACCCTGGAAACTGCCAGAACACGGCTTGTTGGCAAGACTGGTATGCTAAAGGCAGTAAAAAGCTGGAATTTCACTACGACGACAGCCTTAGCAACCAACGATCGTTTAGCATGTCAAGTATCAAGGATGTTTCTGCTGGGACAGGTATGCACAAAGACGAATGTCCGGTGAACAAGGTAAGTTGTCCAACTTAATGTGGGCAATAGATACATGTAAGGCTCACATGTCCAGGTCGTCGAAGGCGGTTGCTGCGCCCGGGTCCAAGCCGTAGACGACACAGGCAATACCGCTCACGGTGGCGAGTTCTGCGGCTACCTCAAGCGCGAGTTCGGTGCGCTTGGGGTTCGCAAACCCAAGGGGAAATTCGGCGTCGAGTCAGTATTATAAATATGCATAGCTTGTGACTAGGCTAACGTATGTGATTGCACTAGTCTGATCGGCACCTTTGGGGGGTCAGGAAAGGCAGTCTGTAAGAAAACCGACTTCCGTTTCATCGTTGGTGGGGGTACTTGGTACCCACCCTCCAAGCAATCAAAGTGTGTTTGCAAGGCGCCGGTGTATGCTGTGACAGCCGGGATACCGTCGTTCGACCACGCGAATATGACATTGTACCTTGCGGGTGATAGTCATCCCCGCCTGTCATTCGCCTTTGGAGAAACGATGGAAGTATACTACCAGGTACTACCCATGCTCTTACTGGGTCGATCAACGCTAATGCCTTGTCCGCTCAGCCTTTGATTGAGTCGCACGACGAGGTTGTACGCTACTCTCGGCTGCAGAACCTCACAGTAGGAGATCGAGTTCTTATGGTCCATGGAAACGCTACGGAGAGCTCCGACAACTTCCTCAGACTGCTCAATGATGGCGGTGATGAGTTTCAGATTCTCCTTGATCCCGCGTTATTCAGTACCAACGCAACGATTCGCAGTGTGGTTGTTCACATGACCGCGGAGTTCAGCCATCTGGTATCTCATCCCGACAGCTTGATTCCACAAAGACAAATTGAAAGCAAGGCGGGCGTTGTTTTCAATGCCAGCGATGCCGGTATTGTGCACAGTATCCTCGGGACACCTGCGGTACTACGAACGAAGAAACACGATGAGATACCTTTGGTATCAACACGCTATACGGAGCATCTTCCTTTGAGCCCTAGCAAGTCAGAGCAGGTTGGGAAGACCACAGTGTCCGAGAAGCTGAAAGGTCGCCTTCAAGGACTGACTGATCCAAGTAAGAGCAGAGTCTCCTTTTGTGTTCCGATCCCACAATCCTTCGCGAATAGGCATTGTGTAGTTCATCTACTGGTAAGAGGCTGACTTATCCTGGATACAGATATATCTTTGCGGGAAGTTATTCTTATCCTACTTCTCGGTCTGGTTTCCATGGTGTTTGTACTGCGGACACCTTTACGAGGGTAGATTGCTCGTCGCTGGCCAAGAGCAAAACTGATTGCATAACAACGGTTGAAATTGAACTTCTCACAACAGAAACATCATTAAAGTAACGTGAACGTTGAGACATTACGGTTGAAGTTGATGGGTGCAGAATCTTGGTTACCATGACTTTAATCGAAGTTAGCGCCTTGGCAGCAATGACGTCCTTCCTCGGTCCATCTCAAGTCGCGTCCTACCCAAGTTCAAATCCATCGAGCCATTGAGCCAACACAACCATACCTAACAATCCGACCCCAGATCGCTCCACCAGCAATCCCGCGCATGCTTCCCTATCCACCCTGAACAATCACACAACCAGCACCCACGAAACCCTCACCACCCCTCACCACCTTCCGCTTCCCCAAAAAACCCACCCAAAATGCTCATCCGCCCCTCCCTCCTCTCCCCCGCAACACTCCACATCCCCACACCCACCACCTACCTCCGCACGCGCCTCTTCTCCCTCCTCTCGCCCTCCCAACGCAGCCACACAAACCGCGTCTTCGACCCCGTGCGCCAACCCACCGACCTACACACCCTGACGATGCTCTCCGCCGCCGACAACCGCACGCTGATCACACTCTGGAGCGCAAAATGGTGCCAGACATGCGCGGCCATCAAACCGGTCATACTGCGCATGCTGGAGGAGGAGAAGGTCGGCGTACGCGAGGGTGGGCTGGGGTTTGTCGAGGTGGAGTTGGATGCGCCGCTGATTGGGGATTTGGGCGTGACATATCGGGTACGTGTGCTTGCATTATTGTGGGGTTAGATGCTGCGGCGGTGCGGAGCGAGGAATTTGGTTTTGGATAAGGCTAACGTGGGCGATTGTGGATACAGATCTCAAGCATGCCTACCCTCCTCGCGTTCAGTCGCCAAGAAGCACAGTTCGACACGCGGCTGACTAGACCGGACGAGATGCGTAACGAGGACTTTTTGCATGATTGGTTGGTCAACGAGGCGAGGCGCGGGGGTAGGGCTGGCGGTGGTGGCGGCGGGATATTTGGTTGGTGATGTTGGCGCTGTGGAAATAGCTGGCAACTGACTGCGGTCAGGGACTGAGAAGAACGACCCCAAGTCATAATAATGGGAGCCCTCTGGTTCGCTTGGGGCATGCCGAGTATATACCGTGCAAGCTTGTCATGCAGCATCGGTGGTTTGACGAGAGGATAGCGGCCATACTAAGAGACGCGCAAACGGGGCCACGAAAGCTACAAAGCAGCACGGCGAGCAAGGACGCGAACAGGAAAGAAGAGAAAGCATTTGGGACAGTACTATGAGTAGCATTGCCCACGTCACTGAGCCCGCGACATTACTCAAAGCAGTCGCTCGACGGATGGCACAGCAAGAGCCCACAGAGGCAACAAGTTCGAGATATCTTCATTCGACTATGCCAACGCTATTCCTGCGTCCTGATGCAATCGACCCAAGCGTCCAACGTCATGTGAACCGCGTCGGACGTTTAACAAGGGGTATATCCTGTCCAATCCGATCCTATCCTTTCCTATCAGCCCAATATGCTGCACCACCGAAACGCCTCTTCCCAGTCCGAACTCTCAAAGTCCTAAATTTGGACGTGCGAATCAAGCCCGTCAAGCCAACCTCCAGCATCCCCTTACTCCAACGCCCGTAACAACGGATCATCGCCAATGCTCCACACCTTGGCATCGAGCCTGGCCTTCTTCTCGCCGCGCGTCTCGCCCAGGAAATCGTTTTCGCTGACGCGCTTTGCACCCTTGATGTTCGCTGGCGGTTCCAAGAACTTGGGCGTGCTAACGCGCGATCCGCCAAGTGCAGGCGTCGGCAGCGAGGTATCCGTAAGCGCAGGCGGGGAAGCCACTTCCTCGTCGTCGTCGTCGTCGTCGTCGATGACAATGGGGTTCTGGCGCTTGGTGGGCGATTTGGCGTTATCGATGATCGGTAAGGTAGCGGTGATGGTAGCACTAGTTGGGTTCTTGTGGGCGGCCTCGCGCTGCTTGCGCGCAGCGGTTTCCTTGTCGCGTTCCTCGAGCTCTCGCTGGGTTTCGGCGCGGTACTGAAGCCATATATCATGCTGTTGCTTGTAGCCATCTTCCATGCCCTTGACCCAAGCGCGCTGTTCTTCACTCTCGTCGCACAGCAAGACGCAGGACGGGCACTTGACGTAGAAGCCACCGGTGGTGGGCGCCTCACCGAGCAGCTCGAATTCCTCGAGGTTGTCGCCGACGAGCTCGGTCTTGTCCCAGTCGAGACAGTCCTCGCAGAAGGCTTGTGGACACCAACGGCAGCGAAAAACGAGGCCGCCGGCGTCAGAAGTGCTCTTGCCACAATCGCAGCAGAAATGCTGGGAGCAGAAGAACCCAGAGAAACCTCGGACTTTGGCTTGGAACTCGGGCTCGAGGCAGTCAAAGTGGTAGCTGCGAGGGCAACTGCGGCAAACAATCATGTGTCCTGCGTCCGCGCCCTCGAAGCACGTCAGGCAGTTCTCCTCGTGATTGAATTCGCGACGCTTATCACGAACGGGTTCAGCAAGGCGAGGGTCCTTGCCGGCCATGGTAGGTACAGCCTCCCAGTCGCCGCAATTCATGGATTCCTTGCTGATCGCGAAGCCGTCGACCATGACCGTAGTGTTTTTGCCCTTCCGTCGGTCCTCGCGGGTGATTGTATCCGGGAGGATGTTGGCAGACGCAGTTTTGGCCTTTTCGTCAAGTTGGCGCTGATACCGTTTGCCATCGAAGACGGCGCATTCGACACGCTCCATGACGGAAAGCCATTTCTCTTCCTCGGCCTCCGATTGTATAGCCTCAGACACGATAGCGTCCGCCGGTTTGTCGCGACACTTCTCCATCATGGTCTCAAGGTCCCACGATACCATCTCAGTTGCATCGATATCTGGGTGGGACAAGGTCTGCGCTCCACGGCGAATAAGCGTTTTGAGCTGCGTCGCATCCATCTGAGGCATGTCATCTGCAAGTGACGCCCGTCCGACCTTGGGCTTGGTAGCCTCCACCACATTCTCGCTGTGAATGTTGCGCATGGACTCAGTGATCTTGGCGGAAAGGTAGAGCTTCTTCCGAATGCGACCCATCATCTGTTCTTCAACTGTACCTTGGGTGCAAAGCTTGTAAATGGTGACCTTCTGCGTCTGTCCGATACGATGAGCGCGAGCCTCAGCCTGCAGAGTGATCTGCGGATTCCAGTCTTCATCGAGGAAGATTACGTCTTGTGCGCTGGTGAGATTGATGCCTAAACCACCTGCACGAGTCGACAGGAGCATGACCTTGTAATCGGACTTCTCCTGGTTGAAGAGGCGGATGTCCAGGTTGCGCTTGGCACGGGCAGTCGAGCCGTCAAGACGAAGGAACTTGAAACGCTGACCCTGGCCGCTAATAAGAGACAGAAGATCCTCAGTGTAGTCAAGGGTCCGAGTAAAGCCGGAAAAGATGAGCACCTTCTTGCCTTGCTCAAGAACCGTGTGTTTCAGCAGCTTCTCCAGGAGGATAAACTTGCCCGATGCGCGTATAATGTGTTCGCCGAGGTAGTACGGATCGGGAGCAGCATCAGGTAGCAGATACGGATGTGAGCAGCATTTGCGCAATTGCATGACAAGGTTCAAGAGCTTCTGCCAAGCAAACTTGGCCTCGGTACCATTTCCGCCCTTGCTGGTCTGCTCCTTCTCCATGGCTTGTTGAATGATAGCTGTGGTTTCTTGCCATTCCCCCTGGCCGTTGATTGTGCCCGTTTCCAACTTCTCCATGTGCTGTATGATCTGATCCTCCTGTCTGTCTTGTTGGATCGCAGCCTTCTCCTTGTTCTTGCCGTCGGCGAAGAGGTCGGTAAGCATAGCATTGTCGACGCGGGTCAACAGGCGCGTGTACCAAAACCGCTGCATTGGTGTAAGCGGTACGTAGAGGAGTATCTCCTCTTTGGGTGGGAGGCCAAGGTTGACACCAGGACTGTCTTTCATACGCCGCAGCATGACCAGCTCGAGCAGGCGTCTAGCATCGTCCATAGTCTGTCGGTTGACCTTGCCTTTGTTGAGGTCGAAGGACTCCTTGAAGAGAGTTTCGGTATTGTCGGTGAAGACATCCGGATACAGCCAGGCGAGCAACGCCCACATCTCAAGAAGATTGTTTTGCAAAGGAGTGCCTGTGAGGATAAGACGATGCTCAGCGCTGACGTTCCTAAGAGCGACAGATATCTGAGTGATGCTCGACTTGATCTTGTGACCCTCGTCGAGGACAACGTATCGCCATACAAAGGATGACTTGAACCAGGACTGCTCCGATGCGAACGTGTCGTATGTGGTTACAATTATCTTGTACGAAGAGGATTCGTTCTCTGTAGGCATCTTGGGCACCTTGAGCCCCGCCTTGCGCGATGCTTTTCGGTTTTTCGCCTGCAGAGTCTCGTTGCCTCGAAGATCTTCCATTCCAAGGGCAACCCTCTTGAGTCGTGCTCGTTCGCTCATCGCACCGTGAAAGCGCAGCACCTTCAGTTCGGGTACCCACCTCTGAGCCTCGTTCACCCACGAGTTGAGCACGCTGAGTGGGCAGATGACGAGGTACGGTCGGTTCTCCTCTGACATGACACCATTCTCGCGATCGAGTTCTTCGAGATACTGGAAGAGCGAGAGGGTTTGCAGCGTCTTGCCAAGGCCCATCTCGTCGCCCAAGATGCCGGAAAAGCCATTTCGGTAGAGGTGGACAAGATAAGAAAGGCCTGATAGCTGGTAGGGCTTCATGGTGGCGGTAACGCCCTTGGGCTGCTCCTTGAGTTCTTCGTATTCTTCAATGGGCTGCGCATTGTGACTTGCAACCAGCTTCGCTATCTGATTGTTTCGTGGCAACAGAGGCAGGAAGTAGTCCTTGTTAGCCACGAGGAAGTTGTTTGCCTTGGCCTTGGACTTGTGAGCTATGTCGTCGCGGAGACGATTGCGGGCGGTGTCGAGCTTCCTCGGCGGTGGCGCCTTCCGTCGCGATGCAGAAGGTGGGGAAGGGATGGTGTCGGACTCTAAAATCCTGGTCTTCCTGTCGCGAGTGCCCCTCCGTAGCCCGTTGTCGCGCTCACGTGCCCTCCTGTGCTTCTCCATCTTTAGCCCTTCGTGCTTGGCTTGTATGCGCGCGCTGCCGCGTGCGTTGCTTCTGGATTTGGTGACGGATCGCGCGAGTTCGTCCTCACTACTCTCTGGATCGTCTCGAGCCGGTTTCGCCGAGGTAGAATTCCGGGCGCTCCTGGAGGCTGTGGATGTGCGCGTAGGCCTGGTCTGCTTCGCGGGCTCTGGGGAGTCGGTGGAGGAGGGACTGGGGGTGGAGTAATCGGGCGGCGGTTGCTGTCTCAGCCCGCGTTTGCTGTTGCTGGCGCCGTCGTTGGCCAATGTCTCCGTTCGCTTATTCTCCTGCTGTGAGGACGTTCGTCGCAGCTTTGTGGCCGACTCTGCTGAGCTCTGCGATCCGAATTTGGCGAGCAGATCTTCTAGAGGTCCGCCGCGCTTCTTCGGGGTGATCGGCTGGGGTGAGCCCAGCGTGATGCGCGGGCGCTCAGCCATGATGGCGGTTGTCGCGGGTGTGGTCGTCGGTGACGGTACCGAGAGACAGCTCGCAGGTGCAGGGGAACGAAGGTGACTGTCGTGGTGGATACGCGTCTTTAAGCCTGGCGCATAGCGATGACAGCAGCCTGGAGGCTTACGCGGGGAACGTGATGATGAACCAGGCGGCGGTGACGGTGAAGAAGGATCGTAGTGTGCCGCAAAAGTGCCTTTGACCGAGTCCGCGGTGAAGTGAGCCTCGGAACGGTGTGCCTGAAATCTCCACTGGTAGGGAGAGGCATGGCAAATCCAGAAGTCGCGACATCCCTGGCCGATCGCGTCGGAGACAAGACGTTAATCCCGAGGCAGGTGCAAACGCGACCACTGATGTGAGTGACACTTATACCGCGACCAAGCCGCCATCCACGGGCACCCTCCACAGGCGCAAGAGGCCGCCATGACGCAACCGCTGACGAGCTTCTGGCCCATATTCGCGGTCAAGTCGGACGGCCACGATGTCGTGAACCAGAAGGGCCGCGTGGTGAGGAATGGGCCCACGCAAGAGCAGCTGGACCGCACGCCCAACGAGCAGGGACAATGCGACTTTTACCGCCTGATAGAGAAGGACGACCCCAAGCACATCGACTGGCGGAAGAAGCTGGGCGGCATGCTGCTGCGCGAGATTGGTGGCAAGCAACACGAAGGTAGGGCGGCACGGGCGCATCGAGTGTGCCGCGCTGACTTGGGCAGACAAGTGGCAACAGACCATCCTGTGGGACTTCCCCGAGAACTACAGGCTCTACGAGCACATCAAGACCAAGGCAGACGGCCAGGCGAAGACGGTCAAGAACCACTCGGGCGGCGGCCACGACAGACAGGACGCCTACCTCTACGGAAACCCCAAAGGTCCGCGAAAGCGCTACAGGAGTCCCGCCGACTTCTTCCCGCATCTGCTGTGGCTATGCACCGATGAGAATAGCGACTACCAGAACTGCACCTGCAAAATGTGCTCACCCGTGCAGCTCGACGTCGAGAAGCCCGTGGTCAAGGTCGAGGGCAAGAGCGAGCCCTCGATCGCCGTGAAGAAGGAAGGTGGAGCCGGTCCAGCGCCGCCGAACTCCATAGTCACTGGCCGCAACCCCATCGTAGCCGTCCCAGGTCCAGCGAGAAGGTCAGTGTCGGGCCCTCCTGCACCAAGCCCGAGCTTGAAGCCAACCGCGCCGACTCCAGCGCCTACGCCCGCAACAAACGCACCGCAGATTCGGCCACCCACAGTATTGCAGTCCTCGCCCCTACCGCAGCCACGCGGGAACGAGCAGCTCACCGACAGCCGTTATGGCCAGTTCATATGTAGGACGGGAGAAGTTGTGTGGTTCTATCGCCCCAAGACTTCAGCATGGGGCCTAGGCCTCGTAACGCGGCGATGGAGCGCAAAAGACAGCTCGGGCAGCAAAGCATATCTCGTCCAGCCGCTTTCGCACCCGCTCGACTCTCCCACACCCGAGGTTGTTACGACAGACGAGCATCTCAAGCCATGGCTCGCGTGGTCTGCACCGTCGTGCACCTTCGCCTATCTGCAGCAGAACCCCCAATTGCGATACGACCAAGTGGACTGGAATGCTCTGCTTTCAGGCCAGTACGGTCAAGGCATTGCGGATGTCGATGCGTCCATCATGGCAGCCAAGGCTATCGACGCAACATATACGCTGTACGAGCGTGTGAAGACAGTACCTGTCCCGACCGGCGAGGAACGGCATTATAACGGCTTGTTCCTTGGTGCAGAGAAGATCTGGAGAGGCGACCCCGTCCGCATACGCCTGGGCACGTTTGGGACTGATCTCATGGTCATCACCGACATCATCGAGCGCGTCACTGCGAACCCAACACAAAAGCCTCCAGCCGGCCAAGCCTCCTCTCAGGTTTGGGTCACCGGTGACATCTACAGCTACTCCACTATGCCTGCTCCAGATCCTTCGAAGCCTCCCACTCCCCCTTCCGAGTCGAACGTCAACATTCCGATACGTATGCGCGAAGACATGGCCTGGCGCAACCGCATGCTTGTCCCAATGAACCAGACCCTCGGATGGTGGCGCCTCATCTCGTCTGCCTCGCGTGTGGACATGGCCGACATCAAAGGCCGCTGGTATGAGACCAGTCTTCTCTTCGAAGAGTCCTTTGCCAAAGCGGTCAAGGCCAATGAGGGAGGTAATGGCATCTGGATGAACGCCCGAGGTGACGCGACGGGAGCCGGACGAAGCGTTGGGCTTGCTCGACAAGACCGCATTGCTGCGTTTGGCAGTGCGCTGCCGAAAGGCACGCAGCTCGTCGAGGGTCTTGAACCGCCCGCCCAGCCTGTAGGGTCTAGAGGACATCATGCGCCCACCAGTGACATGCAAGGCCTTGACTTGGGCGTCGGGACGACTGCCACCGACTTCTCCATCGATGACTTTATGAATGTTGACCACCTTGACGATGCAGCGGGAGTTGATTTCGGTCACGACTTCCGCTTCTGAAATATGTAGGAAGTCACGGGGGGCCACTTACGAATCCCTGGGTCCTTTTCCGGACAGCATTTACACGGCGCACATGGCAATTTTGACGGGCTTTAGTGAGGATACCCAAAAGCTCTCTTCGTAGACAATTGTACTATATGCTTCCTGATCCACTAGGTTCGTCACCGTTTGTGACGCTCCTTCTACATCAAAACCCACCACGCCCTTGCCTTTGTATGTCCATTGCGCTCCTGCCGCATCGATACCTCTACGTCTCACCTACCAGCGCATCAATAACATCCCCAGCAACGCAAGTTCCAACTTCTCTCCACCACGATTCCTTCTATCGTGTCTTTGATCTACTACCACAAACAAGGCAGGGTGCAAGGCTGGAAAACGTCGCGATTGGCTAACTAGAACCAGGCTGTAAGCCAAGCCTCTTTGGCGTCACCTGCAGCGAGGCCAGGCTGCGCACCCGAAGGCCTTCATGTCTTTATCATCTCCAGCAGCGACCGTCGCCTTTCCACCATGGAAACAATACGTACTTCCACCGGCGAGGATGATATTTCTGGCGCCGAGGACGTCTCTCAAGGACACGATATCATGCCACTGCGGCAACGGCAATGTTTTGTGTGCTCAGATCTCGATTTCGACACCAAATACACCTCCACAGCATCCACCGCTACTTGGAGGCGCTCGGCGCAAGAATGTGAGTCTTGCGCACTTGTGTATCGAGCCGTGAATCCTTTCTTGCTTGTGTCGAAGGCCCAGGCTCTGCATCGACTGGACGAGGCTGGTGATCCCCGTTTCTCCATCTTCCTTAGCGAGAGTGGACACCTGAGCTTTCAGCTTCGGGGCAGAAAGTCTCGTGCAGAAACGATTGATCGCGGCGAGATTTGTCGGGATGAAGGTAAGAGTCCCCAACATCAGTCCTTGCGGGGTTGATGCCTCGTGACTGAAGAATTGAAACAGCGAGTGCTTGTCCGTGGCCCTCTATCCAACCAGATTGCTTCGGTATTCGCAACGCAGAAGAAGCAGCTTCGCGCATAAGCCAGTGGATCATGTCATGTGAGCATGAACATGAGCGTTGCCATCAAGAACCACTCTTTGCCTATTCAAAGCTCCCGACTCGCATTCTAGAGATACAAGGTCCACGTCAGGTGCGGCTTCGAGTAACTGATGAAAATGAAAGGGAGCGCTACGCATGTTTGAGCCATTGTTGGGGAAATATCTCCGTGATCCGGACAACGAAGCTTACTTACTCGACCTATTTGGAAGTCGTTCCATGGAAGGCCCTACCTTCGACATTCAAGCATGCCATCGACCTCACTAGACGTCTAGGTCTTCGATATGTCTGGATTGACAGTTTGTGTATTGTTCAAGACGACGCTGTAGATTGGCGTCATGAAGGAAGCAAAATGGCGTCTATCTATGCCCACTCATACATTACACTGGTCGCTGCTGCATCGAAGGATTCACGCTACGGCCTCTATCGACCCGAACCGCCTGCATTGTTTATAGAATACCAAATGCAACAAAAGGCTAACCAGGCTCCATACTCCATCTACGTCCATCCCCGGCGTGATCACTATCAGTTCATCTCGAATAAGCTACCACTGTTCAAACGTGCGTGGTTCCATCAAGAACGTATCCTATCTGGCCGCCTTGTTTTCTTTGGAGAGACAGAGCTTTACTGGGAGTGTCGGTCAGGGCTGAAGTGCGAATGTGGTTACATGAGTGAACCGCCGATGACCAACACCTTGGCAGATTCAAAAGCACCAGGAGACATTAAAACGTGGCACGATCTGGTCATCCGGCACACTCAGCTCGATCTCACGTTCAATACTGACATATTTCCATCCTTGCAAGGCATCGCGAGCATGTGGCAGCAGCAATGGAATCATACGTATCTTGCTGGTCTCTGGAAAGAGCATCTCGTCGCGGGACTTATGTGGCATACTAAAAGCGCTAAGCCTCGATCGACGACGTATATTGCGCCATCTTGGTCGTGGGCTTCAGTCCAGAGCCCGGTTGACTGGTGGACCGATCTAGTGGTCACTCACAGAAACACAAAGGTCACGGTCGTCGCTGTTTCGACCACACCAGCTGGCCAGGACCCGAAAGGCGAAGTCACAGCAGGCACTCTTGTGCTTCAAGGACGGGGCATACGTGCGACATTGGAGGACCCAAGTGATGGTTGGCCGCAGCGAAAAATCCAACTATGCCCTGGCGGGGTCCCCAGCGAAGCAATATTTGGGCAGGCCCGCGATAGCTGGTATCCGGATGTCATTTTACAGCAGAATGTTGATGTTGTCTTATTCTGCATGGTCAAGGAAAAGAAAAATGTTCTTGACTTTCTGGTCTTGACGAAAGCGACTGGCCACACTGCCAGCTATGAAAGAGTAGGTCTCGCAATGTCGTTTCAAGAGGATGTGCGGTCGACGTTTGATCGTTACAGTGAAGAGATGACTATCACCGTTGTGTAAAGCCTGTAGGAAAACGAATTCTGCGGGCCTGGCATTGCATAGTAGACACAGTACAGACTCTGAGCTACTTAAAGTTTCCCATTTACCTTCCCTGCTTGAGTCTTTTCCGTCTTTCCGCCGTTTTTGGGCAGAATGCCCGCTGCCTCAAAACTTCTGTGCGTTTCGAACCAACTCTCTAGCGTATCCTCTACCCGCGTCCACCCGTATCGTCTAGCCTTGTTGTTTGTGCCCACTGTGGGCCAAGTCTTTCCAATGCTCCAGTCAAAGCATCCCGAAGTGCCCCAATCGAAGGCATCCGGATTGCCACCGTGCTTCTGACAGACAGTTTCCCAGTAATGCTTTTTGTCACGAGCCCAGTCGAGCATACTGAAGCTGTTCTCCATCGTCCTGCGAGAGGAGCCAGTCGCTGTGAAGTTGGACTCAGGACACTGCACACGCGCGTCAGCAGGATCGCCGGTAATGCACCTTAGCGGCGTTGAAAAGAGACGGAGAGACATACATCCAGCCCAAAGTACGCCCCAATCGACTCCCAGTGATACCTCCACATGATGATGTCGCCATTGACGTGGACGAAGTCCTCGTTGCGGCACTGCTCGGTGGTACTAGCACACACACTCATGTCTGCTATGGAAGGGGCGTAGGACTGATCGTCGACGGTGTTGTAGAAGACTTCGTTGCCGGGAAAGGTGGCGGGGACACCCATCTCGCGGCATACGAGGAAGTATAGTGCCAGAGTGATGGCTTCGGACATGTCGTTCGCTACACAGTTTGCGGATTCGATGCCGAACGCTCATCACATAGGCTTCAAGACATATCATGATCGGACTGAGGACGCGGTGAGGTGCCGTTGATAGACCAACAAAAGACTCACAGTGTGTTGTAAAGCCAATAATCCCATGCGGTCGTATAATATTATTCGACCAAGCTCTCTGCTTTTGCAGGGCAAACATGTAGTCCTCCTGGATATCGTAGAAATCTTCTCCATGGTCGTCATAACGCGGTATCGACTCCTTCACCGGAATGTGAACCGGGCGCCAGATGGACTCCATAATGCGTTCCAAATCAGTTCGTGCCGAGATGTTCAAGGTGAGTGGGTACGCAAAATCATACCTTTCCGCCAGTTTGCAAACACATGTTCTGCAGATGCGGCGAAATCGCGTCGATCGAGTCGAGGAAGTTCTGGAACAGAGGGATGTTTCTTGTCCTTCAGCGCCCGGGAGTCGTCGACGTGGACGTATTCTCGAGACTTTATTCTGAGCGTTGATGCATATTTGAAGTTGTGGGCTGAACAACTCAACACAGTGTTTGCGCCCGGCTACCACCGTCCATCACCTCCGTCGTTATCGCAATGCGGTACAGTTCCGACTACGGTACGTGCTAGACGACCCAGAGGATGCCGCCATCTCGGTATCTTTTTCGAGTACAACATCGGCGGGGCATTGCCTACGACTCCTGCAATAGTGAATGGGCCTACTGGCCGAAAGAGCTTTACATACTCTTCCCTACGAGTCGCAGTTCAGTGGTTTGCAAAATGCCTACCTTCGGGAGACGCTGGGCGTTGGGCGAGGTGACGTAGTTTGCATATCACAATTCAACACGGTAGGTTCATGGCTCGGGCTTGAGCGAGATAGAGTGTGTTGTAGCAGGAGTGACAGCAGTAGGCATATTACCCGATGTACGTGCATGCTGTGCTCGATGTCGGGGGCGTTGTTTTGGCACTAAACCATCCCCATGTACCACAAGGGACTAGGTTAGCTTCTCAGCTCTTCAACCCAGTCTGACTGCGGTCGGGAATCGTTACACGTGCTTTCAATAGCACGACCTAGACACGTCTCGGTCTCGCCGGGGCTCGTTTCGAATCTTGAAGAGGCGTTGCAATCGCTGGCGACAGAGCCTCAGACCGTACTTTTGTCGACGAGCCCGAAATCCGGCTAGTGACAGTGTATCTCTCGACAACCCTCATGGTCCCAGGTCTCATATTGCTTGGATGTGCGCTACAGCAGCATATGCATTATGGTGTCATTATTATCGGATGGAGAATGTTTACATTCGGTGTGATGACAACAAGTGTGGCCGTCACAACGTATGCCGTGGATGCCTATCCCACACGGTTAGAGGAGGAGTCGAGCTATATCAATTTTATGCGGGTTATAGGAGGGTTTTCTGTTGGCTATCTGTCTAGCTGTTGGGTATGCAGCATCCTTTCGGACCCAAGCCGCCATTGTCGCAGTGGCTTTGGTGCCATTTGTTTGTTTGCATAAATACGGGAAGTTGTTGCGGAGCAAGGGAAAGAAGATAGTGTAGAATCGCGGAGTGTATGGAGCCTCGAAGTCAAGGAACTGCACTTTGATGAGCTTTGTAGTGACTACGCGGCATCGAGTGGATCTACAGGGTTGTAAGCCCCTAATTGTCTCAAGTGCGTCTTAGGTCTTACGCCCGCCTCTTCAGCGCGGCTCGCCAAACCACACGAAGAAAACCAGTCCTCAAAATTTGCCATCGCATCACAAAGAAAGGCACAGAAGAAGCTCATAGCCAAGCGAATGACTTCTCCAGTTTACGCATCGTGGTGGCATTTGGTAAAGTGCTGTGCCGCCTTGGTCTTTTTCCGCCTTCTGTGTTAGTGTCAAGGCTTAGCAGGCACTCGGATGCTGCGATTTGATCGCTTACCAAAACACCAGTCTAGCATGCTGGCTAGTTCGCAACATTTATCGCAGAGTGGAACAGCGCTGATTGATAAATTAAGATCTTAAGGCGTGCAGCTCTGCTCCGCCTCGCGTCGTCCGTCTGACGAGCCGCAGACTTCAGGCGAACATGCAACGCGCCCGTCTGCATAATCACACCAACAACCCTCTCCTTCTCCCGTATCTCCCATCGTCGTATTTTTCGTTCTCTTTCATCTTCCACAACCGACGTCGTCATGTCTCGTAGACGACCACTCTTCGTACTCGCACTCGCCACCCATGTGGCTTTCGTCGTAGCTGCGTATGACCAGCTCTACTTCGCGGCCAACTCGACCAACTTCTTCTGCACCAGTGGCTTCGGGCTATCGTGCAAACCACCATCGATATGTGCGCACGACGATGTGATCAATAAATACTACTGCTGTAATCCTGGCGACCCCGCCGCAATCTGCTACACGGGGATGAATGTCGATTGCAAAGGAACCGATGGCGGCCCGTCCGGCGCACAGCAACAGTGCACCAGTAAATTCTGCTGTTTGCTTGAAAGGTGAGTCCACATTCTTCTGTGGCGCGATGGAGACGGCGACTGCGTGTCGCAAAACGAAAAGGACGGCGCCAGTCGCTGGTCAGATGGTTGCTGACACCGCCCAGGGAAAAATGCACGCAAGTCACGAACCAGATCAACATCTGCTGGGCCACGGCCGATAATCCTGTCGCCAACCTCTCAAAGGCTGAAAGCAATAAGACGTACTCGTCTTTGAGCTCGGCACATCCGTCGGCGACTTCGTTCTCTGTCAACATCAACGCGCTGTTGGCCACGTCTACGTCTGGTAGTCTCGCCTCGACACGATCCGCCTCCTCCACATCCTCAACATCACCATCGCCATCAACCACCGGCACAGGAGGCGGCGGCGGTGGTGGTGGCGGCGGCCTATCCGGCGGCGCGATCGGCGGCATCGTAGGCGGCGTCGTGGGCGGTCTCGCTTTACTCGGCGCTGTCGGGTTCTTCCTATGGCGAAGAAAGAAGAAGGCCCATGCGGCAGATGTCTACGACACGAGCACAACACCGTACACGAGCAATGGGTACCAGCCCGCGGCTACGGAACCGCCGGCTGGAGCATATGTGGCAGAAGCTCCGGTGACGGAGAAGTATGCGCACCGGGGACAACATGCGGGAGGTGGGTATACGGATGGTCCGGTGGCACCCGTGGAGTTGAGTGGGAATACGCCGGTGGAGATGCCAGCGAGTGCGAGAGAATACTGAGATTTGTAATCTAGAAGGAGAGGTTGCGGGAGTGGAGAGAAAAGAAGAGGACTAGCGCGAGTCACCTGCGTCCGCCTTTGGATCATGTTCAAGTGGCTATGTTGTTGCTACGGAGCTTCGGGCCATGGTTGCTACTGTAAGAGACGAGACCCCGGGGCCTAAGTTGGCGAGATCTATCTCACGAGTGGGTCAGGGGGCTTTTGGCATCGAGCTTGAACACTCTCACCCAGCTACTCCAGAGATCAGAAAGGCTTGGATACGCGTTTAGAACTACCCAGGAGGATCCGAACAGACGCTACGTTCGTGTGCAAGTCCAGATCTGAGGTTATGGATATCTTGGCATGGCGGAGGAAGACGTGCTTTATAGTATAGTGCGAAGCGCGTCTTGCTGATCCACTTGCTGATCAAGAGAAAAGGAAACGCTGTGTATTTGATGCGTGGGAGTGCGGTGCAGTATACCCAATGTTATTATTTTGAACTAGAAGAAGAGTTTACGAAAGAATACCGTTGCCAGTGTGAATGCAGGGGGTGATGTGATCAGATCCCGACTTCTAGAGGGTTCCAAGCATTCGATGATTGGGAAAATGCTATACCCGACATCGTTGGTTTAATGATTCTTGAACGGTCTTGTGCGTCTTCAGATCCAAATCCAGTCCCGTACGCCTTCGAGGCTGATCCGCTTGCTAGCAGTCACATCCGACGTTTTATGTTGAGTGCAGTTCATCCTTTCCAGCATGGTTTCTGATCGTACCGTCATGGATACTGCTTGGCTGATCAATCATTATATTCCGCCGATGGATATTTGGTCCACACACTGGGGCGTTGGTGTGCTGAACCCACGCTACTCGCCGTTGTCATGTATGAGTCCGAGGATGATTGGGTTCCGCCCTGTTCATTGATAGCGCGAGGCTGGAAGCCGATGTGCGTAGGTCATCCGTAGTGTGGCCTGTCAGTGGCAGGTATGTCGTCAAGCAACCGGCTCGCAGAAGGCGTGTACTTTGGCGCCCTGGTCAGAATGAGACGCAACTTGGGCGGTATTGCTTGGTTCACGATGATGTTGCCCAGATAGTAGAAAATACTGATACTCCATGTATCAGTCTTGATGCCGGTAATCGAACATGCTATTCAATAGAAGTGTGTAGGTGCTGACTTTGGGTCGCATTGACAGCGTTTATACAGCATATATGTGCTCGACTGTACAAGGCGCAGAGAACATGTGTGGTTCGCTTACACTTGCAATAAGCTTGAGTTGCTGCATATTTTGTCGCTACTATGCCAAGGTCCGCTTACTCTTGATGCTGGCGTACTTCGGTGGAGTTCTGTGTGTTTATATCCCTGTGCGATAGCTCAGACGATTGTGAATTCCCTTTCTTCCCAATCGAGATTTTCATCGCCGATAGTTGACATTAGGCCAACTCGTTTGAAAAGGGAAGTACTGTCGCCAACCTGTGCCAAAACAAGGAAATATCTCCAGCTTCTGATGTCGTTGTCCGCTATCAGAAGCAGCGTAAAATCTTG
>TARA_R110002003_G_scaffold3_5_pt1 | contig 19174 bp, 26 predicted proteins | sample TARA_R110002003 | Tara Oceans TARA_R110002003 (sample SAMEA4396441) | marine metagenome | biome: Westerlies Biome; feature: [SRF] surface water layer (ENVO:00010504); material: water (ENVO:00002006), including particulate matter (ENVO:01000060) such as... | depth 5 m
ACATATCACCCAACGATCAACCCACAGCCTTTCAACCACAAAGACACCATTCGTCCGGTGATAGTACACCACAAACTAATGGTGACCCGGCCTATTTCGACATACCACCAACCAACTACGACATGGACGCACTTACCCGCACGCCCAGCTACAACACAGCTGTGCGAACACCTGGCAGAGCTCCGCTCGTCGCAGATGTCGCCTTGCCTAGCTACGAGATCGCCACGTCACGACCCGGATCCCCGAGCAGAAGTAGAGGCAGTCGAGGGACGACTCCCAGCCCGGCACGATCTCTAGACACATTGACCGAGGAAACGAACCGCAACACGGAGATGAATAGCAGGAGACAGAGCCCAAGGACAAGCGATGATGGAAGGTAAAACACCCATCTTGCAACTCCCCAACCCGCAATCAACTACGACAGGATGTAGAAGACCCTCACAACCACTGCTGGTGGACGTCTCCGCATGATTGCAGCCCTTCGTTGGGGCTGCAAAATCTGCCAAAGACGCACAGCCGGGCGCTCGAAGAGCGTCCATCCATCCACCCCACTCCCCCAAAACACATACCCCTATCTCCCTGCATCTTTCTGTTCTTCAGCTCAAAAGCTTAATACCCCTTTCGCATACATAGACACCCAGCACCCGCTCTTATACCCACCATCTCCAATACATCGACCTCGTCGTCGGAAACAGTGCCTACATCACGGTCGTCATCATCCGCTTCATCGGCGCCGCCCAATGCGCGGGACGTGGCCGCGATGATCGGCAACCGAAGCCGGAGTTTCTCTCGGTCGAACGGCCTGTTGGAGGTACCAGGACCGCACATCCACCTCCGGCCAAAGCCGCGACACCGATCATCGTCAGCGTCATCCGGTGCATCCATCAGAGAAACGATTGATGGACTTTCGGGCTTCAGGAGAGCTTTGCGACATATTGGATAAGTGGGTAGGTTCTAGAAGACTTGAAACATTTTACGATTCTCGTACGGAGCATGGCATTGGCGACGGCGTTGATGAGACACTGCAGTTCATGTTTGTCTGACTCTCAAAGTCACGGCCTGCTTATATTTTGACGAAGCATGGCAATCTTATGAAAGACGTTGCTACAAGCGGCGGAAAGCATCATCGCCTTATATCTGAGTCAACACCACGCTCGAGTGGGGCAATTACTTGAATCGAATGAAGAAACGTGTTCTGTTCCACCCCAAAATGCAACCGCATACGGAACAAAGACCTTGATCATATCTCTGGTGGATCTTCGCAAGTGTACCGTGCCAGTATCCCAATGGCAGCAGAGCATTAGGCATGCAACCGGCAATGCCTATTCTAGTATCGCACCCGCTTCACCCCGTCCATGCTACCTTCACAAAGATCCGATGTGTGTTCTAGACCGCTGATGTAAGGCTGAAGCAAGTGACCTCTGCTTACCTTCTTCGTTACTTGCGAAAATCAGAAAGGGAAGCGGGCGTGGGGGTGACGACATGACTAGAGTGGGACGGAGGACTGAACTGAGTCAGCGTGCCACAGACATATTTGCAGGTGAACACCAGTCAAGACCTCTGAACGTGTCGAGCAGTGTCCAGCGGGACGGTGTTCGGTGTCTCTATTGAGGGTAGTGTTCGAACAAGAAACCCGCTGCCATTTCCACGTTACCGTCCGTTGCGTTCAGCGCCGCAACAGCCTCATTTTGCGCAAATCCGAGCACGACTAGTTTTTGGATTTCTTCGTCCGGCCATGGTACTTGTGGTCGTGGTAGTGTCGTAACCATTTGGCGAATTTGGTCAGGTGTTACACCCAGCAATGGCTTATCAGTCTTGGGGTGTGGCGGTTCTTCGACTCTTAGCATTCTACCCAACGCACCAACCCACCCGGCTTGGACTGTCTCGTTGTTAAGACCAAGGGACGAAACATGGAGAAGGTCATCTTCGCAGTCTCCGCAGTTGAAATATTCCCAGCCCATTATGCCGCCAAAGCCTTGACCGACGTTGCGATATTTCTCACGCAAACGCGCGCATGTGTCTTGTAGTTTTGCGACGGGAACGTGACCCGAGCCATTGCCCGGATTCGTAACAACGCCCATGACAATCTTCTCGGGTTTCCAACCTGCGGCTACAATGGCGTCGTACCATTGCGTCGTGCTGGCGTCGCCCCACCCGCAGTAGAACTGCGTGTTGTACCATGCGACCTCCCTACCATATACGCTGCACTCCAGCTCTGGATACGAGAATCCTGAAAGGTGTGGTAGGGTCGGGTACAAGGGGTTTGGACTCGGTCCGCTGGCTAGCATAGGGCGTGGAGGCCGCAGATGTGCTGGGACATTGGGATCAGGTATGAGAGCGGTGGCAACGGGTGCAAGTGTGATGAGGAACTCGCGACCAAAGTCTGCGCGAAGACGCGAGATGAGGCGTGTTGCTGTGGATAGAGAAACCTCTTCCTCAATGTCGAGATCTAGCCCGTTGAGCTTGTGGGCGGTTATCGTAGCATGGAGCGGTGTGTAGTATGATTCGAACTGCCACTCTTAGCTTCTACGACTTCCAATGCTTGCCATGCTCATTCCAAGAGCGCTTTACATACACTCTCGTGGTCCCCACTCAATTTCTCGAATGAGCCCTTTGCCGCTCCGCCTAACATGCCCAACACCTTGACACCACTGCCCTGCAACCAGCTCACCTCCCCCCACAGCTGATCGAATCTTTTGTCATCTGGCCGATGATCGTTCAGAGTGATGTGTCCCGGCTCATTGTTCAGATGTATTGCGGCAACGATGACGTGTGTAATTCCAGTATTGTTGGTAAGCAAGGGTAGTAACGAGTGATAGTTGCCCTCTGAATCGTGGAACGTCTGATGATACACGATCAACCGTGGACCGGTAGATGGAGGAAGCAGCTTTGGAGACGTCATGCCGATGTTGTGGGAGAAGCTGTGCGGGACCAGACCGCGCAGTACGAGACCGGGTCGGTGCGCACATGCAGGAACCCCGCCGTAGGGCTGACGCGCGGCGGCATTGCGTCACACATCGTGGACGATATTGATGTTGATCTCCTGCCATCAGGTTGCACCGCCTGCACCCAAGAGACAATGGGCGAGTACGCGGAGAGTTGTCAAAAACGATTCACATTGTCCTTTGTTCGCGCGAACTTGCCCAAGACAAAAATGCAAACCCAAGAAACGCCTTACTGTCCTTTTCCGGTACAGCCCCACTATCCAGAACAAAGGAAAAGCCTGTGAAGAGTCCTCAGTGCGAGCTGAATCCCACGTTGACTTGCGTCTGACATGCTTCCATTAAATTTCCATAACGTTCATAGCATCCTCCAAGGATGTCAGGCGGGCTAATGGTAGCCATTGCTGTAGCCATTGGTACCTGTGCCTGCAAAGTAAGGATGAATGACAGTCTGCTTCGCCGAGATGCGACCGGCGGGATCATAGACAAGCAACGCGTCGAGCAAGTCGAGGCCTATGTCGTCCAGAGTGGTAACGATGGAGGCAATGTCGGTCCGGTTCCACTTGGGGAAGGAAGGCTTGAAATCAGGAAATGAAGTGACACCAGGCCAATCCTGTTCACTAGGTGTGCCGAGGATGCTGAGACTAGTTAGCAGAGGCCCGGAGAGATTCGGTCCAGACTCGACATACCGGAAGATCTTGAAGATCTCGTCGATTTCCGAGTCTCCAGGGAACAAGGGTTTGCGTGTGCACATCTCTGCGAAGATGCAGCCGACAGACCACATGTCAACGCCGGTCGAGTACTGCCGGCCACCGAGCAGGATCTCCGGAGAGCGATACCACAGTGTGACGACCTAGCATGTGTCAGCCAATATCTTGGAGCCGCTCTTGGCCTACTCTACCTCATGAGTGTATGTGCGCAGCGGCACCCCAAAGGCGCGGGCCAGACCAAAATCAGCAAGCTTGAGGTTGCAGTCCTTGTCAATCAAGAGGTTCTGGGGCTTCAGGTCACGATGCAGCACGCGATGAGCGTGGCAGTACCGCACACCTTGGCAGAGCTGCATCATGAACTTCTTGACCATTGCGTCGTCCATGACGAGCGACTTCCCAGCGAGGCCCGAGCCTTCGGGGAGCGCCTTGCCACGGCCGCCCTGGCTGACCGGCAGCGCCTCCATGTACTTCTTGAGGTCGCAATCGAGGAACTCGAAGACGAGGTACAGCTTGTGCCCGTCGGCGTGTACGATATTGAGGAGTCGCACGATGTTTGGGTCGTTCATCTCCTTCAGCAACGAGATTTCGCGGATAGCAGTCGAGGGGACGCCTTCGTCTTCGGCTTCGAGGCGGATCTTCTTGAGCGCGACGGTTCGCTGGTCCTTGCTGGTGAGGTCTTTGGCCTTGTAGACGACGCCGTAAGTGCCTAGCAACCGGCGTCAGTATGGCGGACAAGCGCGGTAGTGGGCACTCTGGGAATGCCTCTTACCCTCGCCGATCTTCTCCATCTTCTGATAATTCTCCATGTTGGCGAAAAGCGAGCGTGGTGCTCTTCAGACGACAGGCGGTCAGGCGTGTTTGGCTGCAAGCAACAGCGGGGATCTGCGGTCTGGGGCTGGGGCGGGCTGGAGCTGCGGTTTCCGAGCGCCTCGAGTGCACCTGCGGGTTAGTAGACGCGGTCGAGTAGAGCGTGGTGCGGGCTGCGGGGTCAACAGAGGCGGCGCTCCAAAACCCATCGCGAAGGCTTCGGTCAATACACAAACAGTCTTGTCCCAATCCGGAACGCCACGACGCGAGCCGGGCACGCTAGCGCAACTATGCTTCGCAGGCACGGCAGGCCTCGACGTCCCCACCACCCCCTGCCGTCTCCCATTGCAAAGCCTGCCCACATCAGCCGGCACCATGCCACAGCTCGATCCCCATGAGCGCCCCCCAGACAGCATTCGCAATGTGTACAAAAGATACCAAAAGATGCCGTCGCAGCAGCTTGATGCAGATGCAGACATCATAGATCTCGACCAGGCACCACATACGCTGCTACCGGACAAGGTCCGCGTGGTACAAGTACTGGAGGCTGCACAGCTGGAGGAAGCATTTGGCGCCTTTGCCGGCAGAGCTGTCGACAGCCAATCTCAGCAGCCTTCAGTCGCAATATACGAACACACGGACATGGCAGGTAAGATGGGCGATGCCTGAAATCTGTCGCCACGCGTAAAGGGAATCACGTCTCTGTGCAATGCACATTGCGTCCATGAAAATCGTCATATTGCTCTGACCCTTTCTTCTTGCCTCCATGCTCGTTTGAAGACCGAGGTCTCCCTACGCCGTCCTTCCCTGTCCATTCCTGACAGCAGGTAGGTCTCCACATTGTTCCCTCGCTTCTTCCCTCAGAACTCCAACAAGTTCTGCTCTCAAGGCTCCTCCACCACCACCTCTCCAACCCAGCACACCTTACCAACATCCACACGCACTACAACATCACATACCCACCATCACACTCATCCTTTTTCTCAATTCCTCCCACGGCCTCAGCCGCCGTTGCGACCCCCATCGACCCCGTCATCCACAAGCCTCTTGCTGTATCTCAGCTCCTCAACAAAAAGCTGAGATGGACGACGCTCGGCGGCCAGTATGACTGGACAGCAAAACAGTATCCGACGACCCCGCCTCCAGCCTTCCCTGCAGACATCAAAGCCTTGCTAGAGAGTCTCTTCCCCCAGACGAAAGCTGAGGCCGCCATCGTAAACCTGTATTCACCCGGTGACACACTCAGCGTGCACCGCGATATCGCAGAGACCAGCCCACACGGACTCGTGAGCCTTAGTCTAGGCTGCGACGCTGTTTTCGTCGTCGGAACAGATGAGAAGACCTTGGCCCTACGCCTTCGCTCCGGCAGCGCCGTCTACATGTCGGAAGCTTCGAGATTCGCATGGCATGGCGTACCACAGATTGTGGCTGGTACGTGTCCGGAATACTTGAAGCACTGGCCAGGTTCTCGTGAAGATGACGAATTCAACGACTGGAAAGGTTGGATGGAGAAGAAAAGAGTCAACTTGAACATCAGACAAATGTGGGACTGAAGGTCATGCTTGATGGGAATGTCCTATGGCCTAATCTACTAAATGACATGTGGATTATTGTATTAGCGGCATAATGCCATTCGTTAAGTTTGTGATATGGACGTCTTTGGCGCAATGCGCAGGGTATTCAACTTGTATATGCAAAGGAATCCTCCATCATACTCAGCGTCACACCGCAGCCGAAATGGGTCCTTTGCTCAAGCAAGAACCGAGCAACTAGTACTTCCCAGGCTCCCCGGGTACCGCACTCGTACCGGTTGTCGTTGCGCTGTGAGGGGCAGCAGTGCCTGGCGCAACAGCGCTACCAGGATCGACTGCACTTCCTGGGGCCACAGCGCTCCCAGGGGTGATGCCGGCAGTCGTTGACTTCTCTAGACCCTGTGTCTGAAGTGGGGCTGGTTGCTTGTTGTCCAAGCCACCAGGGCTGTTGTTGCCAGTGACAGGGCTAGTTGGCACACTCGAATCAGGCACATCATTCGTGACGGAGCCTGCAGCCTGGCGGATTATCTCCCACCACTGGTTTGCAGCCTGGGGAGTATGTGCCTTGAACTGAATTTCGTGGCTCATGGAGAAGCTGTTGCCCAGCTTGCCCTTCGAAACATCCTTGCCCTTGACATTGAACTTTTGTCCGCTCACGGCACCGACCATGCAATCGGGCAAGTACAGCGAGAGTTCCGGCACGGGATCCTTTGCGAAGTCGTCGTCAGTCTTGAACTCGTGTAAGAACTTGGAGGGCGTCACGACGTAATAGTTTGTATCGTATGAGCGCATGATCTTGCCCTTGCGTTCGAGCGAGCCAGAGATTAATGGCTGGGTTGCACGATGATTCTGGTTGGGGAACTGAATCTGAGAGACGGTGCGGGCGGGCGCAGACGGATCGATCAAGACGGTGTTGTTGCGCTGGATGAAGCCGTTCCACTCAAAGTCGAGGGGAATACGCTGCGAGTTTCCGGTCATGTCCCCATACGCTGCCTTGGTGTGCTCGGCTTGCGTGTTGACGACTTGCATGAACTGTCCCATGCCATGCTGGATCGTTTGGATTATGTGCGCCTCGAATTGCGCGAACGAATTTTGAACGCTGATGAGGTCCTGTCGGTTGTTGTTCTCCTCCAGAACTTGCTTGTTCAAGCGGTGCATGACACCACGCTGCAAGATATAAGGGTCGTCCGCAGCCTTGATGTTACCGCTGTGCGAATCGAATGAAGCAGTGTTGCTGCCGAGCAGCTCAATGTGCTTCTGGGTAAGAGCGCGCGCCTTGTCGACAGCCTTGCTACCCTTCCCCGCGCCTTTCGTGAGTTCCTTGCTCTTATTCTTGATCTCAGTGTGAAGGCGTTCGAAGACGGGCAGGATCGCACCCTTGAGCTGTTTTGCAGTCTCGTAGTGTTGATTGGAGATGCCCTGAGCATCGGATCAGAGAAGTTGCTCATCTTTGAGACGGGACAAACATACCTGAGTGTTGGACCGAATGTTCTCAAACATGCCGGCAATGCCCCCAAGCGACTGGTCAAAGTGGTGACCTTCTTTCAGTGGATCCTTGACAGTCTAGCTTGCATCAGCACCACTCCCGCCACTTGCACAGGTCGACTACCTTCAGCACCCGCTCATACTCCTTTCCATGTGCGTGGTGCGTCTTCTCGGTGGCGGTGACATAGTCTTCAAGGTATGCGACCGCATGCTTCCAAGCTTGGAGTCGCTCGGCAAACAACTTCGTGACCTGCGCAAAAGCTTAGCTGGTAGTTCGCAGACGTACGGGGACGGTGCCCACCTCTGACGTATCCTCTCCCGGGATAGCCTCTTCATCAACGGATCGGTTCGTCAGCGAGCGCGAAGGCAGCTCGCTCGTTGCAGAAGTCGGTGCAGACATGGTGCCGATTAATGTTTGTCAAGGTGTAACGCTGTCGCCGCTCGCAGCGAAGAGGGTGGTGCGGTGAGTTTTGGTGTTGGTGCCCTAGCCAAATGAGCTCGGTATGGCGGGGTTGTTCCGAGCCGTAAAAAGCGGTTCGAGAAACCGTCTGCTTTCTCGAGCGACGAAGGAAGTTCAAAGCGTGGTTGAGTGAATTTTAGGCATTCAGGGCATTCAGCCATAAGTTAAGCTCATGCCATGGGCCTAAAAGGAGCGCTTGGGGAGCTTTGGTCATTGACGTCATAGTTGAACGTTAGTCGGGTTGGAGCAACCACCGATTCGCGGCTGACCACGATTCCAATCTTCTCTAGAATATCGGTGTCTTCAGCAGCAATTGCAATTTCGCCGCAGAGGATGACATCGATCGAGAACAACTGCTTTCCAGTGCGTGTGTCTTCTGCTGTGGGCACCTTGGCTTTGTCAGATGGTAGACGCGGCACAGCACGCGAACATCATCGAGCAAATTCAACATTACATGTCATAGAACCTTTCTTGAACAGGCGTGGTTTCATGGCTTCAAGCATAGAGTCGAATATCACAACAGCCTTGTTACGATGCTGGTTGTCCAGGGTAGTACTGCAAACATCAACATGCCTCAATGAGTGTACTGCGAGCTCGTGATGGGGGCAAGAGGCGGAGCAGAAATGCAGCAACGCCGCGATTCCCGGCAACCAGACCGTGCAGACGCTCTGGCTGTATGTCAAGTGTGCACACGAAGAGACAGTTACATTGCACACAACGTCGCGTGAGCACGTGTTGGAAGTGGGGCAGACTCGTGTTATCGATAAGACATAGAGCGAACTTTTTGTGCAGCAAGACAGCACTTTACATCGAAACCACAGGCGCGCAACTTTCACCATGTCTGTCCCTACGGCCTTTGCTGCAGTACCTGGTATGTTGTGTACTCCGTATACGAACAGGATCTGACAGCCGTCAAGCAGAGCTACAGGCCAAATTTGACCTCGGAATCTGGCACACACTCTTCAACTGGGCAGATCTCACCGTTGCCGTACAGAATCAATGGGGCGGACCCGAGTCCTCCAACAAGCGCGACTGGCTCGCCGGTCAGATCAGCGACCTCTTCGCCAACGAACCTTCCACAGACTCTGAAGATGTCGAAGTCATGCTCCTCCAAGTGCTCGAGGACGAATTCGGCGTGCGCCTAGAGGACGAGACCGAAGTCGGCGTTGCACGAGAGATCATGCTGATACGTAAGGAGCTTGGCGAGGGGAAGACTGATACAGTGGACAAGCTGCAGCAGAAGTGGGAGTCAAGAAAGGGCAAAGAAGTCGATACCGGGAGCGTCAGTGTCAAGGAGAGCAACCAGGACGCAGACTGGGATAGTGTGGACGAGGAGAGTGACGAAGACGATGAAGACATCGAGATGGGTGATGCGCCGGCGCTGGTGTCTGCGAAACCGAAGCCCGAGCCGGAGATTGACGACGACGGTTTCACAAAGGTGGTGGGGAGGAAGAAGAAGTGAAGACCAGTTAGGCATGGATTAAACCTTCCGAACTGGACACTAGCAGAGTGGAAAGGGGTGACGACGCGAAACCACAGGATGGCGCTTTTGGCGACACGATGGATACAGTCGACAGTCGACCCCAGGCGCATGTGCGATGGCTCTGAGAAGCCGATGCAGGAACAGCGACGCTAGCAGGCGGCCGAGGAGGCAGTTTGTAGCTTGACATGAGGTCAGCGTACTGCGAAGTAGAGACTCATCCCAGTCACGCGCAATTGATGAAAAACATCAATTCGACAATCCAATCATTGCCTTCTGGTCGTGCTATGTAACGCGGACTCAATGGACCCTGCCGTTGGCGGCGATCCCCACGGCACGCTAAATTAGCCGGCGCTGCTTGCGGTACGTGCGCCATTCCCCGCCGTCTCACCATCACGGCACCTCTGTAGCTCCCATGCCTCCCCAAGCCCTCTTTAGCTGCAGCTGCCACCATGGACTCCGCCTATGACCATATACAGGAAGAGAGCTATCCCCAAGACCCCACCAAGCAGCAGCCGGGCAGCGACAGCACCCACCAGGAGACAGCCAACAACTTCAATGCCGAGATCCAGGATGCCTACAAAGCCATATCAAGCAGTCCTTGGGCGGCACGACTGGGCGGCTTCTTGGGGACCGTGAAGAAGCAGGTGCGGGTGCAATGTTTGTGCCGCATGGAAGCTCGTCTGACTCGGCATAGGGCGAGCAATACTACGACAGCGCAAGCAAGCAATACGCTGCAACAAACAAGAACGCGACCGCCGGCGTCTCTACCCTTATAGGCCACGCGCGCAATCTCTCCATCCAGGCCGGCGAAGCTTCTCCCACGCAGTCCAGCCCCGCCACCAAGGATGGCTCCTCTGAAACGACGAAGCACGACCCCGAGGCACATCCCGACCGTCCCGACTCGCTACCCGCAGACATCGTTAAAGAAGCTGGGAGCGTGCTTTCGCGCTTCCGCTCCGAAGCTGCCAAACGACTCAAAGACATCGAGAAGGCCGAGGACGCAGCCGACGAGGCACTCCTAAAGTTTGGCACCAACATCCGCAATTTTCTCGCTGATGCAGTGTCCATCGCCCCACCCGAGTCCGGCTCCGAGGATGAAAAGAATGGCACCGTGCTGTTTGAGTCAAAAGATAGCAGTGGCAAGAAGGTTGTGCACGCCACACGCTTTGACGCTCAGTTGCATGTCATCCACTCGAGCCTCGACTCGTTCCTGAAGGACCCCATGAGTCCAGAGTGGGACAAGTGGAGGAAAGACTTTGATGTGGAAAAGAAGACGGACGCTATCGCGCGAGATCTAGACAAGCACGTGGAACTGAGGACTGCCATGGAGAAATGTGTGCCTGAGAAAGTCGACTATGCAACCTTCTGGGAGCGATACTACTTCTTGAGACATGTCATCGAAAGTGAAGAACAACGAAGACGGGATATGCTGAAGGGTCAGCTTGCATAGCTCAATCATGACTACTATCGCTAACACAACATAGCTTCTGCGCCAGCCAACGAAGAAGAGGTAGCTTGGGATGAAGACTCGGACGATGAATCCTCTTCTGCCGCTTCAGCTTCGCGGCAGCCTAACAACAAATCTACCACAAACCTAGCCGCTTCTGTGAAAACTATCAAGCCCTCTGCAGAAGATGCACCTCGACCTGCCTCGGATGAACATCTCAAGCCAGCACAGCCACGGAGATCGAATGATGAGAAGAGCGTAGCGGACAGCGATGCAAGCTATGACCTTGTAAGTGGTGCGACAAGTCGCGCCCCGAGCCGTGCCCCAGGAAGCCCACAGCAGGATAAGAAAACGTCGGTCGCTGAGGAGAGCGATGAGGAGGATTGGGAATAGAGACTGCGAGACATATGCTGGTCATTGATTGTCTATATGGGAGCTTGCGGAGCACGCATGGAGCACAGGCGTTGATTCAGCGAGTTCGTAGATGCAATGAGTGAATGCAAGCACTGGATGGTATCGATTTGCGCAGCGCATATACCACCTCCAGTACCGGTCGACATGAGATTCTGAAGGCTGGTGTGTAAGACCATGAAGTGGTGTCCTGGAATATATGGACCTCCCATTGAGCACCTCTGCAACGCACAACTCTTAATCGTACACACATGAACATAGCGCATAGACTGGCAAGACTTATCTTCACCGCGCAGCACATCCGCCTAATCTTGCTTTCCAGTACTGCTTGGTGGCGTATCCGGTGCTACACTGCCTCTGAAAGGCTGAACCCGTGGTCCAGTCTGCCCGTGTCTCGGCGAAGTCGAAGTCTGCGGTGCGGTAGGTAGATCTCGAAAGCTGGGCTGCTTCAGGTTTCTTGACTGGAGGGGCTGCGTAGTTGCCCGTCGTAGCAGTGGACTTGGCGATGAAATGTTGCCCAGGGAAGATCGGTCCTCTCGCCCACTGTAGGCCAATGATTTCGACCGACCCATTGGATCTAGTGGCGAGATGGGAGATTGTACTGGTGTGCCTGACCGGGAAACCGAATACATGGTGGACGCTCGGCCGCTAGGGTAGCCGTCGTAGTCATATGCTGTGCCTTCTCCCGGTGTTCTTGGTTCGCTCCCAACTTGACCATCATGAAACTCATGTTCGAGGTAGTCCTCGCCGCGGCGCTTGATTGGACTCTCATCGTACGGATCAAATCCCACCCTCATTCGTGCTTCACGGCGCACACGGCGGCGGAGCTCAGCGTCACTACCAGCACCCACGGTACTGCTGTCAGAGAGGAAGAAGTTGAGGAATTCGTCCGGAATAGCAAGATGGGAAGACTGTTGAAATTGCTGGAGAGCGGTAAGACGGACCAACATTTCAAGGAGAGACAGAGATGTCTTGATTGGTGGTAGGTCCGTCGGTGGCTGAGATGCTTGGCGATGTATCGATGCAGTGCCCTTCTGGAGCGATGGAAGAAGCTGCGTATTTCGGGACGAGGGTGGCGTTGCCGATGGCGTACTGGGATGTAGATTCAGATTAGAGAGAGTAGACACCAGATCTGGAGACTCTAAGTCCGAGCCTGAATTTGGAGGACCAGCGCACGTTGGAGCGAGTGATGAATTGTTTAGCTCACGCTCCTCAGTCTCGTCCAATTCAGAATCTGTGAAAGACTCTTCGTTATAGACTTCGAACGCCATCCACTCAAGGTCCAGGGTTGGTGGGAGGCGCCAGGGGAAGGAAGGCTGCTCTGTTGCATCAGTGGATTCTTCGTGCACGTCCGGAATGGATTCGCGTCCGAATTGAGCCTCAAGCTCGGTCTGCTCGTCATCAGCGCCCACAGTGTGAGAATCGTCCGAATCATAGCCTGTTTCTAAAGGCTGCTGCTCCATCATGCGGCGCGGCGGCGCAGCGTTGATATCGCGTTTCAGTAGCAGTATCGGGTTGTTGGTCTCGCCCTCGGTACCTATATTGAGAATTTTGCCAGTATCTGCATAGAAGATCTTGGAAATCTCGTGAATTGGGATGACCTCACGGACACCAGCTTGCTCGACGGTATCGTACGGTTCGGGCTGCGGCTCACCGTCATCAAAGGTATGGACGCGGCCATCGTCAAGGTCCTCGACGACAAGAAGCTGGTAAGCATATTCCTGAAGTTTGTTCTCGGATGGGATGTTTCGATGATTGGCCTCATTAGCTCGTTGTGGACCTGTACCGAGCGGAGTTGGGAAGTCGTAGACGTTGTCTAACGGCACCCTCACCAACACCACGCGAGCTTTGTGCATAACTTCTTTCCATGTAGTCTCGCGAATACCCTCTTCGTGCAAACGATTTGCGTGACCTGCAAATAGCATGTACATGGAAAGCGTGAACGCGGGTCCGATCTGCTGCGTTCGCGCCCTTGACGAACAGTACTGCATATCTCCGGCAGTGAGGAACGTACTGGCTTGCAACAATCGCGATGGCGAGACTGTAGCTGGCAGAGTGGTGTTGAGGCTGACACCTGACGTAGTGATCGCGAGGTTGATCAGAGGCACGGCATCTTCAATACGAGCCAATAGATTCTTCATCTCAGCGATGATGGTTTTGAGCTCGACGTCGTTCTGCTCCTGCGACCTGGCTTTGGAACTGCCTCTTCGAGCGAGTTGTTGTTCCCCTACTGCCTTCTCCACGCGGCTACCGAGCGTCTGGATGTCCCATCTAAGTGATTTTGTAAGCGTCACCGCCGATTCCAAAGACGTGTTCCCACGGGCAGCGATCAGCTCAATCATGTCAATTGCCGGCGAGATAATCTGGCCAGTTAGATTCACTTCTGCCCTTCGCGGAAGGGCGCTTGCCTTGATCTTCGAATCGAGCCGCAGCTGCAAAGATGCTAGCTCTTCCCTCTCGCGGCCGTCAACAGCCTGGCCATGGTTAGTGAACTCGTTCGGCATTACAACGGGCAAGCGCGCCTTGGACCAACCTTCATCAATCGGCCACATTGCTTCAAGGCATAAGTGCTTGTGATTGCGATTCCGCTTCGGATGGCATAGCTCATGGCCTGTTGGGTCACCTGTTGGAATGTCAGCATTAGGGTTTCGCGTCAACGCCAGAGACAGGCACCGATATATGACTGGATTTGGAGACAACCAGAGTCATACCTTTGCTAACAGGACCTCCATCGTGGACCGAATACCGTATCTAAAGGCGGAGGGCTGATATGGGAGATTCAAAGAAGTGGGGAGGCTGAGTTGAAAGCAGATTGACCCTGTTCATAACTCTGCAGAGCAGTAGACTTGCTCAAAGGTGAGCGACGCCCCGACTGTCTCAAGTTTGCGTTGGGAATGGTCGTGTTTGCTGGGCTGTTATGGTGTGGCTCGTGGGCCAATTAGGCAGTGAAGGCACTGAGTCAGCCCCCGCGCCACAACGGGCAGTGACGACCCCGCGAAAAGTTGGGTGGCAGCAGCGACCGGGCGCACAATTCTCACTTCTTTTTGCCAGCATCGCTCCCCCCACTGGCCGCCTACATAGACGTCCGAGCCGCTCCTTAGACGCAACCTCACTTTCTCAACATATTTTTGCTTCGACACTCCCCGAGGACCCTCCATCTGCCCGCCTCACCACACACCCCGCAACGCCATGGCCGAGAACTGGGAGGACGAGGAGGAGCGCCTCTCACAGCAAGCCCAAGGTCTCAACCTCAACAACCCTAACGCGGGGAACTTCCAGCCCGGTGCGGCGTCCTTCACGCCCGGTGCGCAGTCGTTCGTCCCCGGACAGGCGTATGGGGGTGGATACAACCAGGGATACGGACAGTACCAGCAGTATGGGCAGCAATATAACCAGGGCTACGGTCAGCAGCAATATGGATATCAACAGGGATACCCGCAGTATGGACAACAGCAACCCCAGCAGGGCTACCCAAATTACGGCCAGCAAGGCTACGGCAACCAGCACGCGTACCAGCAGCCCAGCCAGCAGCCGCAGCAACGGCAGCCTCCTGTAAAAATTGCGAAGCGAGGAGATGCGGAACAAACAAGCGCAGAGAGTGCGCCATCCACCATAGAGGCAAAGAAGGAGGCACCCAAGGCTAAAGTGCTCTCAATTGGTGGTGACAGCGCACCAAAAGCCAAGGTCCTATCGATAGGCGGGGACACAGCAGCGCCCAAGGTCGAGAAGTCTGGCGGTGCCAAGGTCCTCTCGCTGGGGACTCCTACTGCCCCTTCAGCGGCCAAGGAGAACGTCGACAAAGGTGCACCGGAGGCTGGAGCAAAGGTAGCTGCCGCCAAAGCCATCGAGAAAACTGGGGAGCCCACCACATCAACCACATCAGCTACGGGCAGGACCTCTCCGACGCCCTCCTCCGGCCGCAACAGTCCGTCTCGGTCGGAGAAGCCGGCAGCGAAGGCAGTCGATGTGGAGAAGGAACTGGAAGACGTGGACGAGGCAACTCTGGCAGAGATCTATGGGAAAGAGCACGTCAACATCATTTTCCTAGGTCATGTTGACGCAGGAAAATCGACACTCGGTGGCAGCATTCTTATCAGCACGGGCATGGTGGACGAGAGAACACTGGACAAGTACAAGCGAGAAGCGAAGGATGCTGGTCGAGAGACGTGGTACATCTCATGGGCCCTTGATTTAAACAAGGAAGAGCGTGCGCAGGGCAAGACCATCGAAGTTGGTCGAGGGTTCTTCGAGACCGAGAAGCGACGGTACTCCATTCTCGATGCTCCCGGTCACAAGACATATGTCCCTAACATGATTGGCGGTGCGTCACAAGCCGACGTTGGTATCCTTGTCATATCTGCCCGTAAAGGTGAGTACGAGACCGGTTTCGAGAAGGGTGGCCAAACTCGCGAGCACGCCATGCTAGCCAAGACACAAGGTGTCAACAAGCTCGTCATCGTCGTCAACAAGATGGACGACCCTACAGTGGAGTGGTCGGAAGAGCGATACAAGGAGTGTACCACAAAGCTTATCCAGTTCTTGAAAGGCGTCGGCTACAATCCCAAGACAGACATTGCGATGATGCCAGTCAGTGCGCAGACATTCACTGGTATCAAAGATCGGGTTCCTAAAGAGACGGCACCATGGTATGGCGGACCCTCCCTCCTGGAGTATTTGGACGGCATGCAGGCCCTCGAACGCAAGCTGAACGCACCATTCATGATGCCCATCGCTGCTAAATACAAAGATATGGGCACGATGATCGAAGGCAAGATCGAGTCCGGTAAGGTTTCGAGGTGTCAAGCTTTGGCGATATCTAGTTAACATTTCCAGGCATCATCAAAAAGGAGAACAAGTACCTCATGATGCCTCATCGCAACCTGATTTCAATCTCCGCCCTCTATGGAGAACAGGAAGACGAAATACCTGCAGCAACTTGTGGCGATCAAGTGCGCATCCGGCTGCGAGGTGTGGAAGAAGAAGATATTCTTCCCGGCTACGTGCTCTGTTCACCAAAACGGCCGGTGCATTGTGTGTCGCAATTCGAGGCCCAGGTGGTGCTCCTTGATCTCAAGTCAATCATGACGGCCGGCTTCAACTGCGTACTCCATGTGCATTCGGCACAAGAAGAGGTCACGATATCTGCCTTGTTGCATAAGCTCGAGAAGGGTACAGGGCGCAAGAGCAAAAAGGCACCGGGCTTTGCCACCAGAGGCATGAGCATCATTGCCCGACTAGAAGTCACCGGCACTGCGGGTTCCATCTGCGTCGAACGGTTCGAGGACTATCCGCAGCTTGGACGCTTCACACTCCGGTAAAGCCTCCCCATACCGATCATCGGTGACAGTGCAGAAGCTGACAGGCAAGCAGAGACCAAGGTCAGACCATTGCTATTGGCAAAATCACGAAGCTGCTTACAGACAGTGCTTAAGTTGCCTTTGAGAGCTCGCGATCTTTGACGCCACTATGGTACCCATGAGCATGATTCATGGGAGTCACCTCTTTGAAGCATGAAGGCGGGACTCGGACGAATCTGCAATAGATCCAAAGCGGTATATTTTTCAATACATACAGAAGAAGATCTATCATCTACCTACCGTTCAATCACTTGTGGTGAGGGCGTGTTACAGCATGTTACATGTCCAACCTAGTTTCGGGTTTGGCTACACCGAAATGCAAAACTGAGACAAGACCCGGAAGGTAATAGATAATGCATCTTTGCGAATTAAGCGACGTCGATGTCAGAGCTTCCGAATAGGTACGAAGGAGCTCGTTTCTTTTGAGCGCTAGGGCCACACCCTAATTAGCTCGGGGCCTAGCGCTCAAAAGAAACGAGCTCCTTCGTACAGCATCGCTATCTTGCAATACTCCCTTGCACCGTGAGCCGTATCAATGGACGTGAGCCGATGACGTCATTGCTAACGGCAATGACACCAGATGAAGCGTAGTGGCTTACATAATGATTGATAAACGATAGACGCAGGGTCCAGCGAATCCCGCTAGTATCACCATCTACGCCTGCACGCAACTTCTCCTCCCTGAGCTTCAAACCCTACGCCACACTACGTTGCGCACGTCGCGCTCGTATCTTAGACCGCTCCGTTCATCATGCAGGGTTTCAACATGGGGCGTTACTATCCGCCCGACGCTTCCAACGCACCGTCTTTCAACACCTCGTCGCACCCACTTGGCAAGCGCGCAAGTAAAATCTCAGAGGGGATTTTAACAGTACGCTTCGAGTTGCCCTTTGCCGTATGGTGTGAACATTGTACCCCTCCTGCAATCGTTGGGCAAGGTGTGCGCTTCAACGCCGAGAAGAAGAAAGTGGGCAAATACTACAGCACGCCGATATGGAGCTTCCGCATGAAGCATAGTGCTTGCGGTGGGTGGTGGGAGATCAAGACAGATCCAAAAAATGCCGAATATGTCATTGTTCAAGGTGCCCAAAAGCGAGACTATGGGCCAGAGGATAAAGGCGCGGAAGCCGATGGAGACCTGAAATTCCTGACGGAGGAAGAGAGGGAGCGACGAAGAAACGATGCTTTTGCAAATTTGGAGGGAAAAAACGACCAACAGAGCACCGATGAGAGAAATAGGGAGCGATTGGAGGATTTGTACGAAAAGAGCGAGGTCTGGAGGGACCCTTACGAGAGCAACGCGCGGCTGAGAAGCGAGTTCAGGGTGGATCGGAAGAAGCGCAAACAAAATGATCGACACAAAGAGAGAATGCAAGAGAGGTTCAGTCTGGGTATGGAGATCATGGACGAAACTGAGGCGGATCGCGTGCAGGCAAGTGTAGTCGACTTTGGCGAGTCTGAGGCAACCGGCGAGAGCGCTGAGGATGCGACCTGGCGGCCGCTTTTTGAGGACCGCAGTATCGACAAGGTCGCGCAACAGGGTCCTACAACAAAGAAGCTGAAGGTACAGGTCAAAGCGGACAAGGGTCGACAGAGCCTGCAACATTCGCTCCTCAGTCATGCTAAAGCCGCGATTGACCCTTTCCTTTCACGAGACCAAAACCTGAAGCCGAGGCCGACTTTTGGCGTCCTCAAGAGGCATCGAAATGCACAAAGTGGAACTAATGCGATTACACCCACGGCGGATAATGACCCTGCGGTTAAAGAGCACATGACACGGGTCACGTTGAACAAGGTATCTCCGGGTAGTGCCCTTGTGGCATATGACTCGGACTGAGCACTGCACAAAGCCGCTCATAGAGCACGACTTAGAGCGGCCATGACACGCTTCGTGATGTGTGGAGCACGGTATGGCCACGCTTTTTCACTGTCGCCGGGACGACATGGAAGGTGATACCCTTGGGATCTGCGAATAACATTCGACATTGAAAGCGCATCGAAGTATTTCTAAGTGAGGCAGGCCCAGATTTCGGTCCGAACGTGGCCCTGACCACAGCCTGGCCGCTTGAACAGGTGAATGGTCCGGCGATTCGCTTATTCTGTAGCCTGATAATCTGATCCAGAGGCTTTCTTTATAAGTGTAGATGCCTCTCTACCTTGGTCTCAAGCTCGGAAATCGTGCTTTTAGATACCTCACAGGCCGCAGGAAGCCGGAATCAGTGTTTGTTGCCCTTAAACACGGTTTCGTGCTAATTCACCAGACGACTCCGTTCTCCAGGTGCTTGGACGGCTATCTCTGTCAATATTCCGTTGCCAAGCATCCCAAGAGTATACTGGCGTGCTCAACCGTCAAGGAAGTATGCTCCAAATCTGGGTAGGACATCACTTTTACAGATAGGACCTAATGTATACATGTATTGTAACCATAACTACGCATGTCTGTAAGAACGATGGTACCTGCGATGTCAGGCGAAAGACGAGTGGAAGTACCTCACGATCGTACGATCATGGGATCCTCATTGACTGCGCTGGCGGATATA
>TARA_R110002003_G_scaffold104_42_pt1 | contig 19149 bp, 25 predicted proteins | sample TARA_R110002003 | Tara Oceans TARA_R110002003 (sample SAMEA4396441) | marine metagenome | biome: Westerlies Biome; feature: [SRF] surface water layer (ENVO:00010504); material: water (ENVO:00002006), including particulate matter (ENVO:01000060) such as... | depth 5 m
TCGGATAGCGCCAAAAGTCTCTTGAAAAGTGGCCTGCATCCAAAATGGTAAGGCTGCAGCTCGCTGTCGAGTAGCTCCCCGTATGCACATTCCCATCGCGCAGTGTCCTCGTCCTCTAGCTCGGGTTGCCACAGAGAGGCTAGAGCTCTCCCACTGGGTTCTGTTGTTCCGAACCTCTTCTGATGCGAGGCGAAGGAGTGCAAGCCAGCCGCGATAGGCCGCAAAAGTTCGTAGATCCGGCGCCGATTGGCCAGAGCAAGAGAGCCAGACTCGTTTTTGAGGACCTCATATACGATTCGGGGTTCAGCGAATTGAAGGTCTTTGATGACCCCAGCTTTCTGTAGCCAAGGCTCGAAGACATACTCGAACTCCTGTCCGCCCCAGAATCTGGAGTGCCAGAATGCTTTGGTGTGTGCAACCCCAGCGAATGCTCTCGAGGCGAGCTTTACGTTGAGCACATCTGCTGATAGCAGAAGCTTCATGATGTGCTCGATGAGTTCTGCAGGGAGGCAATCGAAGCAATCTTGCGCGCCTGTGTGTACAGAGGAATGTGTGAAACCAGACACGGTTCGCTGTCCTGTGCTTTTGCTTTGCCCGAGCAGCTTCTTCAGCCCACGGCCAGTCAGTTGGTTTCGAATCCTATCGTTCTCGATGATGATCGGATTGCCCTCCCAGATCCTGGTGCCATTTGGATGGCTTCCATCATGGCGTGGATGTATGCTCATATTGTCGTCGTCATTACTCGCGAACAAACCGCCGTAGGTATGACCCCAATTCACTACTTGACACTCAGGCATGATGCCGAAGGACCGAAAGAATAGGTTCAAAGTCTTGATATTGACTTTTTGTGGATATAGGGTCCATGCAAGTAGTTTCCAGCAGTTCTCGTGAACAATATATCCGGTGACAGCAGAATCTGGATGAAGAGTGCCATCAGGGAGTAGGGAAGGAATTGCCCAGTGGAGCACCACCATTTCTGGATCGCTATGCTGGGGTCCTGAATTGTGTTCTCGCGGCACTAGTATTCTGTTGCTGCTTGCATTGCTGTACGACACGCCGGAGAGTTCTGGATTCAGGTAGTCGAGTCCATCAATGAAGATTGCGCGGACGTTGTTGAGCCAGTTGAGCCCATCGAACGCATCATGCCCGACTTGGGTATCCGCGCGACTGACGGCACCGCATAGGTTGCAGTGGAACATCGGGAAATTCTAATTCGCCAAAGAAAATGGTGGTCTTATGAGCGAGCCGTTGCCCACTGGCCACTTTACAATGCTTTGCTGACACACCTGTCGGCTACGCATTCCCCATTGAGGCTAGGTACCCGTACGCAAACATGTAGGGCGTGTAATGTGACGGTGATCTTCCACAGCGAAAAGCGCAATAACTGTCGTTACCTGTATGAGAGGAATTCGGCACCATGGCTGACGCTGAATAGAAGTTCGTATGCGGGGCACTGGGGTGGAAACATTCCGCACTTCTCTCGACTTCCACCCAGTGAACGCTCATATCATGCGTGTCGCAGCGCGCGATGTTATGCATCAGCGATATTGATATTTTCAACCTCAGGACATGACCTCATTCATGATCGGAGATGCGGACGAACTGCAGGTGGGCAACCCGGTGCGCGTACGGCGAGGGCCGATAGCAAGACACACACAGGTACTCCTTCAGCCGACCTTCTAGTCGGTACTCTGGCATTTGCGTCTGCCAACATGCACTTCTCTGCCCAAGTCATCGGAAGGAGTGGATGGTGGCCAGGTTACACATCCCGATGCGAGCGTGCTTCCCCCCAACCGATGCTTGTTATGGTCAGTCCACCGCTTCCTGTGCCTAGACGAAGATGGAGGCATTTGAGAGATACTCTCATTCATGTATCTCTTGAGAAGGTTGACTCATACTGAAAATGATTGTTCGATCGCCCCTTGCAATCCAGTCTCGGATGGAAGGGACATCGGGAGCCAGCAGTCCAGGTTTCTAAACTTGTTTGAAACGACCAGGCTCGTGCGTTTTCCTTGAAGGCCAAAATATTACGGACAATTTCTTCATCCAGAACATGCTTTGCAGGTCAGCGGCGAGCAGGGTTGATCGCAGCATGGCGACGATCTGGATGCGGCATCTCCCACGGTTGTTGAGGGCCAGGCTTCGTGCGGCCCTTTCGCATTACACCTGGGCAACCATGATGTGGTGGCATATCACAACAATGGCTGGACTCGTCAGAGCGCCATGCAGGTCAGTTGCTGTGTAACAACACATCAAATGCGACCATCGATGCGATGGCACCCATAGCATGCCACTTAAGGCTCAGCTTCATGCATATTTCCGGGATCTAAGTGCTTCTGGAATGTTTACCGAAAGCCACGCGTGGCGCATCAGTGTCATGAAGCGGTATCGTGCTTCAACACCAGATTCAAACTCGACCTGGAGTACCTATGTCAATTGGGATGGTAACATGCGTTATAGCTGCGGAATCGCAAGATACGTGTGTCTGCCAGCGTCTTGACATGCTTTCTTCACAGCTGTAACAATCCCCAGTTTGCGTTAGGTTCAATGATCTCATATTGATGTTACCTTTAACGAAAATAACCCGTCGTCCACCGCTCTTTTGAAACCTGTTCGACAGTCATGATAAGTGGTCCTCAGGAGGGCCGGTGGGTGCCCTAGCACTTTCAGCCTGTAACTTGGACTTCTCGGCCTCGAAGGCTGCTGGTCATCTGAGCAGCTGCATATGCAGCCCTGTCAAAGAACCGGAGCAGCCCTCACCGCGTCAGATCGCGGGTTTACCGATGCACGAGGCTGTGAACATCGGTACTTCCAGATGAGGATGGGTGCACACTGCAAGGAGCCCTGTCGCAACCGCGTGGGGTGGTTCACGGTATGATCGGGTCAGAAAAGCAACGCTGAAGAGCACCTTCACGCAGGTAGCAGCATCGTGTTGGATTGACATTGGCTCCCAGGGCTGAACGCCGAAAGCACGTGTGCCGCGCCGCATTTGCGATTCTCGGCTGACTAGCTCAAAGTGGAAATACTAAGCTGCGCGGGATTCTACGATAAGCCGCAGAATTTGGAACCTCGACAGTACGTACGAGATGTACGCATTACGTTCACAATCGACTATCGGCTGGGTCCTACTTACCCGCGGCGCTGTTGTGCGGCTATTTGGTGAAAAGTACTTACTACTCAGGTTCTGCCACTCTGCTCGTCAGCTCGTACAGAGCAGATTGCTGCCCAGAGTTCGAGCTTACAAACCTCTAATGTCCCTTTGACCGGGATCCTTCAAAGCTACTGTTTGCGCCTAACATCGGGACGAGAATTGGTCTAAGCAGCCAATCATCGAAGTGTAACTCACCGCTCAGAGAGAAGACATCGGACTGAGTGCCAGGGCGGCGCAATACAGCCACAGCGCAGTCCCGGCAATTCGTGAAACGTTTAGTTGCATTACTCGATGGCACCACGCAAGACAAGCCGCCCTCTGGATCTGCGTGCGTCATAGCGCTTGAAAGCCACGTTTGAGCACGGCAGATTCATCATCAACCGTTCCCTGGGGACGTATTTCGGAGGGTTGTAACGAGTACCCAAGACTGTGGTGTACAAACTGGACACGTTCTGAGTGAGCAATCACGGAGAACGACAACATGCCACTGTCCCCAGGCTCAGACTAGGCTGGGCAACAATCTTCTGATTTTGCGCAAACGAAGGTCGACCCGTAGCCAGGGCAGAAATCGCAGTGGCCAGGATGATGCAAGGTAAGAACGGCCCGCCAGAATGGAAACGCCGAGGCGGCATCATCTCTCTTGGCTCTAGCGCCCCTTAGACACTTCCCTCATCGGCACCACTCTCGATGCGCAAATGACAGTACCGCGAGCATTGCGCCGCCATCTTCAGGGTCTGCGGATCCTTGGAGATTCGAAGCCCGCGCTGATTCGCCATTCTTTGAGCGTAGGCATCCCACTCCTTACTTGCCTTTTTCCCACGTTGATCCCGCCAGCAGCACACCTCGCACGTGTCATGATGGTCTAGGTATTATTCTGACAGAAGACGGTAAGTATGCGATTCGTTTCTTCATGCTACTGGACCGGAGTTGGCCATGGTGCAGGCAGGGCACGACAGTCATTAGCCACACCATGATATATCCTTCCCACGCCTCCCCTTACCCTTCGCATCAATTTTCCAGCTTCATCCCTCCCGTTTCAAGTGACTAGTCCCTGGTCCCTGGGTCATGATCCGACGCCATTACCGTCAATCCGCCTAGTTTGTCTCCGCTTAGGCCCCACAAACGTCTATTTCATCCTTCTACTGCCCTTCTACGTCTCATCCGGATCCGTCGTGTACTCTCCCCATCCCCTCCTCCCACCCATGTGCTGTTGTTGACCATTGGCCATGGGTATCAACGCAGATTTCAAAGGTTCGGCGCCGAGTAAGCCCATAACCGGTAAAACGCTCCAGCCAACCATCTCGAACCAGTCGAAAGCAGCGGAAGCAGGCGGAGTTCAACGACACAACATTATGGCGACCATTGTAGATGACGATGATCGTCTGCTTGTGCGCATTGGATATACTCCAGTAAGGGCTCGATGAGAAGTACGGCGATGTTGACTAACACTCTTGGCAGGTGCTGCGCCGACATTTCTCGAGATGGTCCACAGTGTCATACGCGATATCGATTCTTGGTGTATTAGGCTCCGTGCCCGCGACATTCGGCGCGCCCATGAACTCAGGAGGACCTGCAACAGCAGTGTGGGCATGGTTCATTGGTAGCATCATGGCGTACTGCATAGCAAGCTCAGGTGCGTTCCACCAAATACTGTATCTGTTCTGTACTGACACACTTCCAAGTGGCCGAACTGGTGTCCGCATATCCGACAGCTGGCGGAATGTACTACGTCACGAAACACGTTGTACCGTCTGAGCACGTTGCGGCCTGGGCCTGGATCATTGGGTGGTGCAACTTTCTCGGTCAAGCCGCTGGAGTTGCTAGTCTGGCGTACACGATATCGCAAATGATTCTGGCAACCGCGGTTATGCATACCATGGATGGCGAAGTCGCTACGTTCCAACCGTAAGACCACGCCCGATACTCACGGCAACGGCAACTGACCATCAAATAGGGAAGCCTACCAAACAGTGCTTTTGGCAATTTTTGTGCTTTGCCTGTTCGGTACCATCTGTTCCTTCCCAACTAATTGGCTTCATCGCATCATTCTGTGGTTTGCGCCCATCAATAGTACGTCTGGTGTAACCCGACGTCACGCTTCGGCTGACGATATCACAGTCATCGCATCGATCTGCATTTGCATTGCCCTCCTCATTCTTACACCAAACAAACAAAGCCCTCAATGGGTATTCACAACAGTCATGGATGGCTCAGGCTGGGGCAGCAAGGGTTTCTCGTTTCTCCTCGGGTTCGTTTATCCTATGGTCCTCGTGCGATCGGTGTAGATCTGACATGACCAGGTTTCTGTCTGTGGCATGGACAATGACCGACTATGACGGCACAACACAGTAAGTCAGCCTTTCAGTCTCACATGTCAGCCAATCTAATCAGCGTTGCACAGCATGTCGGAAGAAACACACGATGCCGCGATTCGCGGACCTGTGGCTATCCGAGCTGCAATCTTAGTCTCGGGCGTTGTAGGCTGGATGCTAACGGTCACTTTCTGCTTCTGCATGACAGACTACGATGCGATCATGGCCACTCCGACTGGTCTCCCAGTCGCACAGATATTCTTCAACGCCGGTGGCCGGACAGGGGGAACAATCATGTGGTTCTTCGTTATGCTCGTCCAGTTCTTCACCGGTTGCTCTGCCATGCTGGCAAATGCGCGAATGGCTTGGGCGTTCTCCCGCGATGCCGCTTTCCCATGCTCAGGGTGAGATGCAGCGAAATCACGTAGCACAGGACACAGGGCTGACGAAACACAGGTTTTGGAGCAAGGTCAACCGCTTCACGCACACACCGGTCAATGCAGTGTGGCTCGTCGTCGCCTTCTGCAGCTGTCTCGATCTCATCGGTATCGGCAGCACACTAACTATTACGGCAATCTTCAACATCACCGCGCCAGCCCTAGACATTAGCTATATCGCGGTTATCATCGCACACCGATGGTACGAAGGACAGGTCAAGTTCCACCCCGGCCCATATACGATGGGCAGATGGAGCAAACCGGTCAACGCTATTGCTGTGACATGGGTCATCTTTATCAGTGTCGTGCTCTTCTTCCCGACGATGCAGCCAGTAAGAGCCGACAACATGAATTATGCTATCTGCGTGGCAGCATTCATCGGTCTGTTCAGCACGATGTGGTGGTATGCTGGAGCTAGGAAGACTTATACTGGACCAAGGACGACTGATACCATAGACATGCTACCGCCAGAAGATCCGGAGGAGATCTTTAGCGACTACGACACGCCCTAGATGGGCTGGATTATTTGCATCAATCACATGCAGCATTACACATGGTCAGCCCCGCATGGTTATTGGCGATCTACGATACACGAAACAAACATCACGGAGGAGTTTTGCATTCTCATCAGCGTCCTAAAGGCGTACGCGGAGTTTTATTTCCTAGCACTCGTGCATGGAGTTACAGCATAGAAAGGGGCATTCTGACCAATCCATCAGACCGAAGACGATACCATTAGATCAGAAGATACCCCCTATAGAAAGCTCGCCGATAGTTTGATAGTACCATAGCATTAGCATATTGTTTCCACGCAATGAAGGCCTTGAGGAGGTCCTTACTGACTCCGCGGCCTCGATGAGTACTACATCATCTGCCCTACGTGTACGCACACCCTCACGTGCTGCCCCACGCTGCATGCCAGCATCACTCACTGCAACTACTGCAGGGCTTGCGTGATAACTTCCTAACTCGCAGTATGTCGCTACTTCGAGATGCATGTACATGTGGCAAAGAGTAATGGGTCTGGGCCTAAGATTGCCCTCTGATCTTGTAATCATAGTGAGGCGCGCATATGGGGGTGCGAGGAGCTTCCTTTGTGTAGCGAGGAGATTAGCAACCCAGAAGGTGAGGAAATGACAAGCTGTGAGGTATGAGCCGCCAATCGTATGCCCCGAAGGGTGACATTGAGACGACATGTGAGGCACACTCTTCAGGCTCCGAAGTGAGCTTGTGTTCGAGTGAATTGAGCACAGCAAATGACACATGATATCAAAGTGCATATCATGACTTTGAACTGATCTCCTTCCTGAACCACCGCTCCTCCCAGCCAGAATATATCGCTAAACATACAGACATGAATCGAAGCTAACAAAAGGAAAAACATGCTGAGAACGTTGCATAGCATAAGTATATCGACACGAAGCCTAGCGAATTTCCCCCGTCGTCGCGCCTGAAGCCTCGTCATGGATTCGGCATACCGTAGACCGCCGCGGTTGTTGTGGTCCGATATGTCCGTCATGATCTGTAGCTCCCTTGCGCGTGCCTGTTGCACACTCTAGTCGGACCCGCGCGCACCATGTGCACTGATGTCGTGCAACCTGGCATAGTGTGTCTGACATGATGCGGCACCCTGTCTCACTTCGCTTGCTTCTTTTCTTCCACCTCGGCCGCCCCACGAGCCGCCAGGCGTGTCTCCTTCCCGCGCAGTCTCGAGTCTACGATCGACCAGTCCTCATCTCGCGAATGCCGATTGAAGGCATCTTGCTGAAGCGTCTGCTGCTTCCAGTGGACGAGCTCTTCGCGCTCAGTGGTGACGAGGCATAGACGTATTCGCCGTCGACGTATTGCGCGTCGCTGATGAAGGTGGTGCGTTTCTCGCGGCGTGTGTAGCGTTGCTCGAGGCGGTAGAGTTCGAGGCCTGCCACGGGGTCGTTAGTGCATCGTGATTGCGAGTATCGGGGTTGCATGTGACGTACGAGCCTGTAGTTTCTCAAAGATGCCCATTTTGTGCCGTGATTTCGATTGCCCAGCCGTGCCTTCGTATCGTCTATGATCTGAAAAATGCAAGAGAAGGGGAGTGCGCGTGTATATATCCGGCGTGTGTCGCAGGTCGTCGTGACAGCGAAATTCCCTGTATGTTCGCTACGTGCTCCGTAACGAGTCTTGAATCTCGACCAATCGAATCAGTTGGAGACTTCCAACGCGCAAGAGCCCAAGTGGCAGAAAGAATGTGTTACAGCAGCAGTGTAGCGGGTGCGGTTGCGAGGGGCAGATTGCAGATAAAACGAATGGCAGGACGAACGAACGACCTTGGCTGCAGCCAGCAGTGACAACTGTGCAGGGTGCAAGTCCACCCTGCCTTCTCCCTCGGGTCGTTGTTGGGGCGCACGCGGGAACGGGGGCTTCTGGGCTTGCGGGCTTGGGCCTTCTGGGGCTAGGGTTTCCAAGCGGCACTTCGAGAATCTGTGGAAGCGGGCTAGTTTGGCCGAAAATTGCACACGTACTACTGCGAAAAGAGGTGGAGAGCCGGGCTTGCGGGGCGAGAGGGACGAGCACGCCGTTGAGGTGGATCGCCAGGCACAGGAACAGCAACAGGGACACTCTTGGTGCGAAGCTGTGCATGTTGCGAGCCATCTCGCAATGTACTCCACCCGGCTTGCGCGAGCTTGTTGCAATGTTGTGAGCTTCACCATCCGGACGCCTTTTCCCACTCGAGTCAGCATTCACGTGGAGCAACGATCTAAGCTCGTTTACGAAGGAGCGTATCAAACCTGCCGCCGCCACATCTTTAGCGGCAGATGCTCGTCCCAGGGGCGCATTGATAATCGCCGTCAAAGCACCCTCGCAAAGCGAACGATCGACATTGTCCGTTTCTCGAAAAGCAAAAGGAGTTTATGCCGAGGAAGACTTCCTTTAGCCCTAGAACAGGCCATGATGATCTATGTATAAACTGTAAGAGAAGCAGGAACACCTACGGCGCCGCCCTGTCTGATCAGCACTATATGCTTCCCCTTTTGGTAATCTCTAGCCTGTTTGGCCCCAATGCTCCCAGAAATGCTTGACTCGGCTCTGTCCGCAGTTTGCTACCCGTGAAGAGCATTTTAGATACGCGACTCTGGAACAACGCCTTCAACCACCGCGACTGCACCGACATTACCTGCATCGGCAGACCCGTTAAGTAATGAGAGACAGGAAATGACGTCGGCAGGTTCGACTAGATGCCAGCTGGCCAGTGTTTGCTTCGAGCTGGCTCCAACAGTGACGGAGAAGACGTGCTCGGGCGGCAGCTTTGATTGCCGGAGTGAACGGAACATGTCTGTGTGCGTTAGCTATTGAACGGCCGAAAACGAAGAGGGAGTACCGACCTTCATCAGTGAAGTCGTCACCCAAGCAGAGAACGAACTCGGGCGCATCTCCAGGTTGGTCGCCATATTCCAAAACAAGCCTCTTTGCAATCTCGCCCTTGTTCACGAACCTAGGTCGGACTTCAAGATTGGCTTTGCCGGTCATGACTTCCACGTCGTACTTCTTCGCAACAGTCCTCTCCAGGTGTTTCTGACATTCGCGAGCCTGAAACGCACCGTGCTCTGGATCAGCACCACGATAATGCCATGTGAGTGCGATCTTCTTGCGTTCGGTTTGAGCTCCTGAAGCGTGTTAGTGCTGTTGTGTTCGTAGACTGATCATGTAGCTTGCCTGGTGTTTTGTCCGTGTAGTGCTGGAAGATTTGGAGGACCTCGTCTTGCCAGCCCATGTCTGTCTTCTCCGTTAAATTTACCCAGTCCTCACTTTGAGGATGTCGCATGAAGCTGCCGTGTTCGGCACTGAAGCCAAGTTCCGGGATGTGACCCATCCATTCGTCTAGGAAGGCTTGGTCCCTTCCGCTGATGATCCACACTGAGTTTTGTGGATCCGCTGCCAGAGTTTTCAGTGTGCGAATCACTCGGTCGGATGGTATAGCCGCCTGTGGATCCCTCACGATGGGTGTCAAAGTACCATCGTAATCGAACATAAAGAGCCGCTTGTTTGCATGTCGGTATTGGAAGAGCAACTTGGCTCGGTCTAGCGCAGGTGTTGCGAAGGACTGATCAAAAGACGACAGATTGGTCATGAGCCTCTTCAGGAAGTTGTTTGTCCAAGTCTGCACATTGTTCGAAACCACGTGGTTGTAGAGCTTCGTGTGTTGCTCCTCACGTTCCTTGTCGGAGAGCTTGAGAGCTTCGTTGATAGAATCAGCTACGCCGCTGAGGTCCCAAGGATTGATATGAAGTGCTCCAGCAAGTGACCCAGCTGTGCCAGAGAACTCGGAGAGAATGAGTGGACCATGGTTGTCCTTTTGACAAATGACGTACTCCATACTTGTTGTGTTCATGCCATCCCGAACACTGGTAATGAGACCAATGTTAGCGAGTCGAAGTAGCGCAAAGTACTCCTCCCTTGACAGGTATTGCGGAAAGTGCCGGACTGGGGTGAAGTCAAGGGAACCGTAAACGCCATTGATTTTGGCCGCTAGATCCGATATGTTGTTGACAATCTTCTCTTGCGCACCATCAGCCCTGTCGGTGATGAGACCACTCGGGCTAGTGACCTGTATGAGCACCACCTTGCCTTGCCATTCGGGATACTTTTCGAGGAACATCTCAAAGGCTTGCAGCTTTTGCACGACACCTCGCACAGCATCAAGTCTGTCGCGACCGACAATGATTCTCTTTCCCGCATACATCTCGCGAATGCTCTTGATTCTCTCGTCAATTTCTGGGTCGCCAAACGCCTGACGCTGTGTCGAAGCTGCGTTGATACCGATGGGAAACACATCGACTGCGACATGCGCACCGTATGCATCGACACCCGCAGATGAAGAGTCGAAGCCGAGGATCCGCGTGCAGCATGAGGAGAAGTGTCGTGAGTAGCTGTACGACTGGAAGCCAATCATGTTTGCACCCAAAACTCCTTCCAAGATTTCCTTCCGCCGGCTCAAACACCTGTAGAACTCACTGCTGGGAAATGGGATATGCAGGAAGAAGCCAATGTAGATATTGGGCAGCCGTTGTCGAAGCAGACTGGGCAGGAGGAGGAGGTAGAAGTCATGGACCAGAATGATATCACCAGGCTTGTACTCCTCCATTATCTTATCTGCAAACAGCTTGTTCATCCGGTAGTAGTCCGCCCACGACTTCCGCGCAGCGCGGCCATCGGCGGGCTCATTCTGCTTGTAGTGAAACAGAGTAAATAGCTCGTGCTCGGCGAACGTCCGCCAGCGATTCTGATTTTTCAGAATGTATTCGTCTTTGCCATCGTCCACTTCATCGACCAGCCAGACGGGGACTATCTTGCCTCCGTGGTCCCGCTCAAGCTGCTTCTCTAGTCGTTCCCGATCTTCACGACCGATGTGCAGACCAGGCGGTTGCTGGGGCACCGGAGCCGGCTTCTTGGGGTCTACGGGAATAGGCGCGGCAGCTTTGTTCATGGGCGGTTGCACAGCTAGGGTCGACGAGGTCTGGGAAGCCGAGATCTCGCCCGTCCAGCCCACGAGAGTGTGGTTCCAGGGTGACGAAGACGATGCCAAGTACGAAAATGAGTCGAAGAGAGCGGAGGTTCCATGTCGCGGCTCAAGTTCCCAATCGTTGCCCTTGGAGTAGCCAAGGTTGTACGGTACGGCAAAGGTCGCACTGATGATGCGGCCGCTCAGGTTGAGTCCTGGGTGTGCTGAACGCGGGTCCACATCCGCCAGGTCGTGCTTGGTGGCCGGGTCTGCGGTGCCACTCAATTTCTTGAGAAGCTCATCCTCGGTTTGAGCACCCGCCGCAGCCTCAGTGGGAGTGCCGGCCTTGTCCGCAACCTGCCTATCCGCAAAGTACGAGTTGGCGCTCCACGAGGGACCCGGGCTCGCCTTTTCTGGGTCAAAGGGCAGGGTAGTCTCGCTCCCGGGATCGCCAGGTTCGATGTAGGCTGACTTGCCGCCCAGGTGCACACCCGGTGTCACAGGCACATTGGTAATCGAGGGGTGGAGCGCGGGATGATCGCTTGCACGGGGCTCATAGGGCTCAGGCGACATTGAGTTTGCCTTTGTTGGTGGTGGCGGTGGTGTCATGGTGCACAGGCAAGCAGAGTCTGTGTCGCGCTGCATGTGAGTGTCAGAGGATGGTAGGCTGGCAGGACAGAGACATTGATAGTGAAGGAGGTGGTGATTGGCAATGACGGCAACACCAAGCAGAGCAATTTTCGAAGCGGGCATAAGCTTGAACCACTCACCTGGCTGCCTAGCGAGAACTAGCCGTCTCCGAGGCTGTTTGTTGTGGAAAGTGCAACTCACAATACTCGTGCAGGCTGCTCGCGACACTCGACGGATCCGCCTCCAAATCAGACTAGCGATGGAGATGATGTCAAGGACGAAGGTCGGCTGCAAGTGACGAACGAGCAGTACCGCACTGGGGATGGCCGAGTGCGTGGTTGAGGGCGCGGAGTGCGCAATGGGTGGGAGGCAGGACAAAAGGTCAAGCTTGGTGGGCTGCTCACATCCCACCTTGCCATTCTGACGTCGGCAGAGCATGGAACGTGTGCTCGGGCCAGGTCAAACGCAAACGCAGCCGGGATGCAAAGTACTGTGTAGGTAACAGCCAGGACTCAGGACTCCACCCACTGGCGTCTCCAGCTGCTTCCACGCGCTTCGCCCAATTGCCCAACATGCAGCTTGGTGAACGGAATGTCAACATGATGTAATCCGACTCGATGCCCGGTCGCGTCGCCAGGGCGGCTGTGAGGGCCCACGCATGGAGACTGCCGTGTTGTCTGTGCCTTTCAAATTCGTGCAACGGGCATTGCACCTGCAGGAAAAGCATGAATATCACCATGAGAAGGCAGTCCAGAAGCAATGAAGCGTGCAGAAAGTCCGCGGGAGTGTGCTTGGTCGCCGCATGTCCGCATCCTCGAAAAAGGCTAGCTGCTTGGCAGTACACAGTATGGCGCTGCACTGCGAAGAACTTCACAGCACACCGTGTGGCATTAGCTTAGCCTACGCTTCAGGCTAGGCTGTGACTCGCCTCGTAATCACCGCGCGCCTCTCATGAAGCTCTCTCTCAACCGACTGATCTGTCACGCGCCTAATCGCTTCGTCCCGTCAATTGCCCTCTGGCAGCACTTCCTTGGGCCCGACCAACACATCCAATATCAGCAACGATTTTCCTCGACCGCCACCGAAGCTGCGCAAGATGGCGCAAGCAGCGAGAATGGCACTGTGCCTCCTCAAGAAACAAGCGCCCTCCCGCAACTGCAGGCTGAGATTGGACAAGCACCGAGCGAGTTGAAAATCAGAAGGCTAATGACAGCCAGAGGGAACTGGCATCCCAGCAAAAAGGAAGCGTCGATAGCGGAGAAGAATCGCCAACAGGTGGCTGCCCATACTGATGGCTTGTCGGCGTCGCAGCAACTCTTAGCAGCAGCTACAGCAGCATTTGATGCAGCCGAAGACTATGTGGGGGTAGTGGTGCAGCCCATACCACCATCAGTAAGTGTCGGGGAAGAGCATTTGCCATGGTGTCTCTCGAAGGAGGAAAGGGCCATGTCAGGCATGGACAGGTACAGTACGGTCTCCCTAAAGACGGGTCCCAAGCGCTGATCGAATTGCGCAGGCTCGGGGTCGAGATTGAGAGATTCTACGCCTACTCGAAGCCAGATTACTCTGAGGCCTTGGCACGAAGACACGTCATAGAGCAGGTGCGCAATCATGTCCGTACACTTCCCGACCATGTCCTCGAGGTTTTCGGCTCAGAACGGACAGGCCTTGCCCTACCTACCTCGGATATCGACCTTCGTTTGTTCATGAAGGGGAAAGTCGAGAATCCAAGACTAGCGAAATTCCCGCCTATTCCTCGAGTGCGCGCGGAAGGGGTGAAGAGCCTACACAGGCTGTTCGTTGGCAACCTGTCTAAGCACAAGGCATACCTACTTAGATTGCTTCGACAAGCGCGGTACCCTCTCATTCTACTCCAAGACCGCCAGTCTGGCTTGGAAATCCAGATCGTCTTGTCCAACGACACGTCTCTATCAAGAGAGATCATGAAAGGCTACATGGAGGACTATCCGTACCTCCGCCAGCTGTACTTTGTCGTAAAGACCATATTCGATGTCCGTGGACTCTCCGATGTTTTTCGAGGAGGCTTCGGTTCCTATCCCATCTTTATGATGCTCGTAGCGAGCATCAAGCACATGCCACATCCTCGCAACGACGCCGCCGGAGCCTTGGTCAACTTTCTCAAGTTCTATCGCAGCTTCAACACAAAGAAGCAGGGGATATCGATCGAGCCGCCCTATATTTTTGACAAGATGAAAGAGTTTGTCATGTCTCATAAGGAAAACGTTAAGCTCAAGGTACGCACACCAAGCATATCCGTTGACTCACACTAACACCATAGCAGACAGGCGAAGCCAAACCCCTTCCCGAGTTTTTGCTCTGCATCCGCGACCCGGCCGACGAAACCAACGACCTCGGCCGCAAAGGCATCGCTATAAAGCATGTCCAAGCTACTTTCAGACACCTCTGCTACAATCTCGATCGCGACTTGGCCGTCAACACACGCCCTTCACAATTAGGCCCTCTCGTTGGCAACTCGTACATGCTCAACAAGGAGCGTCGAGCAAGTCTTCGGCACTATGGGAACACATTGTCACTCCAGCTGCAGCCTAGCCTTGCGGCAACGGCAAATATGGTTATAGAGAGGGAGAAAGAGGCCGAAGCGGCCAAACTCGCGGAGGAGGCGAAGAAGACAAGGAGAAGGCGAGATTGGCGAGGGAGGAAAGAGACAAGGAGTTCCACCGTCTGACGGAGGTAAGAAATGCGAAGCTCAGGCAAGAAGCGGAGCGGACAGCCGTCTTGGAGCACGGAGATGCAATGGCTTCCATCTTGGGCATGCCGAGTGTGGCGGACGAAGCTAGTGAGCAAAAGAGCAACGATGCAGAGGGACCCATGGTTCTACAGCCACAGATCGAGGAGACATACTCAGAAACGCAAGCGGGGAGCAGCAGTACGCAGTATCCCGCCGAAGAGACCAACGCAGCGGCGAAGGAAGGTCGATAGAGTTGACTGCGGAGAGTACGTAGACGAGCGACATAGGGTATATATGAACACTGTCACCTACCTCGAATTCTGTCATCGTAGCTCAACAAGCAGACTGCCCAACGATGTGACAAGTGGGCCTCCACTAACCAGCTCTCCGCAAGTCCAGACAACCCTGTCTCTGCTCGAGGTGGACCTCCGTCATGGTCGCGCAACTGGGATCAGTAAAACGGTGAAAGTGTAGTATGGGTGTGGGCAGAAACGTAAGGAAGGAGCATGCTCTGCTACAAGTGATATTGCATACGAATTCCATTCAGCATGCATGCCGGATCGAAGTGATAACTCCATCATTCCATCATGCCCGAAGAAGTCTGTTCTTGCTAGTCCACCCCTCGCTCCTTCCAGATATCAGATGCAGTCGTGAACCATAAGGAAACATGCTCCCCACCCTACATCGTCATCAACTCTAGATGGCGTACTTTCGGGTCCATTCGCGCGCCGTCGATTCGTAACGAGATCGGTCCGTCTTGTAGACATGTGCGATCTCGGGGACAAGCGGGTCGTCGGGATTCGGGTCTGTCAGCATGGAGCAAATGCTCAGTAGCACTGTATACGTGTCAGCCGAGGTGTTTGCCCAGAAGCATTGCAGTCATCGTACCCTTTGAGATGGTCAGGGCAGGGCTCCACTGGTCTCGCAGAATGTCCAAGCAGATGCTGCCGTTGGAGTTGATGTTGGGGTGGTAGATGCGGGTGGTGAAGTTGACCTTCGGTGGCTTGAAGGGGTAGTCGGTGGGGAAGTGGATGGCTAGGAAGAATACACCGCCGGAGTATGGTGAGTCGCTCTGGGAAGCGTCAGTGTTTGAGAAAGCGTGGGTTTCCTGGGAGCGTGGCGGGCATGATGCGACTGCCGGCTCTCCAAGACTTGGACTATACATACAGGGCCCATGATGGTTGCTTGCCAGTGGAACTGTCGCTCGATCAGTATATGTGCTCACAGGCCTCCGCGCCGCGACTGTCTGGTCGAAACCGCTCCAGCCGCGGGGATTTTGTGCAGAGAGTGACGTACCAAGTCATCTCCGATGGGACCAGCTGAGCACGACGAGGGAGGATCACTGTGGGTACAACGTCAGCGAGACGCGCCGAGACGTGGTGTTGCGATGCCATTTCGCGATATCCAAGCCTGGCGCCCCGCAGTCGCAGCCTGTCATGCGAGCAAGCGGGCAGGCCGCGCCGTTCGAAGAGGGACCACGTACCGACCGAGGTCTGTGAGCTCCTTGTTGATGCGCTTGAGAGCCATGCTTGTGTGCGTGTGTCTATTTCTGTATGTGTGTAGTGGCTGCGTAGGCGGTTTTGTAGAGAGTGTGTTGTGTCGTTGGAGAAAGAGTTGGAGGGGATGTCTGCGAACAGGCCCAGCGTTAGCGTTGGATCCTAAAGAAAGCAAGTGCGGCGGCGTATCAGCGGAAGGAGTGCCCGCCACGCCCAACGTACCTGTGACTGCCTCGAGGTGGGCGGCTGTTGCAGCGACGAGCAGTGAGGTTGATGGCAAGGAAGAGGGAGCCGGGAGCATGGGGCTGAGCAGGCCTGCAGATTGTATTTATCACGCATCGAAACGCCGCACAGGGCGAGACAAGCCCCGTCAGAGCCCGCAAAATTATTCACCGACGTTACCAGTTACATTTCCTCAGACTCAGCAGCGCCGGCCGGGTGGCGACAGATGGAATCACGCAGAACGCACGATTGCAAGGCTGACATTCACACCCACGTCTGCATCACCAATCCGTTGCCAAGTGCTGCTATGCTCGTCGGCCTTCCTGCCTTCAAGGCGAAGTCTAATTGTGGATCCCGCTTGCACGACGCATGCAGCAATCAGTTGTGAGACCTTGGACGTTCACATAGCCTGTAGCGCGTTTGTGCCCGCATCTCTCTCCTATATTCATTCACCTGCATGTGCAGGCGCTACGGCTGAGCTGCAGGTTGGTCATGATTGGCTGTCTGCCTTCAGCACCCTTTTAGGTCGCACAGCAACAACATCTCTCGGGAGACATCTTCCATCTTCCATCTTCCATCTTCCAATCCTGAGCCCACACGTCGCTCGCTGACGGCAGTGAGGGTTCGGCCATCAACAGAAGCCTTGGAGACCAGTGATCGCGCGGCCGAGGATGAGAGCTGAGCCGCATTAGCTGCCATCAAGCTGTCTTTGCACGAGAAACTCACCATGAATGTCGCTTTGCCCTTCGTAGGTTTGAGTCACAAACAGATTCGCCACGTGCCTGCCAATACCATACTCATCCGACACAGCGTTGCCACCAAACACTTCCTGGAGTCTGTAGCAAAGTCAGCAACCAACCAAACTGCAAGCCCCACTTCAAGCACTCACGTTCGAGCGTTGACCAAAGCTCGGTCACAGTTCTGCCTTTTGATCATGGAGATCATTTCGGGAGCAGCCTTGCCCTCGTCCTTCAGCCTTCCTACATGGCAGGCAGCGAGGATACCGTACGCCGCGTCGGTCGTGGCATCAGCCAGCTTCTTCTGTACAAGCTGATACTTTGCGATCGGGTTGCCCTTGAACTGCTTTCTGTCCAGTGCATACTCGCGCGTCCTTGCTATGCAGTCCTCAAGCGCACCCATCGTACCCCATGCAATTCCGTATCTTGCCGAGTTCAAGCAGCTGAATGGCCCTCTCAGACCCTGAATATCAGGGAACATATTGGCTTCTGGCACCGGGCAGTTGTCTAATTGGATCATGCCAGTGAGCGAGGCTCTAAGACCGTTCTTGTTCTTGATCGCTGGTGTCTCAAGCGTGCCTGGGGAACATTGGTCCCGCTCAATGACGAAGCCGCGAATCTTGCCGTCCAGCTTCGCCCAGACAAGTAGAACGTCCGCAATGGGCGAGTTGGTGATCCACGTCTTCGAGCCTGACAGCGAGTAGTAACCTTTCTTCGACGGGTGGGGCTTTGCTGTTGTCTCCATCGACCCGGGGTCGGAGCCGTGGTTTGGCTCAGTAAGACCGAAGCATCCCAGAAGCTGTCCCTTGGCCATTTTCGGCAGCAAGCGCTCCTTCAGCTCCTCACTTCCAAACTCTTCAATACCTCCCATTGCCAGTGAACTTTGCACCGAGTACCCGGACCGGTAGCCCGAGTCCACTCTTTCGACTGCTCGCGTGATCAAGCCAGCTGCCACGCTACTGACCCCCGCGCACTCGTAGCCTTGGATAGAAGCACCTAGCAGACCCAGCTCACCCATCTCTTCAATGATTTTTCGGTCGAAATCTTCATTGCGGTAGGCCTCTTACATTCACGTCAGTACATAGCTTCGGCAAGAGCAATGGACATACCAAGCACTCGTGGAAGCATACGCTCCTGGCAGTATGCCTCTGCTGTTTCTGATATGGCGACCTCTTCCTCTGTGAAGAGATTCTTCGCATTCAGTGGGTCAGTCCAATCGAAGGATACAGGTGCGTGTAAGAAGCGCTTTCCGATGGCCGCGGAACGGGCCGTTGGAGTGAGTTGCCTTGCGGCGTGTCTGCAGAAGGGTCGAAGCATTGTGATGTGAAGCATGTAGGATCTCAAAATCTGCTGCAAGGGCGAGGGAAATTATTCTACAAATATCCGGCGATGGAACAGTGAAGACACCCATTGGACGATGACGGCCTCGGAAAACGTCAAAGAACCGCGGTTCGGAAACGCTCCGCTAACAAGTGGCGGCAAGTAGACATCATCGAACGTCGAAGCGGCAATTGACGGGACCACTTCTTGCGGCTCAAATGCTTGCCGGTTTCTCACCCCGATGCTGCCTAGTCCCTCGCTTTCCATGAATGAGCACATGCTTGATGTGCATAAAGTTGATACCAAAGTGGTGCCAAGACATGTCAGACCGTGATCGCGCGAACCCTTGAACGCGTCGGTCGGGACGTGACGTGAGCGATCGCCGCTTGCTCAGACCAGCCTCCCACTACCGCGAGGCGCCTGCGAGGACGACAACGTCTGCCATTAACACTTCACAGGCGGGTGACCACAGCGAACCGTCAAAATGGGTATCAAACACCTTTATCAGCTCATCCTAGAGCATGCGCCGACGTCAATAAAAACTGGCGAGATCAAGAATCAGTTCGGTCGCAAGGTCGCCATCGTAAGTTGAGTATACACGAGCTATGAAGCAGCTGGCTAACGTCTGCAGGATGCGTATGTGGTCCCGTGG
>TARA_R110002003_G_scaffold562_10_pt1 | contig 19116 bp, 23 predicted proteins | sample TARA_R110002003 | Tara Oceans TARA_R110002003 (sample SAMEA4396441) | marine metagenome | biome: Westerlies Biome; feature: [SRF] surface water layer (ENVO:00010504); material: water (ENVO:00002006), including particulate matter (ENVO:01000060) such as... | depth 5 m
GCCAAGAACACTCATAAGCACAAACCCGGACACCAGCGCAAACATTGCAATCAGAGTCCTTACGAATCCTGCGTTCAAGAGCTTGCCGTGCATCCAATCTCTGGCCAACATCTCCACAATGCCGACCCACGCTAGGATGCCAGCAGAAAGTGCATCAAGGGTACCTATGGCGACAATGGTGCTAGGATCGTTTCCATTGAACTGGTTCAGTACGCCAATCCCAATGGCCATACCAATGGGCGTGATAAGCGCAAAGATACCAGCCATGATCAACTTTTGCAGCGTTGATGCCGCCGCTTTGGGAAGCTCGGCAATGCAAGTGCCAAGTGCAATGCCCTCGAACATTTGGTGAAAGAGGATGACCACGAAGAGGGTGACGAAGAAACTGTCACCTGAAACTACGAGTGTGATACCAATCACTGAATCCTGTTAGAGACAATTGGTAGTTTAGCGGTGAAGAAGACCTACGAATAGAGTGGAAGACAATACCAGCCTCCAGGTTTATGACATTGATCCTCTCCTCCATAGGGGTAGGAGAATGCATTGGCCCATGAGCATGCGGCAACCCATGGCTGCGCATGAACTCGTTGTTTGGAGTCGTTGAAGATGACGTGTCGCCGGACTTGTTGTCTGCTGTGGCAGGCGTAATCTCTAGACTTGACACCACGCGCTTGTTTTGGCGCCACTGCACGAAACGAGCACCGAGATAATCCACCAAGAAGGACAAAAAGAGGCCGGCCATGAAAATCGCCGCTGTGGTTCCTTCGAACGCTAGTTCGCCCAAGCATTCGTTGGCAAACATCAGATCCGCGTGAGTGAAGAGATGAATAAAGGCAGTGGATATGACAATGCCGGTGCCGAACTGCTTGAGTACGACGAAGATAATATTGGTTTGCGAGATCAGGTTGAAGCGGGTCGTCAGGATGGGCGTGAAGACCCCAATGGCGCTCGTGACGAGGATGACGAAAAGCAGACCAACGCGCAGCGGGATGTTGTAGTCTCGCGGAGTCGCATCACAGCTCAGCTCTTCGCTACCACCTGTACAATGTCTAACGAGCGGTGTCAGTATGCTTTCAGGCGTAGCATACCATCAGTGAGACTTACTCGACGCCTGCATGGAAATGGCAGTTTTCGCTGGACCCTGCTGGCTCTTCTTCGGTGTGCTCATCGGTGTGAGTATCGTCTTCTCCTTCATGTGTCGCAACAAGAACCTGAACATCCTCGCCAGCATTATCTACACAGTATCTGTCTTTGATTAACGGTGCGACAGAGAGAGTTGTAGCACATGTACTACTCACGTCTCTCCTCCGTGTGTGTGGCAGTCGGTGTACTGAGGTTGCATATCCTGGGTCCTGGTAGGCCCGACAATCTGGTACTCCTCAGTACCAACCATGCACCAGCTGTCAACCGTTAGCGTTAGACATCACCTCACGTGGCAAACGTACTTGACAGCGCTATGAGGATGGCAATCGGACACAGCCGTGATCGACGGTCGCGTCGCACTCGTTGCTGATGGAGCCGGTGTTATCGATTGCGCAGCGATGCATGCTACGAGGAGCAGCACTGCAGCGCGTCCGGCTGAAGCCATGATCTGGGTTATATCGATAGGGGAGTTGGGGCGGGTGAATGCAGTCAAAGTCGTGCCAGCAAAGCGCCTTGATATACGTCGCGATGATAGCAGAGCCGGCTTGAAAAGGTCAATCAGTCGGATTACCAGTACCGTGATGGAGTAGAGCACGCCTCAACTCATGAAGAGTCTTCACCCAGTCCGCCAGCGTGGCACAAGGCCGCTCTTGGCGAGAGTACCGAGATGGCCACTTGCACCTTGGCAGCTTCCTCCCGGTCCCACGTTGTCGGATCAAGCAGTTTCCAGTTTACTTTTGCTGACAGTGCAGCCTAGTCCATCCGGAGAAGGTGGCAACGGCAGCGTTACGGTAATGGCGGGTGTCTTGGCGTTGAAGGCATGGTGATGCGCGACTCTCCACCTTCACTTCTTCTTGCGAGATAGGACATTTCTGAAAGGTAAATTTCAGGAACTCCAAAGTTGTCGAATGACGAGCTCGCCATGGCAAGGAGCTGTTCGTTGTCACTTAGCTCCAGTGACACTGCAAACCGAGAAATGTGAAGATCCGCTCTCGTGCGTAGTTATGCCTGTCTAGCCGAGCCTTCTACCACGTGACTTGTTCTGCCTGTTCATCCTGACGATGTTCATCATGACACATTCCGTGGGTTAGCATCACGACGACCCGCAATGGCTTCTAGTGGTATTTCGGCGTTATCGAAACGAGGCATTTCTTTCGAGAGCTGAATCTCTCAGAGAAGGAAGTTCCATACTATCCAAGTCCATCATGGTGCTCTTTAAGCCCTCTTTAACGCTCTCGCGTAGGGAAATTGTATCCAGCCCTGTATAGGCGGAACGCCAAGGCTCAACCACGCAAAAGGTGCATCCGCCAAGTCGATCCACTGCATTTTCATCTGCGGATGGTAGCATGAGGCTCTCCAAACTGGCGGCATAGCGCCCGAGGGAACGTCAGCGGCGGTACAGAGGCGTTTTGATGCGAGCCTAGGCGTGGAGAGAATGGTAGCGAATTCGGTAGAAGAGTACCGAGGTGTCCCTGGTGAGGGCAATGAGCGAGTCTCTGCCTGGTATATAAACGGTACTCGTCACCTTCTAAAACCTCATCCAGCTTCTCGGGACCTCGCTCAACAGCAGTTCGTATACCTTCAGACCCTAGACGTTGCAGACTGCGAAACTTCGACTCGCGTCAACCGTAAACCTCGACATGGTCGTATACCCTTCTCTTGTGCTCTTAGGCGCTTCGGCTGCCCTTGCCAACCCTCTGTTCCCTCGTCAGCAGAGTGCCGCTGCGACTGTCACTGTCACTGCACCAGCGCCTGTCAACACTGCCTGGAATGCTGGTGCCGTGCCCAACTACCCAATCCACGCTTCTTGCAATGCCACCCAGAAGGCCTACATCAGTAATGGCCTTCAGGAGACCATTACCCTCTGCAAGCAAGCCCGCGACCATATTCTCCGCTGGGGCAACTCTTCAGCCATCTACCAGAAGTACTTTGGCAACGCACCCACAGGCGAGCCCATTGGATGGTTCACCAAGATCGTCGACGGCGATAAGGCGGGTGTTCTCTTCCGGTGCGACAACATCGATGGCAACTGTCGCTTGCCAGGTTCGTAGCGCTGGTCATGCTGACGGACTCCGCACTGATAAATGCCAGGATGGGCCGGTCACTGGCGTGGCAACAATGCCACCTCCGAGACTGTGATCTGCGATTTGTCGTATGAGCTCCGCCGACCTCTCGAGGGCATGTGCATGTTCGGTTATAATGTCGCAAACGGCGCCACCAACTTCTACTGGGCTTCCGACCTCCTTCATCGTCTCCTTCACATTCCGAAGATCGGTGAAGGTGTCGTAGAGCACTACGGCGCCGAGGGCAAGTATCCTGGTGTCATCTCGCTAGCGAAGGACAATGCGACCTACGCCGTCAGGAACAGTGATACTCTGCAGTACTTCGCTCTCGAGGTATATGCCCACGACATCGCTCTCCCAGGTGTTGGATGCCCTGGTACCTTCACCTCCACCTCTACTTCCGTAGCTGCAGCCTCGTCATCGCGCGCAGCCTCGAGCAGCGTCCCTCCCGTCCAGGCTTCTGCAACTCCTGTTGCTGCCAGCTCTGCTCGTGCCTCCGCTACCAGCCGAGCCGCTGCTGCCTCGAGCCAAGCTGCAAGTGCTTGCACTCCTCATGATGACCACTGGTAAGGGTTTCCGTGCGAAAAGATCGTATCCGAGGAAACACTGACATCTCGCAGGCACTGCCCTCCCGGCGTCCCAGAGCCAACTTCGCCTCCCATTTAGGTGGTTGGTGTGAAACTCGGTTCTAATTGCACAATCAAAAGATAGACCCACGACTACTGCAAAGCTCCGGACGTCATGATAATCTCATGTTCTGCGGCCCATCATAATGATAATCCACGATCATATCACGACTCAAATGTCGCTCAAATGCGGTGTCCATTTCGGTGTTGTTCAGTGTGATGTATGACGCAGACCTTGCAAAGCCTATGTCGCGTCTCTTTGTCGGAATGACTGTGTCTTGAGAACCCATTCGTGAAGTGTGGTGATGCTTGTCGTGAAATCGCCGACATTCGAAATTTGAATATTGACGCGTGACGTCATTGCGCGCGAGGGGGCTTGGCATCTCCTAACAGTAGCCGTGAGTGCCGTGTTCACATCGACTACTTCTTCCATTATTCAGTGATGAGATATCTACATATTGACGCACAATTCTTGACTACGGACACCAATTCAAGATGGCATACCCGGTCGCCCCACCATGATTATATGCTATCTATGGGCATGGGTTTAACACATCCTACTCGGTTTCTGTACCACTGTTTCGAGAGCTCGCTAACGAAAACACCAAACAAATGCCACCAGTTTACCCACGCTGCCACTGTGATGGCTTCCAGTTCTTTCTCGATCTTCCGCGCGAACTGCGCGACAACGTATATCGTTTCCTCGTTGCAGACCTACCCAGCCGCGTCTTCGTCTCCAGCCGAATGCCACTGTCGGCACTCGTGCTTCAACCAGACACCCTCCCCAGCATTTCTTTTGTCAGCAAACGACTACAGAGCGAATCAGTATTGATCTATCTTCAACGCACGCGATTCATTTTCGACGACATGTTTCCTCGAACGGTGGAACATGGGGTTCAGCCCCTCGAGGCATTTTTGCATCGTTTCGATCGAGGCTTCGAATCAATACGCATGCTGACCTTCCATAATGTGTCACGATTTGGAAGTGCCCGGCTGCCGGATGATAGGTCCCCAGCAACATTTATAACACGATGTACAGGATTGCGCGACTTGGTTATCCAGTTTCGCTTCTCATATCTTCTACACTTCGAGGTTGTGGATGAGGAAATGGACGTAGAGCCACGGGTGCGATTGCTGAAGAAGTCGGAGATTAGAGATCGATGGGGCTTGGATGGTCTTTTTGAGATGGAGAAGTTAAAGTCGGTGAGGTTTAAGTGTGCGGTGGCACGTTGGCATATGGAAGATTATAAATTTGAGAGTGCGGACGAGATTGTTGAAAACTTGAGCGAGGTGATCAAGGAGGGCTTTGAGGAACACGGACGGTTGCTGACTTGGAGTGTAGAGGCTGGATTACCATCGTAAAGCTTGCTTATCGGCGTTGTGGCTTTCTTGTGATCGTGCACTCGCTCCGGAGGGCTATTATTTGTCGCCAGACTCCCTATGGTAGATCACATCACTGAATTGCCACGCCGTGCTGGCTTATCATTTCTCCCCTTCTGACAAGATCAGGTGCCCCACCACCGTAGCCCACGTCCGTTGACCATCATAGACCATTTCCCATTGGCCAGATTATTGATCCCATCCGCTGTCCTTTACCTTGGCTATGGCATTTGCCCTATGCCTCTTCCTTTAGCCATTTCACTCTCCACTTCTTCAAATTCTCCTTGATTCCCCGTTCGTACCAGACGTCATCATCCCAATCCCTATCGTACACGAGCACAACATGGGCTTATCCAGGTCGTGGCATGCCCTGTTTCGTTTCTTGCGCCGCCGTCCACTCAGCGATGTCATCTCATTTCCATCGACTGTTTGCGGAAACTGAGTGTGGCTCTTGTGTGCGAAGCTGTAGATCTTGGCAAAGTCGAATCGAGGATGGTCCCAGAGATATAGCGAGAAGGATGATAAGCTTTGTATCAGGGTCTCCAGGAATGGCTTCAAATCGTAATATCTCGATAAAGCATCAACGAGCGACCCTCTACCAATAGGTCTATCATGTCTGAAAGACCGATGCTTGAGGAGCTCTTTGGGTACGCCGATCTTGATTTTGATGCTCTCGGGCAGGGTTTTCAGCTCCATGAGTCGGAGTGGCCCGGTTGTAGCTGTCCAGTTCTCCTGCAAATGGGTGAGGAACTCATTGACACCTTTGATTGCTTCGGCCTCGAACTCGCGATACACAATCTAGCTAGACATGATGAGCCCGATGTACGGCCGAAGCTCCGCAGACGTAGGGACGCCGACGTTATCAAGGACGTAGCCGTAGATTTGGAGTCGCAGCTGAGCTGGCAGTGTGTGCGAGAAGCTTGGCCGCTTGGTGGACATGCTTTCGATGTGAGCTGCGGGAGTTGGCCGGGTGGTGGACAAGTCGGATTGTGCTGATGACGTTGTAAGGGTTGATGTAGGAGAAGTGATTGCGGTTTACGTTGATCGGGGACGTGCACTTTCCTAATTGGTCCGTCCATTGACTCAATATTCGCACTGAGAAGTGGAGCACATGCGGGGCACGTTTGAGGTCGCGCAGCGTCTTGCGGTACCTAGTAGGTGCAGTCATACCTAGCGGACGACACGCTAGTATGGCTCAGCTCGTGTCAATCAATCTCATTGCCTTCATGACACAATGTATTGATACAGAGGGTTGTCGGCACGAATGATCTAACAAGTGGCAAATTGCAAGACATCGGGTTGTTGGTCAAGCGCCTCTCTCAAACTTTACTGTTTCCATGTCAAGCAATACGAGCGCTGTTTAAGGTCTTGATGGATATCATCCCTCTGCAATGGACTAGCTGACTTGATCCTCGAATTGATACTAAATGATCCTGGAGAGCAAACGAACTCTCGAGTACTGTGAGAAGTGAATAGTTCCATAAGGCTCTGTTTGCACAATGCCTTCGCAACTCACTGTTTCACGCTTTCTATCCTTGGTCGACACTATCGCATCTATAAGTTACTGCGGACGACCATTGTAAAAGCCCAAATCACGCTCTTCGACCTGCCTTTCAACTGTCGCTGTCAACTTGCTAGCGCCTACTCCCTAACAAGCAAAGTCAAATATACATTACTTAGTGGCAAGTACAACTTCCTCAGAGTGCTCAATCGGCCTGTTATTCGATAGGTGCTGATAGCTAACATTGGTCAGATCAGCTAACAGTACCCTACAATGCCTATCCTCATCATCCCCTACGATCAAGACCCGCGTCGGTTAGTGCTTGCACCTAGCATCCCTTATATCAAGCCTTTTGTGCTCGAGGACGCCGATTTTCCAGCGATTATACCGCACACTCCTGAAATTGCATCGCTGTGTTCCACGTCCAGGATTGCTATGCGCCCATGGCCTGTCGTGCCCCGGAATTGTGTCCCGCCGTCTCCTACGCATGGTATGAGGATTGATTTCTGAGATGTATAACATTGTAGCTCACAACTTCAGTGCATCAAGCGACCGAATCCGCTGCAAGCGATGTTTCCACGGACGCTTTATTGCATCTTGCAGCTAGTGCTGCAGTTCTGACGTCGACTCTCATGTTCCCTAAATTCCTCGAGCTTCCTCAGGAGCTTCGTCTGATCATCTGGGATCTCGCGATCCGCGGACAGCCCTACCTAGCACTTGATGGCAAGCTCAAGCACTACCTTGACGATACCGTTGAAATACGCGAGCACGTCCAGACCAGAGACAACCCAGAGAGGCCGAGCTTCCTTCCTCCGATCTGCTCGGTGTCGCGAGGTACGATGGAAGAAGGGGTTGCAGTTTTGATCGAGGGCTCAAAGTTCATGGTGGCTTCTATCCAAGACAATACCTTCTTACGAGCTTTCCTGAACGCTGCACCGGGTCGGCTCCAGCTATGTCGGAATTTGAGCTTCGATTATTTCAGCCGCTTCCCGAGCGGTTACGAGAAGAATGCGGATCTCGAGTTGGCTGCCGCCTGCTCGGGCCTTCGCACCATCAAGCTCACCTTCCATTATGAACCGATTACGCTACTGGTTGCCAAGGGCGCGTATGAAGATGGTCTCACTCGTCAGCCCTGTTCTGCCGAGTCCTTGTTCACGAAGTTTCGGCTGAATCGGCTCCTTGCCTGCGATATGCTCAAGACAATTATCCTTGAGCACACAAGCTATCACTCGGCTGCAGGTGTAGAGGCATTGGAGGCCCTGGGCGACTTGATGAGTCAGCAATTTGCGATGACCGACCGGTCGCAGAAGGTTAATATTCATTACGCGCGTCAAATTACACGCCGCTTTCGATACTGAAAAGTTTGAAGTGGAGTGTGGAGCACTCATCGACAAGGAGGATGACTAGTGATCGCGATCTCTTACCTAGGGCAATGTATGTATAGAATGTCGAGACAATTTCAAGGTTGCCAGTGAAATTTAGTCCTTGAGCCACGCAAGAGATCAACCAAGATTCTTTTTCCAAAATCCCGTGCGGAAGGAGACCTAGCCAAAGATTAGTCTTCTTGTTGGAACACTTGTAAATGTATCCATGGGTGGAAGATTGTAGGTCACTACGTACATCCGCCAAGCTGGGGGTTGCGACTCCAAGGCATTTCAATGCACCACTTGTAGAAGCACACTGTGGCAATAGCGCTCGAAATTACATGAACTGCTGAGGTCAGTTTCAGCTTGAGATCATGGTGATGTCAGTTGGGCGTCCTGAATCTGCTATTAGCTACACCGTGTACGCCTACCTGGTTGAGTACAGTCATTCGTTGAATCAGAAACTGGATTCATTTTGAGTATCATGCAAAGAATGCCATAATATTACCCTTTCAGAGATGGCGTGCTAGCGTTTACGCCAGTCATGAGCGCCGCGGGTCCTTGACACTAAACCGAAAGTAAACGTGCATCAGCACAAGCATGCAACAAGCCAATCAGTGTGTACTTCAGACGAAGATGGAACGACGAGCTACTATGATAGTCCAGGCGTGGCGGAAGGAATCGACATCTAACGTAGATTCTGAGTTCAGGGCTTTATCAGTGAAAAGCCACTAGTCGGACCCTTACGGGCAAGTAGCAGAGCAAACTCTGACGTCGTGACTTCCACGCCACCATCGCAACTCAACCTCGACACAATACCTTCACGCCCACCATAGTTTTCTGCGAGGTGTAGCACGCTACATCGCAGGGCTGAGACTTCAAGATGGCTCCGCAGGAATCGATACCGGTCGCAGCAAATGTCCTCGGCACGATCGGAACGGTATGCTGGTGTGTCCAACTAGTTCCTCAGATTTGGCGCAACTACCGAACGAAGAACACCGAAGGTCTCCCACCAGCAATGATGCTGATATGGTCCATATCAGGGGTACCTTTCGGTGTCTATGCAGTCGCACAGAAGTTCAACATTCCTCTTATTATTCAGCCGCAGTGCTTCTGTGTCTTGTGCGGAGTCAGTTGGGCGCAATGCATGATATACGGCCGGTGAGCAGCAATAAGCTCGCGATCTTAGATGCGTGTTAGTTGACAAGATTGCTGATGAATTCGCAGGAAATGGAAAAAATGGACTGCTGCCCTTGTCCTAATCGTGCTACTCCTAATCTTCGCCGGAATCGAGGCGGGCCTCATCTTTGCAATCCGTCCTGCATATTCGAGAGGCATTGACTGGCCCGTGCTCACAGTTGGCATTATCGCATTTGTGACGCTGATCTCGGGCTATCTTCCAATCCCGTTTGAGCTGCTCAAGCGTCGCGGCCGAGTCGTGGGAATCGACTTCGTGTTTCTGTACGTGAATCCGCGGACTCTTTACCTGTTGGCGTAGCTGAGGCACTCGTGTTGAGCCGCCCAAACGATTGCCAAGTAGGCGTATGCTGATATTTTTCTAGCACGATAGATTGGTGCGGCGCATTCTTCTCGCTTTTAGCATTGGTGGCGCAGCACGAATTCGACGTGCTATTCGGCACAATGTACGCGCTCTGGTAAGGGTCGTCCTTGTTTTCCGACACGACAGGCGAGACTAATGATGTACAGCTGCACGATGGAGATGAGCATGGTAGCTTCGCACTTGATATGGCTATTCCGCACGAGGGACATCCGCAAACGAGCCAAGGACGCCGGTCTGTCATTCGATGAGTCCGAAGAGGGTATTTTGTGGCAGTCGAAGGGCATCAACCTCGAGAAAACTCTCTCGGACCTGTTTGCAAAGAGACGATCGGCCACAGACAGCTCAGAGGGTGATTCCGATGGCATCGAGCCATATACAGTGGTACCACCCGAGCACATCACGTCAAAGACCGTCCCAAACGTCATGGTGTGATGCGGAAGAATGATGAATCAAACGCCGAAAGGATTGGCAAGCTCGAGGACGTCGATCAAACGCTAGATTCGGCAATATAGTCACCAAGCGATTTTGTGTCCCGCGATCTTGGCCATTGTGCGCATCGTATCAAGGCATGGCGCAAATGCCGCGGAAGGCGGGCGGGCTGCCATCTAGTTGTGGTAGCGCGGCTGACGTAACTTTAAGCCTACCAATCGGTCAGCGTTGGACTCGCCGGACCTTCCGTCCGACTGCACCTTTCGTCAAAACTTGCGTCCAACCTTGTTCAGGCCACCGGTGGCTTGCAACGGTCTGGTTAAGGTTTCGCTACACATACTCACGCGTTGACGTGTTAGGACAATGCTTTCGAGGTGCCAAGTCAATACTGGTCACTTCGTGAGTCGAGACCTGAAGATCACATTGCCGCTTATGCACTGGACGATCAGTGTCAACTGCACATTATTGTATTATCGCGCGCACACGACCCGGGCTCCACGCGAAATATAAAGAATACTATCTGGTTCGAGAGAGCGTGTCACATCGGACGCTATGTCGCCTTGACCCACTTCTATCTTGGCAGCGCAGCCTCTCCTTGTGAAACTTTCCGTCTGCATTGTTCTTGTGAGGGGTATCCTCATTTGACGGACGAGGCAACGATGCCTCGGAGCCGAAGCACATGCCAGCAAAGTCCAGGATAGCGGTATGTCTCGCGTCTACCGTGCTTGAATAAAGTTGTTGCTGAGCCCTGCAGCAAGCCCGCCCCTTAAAATCTAAGAAAGGTAATTCTAGGAGAGGTAAGCTGCCCGCAGCAGGGTAGCCTTTATCCTCATTTCGTGAATTTAAGACGCCTCTGAACGTGGAAGAACACAAAACATCTACATCTTCAAAACAAGTCATTGCCTGGAATGCTTGGGCTTTGAGGGGAAGAGAGACTGGGGATTATACTCTTGGGTTGTCCTAAATTTGTGCGTAAAGTACGAAGTCGTTGGATTAGCGAAATCAGAACGTTTTTCGTCGCAGGCTTTGCGCAGGCTGAAGGGAGGGGTCCACCAACTTGCGCAACCGCTAGTAAATGCCGTATGGGGAAGCTGCCAAGCACGTGTGTGGCTACGGGTCTTCGGGTTATGGAGGGATAATCCCCGTAGCTTTGAAGATCTGGGGAAAGTTCCTATTCCCCTGAAGTGTCTCCGCGCTCGTATGCCCTGCCTGTCTCTTCGACCACCAGGATCCCCGCGTAGCATCGACGATCATGCGCTGATTATCTTTTCGCATTTGCGGAACATGCACAACATGACTCGATTCCCATTGCTGCTTGTATTGTTCCAGTCGAAAACCCTTCAAAAGACGCATTAACCTTTTGAATTCCAGCTCTCTGCTGTCTGACGGCCATACCTTTCTGTTCGACTTCCCAAAATGAGCTTCGACTTTGACCCTCACTTCACCTCGTGGGGTCCATTTATCCAGCATGAAACCTTTCAGATACAGCCTCTCTCGCAAGCCGCCTTCATCGCAGCAACGACGATTTTCGTCATTACTGGCTTCGTCGCATGCTCAACGGCATATGCTGCCTTTAAACAGACGAAACGATCACGAGGGCCATGGAGCAGTGGTTATATCTGGATGATATGGATGGAATGGGCATCATGCGTAGCACTCGCCATCATATGCATGTTGCACCTGCTTCGGGTGATTCGACCGAGTTTCTACTTCTACGGCGCCTGCTGTAAGGGACACCGGCTTATGACTGATCCCTCTGCTAACTCGAGCAGTGGCGCTGTGGGTTATTCAGACACAATGTTTGCTTCAAATCATCATCAACCGGATCCGAATCATCCTCCAAGATCGCAGGAAGGGAAAGCATTTGATGATAGCCACGATCATCGCCATGTCGGTGATCAATATTAGTGTATGGTGCATCTGGATCCCTGCACGTTTGCAGATAAGTCCGCGGTACGTGGTCTCACCACTATTAAGGTGCATTACACTGACTGCGCACAGATGGATACAGATCAACGAAGTATGGGATCGCATCGAGAAGGTTTTGTATCTCATCATTGACGCATATCTGAACGTGTTCTTCATACGAACTGTCAAAGACAATCTCATCAGAAATGGGCTTCAGAAGTACAACAAGCTTGTGCGATTCAACCAAGGGATGATAGTCGTATCTCTGCTTATGGACATTGTCATCATTGCCGCCATGAGTATCCCTAATGGCTTTGTGTAAGTGCGCACGGTCTACTTATATCCCGGGACTGACTCATTTACTAGGTACTCGCTCTTTCATCCTCTCGCCTACCTCGTAAAGCTCAACATTGAGCTGTCGATGGCGCGCCTTATCAAGAAGATCGCGCTGGGCTCGAACAACGCACATAACGCCACGGTGTTCCCGTCCTTCAACTCTTCCACGGACAAGGCATCTAGAGGAACAAGGCTTAGCGAATGGGCGTCTAAACAAGGCTTCTCCATCAAGGGTGCTTTCCACGGCGACAAACACATCTCGGAAATACCAGGAGGAGTCATAAAGCGTACTGAAGAGTTCACGGTATCAAGTGTTCCAAAGACCGACATCGAGCTGCGATCCCAAGTCTACGCTAGCAACAAGAACGTTCATGTGTCGGTGAACCGTCTGGATGGTACAAATAGCCCGACGGTCGAAGATTTCGAGCTTACCAAGGACGTCAAGGATGGAAAAGGAACTCGAGTACAGGAATTCGGGAGCGATGAGGAGGCACTGATCAAACCGCAGCCGGCGCTTCTGCCATCGCGACAATCAGAAGACAGCTCAGCGACGCGTTCGATGGCTTCAACTAGCCGATGAATTAGGAATTCAGTTCCTAGCTTACCATTAACTTGCAGACTGATTATATACCCTAATGCGAACTCCACGATCTAAAACTCATCTGGCCATTGCGACACACCACTTTCATGTCGCGCAAGGTTAAATCTTACCTTTCTCGTAATGTATATTGGTCGATTAGGAGCGTGGGAAAGGTTTGTATGCATGCTTTGAGGTAACGCATTACGAACCTTGTATCACTGTGACGACGAATCACCGGTCACGACGCCTCAATGTTATTAGTTTGCTGGACACAACCTCATCCAAGCACGCCAGCATCCATTCCGCGATGATAGAAACATGATGTGGACTGCAGCAATTGGTTCCAACTGCACGGAATTTGCGCGTCCACAAATGAGTTGGTTTCTTGGTAGGCACAGATCTGTCAAACTCGGTGATACCCCAGACGAGCGAACTGGTGCATGCTACGCGCGCCAATACAACAACAGCAAGATGTTCTGCATAAGTACTGTTGATGCCAGCTCTTCTTGTAAGCCGTTGCGGCATTTGTGGTTTCCTTTCGTCCACCGAACTAATTCATTCGCTTGATCTACCGTTCCATCCTGCCATGAAGCACGCGCTCATCTTCACGGCTATTGTAGCTCTAGGCAGCACACAAAAGGTCGCACACCCTCGCTGTGGCGCCGAAGAATGGCAATATGGCTATGATGTCTCTTATCAGCCCTGCGAACCCGATGGCGCCCTCTATCCGAAGACGCCGGACTGGGCGCATCGATCCCACCCGCGCAGCGAGATGCACGATCAAGGACTAGTATTCGAACGGGATGAGACGACAGCTGGTGATGATGCCGCCCTGCTTAGAAAAGCGGAAAGTTATGTTAATGAGGATAGACTCACTCGCGCCGCCTTCGACCGCGCCGAGCGCCACCACCCAGACAGTCATGGAGCCTGTTCCTACGCCGCCATGCGAGCAGGTCACAGTCACGATCACGTCGACTGTTGTAACGACGATTCCGATGGTACTTATCTCAGCACCGCCGTACCCGACGCCGTCTTCGGGGCCGTCGAAAGTCACAAGTGCGCCGTCTGGCACTGTGTCGTCCAGACCGACTCCACCCGAGTTTACGAACGCGGCCGTTGCAGCGAAGGTGCCGGTTGGTGTTGTGGGGGTGTTGGGGCTGGCGGCATGGTTGCTGTAATGAAGGAAACGGGAGGGCTGCTTTGAGAGTTTAATATTAGACGGCGGGTAGCAGGGAGAAGGAGTCCAGGGCAAGCGTGTTTGGTCAGACGTATAAGCTTGATCAAGGTGGTAGTGTGGGGATATGCATCATTCAATAAAGCAGGCATCGTATGATGAATTCGTCCGGTCAACGTGTCCATTCGTTCCATAGTGAGTTCCGCGACCCCATCGGTCTGTCATTTCCATCAGTCCTGTTCCATCATGTGTGCAGTCGTGATGATTGAAATCTTTCTGAAATGATCATTCTCCTCGACGAGCATACACTGTGTAATTGTCTAGGACTGCCAGTTTGGGTCCTGAGCTTGCAGACGGCGAGCATACTCTTCGTCGCTGGTGTTGTCAACGCCAAGGTTCGCCTCCTCGCCAGACAAAGCGATAGGGCCCTGCTTATTGCCGGTCATGCAGCAAGAGTAGAACAAGCTAGCCCATAGGAAGAGCCTAGATAACAATTAGTTTCTGCTCAAAGGCTGTCCGGACAGTCTCGGCTTACCAGTTGAAAATTCCAAGCCACATGATCCAGCCCTGGTACTTGTTGACCTTGTATCCGTTCATCCACAAGCCTTGCTCCCTGGGCTTCTGAACATCGGGGCCCGCTGGTGTGATGGCGACGAACATGATGAAACCAACGATGTGTAGACCAATAGCCGCACCAAATTTGGCGAATTGATACTTCATGTACTTGTTCTTGGTGAGCAGACCCTTGGCAGCAGATTGCTGCTCTCGACGAAGAATGACGGTGGTGGAGATGGAGCTCAAGATGAGCGAGTAGAGAAGACCGAAAGTGAAGATCTTATGCTTCTGAGGAACGATGGCGGCCAGGAAGGTGGCTAGCATCGTGAGACCAACGATGCTGAGTTGCCCGACGTGCAATGCCTTGAGGCGTGGCGACGCATCAGCGGGAAGACCAATGAACGTCATGTTGAAGGATGCGATGATCAGAAACGAATGATGGAAGAGTGAGGTTGATGGAGATGATATCGCGGAACAGCGGAGTCGCGCGCCTTTATCAGCGGGGTTGAATCCTCACCGGTCAATCCTGACACCCTGTAGGATTTTGGGTGGCTATGCGCGGAAGCCGCATTTGGTACCTTTCGATACTCGGATCGTATAATCCTTGTTGGGGGCTGCGATGATTGGTCCTGGTGCCTGAAATCGCCATGCGCGATACCGAATGTGTTTCAGAGGTCTAGGCGGCGCGGTAGGCCTTACCAGTCCCCTGGCTGGCGTCAGCCCTCCCCAACGTTACTCAGGTCCATCCAACAAAGAAGCTTATAGGCGTTGCTGTGATTCACACGCAGACCCGTCGTCTCGACTTTGTTGACGATATGTCCTGCCCAATTTTGTTCAAGAGTGGTTGACAGGGGTTTGAGAAGCTGCACCTCGAGCAGCGCGATCGTTTTGTGAGCGACATGCTCTCCATCACGTCCGCTTTGGCGAGTGAACCGTATTCCATCGTACAACTTGCGTGCAGTTCCTGCGTGGGTGATAGCAGATCCCTCTATCGCAATATGCACCTGTACCATTCTGGGCGACATAAGGCTACTGTTCTGAACATACTCCTCGAGGAAATGGGGAACAGTGTGTTTCAGGTCGTGCGACTTCTCGGATTGTGAGACTAGCACCACCAGATATTCATACACTGGGTGGCGAGAGTCTATCAAACCTGGAGATAACTGTTGCTTCCAACTCGTGCGGCATGCTGAGCGATTCATCGTCGACAAGCATGGCATGAATTGCTTCGTCTTCGAAGTTGGATTGTTGAGAGCATGGAGGTACTCGTCATATGCAAGATCTTGAACACTAGATACCTCGTACCATGCGAGATACTCTCTATTCCCGTCCGCTGGTTCTAGAGAACAGTAGCGACGTGCTCGTTCAAAGCCTGGTAGGCGTAGTCGCTCAGGTAGGTGTTCGTTTGTCCACCAGTTTCAGCGCATCTTCATCAGGAGGTTCGAGATCGACTTTACCCCAAAGAATGAGCATACTCTTCTCGTCCATGCTTGAGGCAAATTGTGATTATTACTGTGGTATAGGCGCTTGATTGAGCGACGGGCAGCAAAGATCCTCACTGGTACAGGTGGGCCGCTCAATTAGCGGAGGTTTGGGCGAGAACCGTCTCGCTGGGCCTGACAACAAGCGTCTCAACGTCCTCTCGCTCGCTTCGATAGTTCAACCAGATTTTGTGATAGCGCTGGTCGATGATGTCGATGAAAGGTGTTGACTGGCACGCGAGTGTGTCTAATTTTGGCGATAAGTGGGGCTCGCTCCTGACAAATCTCCGCACCGTCACTGGCGTTCAACCACACCCACCCTTCATCCATGCCATCTGCTTTGAAGGAGCCTCTCGGAAGCTCACAGTGGACCCTACCTACGCGCAATACTTCTGTTTCTTCAGTCAGCACGCTACAGATGGTCGCCGCTCTGACTGATGATGGCGGACTTCGCGGGATGTTAGCGTGCAGTTTCTGAAGCCGGAGCTACCGGTAATGGCAGCCGAGCACTGTTCCACCCGGCACGATTAGGATGAGACACGGCACACTTTACTCCTGGGACGTGCATCGTGAGACAACGAATTACAATTGGAATCCCTCTTTGAAGCCACACGCCACGAAAAGCTTGGATGAGTCAAGCACTGAGGCCGACCCGGATTTGATCTAGCTCCAGGCGCCCATCGAAGCTTGATTGCAGACTCAGGAGAGTTTAAAAGAGGCTTTTCCTTTGTCTGGGGCGGCGCAACGCCTTCAAGCCTCTCACAAACGTCGTTCGCTTTTTCCGTTCGTCACTCGTTAGGACTTCTATTACACATACAAATATTTTACATTTAATCTCTTAGGGTCCTTTGAAGAGACTCCACCATTACCATGCGCCAATCAATCGCAATCCTATCGGTCCTTGCCAGTGGGGCTTTCGCTGCTGACACCATCCAGTTCTACTTCCCGGGTGGTACGCGTCCTCCCAATCCACATCCAACAATGTTCATCAGCTAATAATGCCAGGAAGCGAGGGTGTCGACCCAGTAGCTACCATTAAGAAGGTCCAGCCATCTACCACCGAGTTCAACATAGCATGCCCGACGGGTGTTGACTCCAATGACTGCGGTTGGGGTCCTGGTCTCGACTACACTATCCTCTCCGGTACCAAGTACCTGGCCTCGATGTCCTATGGCTCCGTCTCCATGAGCTACTCTTGCGACCACAACACCAAGGCGAGCGAGATGACCTGCGCCGTTGCGATGACGGGCGGGGGAATGGACACGCCTACACCGGAGACGGCGGTTCTCAAGGGAGACGAGGTCACATTCAACACGGCTACCATCGTTCAGGGTGCAAGCTTGTTGAGCGGCAGTGCTGCCGCGAGTGCGGCACCAAAGAGCACTCCTGCTTCCGGCTCGGGCCTGAAGACGGATGCTAGCCCATCGATCACTGGGTCAGGTCTCGCAAGGTCACAGTCGGGGTCGGCAACTGGATCTGCGTCTCCTGCTCAGCAGACTGGCGCAGCCGCAAGCTTTAGCATCCAGATCTCTGCTATGCTCGCCGTCGCTGGCGCGGTTGGTGTCACCATATTCTAGCTTACATTCACTCATTCACGACCAATCCCTGGCTGACTGAGGTGCGGGGATATTCTTGCGCACAAATCAATTCGCTTTTTTTTAGTTTCGATCTCTCATAGATTCGATCGATGGTGACTCAGTCGTCAAGCGAAAGAGCACCGCGATTACGCCTTGGCAACGCCTTATCGCTGCAATACTTAATACTACTCGTCACAACGGTTCTCTTGCCTTCTCAACCTTTCACCCTTTGCCATCAACCTGTCAACTAAGAGGCTAGCCATGAGTCAACCAGAAGACAACAGGGACAATCGCCTTAAGAGACGGTTTGAGGAATACATTCAAGGCCAAAGATCGTACGAAATAATCCTTTCCGCCTCCCAGTTTCAATACTGACCGTGCGCAGGCTGCTCAAGACTGGCGAGCATTCCCACTTCATCATCACTTGCAAAGATCGAACTTGGAACGTGCACAAGGCTATCATATGTCCGCGGTCAGGCTTCCTGGCACGCAGCGTCAAGTTTGGAAAGGTAAGCTGATTACTGCGCATTGGCTGCGCTCGTGCAACGTGGGCATGCATAGAGTCGTAGAGTACAGAAAATGTCTTTTTGCACTATTCACTATTGCTACTATCCAGGAGGAAGCCGAAGGAAAACTCAATCTGCCCGACGATGATCCCGAGATAGTTGCACTAATTTTGCAATTCATCTACGAAATGGACTACAAGGCCACGTCCGTCGGATACACCACTGAGGAGGATACCCTACTCTCCGATTGGGTCATTTTCAAGTGGAATGACAACACTCTACCCCGACGCCTGCGCACACGACTCGCCACCGGATTAGCTGCTGTGACCCGTAGCGGCATGATCCAGCTCATTGACCTGATGAAGCAGACATTTCCCGACCTAGAGGTCCGTTATCGACAGTACATTGCCAGAGCCTTTTACTAACGTCAACGACAGCCCAACAAAAAAGGTGGATTCACAGTGTATTATGAGTCCCTGGGGATTCCTGTTGCTGAAAAATTCGCCAATTTGCTTGAACAGTCGGAACTCACGACTGAGGTTGCGCAAACTGCGGTATCCGCTGAGCCATCTTACGACGACACGTTCGACAATAGACTCCTGATTCATGCGAACCTATACTGCATTGCAGACAAATACGACATCAATGGTCTTCAGGAGCTTGCGTGGAGCAAGTTCGAGGCAGCCCTCCCTGGCGAATACCCCCTCGAGTTCAAGGTTGCCCGTGAAGCGATCCGCTTCCTCATGGACAACACACCTGAACGAGATACGAAGGTACGCTTGTTCATTGCTTCGCTTCTTTGTGGTGACATGGACACCTTCGGCCGAAGACGATTCGTAGACGATTTACTTGATCACCATCCTGAGTTGAAGGATTACTGCTTGCGAGTCATCATGGATGAGGACAGGCCTTCTGGGTGGATGGTCACACCC
>TARA_R110002003_G_scaffold1005_9_pt1 | contig 19074 bp, 19 predicted proteins | sample TARA_R110002003 | Tara Oceans TARA_R110002003 (sample SAMEA4396441) | marine metagenome | biome: Westerlies Biome; feature: [SRF] surface water layer (ENVO:00010504); material: water (ENVO:00002006), including particulate matter (ENVO:01000060) such as... | depth 5 m
CTTCAAACACATCTTGCGCATTCTGAGCAAAAGGCAGATGCGCTTCCGAGTGCTCTCATCGACAAGCAAGCACAGTCCAGTGTCCGCATCAATCAAAGCCAAAGCCAACTGCTTACAAGAATACCCATCGAGCTTCGCCTTCAAATCTGGCAGTATGCCATCGGCAACCAGACATTTCACATCATCAACAAATATCGGCGACTCGGCCACGCAGTCATGGACGCAGACTACTGGCGTCAACACCATGCAGAACGACCCAGTCTGCGCGCCTGCTCGTGGATGTACACCTATGGCTCTTTGCCCACGACCAAACAGCTAGCTGATCGCAATTTGTGCCACTTACTGGTCACCTGTCAGCAAATTTATCAAGAAGCAGTAGCGCTCTTGTACTCGACAAACACCTTTGTGGTGTGGGACCTGCGTACGGTCGAAGTCCTGCAGCGCTGCATACCGCTCAGCAGCTGGGAGGCGATCCGGTCGCTCGAGGTGAATGCGATGTGGAATCGTCAGGAAGATATGGACCTTGACGTGTGGCCACGTGCCTTGATGCAGCTCGAGGCGTGGCCGGCTGCTTGTACTGCACTGGCATCACTGCCCAACTTGCGAAGCTTGAAGATCCTCGTTGCCAATCCGTGGTATCTGGATCAGAAGTGGCTGACTGGACAACAGTCGAATGTACTTCAGGCTGTACTAGACTTTGTGGAGGAGTGCAAGGTCAGAGTGGAAGTCATGGTGTATCTGCCGGGAATGGATGGCCAGAAGTTGGAGACAGAGGAGAAGTGGGACTTGAAGGGCCTGGAGAAAAGGGAAACGGTGCGACTGAGGCAGCTGCTGCACTCAGGACCATCCGGGTCTGATTGTCATCAGGGCCAGGGCTCGCGGGCTCCTCGGTACCTGTGTGCCATATCCGACCGACACTGAGTTACAAAGCAGGTGGAAATGATGGAAACACTGGAAATGAGGCATACGCCGCGCTGATCTGCCACTACGGGAAGCTAGTAGATCGTTCGGCTTGAGTTGCCAAACTCCTAGGCGCTGTCTCGAACGTTGCTTTTCGGGCCGCACAGTCATACCCGAAACGGTGGTCGTCCCCGAGAAGCTTTGATGAGCAAGTGAGCCAAGTGGAGATGAGGCCGTGGAGGTATCTCAAGGTATTCGCTTCGCCTTGCATGTTTACACGGCGATCAGTCGCGGCGGTCTTGTCGCTTGCGTCAGCTTCACCATGGTACGCTTTCTTCTTCCACGGCTGACCGTTTCCGAAAGAGAGAACGTGCTTTGTGGAGCTCGTGTGGATACGTCAGCGGCTGCGCGAGACAGTCTAGATTCTGCTGTTTCGGTTGAGATGCTTTGGCTTTTGACAAGGATGGAGTAAAACAACGAGCAGTATCGCGAAGCGCCGACAGCGATGGGTGATTATGCAAGAGCCTGTGCATCAAGGAGAATGGGGCGCATGTGCTCGAGAGATGGAATCGCAAGGACCAGCATAGCTCATCGGTGGTTTGAATGTTTTGGTCAGCGGTTCCATGCCGTATCTACTCACACGCCAGTTAGTCTAGCCCTCATGCAAGGAGAAAGTTCAGTATTGTAGATCGATGGAATCCCGATTGCCTGGAGTGCAATTGTTGACATTCGGAGACTTTCAAAGAGACTGTGAGGGTGTGGTAATTCCACAGGTTTGGTCGTCCGAGCTCCCCGAGTTCCCTGCCAACTCTCAAGGATGTTGGGGGCGGTAGCTTACACGAACTCCCCACGCCGCCGACCCAATCGGGCAGGCTGGGGTGAATGGAAAGCCCCCTCTCGGAGCAGGCTTGCCAGAAACCGTACCACACTTCCCGTAGCCCTGGGCCTGTTGAGTCTGAGCTACTTCCTGATTCTGTTTGTTGTGCATTTCCATGTCTCTCAGTCCTGGGAAGCTCGCCATGGCCAGTTCGAAAGCTCTGGCCAGGATCACCCTAGAACTGGGTATGCGGTCCGAAGATGATGCGAGGGCTCGGTACATCGCATTAGAGCATTTGGCCTAATGTGCGCAGCTATTGCCAGTGGTCTATAGCTGGCAATGCAGTGTACACAATAGGAAGTACGTGCCAAACACGACATGCTCGAGACCTGTCGTGACGGTATCTATCTCGCTATCGACATTGGAGTTATCGATGCCGTGTGATCAACTGGGCCGATGCTTTGACCAATACCATCTGATCTCGCTTGCTCGGCCCTCGCATTGGATAGGTTTGAGATGAAGATGCAGGAAAGGAGGGACTGTTGCGAGAGTTGGACTGATCAAAGCCGTGAATAGATGAAACCATATTGTGCATAAAATTGGTTGAGAATAAATTCTCCGGAGTCGGTAGCTGGTTGACCTTTTTCTCGAAGCCTGTGCCGGCAGTGAGTCATCAGGCTCCACGTCGCGGTGCATGCAGCGTACATGCGGCCACCGATGCCAGCAAAACATGAAACTTGGACGACGTGCATGCTTGTGTAGTTGGCGAAAACGACGATGATGCAACGTGATCAGCAGGTCTGTTGGGCGGATCATATCGTGGGCGACGTTGTGAGCAGGCGCTTGAAGTCGGCATGGCGGCACGTGGTCGGGCGCACCTGACCTTTCCGAGGTCGCCATCCCTGTCAAGCTGAAGGCATCTCAAAGAAGACAAGAGCAGATTGCAACATGATGCTGAATATGCATGATCCTTTCGCAACAGGTCACCTCCCAGTCCCCAGCAGAACAACATGGTCAGCGTGGGCCAACCGCCACAGCCGGCCCGGAATGCGGTCGCATCTTGCCCCACGAATTCGTTTGCGTGGTGGCGCGGCTGCAGAACTTGAAACATCGGGCACATGTGGGATGTGCGGCGACGACCCATGGCCATGGTGCTATCGATAGGTCGACACTGGGGTCAAGCGCACTTGCGTAATCGCCTCGAGCTGCTTCAGTTGAAGATAGCTTTCTCCAATCGCGCCGTGGACGCACTGGGGAGCGGCCATTGCTGAAACACCCAGCGGACGCAGGCGACCGTTTTCTCTAGCCGACGGCCGCATCGGCCGGTGCGAATATGACGGAGTGCTAGAAAGCGGCGGGCGAGCTGCCGGAAGCATCGCTCGCTTGCTCCGAGCGAGATCTGCCTCCAGGTCTCGTCACCGCCATGCACAGCCACGTCGGGGCTCGCGACTGATCGTCGGCTACTGAGCGAGGTGGCGCACGCAGCAAATATCAGTCGCAACATGACCAGCATCGTCATAACTGATGCTGGGAAATTGCGCGAGCAGCGTGCGATGCGCGTCGCGTTCTGCTTCAGCACGCGCCGAAGCTACTCGACGATGGGACTCTGCGAACTTGAATCCTCGTCTGGACCTGTCTGGAAGTCCGCGATCATGTGAGCGTGGGCTTGCCAGAGTCTGCTCGCATCCCTGCTAACCCAGCTGATTGGGCTGATGCTACTGAGCCCGTTTTTAGCGTCAAGCAACGCGGGCCTGTCGATGCTCCAAGACTACACTGTCCACACCAGGCTACACGCACCTTCCTGAACCCTTACGAGCACTACTTGCACGCCGTCGTGGCATTCGTCGCCCTCCCATCACCCGCAGTGCCCCCAAACGGGAAGCAAAGCCGTTGCGGTCTGCTCTCCATTTGGACCATGTTCAAGAAGGCTTCTGGAATCCGTGCGATGTCGCAACACCAGATGCTCGAGCCCAACAGTAAGCGCATCGCGAGGACACCAAGTCCCGCGATGAACCGCGTCCTATCTTGAGTACGTCCGCACGGCCTGACCCTGAACAGCTTGGCTTTCTTTTGTAGCCATCGTCGGGAGTCCTCTAGAAACAGTGCAAGTGACGCGGCGCTACCACCTATGAGAACTGCAGCGTTGACAATTGAGCGCGCAGCCGCGAGGTTGAGCTGGCGCATGGAGCTTCTGTGGAGCGTAGCGAGCATCAGTCGTCCGTCTCTCTCGCATGCGGCGTGTATCCAGCGCACTGTTGCTCGTTCTCTGGGCTACCTGCGGCTGCCCGATCAAGTTTCTGCCACCGGCATGCATGGACGTCTGTGGGCTCCGCGCTCAGCTGCCATGGTCCACGGACGGCACTCTGTCATAATTGACCATATGCTTTTGCCATTTCCACCGGGCAGGCTGATCAGGCGCCTCTTCAGTTCTCATCTCCGTGCTTGCATCGCCCAAGTAGGCCTTCGCACAACTCTGGTAGCCATGAGGGATCGTAATCTTCTCTTGCGCAGCACTCGCCAAATCACGCATGAGTAACGCGGTCGCCGTGGCCGACAGTCAGCTTAGAGCCGACTAGACCTGCATGATGCATCTCTCGCTATATGCAGGTTAACAAGCTAGGAGGCGCAGTGCAGCCATCCTTGCCCCGTGGTGTGGCCACGCCGACTGGCCCACCATTATCCCTCGTAAGCTCTTAAGAGATCGCACCCTCCGCTAGCCTTCCCTACCCTCCACCTCCCACCTCGCCCACTCTCCCCCCTCATTCGTCCGTCCCTTTCTTGTCTCTTCCCTACCACAAGGCGAGCCCGCAAAAAATTATATCCGCCAGAGACACTTTGTTACATTCTCTTTTGTTCTTCTATTTCGTTGATACCCGTCCCATATAATATCGCACCGTCTCGCATACGCACCGACCAGTCACAATGCCGATCTCGTTACTTCCCGCCTCGGCTGCCGCCTTTGCGCCACGATCAACCGTCAACGTCGTCCTCAACTCAAAGGTCGAGCCGTGGTTAACACAAACCCTCAAGAGAGTGAACCGAGTCAAGCGACCACTCAACAGCGTACAACAACACACGCGGTGTTTGACAGAAACGCTCTCCGGCTCAAACGCGATGTGGTCACTGTGTTCCATTATGGTACCGAAGGCCCCGGATTCGGAACTGCGCAAGGATTCCAACCCTCTGGTTGAAGCGCTGTTCAACTACCAGCTTATCCACATTGAGGCCTACGTCGTACACGTCGACATGGTTTCACAACATGAGGTTGCATTCAAACTCACACCGGAGACCATCGAAGCGCTTATCGAGTACCACAAGGACATCTACTCGGTCGACGTGTCAGCTAGCACCTGGGAATGGGCCGAGAAGGAGCAGCAACTGAAGAAGCTGCAGGACAAGTTCGTGCAGGCGGTCAATCGCTACGTCTTCCGAACTGGCGTCCGGGCACTAGAAGGACTTGAGGAGGACGGCGCGGGAGAGTTGCTCGAGGGCCGAGGTGAGGATGTCAAGAGCGCCATCATGGGACTGTTCCTTCCGCTCCTGCCACCTCCTCCAAGGATTGTCGACGTTGTCCGACCAGCACCGCTTCTTCCCAGCTCACCCGGATCTGCGAACTGGTGGGCGCCAACACAGCACGTCCCCGTGTCACACCCAGCGCCAGTGGATTCGTGGAGAGTGGTCCCATCGACGCCGAGCCCCACCATTGCTACCTGCGGTGAAACCCAGCCGACCTTCTGGAGCACCATGGGCACCATGGGTTTCGAGGCCATCCAGCTGCCGTCGCCAACCCCTTCCTTCAGCCAGCCATACAATTCGTCGAGTCCGTACACGACGAGTTCGTACTACAGCCCGCCCCCGGCTTCAGCACCGATTCCTGCGCTTCCGTTGCCGAGCGTGCTGGCCCAGCAATGCGGGTCAAGCGCCGTGCACGGAGGATACGGCAGCTTCGGATGGGAAACGGGATTTGCACCACAGTACGCGGCGTTCACCTAAGCGCATCAGTCGTACTATGACGCCCTGTTGTTTACCTCACCATGTCGAAGCCGGGAAGCGTGGACCTGGCCAGTCACATTGTTCTTCCTTACAGGCTAATTGCGCGACCAACCTTGCGACGCCCGACACGAGACGAATGCGATATGCAACGAAATGATGTCCACCCCTCGACATCATCATATACATCAAGCATGGGACGGCGTTACTCATCGATTTTAGCGAGCGTGTTTTCTCCTCTCTTCTCTCGTACATTTTCCTTTGATACCTGCCTTCACTTGTCATTAGTCTTTTCAGCGAGCGCATTTCCTTTGTCATCATCACAACCATCGGCCAGACCGGGTCTTTTCTTTATACTGGGTTTACAAGCATCTCTGGGAGGCACAGCATGTCGGGCATTTTCCAGCGGTCAGACACAGAAAGACAGGAATAACAGCCTCACGGCTACGAGGCGGGCACACTCGGTTGGTATTTTGTTTAATGTCGTTGGGACAGAGGCGCATTTCTTTGCTGAGCCATGGCATGCCACCTCATCATAAGATACGGATTCTTGTTCCTTGCCGATCTCAGACTGGCATTGAGTGTCAGCTGGACATGCTGAGCGGCGGCGACAAAAGTTATACACGGACATCTGGCATGTCGTTGTAATAGCTGTCTCTGCGGTGAAGGGCGACTGGGTGGGAGGCGGAAGCGCGGCGTGAGGACGAGACAAGAGCACGCCAGTCGTGCCTTGCCTCACAGAAGGTGGTCCTCTGCTTGCGGAGCAAACACTTTCTGAGTTTCTCACAGCCTTTGCCCACCTCTTCTCACTCACGACTTTGGACGCGCAGAGACTGTAGGTTCATCTCCTACACTTCAAGCTAGTCTTGATAGAAGCACTGCCATCGATTGATTCGAGGCAGTGAAGCGGATGCTGGACCGAAGCATGCTTCACACCCAAGTACTTTAAATCTAATAAAAAACACAACTTCAATCAACTAAACAGACCTCGCCCTGTCTGCAATCAAGAGCGAAAGTGAGACTGGCAATCAAGCTTGATGAGGTTGAGACGAGGAAGCGATAAGCTCTCGCGCGCAAGGGCGGCTCTGCGGATCATTGGAGCCCATGGCTTCGGGCCCGCACGAGTCGAAGCGATCTGGGGAGGCATGCAATTGCCATGTGCAGGCGCACGCGCCTTGGTCAAGAATGCTGGCCGCTTTGAGAGGACGAACTTGACATGCAATTATTAATAGATGGCGGAGCGGAGAAGCGGAATATCGTCACCCGTCTTATTGCATTCAATGAAGCACAGCATCCAGATAGCTACCTATTGTGCCTGAAGGTACACAGACAATGGGCAGGCTCACCTGCACCAAGACACGGCCGCTGGAGGCCTTTCTACTGCTCACCGCGCCAATGTGAACATGCCCGAGTGTCATCGGGACCGTGTTCCCTCGGGCGTGCAAAGACGGCGCCATGACGAGCTTCAGGCTGAAGCGGCCTTTGTGTTTGGCGCATGTTTCGCCGAAGCTTGAAAGGCGCCGAGGCGGGCGGCTTTGATGGAAACATGCACGCCTCAGCAGGGCATGCGACATCTGTCTTCTCACATGCTCGTGTCTCGCATCGTGTCTATTTACTCGTCCCATTGTCGCTGAGCGCATCTCCCCGTGCGTGCTGGTTGCTTGCCTCCCGCCTGCCTCCCGCAATGCGAGTGCGCCCTGCATCGTCATAGCCGTCCCGCACGCTCGCGCTGCAGAATGCCGCCTGCCAGCCCTGTGAGTGCCCGTCGTCCGGCTCAACGTCTGCGTCCGCCTTAGCCTGCAGACACGGTGGAGTGACCGCAGCACGAGTACCACTGACACTGCCGCCGCGCTTCCAGGACCCGGACCCGCCAGTGTCCTTCATCTCGGCCCTGCGCGAGCTCGAGAGCCCCGTCAACGAAGACGTGCTCAACCTCGCCGCAACCCTCGGCCAGCAGCACGAGGACACCGACGACGCGCCCTTCCCCGACGCCGCAACGATCCGCACAGAGTTCCTGCGCCGCGAAGAAGAGGCTGCGCAGCTCCGGCTGGAGGGGTCACGAGAGCACCTGCGCCTGCTGGAGCGGCACCAGGAGGAGGCGGGCCAGCGCGACCGGCTGCGACGAGTTATGAGCCGCCTCAGCCGCCTCAACGACAACAGCGCCGCCTATGGAGACCGCGTGCCCAGCCGCAACAGCCTGTACGACTGGTCGCCCGCCAACGAGGCCGACGACGAGGACGAGCTCGACCAGATCCTCGCCGAACTGCGCCGCGAGCAGCCCGACACCCATCCCGAGGTTCTGCGCGTGCTGGGCAGGTCGCAGCTGGACTCGGAGCGGGAGCGCATCCGGTCCATCTCACACAGACTGAACGCGGAGAGGACAGGATCCGCGGGGGAGTCGCTGCGGTCGACGGCCATACTGCAGAGCGTGCGGAGACACCCGCGCTTCTCGGCACGAACGAGGGAGTACCTGCAGCGGTACAACAGCGAGCGAGAAGCAGCCAGCAGGCCGGGCGCCCACAGCGAGTCGCGCGAGTCGCAGGCACGCTTCATGTCGGAGAGCGCCCGCCAGATGGCTCTGCAGCGCCTCGCGGAGAACAGAACATCGCTCGACAGAGAGCGGAGGGACATGCTCTCTCGAGCCGACTCGTATCGGAGGAGCTACCTCGACCACCGCACTTCCAATCCGGCACCGACCGTCTCGCCCTTGCTCGAACAGACCGTCAAGTACCTCTCGCGCATACGACACTCCAACTCTATAGACGACAGTCTGAACCGTGCCATGGACGCCGGCTTCTTGGGCAAGGACGACTTCAGCTTGCAGTACGCAGACTTCATCACAGACCCTTCTACAATACCGCCGCCAGCCAAGACATCATGGCTCGCACCCGGCGCAGTCTTGTCCGGCTGCCAGCACGCTACGGCCGTCGCAGCTACAGCCACGGCAGCAGCGCCAGGAACCACCAGTACGAACCACTTCCGCATCCTGGATGGCTCAGGTCCTCCGCAACTGCCTACCCTCCCACCACCGAGCCGGCCGTGGCTAGCTAACAGCTTCTCAACGCCCCGCAGTCGCAGCTCGCAGATGTCCCCCGAGCCGACACCCCCACCCCTCCCGCAAGACAGGTGGCCCGTCAAAGTCACGATCCACGAAGTCGACTGGGAAGCCATGACCCTCTCCGCAACCATGGAGGCGTATAACGTACCCTCCCACCCACACTCGCACCAATCACTCCTCAACACCGTCGGCGAAGCTTCACAACAATACACGCGCACATCCTCCATCACAACCTATCTCGAAGGCGAAATCCTCGACTTCAACCAACACACCCTGCTCACCGAATCCTTCAAGTCCAGCGCCGGCAACGACGCCACGTACTGGCGCAAACTGCCGCCGTTCCAGCAAATGAGCGACGAGGAGGTCATACGAGTGCTGACGAGCAAGCGCTGGTACACCGAGGTCCTGAACAAAGAATACATCCTCATGCGCTGGAAAGAGCGCTGTTTCGTAAAATCGCTCGCCCGCCCCGGCGCCGAGCCCGTCCTCCCTCCGCCCTCCACCACCACAAGCTCATACATCGACGGCCCGGTGCACTCGTACCATTCGCACATCCAGCCCGATCTGTCGTCACTCACCCCGTACCGGCTGGTTCGCGACCCCACGACAAACGAGCTGCAGGTGGAAATCCAACAGGTCGATGCCGAACACGCGACCTTCGACGATAGTGGCTGCGGCCTGACCATCAGCGGGTTCTACTACGTGTGTTTGAGGAGAAGCGATGGCCGGTTGGAGGGGTTGTATTATGATCCGCAGAGTAGTCCGTATCAGTGCTTGAAGCTGGAGAGTAAGCGGGGTGGAGCAGTGGGGGCGTGGCAGTTTCGGTGATTGTGCTGAGGGGTGGGCTGGTAGAAGACCATGGTGTTGCATGCTTTTGGCGTTTTTGTGCAAAGAGGGGCCTTGACGGGCGGGGCGTTTGGGATGCATTGCGTTGGGATTGGAATTGGATTGGACTGGATTGGATTGGACCGCCCATTGAGGCTTTTTGGTACGGTATCATGGTTTGGATTGGAATTGGCACACTCGCTCGATCGAAACGATACGATATCCTATGCTACGACGAGTAAGTGAGTGAGTGGGGATACAAAGTACAAGCAGTAGATTTAGATTCCAACCTGTGAATTCATAGCACTATCTACTACGAAGTACATACACACTAATCGCAATCCATCCCACCAACACGCGTCCTCGTATACCAACCCTACCTACCCAAGCCCAACTCCGCCGCTTGTCAATCACCACAGCTCTCCGCGTCTACCCTCGAGTATCCAAATACATACTCACAGTCATGCTACACGCCCCACGCGCCTCCCGTCGCACTGCAAGGCTGCAGGCTCAACCAATCCCGCCGCGCCGATTTGAACCCCGCGGCTCGTTTGGGAAGGTGCAGCCGAGTATCGTCACTGTGGACGCATTGGGCTCTGAACCGGCGGAGGGAGGTTTGATAGCAACGTTAACGCAGTCAGCAACGGAGGATTCTGTGAAAGGGAAAGAGTCATTACTTGCTTTAAAGCTTTGAAGTCTGGAGGTAAAGAGCGATTGAAGTACAAAACCACAAAACATCCATCGCAACTTGCACTTGCATCGGTCTCAGCATCCGTTCGCACGCCATTTCCGCCCAGCACAGTGCAGTGCGGTTCGTTGTCCGGAAAATTCACAGGAAAGGGGATCGGGGATTAGAGTGATGGCGACGCCGGCGTATGAGAAGACGAGGGTGAATAAGTTGGGCAGATTGGCGAATCGAGGTGCGTTGGATTTATTTACTCTTCCTTTTCAATCCCGACTATCTAGGTCCCGTCCTGTCACAAAAGCATACAAACCAACACCGTCCCAGGCACATATGACTTCGCAACCGTACACACGCTGGTCAACGAGTGTCCCGTGCTGCATGTTTCGTTCAACGATCCGGAGCATGCATTCCCAGTCGTGCTGCCCATGTTAGGCTGCACGGGGAGTTATGGCGATCAAGAAGCCGGTACGTTCGCCATTGCTCTGCTCGCTAGGCCGGGAAATCAATTGCTGATGATGAGGTGTGCGTGGACGCAGATCCAAACACCAGTACGCAAGATGTGTATATCCACGGCTACGTGTCCGGGCGTATCTTCAACTCCGGCAAGAATGCAGACGGGCCAGGATTGCCCGTGACTATTGCTGCAACGTACATCCCCCCCCCCCTTTCCATTCCCATCTCCTGTCCCAGCACCACCTACCCAACTTCGCTTGGCTAACACGTAGGGTAGCTTCCTAGACGGCCTAGTCCTGAGTCTGACGCCGTTCCACAACTCGTGCAACTACCGCAGCGCCGTCGTCTACGGCCACGCGCAACTCGTCTCAGACCGCGCCGAAGCGCTGTACGCCATGCAGAAAATCACTGATAACCTCCTCCCCCAGCGCTGGGATAAGTCGCGTGTTCCACCCACCGAAGCTGAGCTCAAGTCCACGTCCATCCTGCGCGTCCGCATTGCGTCGGCGAGCGCGAAGATTCGTGTTGGAGGTACCCCTGACCTTCTCTATATTTCTACCGCTACCTCTACTTGTTCCCCTTCCTTCCTTCCTGATAGATGGATTGATGTTTGGCGCTGATGAATACAGGACCCAGTGAAGACCGCGCCGATCTCAAGAACGCCGAGCTGGTAAAGAGCACGTGGACAGGCGTCGTGCCGTACTGGGGCACGTGGGGCGAGCCGGTCGCGGGCAAGGAGAATGCGTGTGAGGATGTGGAGGCGTATATTGAGCAGTGGCGGCTGAGCGAGACGGCGAGGGCGAGGGGGTATGCGTTTGAGGCGGTGGGGAAGTGAGTGATGGCTGAATGTAACCCACTGAATGACATGGGCTGGATACGGAGAACTGGGAACTGCTGAATTCGGATTGCGGTGAGTGGCTGTGAAATCGGATCCTAGGTGATAGATCCTTTCAAGGCATAGACAGAGGGTTAGACTTGGATTTACGGCAAGATGTTGCGATGTTACATTGCACTGGACCGTAGTGCAAGAAATGAATAGGCTGCGCTATTTCTCAGTGGAAAATATCGATGTCTTGATTAACGGATGTTACAGCGTTATCTCTTGTTAACGCAGGCTATCTTGACTATATACGTTCTCTTCAAGGGTAGCTTGGGCGTCATTGAACAAGCATATGCAGCTGGTTCGTGTTGTACCGTACTGTACTGTAGGAGAGCTGGCCATAGTGTGCTCTCTGGCTTTTCCACTGCTTACTTTGGAAGCGTGACCAGCACAAGTCCTTGAGATGTGTGTGATCATGAATGTCGATGCTGAACAATTGTTGAACTTAAGTCTATACTTGAGGTATGTATGAGTTATAGGTATAGTGACACAGTGAAACACGTTGTTATTTTGACATGAATTCCGCATGAACGCAATGGTACAGTGTCCCATTTCGCAGGTACAGTTCTTGTGCTGTGCTTCGTTGACTTGCCTTGTAGGTCCACGCCCGCCTCACACAGCAAGACAACGCACTCATCCACCGCCACGGAGCTGGTATGCACGTCATCTCTGTCGTGACGCTTCTCTTCCTTCCCTATACCTTTGCCGCTACCTTGTCCAGCGCGAGTCTGTGGAACTTTAGTCCGGGCAACTCTGGTGCGAAGGTTTCCTCGTGGGTTTGGCTGTACTGGATCGTTACTTCGGCGCTGACAGCTGCAGTCTTGTGTCTTTGGAGGGGACTTCCACGTGTTAATCAAGAGAGATTGTCGAGAAGACCTATCACAGCGGACAGCGAACAGTCTGACCTCGACTATAGAGGTACTGGTGCACCTTGTCGTCCTTCATACTATACTGCCTATATTATAGGTTGAGTGTGCAAGGCGAGGAGGCTGGTTGATGTCCCTATTCGAGGTAGAGATGAAACAGCGTGACTGTACTGGATATGAGACTTTCTGACTGAAAGTCTGTGGCCTCCTAGTTTCATCTGGAGCAGTCTGACAGTTGTGCTTTTGTCGTCGAGGACCATACTGCGGACATTGATCATCGCGGATCATTTGCCTTGTTCAGCACCCATCATACGTTACAGCGACGTGGGCGGTTGACTGACAATGGACGGCAGATTCGACATGGTGACGGCTTGGGTCTTTCGTTTATTCGCGAATGGCTGAAGACTCTCGGGATGATCTGTGAGACGGGGACGGTGCACTCCGAGCCATGTACGCAATCGGGAAAAAAGGTAAGGGCTGGATTGATGTGATATCACTGGCGATGGTCCGAGACCGTGTTCAGGGAGATCGCCCGGGCGCGGGGTCATTCGTCCGCTCTATTCCAAGGTCGTGAAAACGGTTGGAGCAAGTTGACGGGTGTCAAAACATCGAATTGTCACTGTTCTAGTGTGTATAGTGCAATGACATGTCGGGCGCAGGCTCCCAACGCTTGTGTTGAAGCTAACGTTAGGTACACGAATAGGCGGTCTGCATCATAACCATGTTGTAAGATGGTTAATAAATGGAACAATGTGATGGAAGACGAAATGTAGTATTGGGCATGTGGTATACCGCTGGTGCATCGTATTATGCATGATCGCTAAAACAGGCCAAAGTAACGCCGAGACATGATCGCTATGCAAAATGATAACTTGTGGGAAACTGAATGTAGAAGAAGAATGAAACAATCCGCACTTATGCACCCAGAGCAATAAGTCGGTTCTTAATATCCGTTGGCCTCATGACCTGATTCACAACAACACTAGAAATAGTGCCCATGTTAACAATGGACAGGTATCCTGGCGCAACTTCACTCGCCAATACCTCGATGCACTTCATCGCCTCCTCTTGTGATATCGGTGATCGAATCGAACCTCGTAGCGACTGAAGAAGTGTGGTGGTTGAGAATGACACACGCATGCCTGGCTTGCTAGCGCAGAGCAAAGATAGGACTCCGAGAATTTCGGGTGCACGCTGCAGAGCGGCTTTTCGCTGAAGCTCAGCAGCGCTTGGAGCAGCGGGGCCAGACTTTGCTGCTTCCTGCTTGGCGAGAATTCGATCTAGCAGATTGGTCTTGCGAACGGCAGCGAACTCGGTGATCTTGGTTTGTGCTGGCTGCAGCAGGTTTTGAGCAGGCGCAGACTCGTTCTCCTTTCCTGTGCTTGGCCTGGTCTTCTTCTGAGCACGGCCTTGCTGCACGCTCTCCTTGAACTCCCTCAACCTCTTGCGACCCTTTTCTTGTAGTGGTGCAAGCGCAGTTAACGAGGCGCAAGTGGTGACTTCGGCCAGAGGAAGCTGGGCGAGGAACTTGGAGATGGAGTTGTCGTCAAGGAATGTTTCGAGGCATGTCTGCTTGACATCGGCCTTCTTTGGTCGTCCGCGGCCTCGCTTTGGCGTCGCAATTGGTCGTGCACTCAGCTGCTGGGAGGTGCGCCATCGCGACCACAGGCTGTCCAATCCTTCCTTGAACAAGTCTTGCAGACCTTGTTCATTCACGTTCGTCATGCCGTCGAGAAGCGGACTGTTTTCCTTGATCTCGATGCAGATCTTGCCGCGGCCGTAGTCTGAGAGAAAGTAGGGATTGTGCTGTCCGGATGGACCTTGATCGAGGACCCCGATGAGGAGCCGGATGTCATCGTAGGTCACTTGCCGCTGGCGCCAGACCTTGGTGGTAGAGATGGTCAAGTCTCGAAGATCCGCAGGTGTCGAAGTGCCATTGTGCGCATAATGAAGTGACAGCGCGGTCAGGAAGGACGAGTGCAGAGCCAGAAGGTTGACGAGCTCCGCCGGGAGCTGGCCGGGAGCAATGGGCGACATTGTGGGTGATGATAGCGGAATTGATACACGGATGAGATAAGAGAATCAATGCTGAGAAGTGAATTGATGTGGGTGTCGTGGTGATGTGCGCACGGGTGCCCGTTGTCGTGTTTATGTGCCGAGGGGCTGGCAAAACAGGAAGACCGACCGAGACGCGCTCCTGTTGTCTTGGCGCGTTCGCGTCGCGTTTTCGCCAGCCAATTAGACCGCGTCATCAGCATTGCAGCTGCATTTCTCTGACGATGAAAGTGCCACACGCTGTCAGTGAATGTCGAGACGTTCGCTGCTTGCGAGGTAATGTGTGCGTTGCATTACAAACTTTATGCGGTGTCATGCTGTGCCGAAGCTGGCGAGCTCGCATGCATCACAACGACATGCGCTTCATCTGTAACATGAACACGGCAGGGCTACAATTCTAGCTAAGCCGACAAGAGTCAAGTAACCGCAAACTTGTAATGATGACGAAAGTGAAAGCACAGCTTGAGAAGTATCATCGTGGATCATATTGAGACGAGAGCCTACTCCAATGTGCGCCGGTGCTAACAGCAGATGCGATTCCAAACTTCAGGACCTAAAGACCAACCCACGGCTGCTCCGTGAAGCCGTCCGGGTCCAACAATCGGCATTTATTTGCCGCCGAACCACGAACCGAACCAGCTCTTTGCTTCCCGGGTATCTTCAATGACCTTCTTGTCGAACTTGTCGATGGAGGCATTGACGTCCTTGCGGGTGCTGTTGAAGTCCCTCTCAGCCTGCACCTTTGCCTCCTCATACTTCTTCCTCGCCTCTGCGCTGTATTGGTCGAGCTTTTGTTCGGCCTCCTGTGCTTTCGCCTTGCTGTGTTGGCCTGTGCATGGTCAGCGATAAGTTTTTCGATTGTGTGATGCAAGAACATACGTATTGCTGAGCGGTCGAGCGGACCGCCTCGTAGCCCTCTTCGCCGGCCTTCTTGGCCTCCTTGTCCTGGCCAGGGAAGTCGCCCTTTACTCGCCTTATGGCATTGGCAGCATCGTCTGCACTTGTTAGATCATTGATCGTCTCTCCATGGGCGTTGGAATACATACGCTCAGCCTTCTTCTCCGCAAGCTTTGGGTCTCCGCCAGCGCTGTAAAGGTAGTACCCGACACCTCCAGCAGCAACGACACCAAGTGTGGGAATGATGCGGTTCGACATTGTGATTTGGTGAAGTTGTGGTAGTTTGGGAGGTTTTCGAGTCGATTGGCAGTGGTGTGATGGGCAAATTGGAATGTGCGGGTACACGGAAAAGCTCGCAGTACTTAAGGGAGGGGAAGTGTCGCGATGGCTTTCAAGGCGCCTGGCAGCTGTGACGTAATGCGCTACTGAGAAAGTAGCTTCTGCACGGACCCATTGCGCGAACCAGATCGCCAACCGTCGAACCTGGCGGAGACTGGCACTGACAGGGTCGGATGACCTCTTTCTGCCTTCAATTCACTCATTCCTGTGCAGAAGTGCTCTGGCAGGGCTTCCATCTTGTTGTAAAGTAGTTACACCTGTAGTCGTGGCTTCCTCATTGCGTTAATATCGTCCGCAGCCCCTTAGTGACGCACAGTTCCTGCCCACCGGTCATACTTACCCCATGCTGCTACGATAGCACGGCGTGACGCCTGATTCTACCTTTCCGTCTGCTTGACACACTGCATCTTGCAGCATGGCGGACCAGCAAATACACCTCGTCGACCACACAGACGGAGAAAACACACCCGAGATTCGAGCCGAGTCAACACAACCACCGAATACGCCAGAATCGCATATCGATATCCTCTACGAGAATCAGCGCGGATGGTTCGTCTTCGGCATACCTCTCTTCTCCTCGAAAGCCCTGTGGAATCTCAGAATCGACCCTTCTCCGTGGATAGACGCCAAGTTCAGGCCGTCGGCCGTCAATATCACAAACGCGCAGGTGCCTGACCCGAGCTGGGTGTGGGATTGGAAGAGCTGGTATGTCGATATGAGCCTGGATGTCGACGAGGAGGGCTGGCAGTACAGCCTGCTGTTCAAGGGTTCGGCCTGGCATGGCAACCATCCGTGGTTTCACAGCTTTGTAAGGCGGAGACGTTGGCTGCGAAGACGCGTCAAGCAGAAGCTGCCGCCAAAGACGAAGGACAACGCACGGGAGAGGCTGTTTGGCGACGCGTTCAGCATTCCAACAACACTGGCCAGGACGACTACTGTGGGCACAATGAGCGCGCTAGGCAGCAGTGAAGCGACATCCCTGAACGAGGAGGTCAAGGATATCGCGACATTGATGAACAAGCTGAAGAAGGCGGCTATCGATCGCGAAAAGATTGTCATTATACACAAGTTCATTGACGACGGAGGAGAGGAGCTACATTACTTGGCCGAGGAGGTATGTACACCTCCCTGGCCACACACGACCGCTGCTAATGTCTCCAGATCCCTGCCATCATGGCTATGCTCATTTTCCAGAACTCGCGCCGCCAACTCCTCTCCACGCTCATGGATCGCTTCGAAGCTGCCAAAACCCACCGCGAAGAACACCAGCAGTCAGGGAGGCCTGAAGGTGGTGCAGAAGAACGCAGGATCAACAACCTTATGAAGGCCATTGAGGCTGCAGACACCGAGTGCAAAAAGTTGGAATACTGGAGTGATATTCGCAAGCTTGCGCAGGACGGAAATGCCGGTCATGCAACAGACAATGAGCATGGCTGGGACGAGAAATGGCAGGGCTTGGACGAGAGTGGAGCCAAGCACCCCGAGACTTGAGTCGAGCCTAGAGCATCGAGCATTGGCGTAAAGGCGTTACACGGTTCATGAGCGTTGAGATATCCTCTCCTTCGTACACTTGGTACACAGCATTAGTAACGGCGCAGCATCTTGAGACAGCATATTATCATTCTAACTATCCTACTTTTGCACCTTCCTAACCCTTATTGGACCCCGTATATCTTCCAAGCTCTCCACATTCACAACCTCGCCCTTCTGCAATATCTCCACCTCTCCCATTCCTCGTTTCTCCCACATGACCTGCCGCACTGCATCCATGGTACCTCGCCAATTTGACGCGCCGAGAGTCTCCAGCTCTGATGTTGACAGGGCCCGTGCGACCTCGGAGGGACAAATTGTCTTCGGGTACTGCCGAGCTCTTAGAAGACGCTCGGCGTGTGACAGTATGAGAAATTTTTGTGCATCGTCCAAGGCCATCTCATGAATGTAGGAGTCAGAGCGAGGATGTCAAGAGACCAATCACTTGAGCCGGATCTGACAAGCGCCTGTGATGGTTGATGATGCGCTTGCCCTAGCTTTTCGGAGCTGCAGCTTGGTTTCAACCAGTATTCGAAAAAGTAGTGACGAGACGATCGAAGTTGGATTTCTCCGCTCCGCTCCCTTGTCTGATAAGATCTCGGCGCTAAATCCTTTGCAAAGATCGACACCCAGGTTTGAGTTAAGTTGGCCAATCTTTTGACGTCAGAGCGCCCAATCGGCGGCCAGCAGAAGCAAACCTCAACCACTTCAACCGCATTTGCCAGCTGCAGAAAGAGGGGAGGGGAGCGCGCTGTTGGTGCGACATACGAGTGGACTTGGCCTTTTTCGTCAAATGGTCATGATGTTGCGCGTACCCCACGTCCGCACCGCGGAAGCTATTAATGCGTTGAGGCCCCGCGGTGATATCTCAATTTCTTCACTTTTTGTGACTCCGCTGCGCTCCACATCACGACACCCTGTACTGCAATACAGAGCTCAAGAGAGATATTGTAGTCACACTCCGATCCGACAGGCGAGAAGAATGGCGAACCCAGAGACGACGAAGGAGGTTCGCAAGTATCTCCAGCAGAGCCATGATCGCATCTTCGAGAATAATAAGAAGTGGGCGGAGGAGATGCGGAAGAAGAAGCCTGAGTTCTTCTCGGATCTGAGTGCGGGTCAGGCACCGGAATATCTGTGGATTGGTACGTCAATTGCTTCCTGTCACCTCTCGAGCACGCTCCTCGCAGCAGAGGTCGCATAGCTACCCACAGCCATTATGACGCATACCTCCAATACATTGCATGCTAATTGCGATGAACAGGCTGCTCCGACTCGCGCATCCCCGCCGAAGCCATCACTGGCCTCGAGCCCGGCGAGATGTTCATCCACCGCAACATCGCCAACCTCGTCAACAACATCGACCTCAACGTCATGTCCGTCGTCAACTACGCCGTCCGCCACCTCAAAGTAAAACACATCGTCGTGTGCGGACACTACGGCTGCGGCGGCGTCAAAGCCGCCATGACGCCCAAAGACATGGGCCTGCTGAACCCCTGGCTCCGAAACATCCGCGACGTGTACCGCCTGCACCAGGACGAGCTGGACAAGCTGGAGGGCGAGGCCAAGTACGATCGCCTGGTGGAGCTGAATGTGCATGAGCAGTGCAGGAATGTGATTAAGACGGCGGCGGTGCAGCAGTGTTGGGCCGAGAATGAGTTCCCCGTGGTGCATGGGTGGGTGTTTGGGTTTGGGGATGGGTTGTTGAAGGATTTGAAGTTCGATCATGAAGGGCAGTTGCAGGAGATTCAGAAGATTTATGATTTGACCAAGGACTTT
>TARA_R110002003_G_scaffold73_13_pt1 | contig 19074 bp, 18 predicted proteins | sample TARA_R110002003 | Tara Oceans TARA_R110002003 (sample SAMEA4396441) | marine metagenome | biome: Westerlies Biome; feature: [SRF] surface water layer (ENVO:00010504); material: water (ENVO:00002006), including particulate matter (ENVO:01000060) such as... | depth 5 m
CGCTATAACGATTGACCCAAGTAACACGAGAACGCCGAAAAAATCGTAGAGTAGGTAATGAAGATGCGTGAATCGAGTCTGCATACTAAGCAAACCAGTAGCAAGTGAGAGTGGTAGGAATACGCTCGCCAGAATACTCAGTAATCCGACATTCTGGGCATCGTGAATGCCTCGTGAGATTTCAAACAACCTGAGGTGATTTTCAAACGTAGCCGATAACGTAGCCATGATCCTCTTCAGGTCCGTACAAGTTGATTGAAGATCGACGGCGAGGCTCTGGAATTTGCGAAATTCAGCTGCATCCATGACTTGTAATTTCAAGGCTTCAACTAAAGCATCGATAGCTCCGGCCAAATTAACGACTCTCTCATTCACCTCCTTATAAAAGCATGCATCTCTTGTGATTTCGGCCAGCATAGAGGACGTCAGCTTTGCTCTGCGCGGATCTGACAAGCCTTCCCTCCTCCTTGCGTAGTCAGCTTGAAGGTGGTAGACCTGGCGACGGTAGTCGTCTAACACAGCGTGGCTATAGAGCAGGAGAAGGAACTGCTTGCGGCCAGACGCAAGACGCAGTTGGGCAAACATATTCGAATAAGCCTCAATTAGACTTCGCAAGGTTTTGCAGAACTGACGATGATAGGCGTAAACAGCTTCGGGTGTAGGCTCTGCAAGAAGTGCATACTTTCTCAGGTGGTTCGCATCAAACAGGAGGTCCACGTTCTGTACCATTGATTCGACATCAATGTACCCTGACTCTTAGCGGATATCATCATGCGTGCGGAATATGCTTACATATGATTCGACCATTGTTTTTTGTTTTGAACTCACATTTCATCGTTTGTCGAATGGTCCCAGCAGCAATTGATACAGAATCGATGTAAGAACGCGCACCGTAAGAACGCGCATCGTAACCCCGTAGCATTGTTTTGAGTGAAAACTTATAACAGTCAATTTCCCAATGGTTTTGTTGCGAGGATGGACTCCACTGAGATGTTATGGAAGCGGAGTCGCTCATAATAAATCTTATAACAGGTCCTCCCCGAGAGGGCGAAAATCCCACGAAGAACACACGAATAGTGCGCTCTGCTTGTGCTGGCATGCCTCTCATGGCATGATCCAAGTCTTCAGTATCGCCAACCTTGAGGAAAGTTCTCGAAGGCTTCCCGGTAGACAATGGAATGTCAAAAATTTGGAGGAAGAAGTTTTCTTTCTTGCTGAGAAGCGGTCTCCAAGATAGGGCCGTGTCGTACAGTTTGGAAGGTTCACCTGGTAGCGAGAATATGTCGGACGTAAGCTCTAACATAGGACCGGCAACACCGGGGGGCTCCATAGCGATGCAGGCTGTTGATGGTCAGGACCTCGGGAAGCCTTTGTGAGGGTGAATCGAATTGGTGTGTGCTGAGCGTGTGCACGAGGTGTTTGCTTTTTCGCTGATAAGTCTTTAGATTGAACAATTCATCGTGATCCATCTTAGGCTGGCTTCACTATTTATAATCACGTCGCGCGGCTGCGCTCACCGGCACCTGCAGCCAATGTGTCTCTTGTGAAATACTGTACGCCCTCCCAATTTGGGGATGAGAGTGTAGATCCTAACGTAACGTGATTATTTTACTCTTGAACCTGCAAAATGTTTTGGACGATATAGAGCCCTCAGATAGTACTCTCTTGCACGGCTTCAGAGCCTTGACTGTGAGAGACTTGGTTGAAATGACAAAAGTCTAAGTACGCAGAGCGGAGAGGTACAGAGCGGAGAAGTACAGAGGGGGTACACAATATCGCACAGCATTTATAAGCACTCCCGAGGTCCTTGCATACCTAAGCAAGCCAATCATGCGGCTTCTGATCAATCAGAAGAGAGGGCGACTCCGAGCACCTGCAGCTTCCACCCAAGCACCCAATCCGCGCTGGTGCTATGATCCTAGCGTGTGGCGCAAACTCAGGTGCGGCTGCGATTGAGGGACAGCCGATTGCGCTAAGAACTGTACCTATGTCCTTGCATAGCTCGTAGTGGGCAGCCTCACGCATCTAAGTTCGCTATCATTACGCTGCAAGGTAACCTTGATACAGTGTATCTCAAAACCTCTAGTGTTTCCTGAGTAGAAGCCATGTAACGCACAGTGAATGAACAGCCTCAATTGGAGATACCGCCCAGGATAGTGACCCGTATGATCGCGACATGCGCAGGTTGTCTATTGCAGCAAAGTACATATGTGCTGTTCCGCTACGAGGTTACTTCATGAGTGTCAAGGCCATCTCTTCAATCATACCAAGGGCTTTATCACGCAAGAACAGTCACTCCAAAGCAACGCGAGCAGGCGTCGGAGATTTATGATAAGTGAATAGATTTCCGTCAAGCTCTGCCGAAAAACCTCCCATCATTGAATAGTACATAAGCCTGCCGGACAGAACCGTCCGTCAGTGAACCTGCGCGAAGCAGGTCGGTCGTGTTAATTAGAATAGAATATACAAAGTAGCCTTATCTGACTTTTGCCCGCAACACATCGCAGCATTACCAAGTCCGTCCAACACAGTATGAAACATCGGTCGTCAACCATATTCCATCGCTACCATATTGAACCGTCCGTAGCTTTGTAGTCGAATGCCGCTGCTGCGGCGGGAAGAAAGACAAGCCGTGAGGATTGGAATGCTTGTGAGCCAGCTTAGAGTTGTGTGCCTAGCGAGCGCGATTCCATCCTTCGTGTGTGTAAAGGGGGTTGAAAGAAGCGAAGATTTGTTCGTCCATGGGCTGAGTCGATTTCCGATCGAGGTCGTTCAGTCCGCACGACCCCAGGGCTTCATTCGCTTGATCTAGCAGCGCATGATAGTGCACTGCGCTCCGCCAGTTGAGCCGCGCATAACGCTGCACTGCGCTCCGCCCGTGGAGCCGCGCATGACAGAGCATTGCGCTCCGCCAGTCGAGCCGCGCATAACACTGCACTGTGCTCCGCCGGTGGATCCGCGCTGAACAGTGCACTGTGCTCCGCCTGTGGAACCCATTATGATGATGTAGTTGGTTGGTTGGTTGGAAAAGGTGAAAGAGTGTTTGAAGAGCTTGAAGTGTGTAGGTAGTGATTGAATGTTCTGGTGAGCATGTGAGTACGGGGAGAAGCACTGCGTTTTTATGCTTGGCTGGGCTATATGTGAAAACAATATTAAGGCCTCGGGTTGTTCGTGGCGCGGAAAACAGCACGAGTCGAGAAAGGCATTGTGTATGTTGATCGGGCCTTAGTATTGTTCTCGGTAAGGGTGAGGGCTCAAGCGAGCCATGTGCTCACAAAGCCACGCAGCGGCACACCCCGGCATACGGCTTTGTTACGAGGGCTAGGCTGGCCTTGAACACTGTTGGACGTCTAGATGGTGAGTTATTGGTCGTGTGTATGCTACTAGCGTCGTGCTGCCTACGAGTCGGGTGTTGAGAAGTACTCGGCGCGAGGCCTCGCTGTGGGGTATCCAGACAACAATATCAAAAGGTCCATTGATATCGTATACACCAAAGTGGAGACTTCCAAATCAGCATTGGGCGAAAGACAATGCACCAGTGGCGAGAGAACTTGGATGTCAGTCCACGTGTGCTTCCCGCCCCTAGTTACCACTATACAAGCCTCCTTTTGCTGATGCCGCAGTCGAAGCTATCACGTCGAACTGGAGTGTCAGGAGTCCAGGCTTTCTGAGTGCACAGCTCCATTCTGGTAGCCGCAGTAGCAGCAGGAAATTAGAACTAACCTGCCAGTTCCGCTCTTCATGTTACGGAAGATGAAATCCCACGTGGATTCGCTTCGGCGTTGGAGAGAACTAGGATGTGCAACGAGCATAGTAATATGCCACGATCCATCGTCAAAAGGAATCGTGCAATTTAGTGTCCTGGAGATCTCGCGTCAAGTCCAAGCCACGGGCACTTGACGACCACTTGATGTGAGAACTGAGGTCGAATCGAGTGAGCGGCTCTGGAAGCCTTCATGGCATAATCTGTACATAGACAGCAGGGTTTTCATCCCATCCGCATGCTCGCACATACAATGAATGCACGTTACGATAGGGATATGGTCATAATGACTTTCTGATGGCGATCCCGTTGCAAGCCTGCAGGTGTCTTCGCATTGTGAGACTGGACGGAAGTAACAAGCCCAACGGAACTCGAACACCGTCGACTTGTTCGCTGGCAAAATGTGAAATCATCAGCTGATAGGTGGGATAGTATCCGGAGGCGATGTTGTGTCTGATGTTTTGTCGACTTCGAAGAGGGTGTGGAGCTGAGGCTGACTAACAATGTCCGAGGCCCAACTTCACGTCACCATCCAGTTAGCAATACTTCCACCAAGAGATGTATGCGCTACGCCACGCGTGGAGACTTCCTGTCCGCGGAAGCTACCACACACAGGCGCGCCGCGCTCTGCAAACCGTAGCGACCTCTACCAGCAGCGAGCCCGATTTCGCTTTCGCCTTCGAGTTGAGTGCACGTCGAATGGCTCTCGTCCCCACCACCACTGACGGCTGTCAGTATTGACGGAGTGCTTGTGCGGAGCTCCGATGCACTACCCCGCGCTCACAAGGCTCTGTCCTTCCTCCAGTCGCAGCGGATTCCCTTCATCTTGTTGACCAATGGCGGCGGGAAACATGAGTCGGATCGCGTGGCCGACTTGAGCAGCAAGTTGGGGGTTACCATTGACACCAACATGTTCGTCCAGAGCCACACTCCCTTCGCCGACATGGATCAGTACAAGGACAAGACTGTTATGGTGGTGGGAGGCGAGGCGGACATGTGCAGAGCCGTGGCGCAGGCATATGGGTTGGTCATCGAACGGGACATTACTCTTATGGTTTGCTAAGGAAACACAGCTTCAAAAGTGTGGTCACGCCCGCAGACATCCTGGCTGCTTACCCCGAGGTCTGGCCCTTCTCGCAGCACTTGCTTTCCTACTATAGCACCTTCGCACGGCCATTACCCGCGCCAATCGACCCCTCCTCCCCAGCCTCTTCGCTACGTATCGATGCAGTCTTTGTCTACAACGACCCGCGTGATTGGGGCCTAGATGCGCAAATCATCAAAGACGTTTTGCTATCCTCACGCGGTATTCTCGGTACGCTGTCTGCGAAGAACGGCAACAGAGCCTTGCCAAACAATGGCTATCAGCAGGACGAGCAACCTACCCTGTACTTCTCCAATCCCGACCTCCTGTGGGCGGCCAAGTACCATCTACCAAGACTTGGCCAGGGAGGCTTTCGAGAGGCGCTTGAGGGCATCTGGGCGGCTATCACCGGCGGCCCAGCTCAGGGCGTGCACCTGCAGAAGGTCGTTATGGGAAAGCCTTACCGGCCTACGTACGAATTTGCGGAGCGGCGATTGATTGCGCATCGACGGCGGCTTGTTGGGCAAAACAAGGGTTCGCTGAAGCCTCTTAAACGCGTTTACATGGTTGGCGATAACCCGGAGAGTGATATCGCGGGAGGCAACAACTACGAGAGTCCACATGGCACTGATTGGATAAGCATCCTGGTGAAGACCGGCGTCTTCGTCGAAGGTACAACGCCGACGCATCAACCACGACAAATCGTAAGTATCCCGCCACACTGTACCCATGAGGTTCAATTACTGATGTCTGTCATTGACTTAGGTCGGTGATGTGTGGGATGCGGTTAGCTGGGCTACTGCGCAAGAGAAATGGCGGCAATGAGATGAAGCATGCGCTTAGGGTCAGTCCCACAGACATCTCTGCATCACGAAACACGATCCTGCCAAGCGCCGCGTTGCGTCCATAAGTCATGAGATTCGTAGGAAGGTTGTTTCTGCTACTCAGTCATGTTGCAACCCCTTCAATCACAATACGTCTATCCCAGCCTAGGTCCTCCGTGATTTTCAGTTGTCTAGCCACTGGACGTTTCTGGAAGAGTCAGCGATATTACTGGCCCACAAGTTCGAAATCACTCACGTCAGCTCGCCGAGCCCAAGACCGTATGTAGCAGCTATTTGCTTAGCGATCTTCCCCGTTGCAACATCTCGGGCGTAGACCAATACGGTTCCGGAGATCTGATTCGCGACTGCGATCATAGAGCCGTTCTTATTCAAACTAAAGTGTCGCGGATGTAGGCCTCCAGAAGGCGCCAATTCCACAAACTCTAGCTTGCCCGACTTGGTTGGTTTGAACGTCGCGAGCGAATCACTCTTGATCTCGGTTTTGTTCTGATGATTGGGATTCGTGATGTTGAAAATGGGACCCAGTCGGTTCGACGCCAGAACGAACTTGTGGTCTGGTGTCTGTTCAATGTTAAAAGTGCACGACCAAAGTGAATAGTCTCGCTGTATGTTCCAACCTACCACCATGATCTCTGCAGCGGCAGCGCCCTCCGGTGTATCTCGATTGCCATATGTACTAACATCATCTACTTCGACGAAGGAGAGTTCTCCATCGTCCAAATATGTGACCGAGTAGCTTACTATGCGGTTTTTCAACTCGTGTGTCACGAAGAGGTAGTTATCATCTGGGCAACCACAAGGCTTCCAGAAAGTGGCGTGGCGTGGACCGTACCCAGGCTAGTACATAAGAAGATATGAGTCAGTATCTGCTCCTTGTCGTCGTCGTCCGTTGACACTCACCTTCGCTTTCAGCGGCTTGCGCGCCACCAATTCACCCGTGTCGGCATCGATGCGGTAGACATGAACCAGATCCGCACCAAGGTCAGGAAACAGCATATACTGTCCCGTAGTATCAAGCAGTGCTTGGTGTATATGTCTAGACGTTTTTGGTTCATGGTTAGTATCCGCGCCACATGTGGCTGTGTCAACGCCGTTACTTACGAGGTGTCCTGCCGCTCAGGATCCGGACCTGAAAGGTTAAAAGAGAAATTCTGCAGGGGCAGAAACGTGCTGTTTCTAATTGCGAACGACGATATGGCTGGTGGATTGTACTGCGTGGTGAGGTCAAATCGTGACTCGGCTTTCCCTGGTCGCTGAGACATACATGAGCAAGTGCTACCGCTGACTCGTTATTGAAGTATTGGCTAGACACAGGGCCACCAAGCGTGTTGGTAGACGATAATTTCTCGAGGCCGCCGTTGGTCTTGATGCTCAGCATGGTCAAGCTCCCGGGTATGGCTTCGTCAACGCAAGTTACGATCCGGCCGCATGATGACATTTCTAACCAACTGGGCATTGTCCCGCAGTCATGGCTGGTGTAGGTTATGTTGAGCGAGCTGGTTTCAGGATGGTACTCGAGAGTTCGAACGGGTCCAGCAACCTCCGAGGGCGCCTTGTAAGATGCAACAAGTAGTTTCCAAGCGTTGGAGGATGCAAGACTTGCAGATGCAGCGAGCATGTGACTATATCTCATCGTGTCTTGTGTTGCTGATGGAAAGATGTCGGCAGATCAACTGTTGTTTGATTCGGTGGTCGGAACTTGCTGTTTTATGAGTGTCGTACAGGGGGCTACGGAGAGAAATCACGAAAGAAAGGCACCGCGTGGATTTAAACCTAGCGACGCCATAGCGGTGAATCGTGAGTCCTGGTCGTGACTCCACGTACGCGCTTGCCTCTTCCCTACCGGAGACAGGGATTCAAGGGGTAGCTCGGAGGGATGTGAACGCGCGCACAGGGATGCATCGGACGCGTGTGATGCAAAGAGATACTGATCGGCACTTGATGGACACGGTCTATTGAAGGGTGCGAATGCGTCCGGTATTAGTATTGGATACAAGTAGCAGCAATTTGGTTCATGGTTGACCTTCTCTGGCTTTGGAAGTTGCTACTGCACGCCGAACCGTGGTTGTATACATCTGTGGAGGTGCAGAAACTGTGACTCTCCGGTGACTATCCTTCACAAGGGCACAGTAATCGGTACCGTGCCCAATGTCACCACACGTGGACGATGTGAAACGTAAGTCAGTAATTCAGTATTCTAAGAAGCCGTTGGTGGGAGATGCACGCCATTGTGAAGCACTGGCGCGAAAAATTGGAGCACGTTCCAGAAGGCGCGCAAAGCGCCACCACTTCGACTCCGACCCTCTGAGGTTGTCATCCATGTATCACTCCACGACCGTTGTCGTCGGTTCGGTCAAAGCCTCTTTTCTGATGACTGAATTCTTTCCTCACAGTACTGGCCTGGCCGGCACCTCTACAGGATGAATCAACTTGCAAATGATGCGGCCGGTGAATCGGCTGAACACTGACCTCGACTGTATGCAACTTAGTCTTACCGATCACTGACATGAATTTTGGGCAGTGATAGTTCAGGATAGTTCGTTAAGTGCTCGGCGCGCTCATACGTATCTTTTTTCCGATCTTTCCATTGCCTCCCAATCAAGTACACTGTGCTCAGCATCCCGTTTCAAGGTCGCTCCTGTCCCTGTTCGTCAGTATAGTGTTCACGTCGGCTTGCTCAAGTACAGAATAGCCACGGTCTTAATTCGAGGTGGAGCTGTGTGTACCGTCGTTGCTTTCGCAGGAATGACCTTGATTAGAGAGGTAATCCCGTTAGCCCAACTTTGACAAAGCTGCAAGCGTTACAGATCGCTTCCGTATGGAAAAAATTACTTGCCAGATGCAGACGGTAGGTTCGGCTGATGCCGGTCTGTTGTCCTAGCCTTCACTTCATCTCCGTCGTGACTTCCCTACTGGGAAGGTGGACGTTTCCTTAGCGTCACTTCCTTGTCTACGATTGTTGTCGAAGACTCACCTCAACCTCAACTCCCAAGCACGACCAAGACCGAGCCATCTTGCTTCGCCCAGCAGCCCAAGACAGTACAAGCTGGCGTTTAAAGCCGGATCCCGCAGCCGCCGGCGCAGTAAGTACTCCTCTCACAGGCGCGATGCTTTCACATCTCCTCTCACAGGCGCGATGCTTTCACATTTCCTCAGCTCTTGGTCTTATTGTGACTAACGAGGTCGAGCCCGCCGTGCCCCTGCCATGTCGCATACAGCTGGCGGTAGATGGCCCTTGGGCACGTCTTCAAACAGCGAGAATTCTTCACATTCTCACATCCAAGTTGTCCCACGAGCCGACGACGGCGCAGATCGAGACCCTGGTAGCAATCGCGACACATCGACTCCGTCTTTTCGTTCGCACTCGTTACTGTGCCCCATGCCCAACAAAGACACAATGAGCTCCACAGATGATCACGGCAGCGAGTCGGCCGTCCAAGGAAAGACATTCGCAGATATGGCCCGCCGAATCTGCCAGAAGGACAATGAGGCAGATGACGAGCAACCACCGTACGCTCCCAACTCAGTTGCTGGCGTCATCAAGCTTCAAACCCATCGTAAGAAGGCAGGCGACCGAGGGCTCCAAAAGAAGCCTCGCAATACAGAAGAGCCTCGAAGCAGTGATGACAACGGCCTTGATGCGTTTCGTACCCCGAATAAAGCACGTCCCTCTACTTTGATACGCAAATCCGCATCTTCTCATCGCGAAGCGGATCACGAGCAGGCGAACTTAGTCAGCAATATCTCGCCCTCCTTCCACTACAGCAGCGCCCACAGAGACCGCGTAAATACTGCCGATGGTCCTCTTCATCTCCTAGAGAACGACCGGCAAATCAGAAGGATGCGACATCACACTGATTTGGGTGATCAACATACTAAGCTGTTCGGGAAGCTTCCTGATCCGATCAGATTGCACGAGCAACTGGGTGAATTTGATGGCCAAGTGATATTCATCGCTCACCCGAATAGAGATGTGTCTGCCCACCAGTGGTCATCTGCATCATTCCAGTGGGAGTACATCGGCCATTACGCTCAGTGTCGAAGCAGAGTTGAAGGACCGCTGGCATCTGATCTTGTAAATGGCTGCGATCCATCTTACGACGCGCTGATGTTCTTCAAGCTGGCTTCCAATAACCGAGAGAAGGACATTGTTGAATGTGGCCGACCGAATGAGGAGATTACCAACATCGCTGAGCCGGTCGAAACAGAAATCATTCGAAGGACTTTACCTAATAGCATATCACGACTACCAGTGGAAGATACCATTGAAGCCGCTCTCCCTTGTGAACGCTTTGGAGAGAAGAACATGGAAGCGTTCAAACTAAAGACCGACGAACTCGTGAGGGATCATATCGATGACCCTTTCCTTGCGACAATTGGATCTCACGAAATACATCGCGTGCGGGGCTCAACCATGCATGATGTCGCAAATTTCAAAGGTTCCTTGGATCTCAAATACAAATTTCCTGTTAGCTCGAGTGCTTCTACGCTTAGAATGGCTAGAGAAGTTACCATTGCGACTCCAGTCGACCGAAGCCTGCATGAAGCGCCGGATGCGCCATATATGCTCAATTATCGGTCGCGACCTTTTGAAGAGACGTTCCAGCGAGATCTGCGCGAAGTTAGTTTCGGCGAGGAGGCCTCTAATGGCTCGACATTCTCAGATGTGTCCGACACGTCAGCACGCGGCTTAATCGATTTCAGTTCTCTCAATGTTACCGAAAGTCAATCGAAATGGAGAGTCTCCCACTTTCTGGATGGTCCAACGCCGGAGCGCGCCATAGGCACCAAAGTCGGAACTCAACAGCCTACTGCTCGGTCGTTGTTTCCTCCAACTGGCCTGACGATTGCCAATCCTCATCGGCACATCCCCCATCCATATCTCGCCACTATCGTCAAAGCTGACGCACGCAATTGTGGCCTTGCTTCGAACACTTCAAGACCAGAAACCACGGTGATGAGCGCTACCAATTTAGGCCCGCTTCGGTCCAGTGATCCAGATGTCATGCGCCAATATGCATGCCCTGAAATTGCCAACGGCCTTAGCCATCAGTCGCCAACGATACAGAGTTTCGCGGGCCCCTTCTTCGCTGCATCGAAGCCAACAGCTCATGACCCGACTGCTTCATTTGCTGTTCAAATCGGGGAGGAGGAGAAGTTACATCATTGGTTCCGTGATGGTCATCGCCCAGCTCGGCAGAGAGAGTACGCCAAATCCCTCGCACCCGCCGCGGCCACGGCCGGCAAGTGTCGAGATCTGAGTGCAGTCGGTGATGCCACAGATTCTGCTCACTACAAAGATACAGACATCACCATTCCACTCGTCCGACTCTACGAAACTTTCTCCGAGTATATCGAGGAGCTCCGTAAAGGAAGCGGTGGCTCTTATTTTAGTCGATCATGGAAGCCCGCACCTGCATACTTGCTGGATACTAGTCCTGATGGTAATAACAGTTTCTTCTCAGATGGATTGGTGAGCGCATCGCAACTTCACCAGCGTGCCAAGCCTGTCGCAGATTACCGTGAGGGATACATGGGTAACATGGGTGGGCTCTCTGTTCGGAGTGACGCCATGCAGTTTCATCGGTCTATCGAAATGGTACAGGGTCCCCGGGATAGGTACGGAGAGAAGTTCGCAAGGAAAGCGGGCACACATCACATTCATTGACGGAAGACTACAACGGCTTATCTAGCATGGGTTGCTAAGCTCATGACGAGTTGACCAAGCCAGCTGATATCAACACGACGAGCTTTGCGACATGGCTTTGTATGTGGCAGAGTTATTGCACGAGCCTATATAGGAACGCTTGCACAGCTCCATGCACCAAGATTGAGGCTATCCCATTCAAAATGAGATCAAACCCCTTCATGTCCAAGAGGGGGTTTGTGTTGAGTAAGGAATTATGCATGGAACTAGTTACTCTGAATGTGATCAGGCCTTTGTATAATTGATGGCCCGCGCTGATCGTGTAAACACGGATTGAAATCTTGAAGTTGTGATGCTTGGACACGTCGCGCAACAGAATGATATAATGGATATTCGAACCTCGGAGATAAGCGGGTTTTAAAAAGTTAGGCTGTGCGTCATTCGCAAATCCTCACGTGCTTGTACCAAACACCACTACTACAACCAATTCATTGCCACACTTGCGACCGCGTAACATCGTATGATCGACTGGGTCATGCTGTACACAAACTATCTTCCCGACGAGCTCCTCCTGGAGATTCTCACCTGTATCGAACGGTGGGAAACAACCGAAAGGCAATGCACTCTTGCCCGATTCTGTGCCGTCAACAGACAATGGTACGACGTGGGCATCCAGCGCCTCTACGACTCACCCTATCTCTCCGGCTCAAGCTATGAACTCTTCGTACGCACAGTGTGTCCCTCCGTCCTTGCGCACATCAAGCCCAGCGCACTAGCCGGGCTGGTCAGGATCTTGGACCTATCGAGCATTGTGCACAACTCGACAAAGTCGACAACGGCTCGTAAGCTCCCCTCACATCTACATACGTATCCAACATTTGCTAACTCGCTCGGTACACCCCAGGCCTGCTAGGACGTACCAAGTCGTCTCTGCAAGTCTTCGTCGCCCCGCAAGCGTCCTTCGCCATCAACTGCTGGGCCAGTCTGAGCAAGTGCACGAAGCTGCGCGTCCTGGACCTCAGCCTCGTGTCCGAGTGCATCAGCTTCCAGAGCCTGAACCAGACGGTGCGCCAGCTGGACGGGCTGCGCGAACTGTATCTGCCGCGCTGCTCGTCGCGTGACGAGCGCCGCGAAATGTCCATGAACATCCGCTGGCCGCCGTTGCTGCGACATCTGTCCCTGTCTGGATCGGTCTCGGGGCCGTTTTTGTGGGATATGTTGCGGCAGCCGGGACGGTTTCCGCCGACGCTGTCGTCGCTGAGTATTCTGCATTGTGTTGGGCTGGATTACCAGGGCGTCAAGTCGTTTTTGTGCAGTCTGAGCTCGTTGACGGTGGTTGAGCTGAGAGATCTTCCGGCTATCAAACACGGACGTTGTACGTACTTCCCGCGTTTTGGTACAAAGGTGATGACATGTGCTAACTTGGTGCCTCTGGCCTTTAGTCAACAGTGTACTGGACTGGCTTCCGAATCTGGTTGAGCTGACTATCGCGCTCGACTACATTGACACGCGGTTTGGTAAGATGCCGCCGAATTTCTCGGCAGCGCGGTGGCGGGAAGCGAAACCGCTGCAAACACTCACACTCGTGACGTCGGGGCAGACGGGCATCGATCCCTCGAGAAGTTTCTCCGCCGTCGACCTGTACGCCTTGATCGACGAGCGCTTCCTGGGCCGCTTGAGATATGTCAACATTGCTCAGAGCACCGAGTGGATGAGCGTGCAGGAAGGCGCCGAGGTTGGTGCACTCGAGCTTCTTCTGGACGAGGTTGACAAGGAGAATTGGGTGCAAAGACGATGGCACTACAAAGATGTGGTGCCGCCAAGCACAGACATGACATACGAAAGATGGATCACAGAGACGCAGGCAGGAAGAAGGATGCGACCTCGTCTGAGATTATTGAAGAATCGTTAGGGAAATGTCTATATATACGCAACCGGCGCACGTCAGATTGGTAACTATTCCAAAAAAATAGTGCCCGCAATGTTACTTTCCTCATCCAAACGCAATGGCGTCAGGGACGCTGGGATTCGCTCAATGTGATCGCCCAGAGGTCTCGTGTGAACTTCAAGCACTACCGTTTACCTTCGATCCTTGGACAATGCCTCTTATGCCTCCTTTGCCACCGAGTTCTCGATAGATGGCATTTATGCTGAGGTCGGCGGCGATGTTGATCTGAATCTCGACTTTACCTCCTTTCTTGATGCCACGAATCGCAGCCTCGCTGAGGGATTTGCCGACCTTCCAGGTCTTTTCTCGTAGTTCGGATTCATCGTCACTTTCGTCATCGTCACTATCATCATCTTCTGTCGAGTCATCTTCTTTCTTGGCCTTGGGCTCAGGCTTTGTGACCTTGATGTGTCGCAAGCCTTCGGCGAGTTTGATGAGCACATCACCACCTTCTCGCGGGGTTGCAATGGTGGCTGTCCGTCGAACAGGTAACGGCGTTTCGGCATCGACGATCGCATGGAAAACACCGGAAGACTCGTCTCCAGATATGCATAGCACGCCGACGGCATTGGCGAGGTGCGGAGTGACCGTGACCATGGGGTGTGTGCTCTGTTCAATGTCCTCCAGCTCAAACTCTTGGATCAGACTAGCCTGGATCGCAGCACCACGGACAGAAAGCTCTGAGGGATTGATCGCGGTTGGGGATGTGGACGGTGCCAGAATGGTTGTTGAATCTGGGAAGCCTGCGCGAATAGCGGAAGCTACCTTTGGCGTATGCGAATTGCCGCCTGCCAGAATGACTTCCGATATGTCGAGGGGATCGAGCTCCGCCTTCTCCACGGCGTGTGCGACAAGGCGGGTAAACGCCGCGAAAAGCTTGTTGCCAAGAAGGTCGTATCTTGTACGGTTGATCGTCGCTGTGAAGTCAACGCCGCCAATCAAGCTCTCCACCGAGAAGTTAGCAGTGGTGCCTATTGAGAGAGCCTTCTTCACAGCCTCACACTCCAGCTTGAGCTTGGCCATCGACCGATCGTTCTCGCGAGGATCTCCAGCGGACTTGTGCTTCTTGATGAATTCTTTCGCGAAGTGATCTATGAGGACTTGGTCAAGCTTGAAGCCGCTAACATCGTAGTCGTGCACTGTGGCTAGGATGGTGTAGATGCCACCACGGGATGCGACGACAGCTACATCCGCACGAGTACCACCGAGGTCAGCGACGACAACAACGTTATCTGCGAGTTGAGCTCCAGGACGGGCATCATATGCTAGCACAGCAGCCGTTGGTTCGTGAATGAACTGCAAAACCTCAATGCCAGCATCCTTGGCGGCTGCCCTCAGTGCCTCCTTCTGGGAATCGGAGAAGTTTGTGGGGACGGTAATGACGGCGGCGTTGACGCTCTTGCCCAGGTAGTCGGACGCGGAGGTACGTAACCGCCTCAGATGGCGGGCGGTGATGTCGCCTACGGATATGGTGTTCTCCTTCTCTTCCTCGGTATCACGAATGCTGAATGCGACGCCGTCTCCATGCTGCACAGGGTGTGCCGACTGGTGGCAGGGCGTGGGGTCGATTGATTTGTAACTGCCAGCGTTAGAGACGCACAAGGGTAGGGGAAAAGAAGCCTACTCCTGGCCCAATAGATCGCGGAAATAGGCAACGGTATTCTTTGCATTCCTGACAAGCTGGCTCTTGGCCTGTCCACCATGGAGTTCTTCTCCTTCCACATACGACAGAGCTGACGGAATCTGGCGGTCTGCAGGGCGTCAGTACTACGGACACGACTACTGAGAGGGTGGGGTGAGGGGCGCACCTCCGTCCTCGTTGGCGATGACCTCGGCCTTTCCTTCCTGGAGGATGTCAGTGTGTGTCTCTCGTGGATAATAGTTAGCAGTGAGGCTTACGCCGGTGGTGTAGGCAATGGAGCTGTACGAATTGCCAAAGGACAACCCGATTGCAACCCGCTGCGCGGGGTCTGCTTGCTCACTCATCGTGGGCGGCGCTGGTTTGGTGGCAGGGCCCTGTGAATCGGTGGAGGAGAGGTGGTGCTGGTGCGCAGCAGGTAAACGTGGAGGCAGCGGCGGCAGTGCACGGTGTTGGCAGTACTGCTTCAGTCGTCAGGCTTCCTCGCGTCTAAGAAATTTCAGGTTCCGCGAAAAAGTTCGAGACGGCCATGCGCACGGACACTGCAACCCACATTGACCTCATCTGCTCAACCACGGACGCGTCTATTCCACCATGGCGGCCACATCGACCACGATCGTCCTTCCCGGCGACGAGATACCGGCAAGCGCCCTGCCCACGGGCACGGGGAAGAGGAAGACGCTGAAGCTGGGCCCCGGTCTGCGCCACATCCCGCCCAATACGGTCGTCACAACGGTTGCTGGCGCATTGGTGACCGACAGCAAGAAGAACGTCGCGTCCGTCGAATACAACAGCGGCAGGGTATTTGCACCGCACAGCTATCTTCTTGAAGCTCTGTATGGCTGACGCTTTTCCAGTATCTACCCTACCCCGGCGACCTCGTCATAGCCACTGTGAACGGTTCCGCCGCCGAGAACTTCAACTGCCTCCTCACCCCGCATACTCCGCCCGCCACGCTTCCACACCTGGCTTTCGAGGGTGCGACCAAGAAGACGCGCCCACAGCTTCCCCCTACGTCGCTAGTCTATTGTCGCGTTGTCACAGCAGGCAAAGACTCGTCCCCAGAACTCACATGCGTGGATCCTGCAACGGGCAAAGGCGAAGGGCTCGGACTGCTGAGAGGCGGCATGCTCTTCAAGGTCAGTCTTGGTATGGCCAGGAGGCTGCTAGCGCCCAAAGCAGATCTACCCCTGCTAGAAAGTCTGGGTGGAAAAGTTGGATTTGAAGTCACTGTGGGCCGGAATGGGCTTGTGCACGTGGATGGGGGCGCGGTGAAGACAACGCTTGCAATCGGCCAAGCTATTCAGACGGTTGACGAGCAAGCTCTCGGCGATGCCGGCCAGAAGAGACTGGCTGCAGCCATCTTGAAGAGTATATGAGGTTGAGGCAGGAGACACGTTTAGCAGCCATCTCGCCAACCCACACGCTTTTGTCTCCCGGAATGGAGGGCATAATGGAGCAACATCTTGGTGGCCAATACCTCTGCAGGAAACAAGGCATAGGATTTGCTTGCGCCAGGATGACGGGCTCCGAAAGTTTGCGGGAATGTGGGCCACTTGGTCTGCTTGGTATTTACGCTCTGAAGAAGCACATCGGCTCGAGCGCTCTGCCCTATTTGCGACATTCATAGCTCTCAGCACGACAAACATCTCCGGGCCAGTGACTATCTGCGAGACATGGTTGCTTTCTACTCACGGTCTTTCAGGATATCACAAGGGCGTGGACCAGTAGATGGAGATAAGGGAAGCACGTACATCGGATTCCATTCCGGGCTGATCAGCCGGCTAGAATGACTTTTATAGTTGCTCTACGACCATTTGTTCCTCAGCACTTTGTTTTGACGCCATTCCTCTCTTTTGATCCACGGACGCGCCACGGATTATCCCAGAGGGTATGCGGCTGCTCTCGAAAGAGCTTTATGGTACCACTCGCTGCGGGTCTCTTGGGAAGAGACTGCACATGCGGATGTTTGGAAGACCCAACCAGAACTGTACGATCCTCTCCAAGCCAAAGCCACCTCCACCATGCGGAGGACAACCGTATTTGAAACATTCGACGTAGTCTTTGGTGCCTGCCGACTCAGGGTCGATTGGTGGGTCGTGCTTGCGCATCTGTGAGGCGAGCAGCGCAGAGTCGTGAATGCGCTGAGCGCCTGATAATATCTCCTGCCCGCGCATGAACATGTCATAGGAGTTTGAGAGCAACGGGTCGGCAGGCGAGGGCATGGTGTAAGCTGGACGGATTGCAAGCGGGAACTGATCCAGCGTGTAAAAATCCGAGTTGTACTTCTCGAGGACGAGGCGGCCAAGATGCTTCTCCTGTGGGGTCCTGTACTGTTGTCAGATTCAAACGAGACGCTTTCACAGATGCTGGCTTACGTCAAGTCATCATAGTCGCCAAGCTCTTCTCCTGCCTCACGTAACATGGCGATGCCTTCTTTGAACGGAATTCGTGGCACCTTGCCTGACTCGGGAAGTTTGAACTCATCGATGTGATATACGCCTCTCACGAGGTCAGTCTCCTTCTTGTACCGGGCGTTGAGCTCTCGGAAGATGAAGAGCATCAAGTCCTCCAATACACCCATAACTTCATGGTAGTTCTCCTGGAATTCCATCTCCAAATCTAAGCCAGTGAACTCAGTCAGGTGGCGTGCGGTGTTGGAGTTTTCAGCACGGAAAACAGGGCCAATTTCCATGACCTTTTGGAAGCGAGAGGCGATGAGCATCTGCTTGTAGAACTGCGGGGATTGTGCAAGATATGCTGGTCGGTCGAAGTACTTGAGCTCAAAGACGTTGGCGCCGCCTTCAGATGCCGCACCCAATATCTTAGGCGTATGTACTAGGACGAAGCCTTTCTTGGACAGGAATTCCTGAAACAATGCGCAAACACCGCTCTTGATAACGAAAATGGACTGGTTGATCTTGGCGCGAAGGTCCAATGTCCGGTTGTTCAATCTGGTATTGAGACTCACGAGCGGCCGCTCGCCTCCCTCCTCTTGCTTCTGGTCATCGTCTGCAGCCGTGTCACTCGGCAGAGGCCGTTCGGCGTCCTCGACTTGCAACGGCAGCGGGACTTCGGCTTTGACCTCAACGTGTAACTTCTGAACGTGGATCTCGAAGTCCTTGATGGAGGCGCTCTTGATGGGCTCCTGAACGCGCTTCACCAGGCCTGTGACTACAAGCGTACTCTCCGTGCTCACGCTGCCACAGAACTTGACCATCTGCTTGCTCAACTTCTCGCTTGCGGCCACGACAGCTTGCACTGTGCTTAGGCCCTGTCGCAGATTGAGAAACGCAAGCTTCGCAGACTGCACTCGCGCATTCTCGACCCAACACCGGAATGTGATCTCCTTGTCCTCATTTTCAGCGACTAGGGCGAGGTCTGCGCGTGGGGTACCCGTGGGCTTGAAGTCGGTGGACCCGCAAAGAGGGAGCTCTCCATAAGCGTCGGCGGAGACGTCAGTGCCGTCGGCGGCGTCTTTCTTCGCGCGTTCGGCAAGCTCACGAGCTTTCGCTGCAGCTTTCTTTTCGGCCTGCCCTCTCATCAGTGACAGCTCGACGCTTGTTGGCTAGCTTGGAGACCTTCTCCTTCTCCTTCTGCGCCTTCTTCAGGGCGTTTTTGGATGGTGCCTCCGATTGGGGGTTGTCGCCCGTGGCTGGCGTTGCGGATGCCGGGTCACTCATGTTTGTCTGGCTGCTGCAATGATGGTCGAGGGTGTGAGTCGCGCTGGCCCCGGTTTGCGGCTCTAGAATTTAATGATCGTTCGACTGGTGGGGCATGCAGATGAATCAGAGCCCCGCTACTAGCGTCTTCACCGAGTCAGGTCTTAGAAAGGCACGTGACTATTGAACTATGAACCATGAACCATGAACTGTGGACCGGCGTACGTATTGACTGAATGCAATAATTGTGTGTGAATGACGTATCATCGCGCATCAATGCAGAGACCATTACCTTAGTACTCCCGCTCGCTATGCAGTGAAATCCAAACCCAATGTCTATCCTACAGAGTTGAAATGCCGTACACAGGCTAACACAGCAACCCGTACGTCCAGAAGTTGAGTCCACGAACTGTCTCGAGACCCTTCGGTTGATGTACCTCAGCCCATACCAGATACGCGGTTAGGGGTGGCGGTGGGGCCCTCCCA
>TARA_R110002003_G_scaffold141_9_pt1 | contig 19066 bp, 20 predicted proteins | sample TARA_R110002003 | Tara Oceans TARA_R110002003 (sample SAMEA4396441) | marine metagenome | biome: Westerlies Biome; feature: [SRF] surface water layer (ENVO:00010504); material: water (ENVO:00002006), including particulate matter (ENVO:01000060) such as... | depth 5 m
GTTGTGTAGACCCTGACCGGAATGTTCTTGCCGTTGTACTTGCGCTCGGTGAAAGCCTCGACATACTCGAAGTCTCCAATGGCCCACGCCAGAAGGTAGGTGGACATGATTGGTGTGCGCTCGAAAACGACGGTGTGGAAGCCGTCGCGCTTGCTCGCCTTGATCTCCTTCTCGGGCATGTTGCTGAGCGCAGTCTGGTCCTTCGGTACCTCGAGCTCAACGTCAAAGGTGGCCTTGAGATTCGGTTCGTCGAAGCAAGGGAATGCGCGGCGGGCATCGCAGGATTCGAATTGGGTGCTGAACATGTAGTGGAACTCGTCGTCTTTGGCAACGGATGCTGGGACTTCACCTTTGGGCTTGTACTTGGAGCGGTAGAAGCCTGCCATGATCTGCGGGTTACTCAGCAACCACTTCTACCAGCAAGGACTTATGACCATACGTACGTTGTTGATGGTACCCTCGAACTTGACTTCTAGTGTAGCCTCTCCAGAGAAGTTGATCTTCTCTCCGAAGTCGAGTGTAACGCGCTGTCGCTTCTCATCGTATGAGATGTCCTTCGCCGACCTCGTGGCGTCACCAGCCTTGAGCTCAGCGCTATGAACCTTGAGCTGATGAGCGTTGAGGACGAGATCGCTGAAGCCATCGCCCTTGTCGATCTTGGTGTTTATGGTTACGGTCCCCTGGTAGCCGAATTTGCCGCCAAACTCGAGATCGTGAAGGGAAACGGTATAGTGCGAAGGCTTGGCCCTATTCATACGTCTGTCAGCTTCGAAGCCGGTCTTAGACACCGTCCGGAGCGTAAATGATCCCTCGGAAGAACTGACCAAGACGGGAGGATATCTCTGTCAGAAGCCATGTCTGCAAATTCGCTCGTGACTTCGCTTTGGCAGAATCTTTTCTGTACACCGAACGCTGTTTTCCCAGCAACCGCGAAGCTCGGTCTTGTTCTCAATTGCGCGCGCGGAGTGGTGTGAAGCTGTCGAGTCCTGGCAGAGAAGCTTCTAAAGCTCGTAGTGGGGTGACTGGGGCAGCCAACGGAGTATGTCGAGAGCAGTGGCGTGGCGCAAAGTTTTGTCCAGAGCTGTGGCCGAGAACAGAGTCTCGAAGATACGCGGAGGGCAGCCAGCTTTAATAGAGGGGTCGGAGTGAAGAGCGGAGCTCAATTGCGTGAGAGGTGATCTCGCATCATGCAAGCACACTCCGAAGGGAAGGTGCACGTCCGGTCGTTTGCCCCACAGCGGGCTGATCCCTGCAGGGTAGCTAGCGCGGGGAACAGCAGCAGTGACATGCCTAGGCAGACATCTCCAAGTGCAAGCGATGGCATTTTGGCTGTCTGGTCCTGGGATGTGGTAGAAGAAGGCTGTGGGCCTTGGGAAGCTTCATCGACATCCCTGTCCAAATTGCACAATGAGATATAACGTCCAGGAGCACCACCATTCGACTCAGAATGGACGTCCAGCAGAGGAATTGCAAATTCACGATCACGCGAGTAAGCAGAGAGATAGTGGTCTAGAACTCAATCCCGTGAGTATGGATTCGAGCGTTTAACTTTCCACTGTGTTTGTAGTGCACGTCCGATCCGGTGTGCGGATGATCGCCTAAGTAAAGCATCATGCCTATTGGACACGAACTGTGTGGAGGATCTCTAGAAGGACTATTCCTCGCAGTCTGGTATCCATTAACGCCACAAGATGCTCACAAACCTAGCGCCAACCATGCAATGATATCTTATAAGTCCCTTCGCCATGCTGCTCAACAACGCCCTGCTTCGCCCTGTACACGCCGAGACCCAATCTACAGCACCCGGTATGGTATTTTAGACCCGGATGAGCACGTCCAGACATTGAATCTTCCACTCCTTCTTGCCCAATAGCCCTTTCACCCACTCGTACTCCTTTCCGTTGCTCGTCTGACCTACTCTGCCGCGCACATTCTCAACAGCACTTTTAATTAATGCCTGAGCTGTCTGATTTGCAGCTTGCGCGAACACTCCCGCAGTTTCTAACATAGTGTCCTGCAACGATGTGGTCCCATTGAGGGCGAACTCGGCAGTGTCTGGCGTGAGGGGCGGATCGAACCATGGCGTATGAAAATCGAATAGTGCGACGACGAGAATAAACAGAAGTAGCGAGCAATACACGCAAGGTCGGTTGAGAAAGTATGTCGCGGAGATGAAGAGGACGAGATAGACGGGGGAGGCGTGTGTTCGTAATCTGTTGACCATCAGCCGCGGAACATTCCGTGAGGATGGGAAAGGCTTGACCTACAGGAAGAAAAGAACTGGAATCCAACTCCGGAGACAGAACATCTTCTTTGTATGTGTGTATCGCAGCCTCGCGTGCGCCGTCGCGGAGGTTGACGAGTGTGGAGGAGGCGCTTCGGTTAGAGAAAGGCGTGGTGTGATTTGTGAAGAAGAGCAGCGAGCGGATAGTATTAATATTGCGTGTATAGGGAAGAGTTGGAGTGGTGACGGGTGGATGTGAGTGACTGTTGGACGCTGTCACAAGCTGGGTTGGCAAGCGCGACCGAAGTCCGCAGTGGCGCCTGCAGACGGAACCTGCACGTGTCTCAGCCTCACCCACTCAACCCACTTCGAGATGACGCAACAGATGTCCCCGCCAGATCGAAGCGACATGCTCGAGTGTGCGATAATGCCAATCAAAGTGTTATTGCAGTACAAACAGAAGTGATACCATGCCCTCGTCAGGATTTCTTCTCATTTCAGAATCTATTTAGTGGACAGTAGTTGCGACTGAAACGCCAGTCGACTGGTGGTATCCCACCATACACGTCAACCAAGTCCTGAGCTTCTGTTCTGATAGACTCCAATACGCCTAATAGAACGATTCAATAGCCGGCTGCACGACCAAGTCATGCCCGTGGAATGCCGCCAGTTGGCCCATGAACGCCAGGCTCAAGGAGCTCAATCCCTATGACGCTATCGTACACGAAAAACCCGAGTGATCAAATGCGATGCTCGAACAAGAGAACACGATATCAGATGGCGTTTGCCTTCATACGGGGAGGTTGAACTTTTTGCCTTGGATCACCCTGCAGTGGGTTAGCAAATTGACTCGCGACGGAGCGTGGTAGACACTTACTTTGTGTAGTAGATATAGAAAAAGTCAGAGTACAAGACTGTCTGTATGATACCTGCGATGACCGCGATTGGGTCGTAAAACTTTGGCACGTCGAAAAAGTAGCGGTAGATCCAATTAGGGATGTACAATGCTCTGTAGGCACCAAGCGCGAAAAGATAATGCGTCGTGATGGTTTCAGCCTCACCGGTACGCTGCAGCATGAATAGTTGAGGGAGGATAGCGACCGATTCGAGCCAGATGGAGAATGCCCAGAGGATCTCGTTGCTGTTAGCACCTCGAATTGCCACGATATGAGGGAGCGCCTACCTCTGAGATCGTGTAGCTATACGGAAATAGTATGGCCAACACTGCGCTCGCTCCCAGCAGATATTGTACCTTGAATGTGTCCAGATTCGGGTCGTGGGTTGGTTTGTAGTCGTTAAGCATGAGATAGACGGTGTACGCGGAGGTGCTGATGAAGACAATCTTGAAGACAGTGTTGTACAGACGGTCGGGCTGGTAGAAGGTCCATAGCAAATCGACATAACGTGTGAGGTAAACCATGAGGTAGAGGAATTGCGATTTGAACGAGATACCGGATGCGCTCTGCGTGCGTGTCAGGAAATGCGCGAGGCTTTGAGAATCGGTTGGAAGCGTACGCTTGACGTCTTCATCTTATGAAGCAGGATCAAGATGGAGAAAAGGTGGGATAAATCCCCTAAAGGCCACTATTAGCTTTGCGACCAAACGCTGCGAATTCATCCCTCGACACCTCCGCGAACTCCGCAACATCGGGATTGGACGTACCCAGCAGTCTAAAGAGATTCATATTGGCGGCGAAGCGTGTCTTGCCAGTATCTGAGTCGCGTAGGGGCACTCAGCAATGGTGGAAGCTGCAAATGAGCGTGGAGGACTTGGTGTTGTCGAGAAATGACACGTTTAGACGGAGCAGCTGCAAGGCGTAGCGTTTGAAAGCTGATCCTTGCATTGCAGAATGCCAAGACCTCCTGCCCCTGCCGTCGCTCAAACGTCACTCCCGCGCCCGCAGGGCCCCTTCAACCTCACTATTTGCAGCAGTGAGCATCACGAACTCCAGAAGCGAAAGCCAGATTGCTTCACACTCTCACTCAGCTGTCACTTGCCGCTTTAGGCTACTCAACACCACCTGCACCTGTACAAAGACTTCGAGTGGGATGCATACTAGCCCAAGGGCACACAGGATATGCACACAAAAATGCATTGCTGATGAACTATGCAACAACAAGCATCATTGCCAAAACCTTTAAAGACACGACACGACATCTCGCCAGCGATACCATGGCCAGCATTCTAGGTTGGAAAGACATTCTTCGACCCATACGGGATGGCTACCGTCACATGTTTCCTACACCTGATACTGGTCCGACCCCGGAAGAGCGCCACAGGAGACGCGAACAAGATCGACGAAAGGGATTCACTTATTTTGACACGTTCGAACAGTTGGAGGCATGGCATATGGACCAATCTGATCCGTTGCAGAGGGCGAACACACCACTGCTACCACGCTCACGTGCAAAAGACTGCCAGAGAGAACGGGGCGCCAACATATTGCTATGTCACGACATGTCAGGAAATTACCACGAGTACGAAAGCATGCAAGAAGTAGCTGTGACCGATGAAATGTATGCATGTGAATACCTTCAGTACGTTGATACGTTTGTGTACTTCTCCCACAAGCTGGTCTGTGTACCGCCTCCAGTGTGGACTAACCAGCTTCATCGCAATGGTGTGAAGGCCCTTGGTACAATCATCCTTGAGCCGCAAGCGAAGAACACGGGGAGGCTCCTGCAGCACATTGGTGAGGGATCTAGCGCAAGATTCGGATTTGCCATGAAATTGGCCAGCATTGCGAAACATTACGGCTTCGATGGCTGGCTTGTCAATATCGAGAAGCCATTTGCGAAAGAGGACTGGCATGCGAATATCCTTGAAGCTTTTCTTCGACAACTACGAGAAGAGCTTGGATTTGGCATGCAGCTCGTATGGTAAGCAGTACCTTGCTTGGAGCTGTCACACATGTCAAACAATGATCTAACAAGATGGTCTAGGTATGACGCACTCACCATTTTCAACGAGGTGAACTACCAGAATGGCCTTACTGTTGCTAATTTGCCTTTCGCAGAAGCTTGCGGTGGGATTCTCACAAACTATAAGTGGGACCTGCGGCAAGCAGAAGATGCAAAACAAGTAGTATCGCAATCCAGCATCAACCCTGAGAACGTGTACTTCGGCATCGATGTTTGGGCGCAGAACAGAAGTGGCTTCGGTATTCCTCGGACCACCTTCGGAAAGGGTGGTACCACGACTGGTGTGGCTATAGCAAAACTTAGCGAGATTGGTCTCTCTGCCGGTGTGTTTGCACCAGCATGGTCATTCGAGCACTTCCCAGGTCATGGAAGGGACGTTGAGCGGACCATGTGGGAAGGCGAGGCTCTTCCCGACCGGCTCGAGTGCTCGTGTGGGCGTGCTACTTCTCGTCATCATCCAGTGGAAGGGTTCTGCATGGCTACCCACGCCAAAGTCTTTCCAGCGGGAACAGATTCGTTCTTTTACACGGACTTTAGTCGCGCATTTGGTACACACGGTGAGGAAGAGAAACGGAGGCTATTCGACGGTCAACCCTTGCACGCACAAGTCGGCGCTCAGTCAATCCTGCCGTTGCCTCTGTTAGAGGCAGACCGCGACCAACGTTCTTGCCTGAGACACAGGCTCGAGATTCGCGCGGGTCAGACCAAGCTGGTCATTGAAGCCCACAATGGTCCTACAGAAGAGAACGCTACGGCTTTGCAATCTAAGTGCTGGCTACCACTTTACAAACTCGACATGCCTGCAGATGGATCTAGGCGTATCGAGGTGGTTTGCCGCAATGTGATGCTTGGTGCTGGTGCGATGCCTAGTTTGTATCTCAAGTTTTCTTCTGCCGAGGGCCACCAAACCAGACAACCCCAAGAGCTATCGATCCACGAGACTGGTGAAGTTTGCACTATTACAGCACAAATTGGTGTGCCTTCAGACTCAGGCGAGCTTGTCCGATTAGAAGAGCTCGGCATCCACCTCGAAGGCTTCAGCGGCGAGGGCACTGTTCCTGTTGCAGAACTCTCATCGATCTCAATAGTGCCACTCGCTTACTTCGGTGTATCTGAAGCGTCGATGATCGAGAATATACGCTTGGAACGTCGTGGACAAGGGGAGAATGAGCATATGAGAATATGTTGGGATTACAAAGTCAGTCATGAGATGAGGCACAGTGGAATGCCGTACAGCAACACCACTGGCATCTTCTCACACTTCGCCTTGAATTTTGATGGACTGCAAATTGGAAGGGCATATGCGGTAGAATACCTTTTGAGCGAGAGCCTCGTGAAAGATCTTGCGGGCAAAGAAGTGGAGGTGGAAATTGTGGGTATCGGGTTCGATGGTCGCGCTCTGGTTCGCAAAGCCACAATGCTACGAATCGGCACCGGATAGATTTTGACAACTCCTATTACGTTTTGCTGAGGTCCATCCTGATCAGCGGTGACCCGCAAACGTCTTCTACAGCTTTCAATAAGATCTACGAACCAAGATTTATCCTGGCTTCCCCAGACCTCGCCAAATGCAAGCCTGTATAAGTCAATTGCAGTATCGTCTACAGGCACTATGCGCTTCACTCCGGTTGGCGTCGCGTAAGTTTGTCGACATCGGATGCGGACGAACGGGCCAGGCCCTGCAATTTGTACAACATGCAACCACGCTCTGCGTGCACGTATGTATGAGAGCGACCCTCATCGACGAGTGGCTAGCAGACCACGTCTCCTCATGGCAATATGATTAACAGTGCACAGTGGAGTGTCTCGAATCATGGATGCATCCCGGCTGCCGATCGCGAGTGTAACATGGAGGCATCCGGAGAGTGAAGCTTTACTACGGATGGAACGCTTAGAGGTGGAGATAATTGAGGGTATGAGCTTTTGGCTAAATCCTGACATACACCTCACATAAAGGGCAGGTGCTTTAGTACTGCGAGGGCACACAGGAATCTGTCCGCCAACACGCAAGAATTCGAGATGTTGACGAATGGAACATTGAGGAAGAACATGCACAACATGATCCATGGATCGGGTGGGGATGCGCGTGCACCGTGCCTTCTGGAAACAAGGTCGTTCCTTCCTCTCGAAACTTGGGCATCGTACTATCCCTGCTGGACTCCAACGTGGAAGCCCTCGTGGCAATTTCCGCTGGCTGAAACGTGCAGCTCGCGTTCTCCCGCTCCAAAGCAACCGGTGGTTGCTGGACGTCACCATTCCAGATTGGACGTGGCAGGCCTGAAACAGAAGCAGAGCATCACGAGGATGTGCTGTAAGCGGGCGCATAAATATAGGCGATGGTGAGCGAGGGCCTAGGCGATCGGCGCCCGTTGCGCGCGCGGAAGAAAAGAAATAGCCCGCGAGACAGCACCGTTGAGTGGACGCGGAGATGGGGGAAGCACGTGGATTGATTAGGTTTGCAATATGCAGCGCGTGGCTTGCAAGAGGACCGGCCTGCCCCGCAAACAGCCAACTGCACAGCCAGGTCTGCATGTCACGTGCTGCTGGCAGCTCGTCGAAGCGTCGCACAAACATATGTGCACATATGAAGCAGCTAAACAGCTGAAAGCACTCCTCGCAGTCGATGCGCAGCGCGTACCCCACAATGCGCTGATCAGCCACCGCTTGCGCGAGCTCCCAATCCGTGGTGCGCTCCTGCCGTCTTGCTGAGTGATGTCTGAATAATAGGGAACTGCTTGGCGCTGCTGTGTGGGGGAGGCCGCAAGCACCCATTGGCGGCCTGTTCGCATGCCTAAATCGGCCATCCGCGGGAAAGCCAGGCTGCGAATCCTGTCGGTGCGATTACATCGACGCCGCAGGACCGCCATGCGTCGAGAACCCCTGCCAGCCGCAATTCTCCAGCCCGCACTGGGACACGGCTGGCCGCAGACTGCGGAGAAAATGCAGCCACCTGTTGGGCGGGCGGGCGATGCTGCCGTACATCACTCCCCGTCATCGTAAATCTCGCCCTGTCGACGCCCGAGTTGTCTCCGCGTGTTCAGCTGCTTGATTCCTTTCATCTCGTCTGACCGTCTCCCGTTGGCTTACGACTTCTTTTCTCCCCACACACCAGAGATTGACACTGCGCCTAGCTTCCCCACTGGCCTTGTGGAGAAAGTCGGAGCTTAGACTAAGCCCGCTCAGCATTCTTCGCCCGCGCCCGGCCCAGGTCCGAACTACGCACAAGACGGCTCCGACACCTGAATTTGCCCTGCAATGTGTGGCGAGCGCTGCCAGGCGGACGACGTACAGAACTGCTGAGACCGTGTTGTGAAAGACCCAATGTGAACGGCCTCTGCATCGCGAGCCACAGAGACGCAGGCGTCCCGAGGTCAGAAGCATGGCCGACTCCGGCGCAACCGCAGCCTCCGTGGCCACGCCCTCGCAGGCGCGCTTCGAACACGACGACTCCCTCATCCTGAACGAGTACGGCCTCCCGGAGCTCCGATCGTCGCCGAACGCAGTTGGCATCAGCCCATCCAACATGATGGCATCCTTTTCCGACTTCGACGTGGCGTATGCGCAGGCCCAGGGCTTTGCATCCGAATTCGACGGCGTGAAGATTGAAGGCGGCTTTCCCGACCACCGAGGTAGCATAGGTCACATGAGCGAGGACAATGCGAGTGGTGGTGCCAGTGTGTACCCACACAGAATGAGCATTGGTGACAGCCCACGGAATCTGCATGATGGAAACAACACAAGTCCCGAAAGTGCGCCTGCGTTAGGCATGCTTGCAATAGGGGATCACTTGAACGATGCATCAGCGCTCGGCATCAGGCTGAGCGGCAACGACGGCACAGACCACTCTACAACATCGAGGCGGAGTAAGGACGACCCGCAGGACCCTCCGCTGTGGAGCGAGATGAAAACAAAGGCGGGCAAGGAGAGGAAGCGACTCCCGCTGGCGTGTATTGCATGTCGGAGAAAGAAGATTCGCTGCTCGGGCGAGAAGCCGGCATGCAAGCACTGTCTGCGGAGCCGCATACCCTGCGTATACAAGGTCACAACGAGAAAGGCCGCACCAAGAACAGACTACATGGCTATGCTAGACAAGCGATTGAAGCGCATGGAAGACCGCGTCATCAAGCTGATTCCGAAGGAAAGCCTACCGTCTGTAGCGAACGTGGGACGGTCAGTGGTGAAGCCTGCGATACCCGGTGCGCCTCCAAAAACGCCGACCACAAAGAAACGACTCGCGGAAGAAGCATTTGGCAATGACTTGGACGACTGGTCGAAATCCAAAGGTGCGGATCCCGCTGCGGCCGGCGTAGCATCACGGTCTAAGGAATCAGACGACAACAGGCTGCTCACTGAGGGTGCGGAAAGCTTGCCATCAAAGGAGATTCAGGAGCATCTAGCTGAGGTCTATTTCGACTATGTGTACGGTCAAAGTTATCCTCTGCTGCACAAGCCGAGCTTTATGCGAAGACTAGCAGCTGGAAAGGTGCCGCCTGTACTCATATTAGCAATGTGCGCCATTTCAGCGCGATTTTCGACACACCCACAATTACGGACTGAGCCATGTTTCCTGCGAGGCGACAATTGGGCAGAACGAGCACGAGAAATTGCGTTGAAACGATACGATTCGCCGAACATTACGATCTTAATAGTATACCTCTTGCTCGGCCTTCACGAGTTTGGCACATGTCAAGGTGGACGAAGCTGGATGTTCGGTGGTATGGCGCAACGAATGGCGTACGCTCTGCAGCTGCACAAAGAGAACGAATACGACCCTCTAGTCAGCGAAGCCGATAGGAAGCCACTAAGTGCCACAGACCGTGAGATTCGGAGGCGGACAATGTGGTCGTGCTTCCTAATGGATCGTTTCAACTCATCGGGAACGGATCGTCCGCTGTTCGTACACGAGCAGTACATCGAGGTGCAACTACCAGTCAAGGAGCATCTCTATCTTCACGAAATTCATGCGCCGACAGAGAACTTAGAAGGCAACGTGCCAAATCCCGTGCCACCCGACAGTGGCCAATTAGCAAACCCTCGCGACAACATGGGTGTATCATCGTACACAATTCGACTGGTATGCATATGGGGCAAGCTCATCAAGTACGTGAACCTAGGCGGAAAGGAGCGCGAGGCGGAACCGATGTGGTCGTTACAATCAACTTACCACTCTATCAAGAAGGAGGCGAAAGATTTTAGGGAGGCACTTCCAGAGATGCTCGTCTACACCCCAGAGAACCTCAAAAGCCATGCGATTGGGAAAACAGCGAACTCATTCCTCTACCTACATATTCTGTGGCAGCAGATCATGCTATTTATGCATCGCTTTGCGCTTCCTTCAACGGCAGGCAGCCGTCCGCCGAAAGATATGCCACACGATTTCCTGACCGAGTCCGCTCGGTCTGCGCTGGATGCCGCGAATCAGATTTCGATTCTCATCAACGAAGCGATGGATCACAATGTCGTTGCACCATTCGCTGGCTACTCTGCCTTCTTTTCATCCACTGTCCACGTACACGGTGTTTTTTCGAAGAACCCGAAGCTGGAGGCACAGTCAAAGAAGTACCTGGCGTACAACGTCAAGTACCTAACCAAGATGAAGAAGTACTGGGGCATGTTCCACTACATTGCAGAGAATCTGAAAGACCTGTACCGGCAGCACGCTGATGCACAACTGAAGGGCCCAGCCTCGACAGGCGACAAGAAGGGCAGCATCTTCCAGTACGGTGACTGGTTCGACAGATACCCACACGGAGTCTCGAAAACCGACTATGAGGACGCAGCAGAGTCGAACGCGAACGAGCCAGGCACAGACGCAGTGCTCGGCCAGAAGAGTGATCTTCAGTCTGTTGAAGAATTCTTCGCCTCCCTTTCTCCACCCTCTCTCGCCTCCCAACAGCGTAAACAAGCTCGCAAGAACAAATCAAAATCCGTCTCCAAGGCCGACGGGGCTCCAACCACTGCACCTTCCTCCCAACGCCACAATTCGCAGTCACACTCACATTCACAATCCGCCCGCCTCCAACAACACATCAACCACATGAACCTCGCCTCGCAACACGAAGCCCTCGAAGCCGCCGGTTACGACCCAGCCACCTACTTCGCCGCGCAACAAGCCGCCGCCGCCACTGCACACCACCAAACCCCGTCCCAGCAATTCATCGCCGAATTCGCAGGCCATCACCCACAACACCATCCGCACCACCACTCCAATCTCCCCATGCTCAACACCAGCCCGACCATGATCCACCCATCCCACGCACACCAAATGGACATGTCGCCCTTCCCCGACCTATCCGCAGATTTCAACAACGCCTTCTGGAACCTCGAGACCATGGGCATGCAGGGCAACAACTTCTTCGACCCGATGAGCAGTTACTTTGTCCCATTCAATGTGGATCCGCCGGGCATGGGGGACGACGGCGTGTTTGCGCCGCAAGCGAGCGATGCGTTTGGATTTGGGCTGGGCGCGGGGACGCCCGTGGATCTGGATATGCTTGTGGGTGGGAGGGGCCATAGGCAGAGTGTGAGTGGGCATCCTGGCGGAGGGGGACATGCGGGGCTGCCGAGGCGGGGCACGGGGACGGGGATGGAGTGAGATGTGTGAAAGTGAGGATGTTGTTTGATAGAAAAGGAGTGTTGATTGAATGGATGATGTGGACGAAGGATGAAGGATGAAGTAGCGGCGCGGAACGTCGCGTAATATATCTATTCGAAGAGAAGAGAAGAGAAGACGAAAGCGTTTTGGCAGCGAGTTACAAGCTGAAGAAACGGAATCAAATACACAAGATTCGATGATATGGTTCATATATCTTTTTCCACACCACATACCACCCCGACAGACAATGCGCACGTGCAACATCTCGCACCTCGGGCAAAGAGTGTCATGTCAAAAACATGAATGATAGTTAAGTAGTATACCACTCCCTCATTTCAAACCCCCCTCACTTCACCTCACAGCCAACCCCCTTCTATACGTCGCACTCTCCTCATCCCACCCCCCACCCCTCTTCTCCCTCTCTGTCCTCCGCTCCCCCCTCCCCTCACGGTACCCATCCCTCTGCCGATGCGCACCCCTGCCCCCACCCGCCTCCCTCGCCCTCGCCTCTTCCTTTCCCTCATAGTACGCATCCCGATGCCGGTGCCGATGCCCCTCCTCGCTCACGCTCCGCTTCGCATACTTGCGTCCGCCAAGCCCGCCCAGCAGTATCCCCGCTGCGGTCCCCAGGCCGGGGAAAATGGCATCGCCGACAAGCGCGCCGGCGCCGGCGCCGAGGAACGTGTCGCGGTCTTTGCGCTCTTTCTTCGGTCGGTCGTCGCGCCGGTGGTGGCTGTTGTGCTCCCGTGGCAGGTCGCCGTCGCCGTCGCGGCTCTGGTGTCTGCGGTGCCGGTGCCGCCGGCGGGATGAGTCGTCGCTGTCCGAGTAGGAGCCCGAGTCTGAGCTGTCGGACTCGCGCGTTGGCTCGGCGAAGTGCACGCGGGGTGGTTGGGAGTAGCTTCGTTGGGGTTGGAGAGGGGCGCTTAAGTAGGTGTTTGGAGGTGCCGGGAAGGCTGGAGGGCCGGTTGGGTAGGGTGGTGTTTGATGTGAGTTGCTTTGGAGGGGCTGCTGTTTCTGGGGCTGCTTCTGCGCGAGTGGTGGAGGTGGTGGGTAGGCTTGAGGTTGCTGTTGTGGTGGTGGATTGGCGTACGGCGAATAGGATGGAGGTGGAGTGGCGCTGTAGGCGGTGTTGAAGTGAGGGCCGGCGAGTTGTTGCGTGGGTGGTTGTTGATACTGAGGCGGCTTTGGCTGGGGTTGTGGCGGGTAGACGTGAGGTTGATGGTGGTTGCCTGGCAGTTCATGGGCATTTGTGCCCATATAGTATTCGGCAGCTGCCATGACTATCTTAGATTGTTGTAGTATCCAAAAGATGGCGGTGGTGTAAGGTTCGTAGGTGAGGTTGTTCACTCTTTGATGCCCACGGAATAATAAGGGCCCTCGCGCTTGTAGATCTACGTTGGGGGAGGGGCGACCTAGTGGATATAAGCAACGATGATGTCCGTCAAGTTCCTTCAGCAATGAGCTAGGAAATCAGTCCGGTCAGCCCTAGGAGCAAGCCGACTATATAAACGGTCGCGTGCGCGAGTCACAAGTCTACATCAGCATTATTAGTGGCTACCATGTGCTTCGACGTCATTCTTGTCAACAGACATGCAAACGTTGCTTAGTGTCCGCTTCGGTATGCCTTCGGCGGCCCCGGTTATCTCGGCGTGCTGGGTAAGCGCATGGCGCAAGGCTGCAGGTTGGTCGATCGAATGGCGAACTGCATTAGAACTACTCGGAAGCGCTTTCTCCGCTGCACGAGTACGGCATCTCTCTGACGTAACATGAAAGTTGAAACAACAAACTCAAAGACCATGTACGATTAAAAATAGTATACGACAAGCGGGGTATCTTGAAGACAGTTTCCTAGCCACCATGTGTTGACGGTGTTGAGTCTGATGTGCGCCAAGTTGGCGTCAGGCGCCTCCGATCCAATGAGCGCCACACGCAGATCAAAGATCCTGGGCACAAAATCATGACTTTGCCGCTGCTCCCGGATTTGAGACTAATGGAACGTCCTGCGCCGAAGCACCTTCAACATCGGCGTGTGTGTCTCGGTAATCCCTGCGGCCCTCTGGCACTCCTTCCACCTTCTTGATATTCTTGCCCTCGTGCCACATCATGATGCCGGCAATTCCAGCAACAATCATGCCCAGCACCACGAAGGTGCCCGTCGCCCAGGACGGCCGCTCGATGCGGTTGTAATTGTACATGTAGTAGCAGAGAACGACTTGAAAGAACGTGTTCCAAGCATTGTTCCACACGACAAAGTCCATCTTCCAACTCTTGGTGGCAGGGGCGCGAATGCCTGTTGGAGGTGGGTCGGGTATGTGTTTCACTGGTATGGGAACTGCTGGATCCTCGGGATCAACTGTCTTCGCGTCTGCGAGCTCAGGAAGCTGCTCCGATCCAGGAAGGCGGAACCACCCTCTGTGGATACCTGCAAGGCGGCGTATACCGATGGCCTTGCGACTTGCACCCCCAACTCTCCAGAATCCCCACCAGTACAAATCTCGGAACCGCCAAGGTGCGAGACCAAAACCAGTGACGCAGAAAAGTCCATTGAGGATCTGAGAGTCGATCTCGATCCAAATTCGCCTGGGCGACTTTATGTCATCGCAAGTAGGGGTGCACATGGCTGGAGCAGCGTTGCAGAGCAGCAGGAACAGCATACCACCCCACGCGACAACGTTGAGTCCGTATAGGGTGATGACGAAGCCGGAAGGCGTCAGAAACCACTTCCAGAACGCCTTGAGACCAATAACGAAGGAACGCTTCCACGGGAGCTTCGGAGGAGGTGCGTAGCCGTTCGCATACTGGAGGTTGTGTTCGTACCTGTCCATCAGCGGTCAAGGGCTGTTGTGTCGCGCGGTCTTCGTTCTTCTCCGTGGTAGAGTTGCTCTGCCTCAGCTCAACAGCTGAACGATCGCTCTTGTTCTGCCCTTCATATCTTGGTGTTTCACGGGTAGCTTCATACGATGGTTGTTCCCGCATGTCCTCCTCTGTCACTGCAGGGAATGGCTCGGATCCTTCCATTGGCGAGACGGCTGTACTCGTCCGCCTCGGCGACCGTATCCGCTCCTCTTGACTGTTACGAGAGCCTGCTCTTTTGCGCTGTGCGTCTTCATTCCAGCCGTCAGAGCCAAAGGAGCCCCTGCGGATGTCGGAAAGCGAGGGCGCCTTTGATGCTGTTGAGCCGGTCGCTGCCCACATGCCAGGCGGCGGATTGGCTTCCATGAGCTTGATGCTCGCTGACCTTATTCTGCTCGAGGTGGTGGACGCATTGGTCGAGCCTCTCGGACGACGCGCCTGCGTGGGTGAACTGGGCGGACTGGGCGGACTGGCACTTGCGTTGGGTTCGTGAGAGCCGTCGGTTTGGAGGAATGGAACTGTTGTTGAATTCGGGTTCGAGGTGGCCATGATGCTGAGTGGACAAACACGGAGCGGCGACTGCGTGTCTTTTCTGTGAAGAAGCGCCGTTTGGCAGAGTGCGCGGATCGGCAAGGCGATGACGGCTTGTGCAATTGGCAGTGGCAGTGCGGTGCCTTGGCAGAGACCTTGCTGTTTGAGGTATGGAGAATTCAACCGGTTGGGAGCGTCATTGTGATCGCGAAGAAGCCTGCTTGCAGTGACAGGAAAGGCAGCGTCATGTCGCGGGAGTGGCTTTGTATATGCACGGGCGCTGGTCGCGGCGGCTCTTCGTTGCCCAGGTGGAGAGATTCGCGAGTTTCGCCCCTTTCGGCGGCGGCGTTCCCCAGACCCACTTCACACCACCAATGGACCCAGACCGAGCGCATCTCCAAGCCACCCGCTAGTTGGTCGCCCCATCGCATGATACGCGTATCTCCGTATCTGAGCATCCCACCTCTCGAGACATATATGCATGCACTTGGAGTTGTCATGTTGGCGCAGCTAGTAGAGTTTGCAATGGCATTGACTGGGGACAACCCTCGCTCTCGGTCTTGCATTGGGGATACAATGATATCGTTTAATTCAAGTACACCTGCAACACCATAATGGCCCGACAGCCCTTTCAGAGTGCATTGAACCACAACGTGGTATTCGTAATCGCCATCTTCAGCTGACTTGAGTGCCTTCATCAATCATTCCACAGCCTGTCGACCTTGCATTTCAGAGGAAGAAGAAAGAAGCACCAATGAGCGACAAGCCCGACACGGCCACTGCCATCGTGAAGGGCGTGCCGTCGCCGTGCAGTGACGGAGACGCGCCGGTCGACTGCTCTGGCGGTGGTGAACTGCTGGGTCTGGTGACGGTTGGCACGCTCACGGTGACATTGGCCGAGCTGCTTGCGGACGGAGTGCTGGAGAGGAGAGGGTCGGTGATGATGGACGCCAGCGAGCTCGGGATCGGTGTCTCTCCCGGCGGGATTCCCATGGAACCTTCCGAGAAGGTCGATCCACCTGTGCAGCGTCAGTGGAGTAACCTCGATGCGAATATGGCCAGATTGAGTGCGCACATGGGTAACACGGCTCCATAACGCAAACTTCATAGCAAGGTGTCGACGACATACCAGGCATAGACGTTTGAATCGTGAAGACCTCTTCAGAAGTCGGCGTCGGACTGATTGGAATAAACGTCACGACGCTGGGAGTCTGTCCTTGGACCTTCACCGCGCTAGCCAGAAGCAGTAATGCTGGGGTGAAGAGCGCCAACATGGTGATATCTTGGTAAAGCAATTGTTTTGGATGCTGTGTAAGATTACGTGGTCAACTGGAGTCCCGGGCAGCGCAGGGTCAAGGCATTTAAGCAGGTCGTTGTCGCTGCCTAAGGCTTGCGTACGTCCCCTTCTCGGCGTGTTCCTGTGACTGGCTTGGTGTTGGTGAGATCTGCATCCATCTTCGCTCCTTCCCGCAACAGCACAGCGGCATCTTACCACCACGCCATGCGAAACACTCCAACCACCAATTACCCGCCTCCAATCTTCGCCCAGCGACTCCGTGTCTGTCATGACGTCCGTTGCGCCCACGAAATCGGCAGTCGTGCCGGCCCCGCTGCAGCAAGCCTTTGCGTCTCTCGATAGCATTCCGTTCGACGCTTCGCACCTTCCGCAACTGCAATCGCTCGCCGTCCAGATCCAGCACAACCTCCAGTTCCAGCACTACTGGACGCAGCTCCACGTGCACACGCACTCCCCCATCACGAACAAGCCTCTTCCCCGCCCATTGGTCTCGGGTCTGCCTCCGCAGCGCATCTACATCCACCCCGACGAGCAGGTCGAGCTGCTGAAGGAGGCCGAGCGCAGCAGGAAAGCAAGCAAGGCGGGAGAAGAGAGCGGCCTGCAGGTCAAGGCAGAGCCCGAGCGCGAATGGATCTTGCCTACGAGGCTGAACGAGAAATGGACATTGCGCAGGCTCGCCGAGGTCTTCGATGCCATCACCTTCGTTCCCCCTTCCCCGGACAGTGCCCCTTCCACCTCGGAATCCCCCAAAAACCCGTGGAGGACTACAAAGAGAGTACTCCTGGGCACCGTCGACTCGGATAGTACCGTGGTCTACTACATTGTTCATGACGGCGTGGTGAAGCCCCGCCAAAATTGAGTCTGACTCATCACATCTTGATGTACGCGACAATGCGCTCTAAATGGCGCAACGAGGTCACCTAGCCGTGTTCCACAGTCAGCGACAGGTTGAGGCGCATGTCACACTGATCACGTCTTTGTCGGACAGACAACTAACGCCGCGAGATACATTTAGGGAATCTCCGTAAGGACGTTCTGATCCGGCGTTGGCATCTTGTAGAACCGCGTCATGTCCACTTCTTCTTCTGGAGGCAGCTGATGCGCTTCCGCCCATGCTCTGACAGCTTCATAGTCCCTGCACCTGTGCTTCGTGTTGAAGTCTACAAAGGGCACAGGTTCCGGCTCCTTCTCCGGCTGCCACCACACTTGCCCGAGGACACCCACATCGGGGTTGCACATGAGCACCTGCCTCAAGATGTCCAGGCAGTGCGTCGTATGAACTCGCACAATGTATTCGCTGTTCACAAATGCGCCCTCCTTTTTCGCCAAATAGTACTCGTAGTTCCAATGCAAGGATTTGCGCAGGAGATCCTAAGGATATTAGCATCAACTCTCTCTGCATTCTTCATGTGGCGACCTCACCAGGCAGTGCAAATGATGCAGTCCTTCAACATTCGCTGGGTATCCTCCACCATATTGCTCACTGACCTGGACTTGATCAGGACGCAAACCAGTCTCCTCCGCTTCTTCCAAGGGCACCATAACACTGCGGTCTGAAATTTTCAGCGCACCGTGAACACGGGCTGCAATGAAGACTTACAATTCACGCCCAGAGCGTTCCATGCAGCGTCGGTCTCTGGGCTTGCTGGCTGGCGATATACATTCTCGTGCAGAAAAGATCCATTGAACGTCTTGTCATGCCAGCCCGGTCGTACGTCTTTCACGACTGGCGCTATGCTCATCAGACTACTCCATCAGTTTTCCATCCACTCCACTTACAGTAGCGCGAGACATGATGCATGCAAAAATCATCAGCATCGGGCACGAAAGCAGCATTTCGAAGGCTGAAGGCCAACCACAATCCGGCACCAAGGTAAACAAGGGTGCTTACTGCTAGAGTCCGGACGGCTACCCTTACTTCGCGACGTGAGCGATCGAGTGTGCTCGTTTTCAGCGGCAGCGGACTTGCCGACGGAGGGGATGGTAACAGTGTCTCTCTGTCGAGACTTTCTGGGTCCCTCTGAGGCAAGCGATCGTGCTTGTGCTTGGGTCTACCGCGGAAAAAATGTGCGAACATTGCGGGTCGGATGCGGTGATGGAGGCCAAATTTGAAGACAACCGAAGTAGATTGAGAGGGAGATGTCCGTGATCGGATAAGTTATGCTAGTCGTCCACCAGCATCACACTCAGGATCTTCCCCGCCCGGTGAGACAGAGCATATACCTATTCATCGATGCAGGTGTACGATCTCACGGATTCGTACGACAACAAACTAGTGAGCGCAACCATGGCCTCGCTTGTGACCGGCTATCAGACTGTCAAACACGTTGCTGGTGGGCCGCTAGACACCAGACTTGTCACCCAATAGACCAAGAAGATATATGCCAACGCAATTGCGATTAAGGGAGCGGAGTTGGTGTCTTAGTGCCCCCTCAAGACCCCAATTTATCATCACACTCCCAAACATTTCACTAGAGCTGGAGTCGCAGTCCGCACAATGGCTCTACAACCAGGTCCTGACTGCAGTAGAACCAACTGGCCGATTTCGGGCAGGGGCCCTTCGAATTCCACGAGATATACCGCAATTGCTTCCATGAACGATCTGCGTCTGTGTCCATGCAGTAAGTGTTCGCAGAGCAGGGCC
>TARA_R110002003_G_scaffold63_1_pt1 | contig 19040 bp, 21 predicted proteins | sample TARA_R110002003 | Tara Oceans TARA_R110002003 (sample SAMEA4396441) | marine metagenome | biome: Westerlies Biome; feature: [SRF] surface water layer (ENVO:00010504); material: water (ENVO:00002006), including particulate matter (ENVO:01000060) such as... | depth 5 m
TCTTAATACTATACTTATTAGTAATTTTTATATAATAATAACTTTTTTCTAGCTTTAGAAATTTTAGTACTTTAAGTATAGTCTTAATAGACTCTATATTAGTAGAGAAAAGTTATATTAAAAAACATAGATAGAATAGCAATAATTATATACTAGATAAGGCCGTACACGAGCTAATAAAACACGTTATCTTACAATAGGTAGTAAGTTACAAGTAAAGACAATCTCTCGTTAATAGCTCTATAGATAGCGTGATCGCACCTACTAATTAAACATTGTGTTGCAGTGCTTATTGTCCTATCACTTCCTGGAAATATGCGACATCTACGACTGAAATCACGTCTTCGAAGCTGACAATTAGGAATAGTCCAGGCCAACGCTTGCTTTGCCTGCTTTTCTAACCATGACCACTTCAGCACCTGCAGCGCAGACCTGCGCAGGGAAAAACAACTATACAAGAACATATATCAACCAACGACAAGATGCCGCCGAACGAGCACGAACCATTGCTCTCGAGCATCGCATCGCCAGCTGAAAGCACCAAAGTATCCACGCCGAGCGTCGAATCAGTTATCACACACGTGGAAGTGCCATCACGCGTAATCGAAGACGACGTATTGCCAGAAACATCGACCCTCGGACGGACCATAAATTGGCCCAGCGCATACATACTAGTCATTTCGCGCGTCATTGGTAGCGGTATCTTCGCCACACCAGGCGTTATTGTGAAAGACGTCGGAAGCGTGGGGCTGTCTTTGACCCTCTGGGTCATCGGCGCTATCGTGGCAGCATGCGGGCTTGCCGTTGGCCTAGAGTATGGATGTATGCTACCTCGCTCTGGTGGCGAGAAGGTGTACCTGGAGTTTGTGTATCGGAGACCAAAGTTCTTGGCGAGCACCTTGGTTGCCACACAAGCAGTTTTCTTGGGTTTCACAGCGAGCAACTGCATCGTTTTTGCGCAGTACACACTCTACGCTTTTGATGTGGAAGCAAGCGACTTCTTTCGCAAGTCGCTCGCTGTTGGTCTGCTCACGGCCATCACCATCCTGCACGGCTGTTTTATGAAGACTGGTCTCTATATTCAGAACGTCCTTGGATGGATCAAAGTGGGCCTGGTCATCTTCATGGTCGTGTCCGGTCTCTTTGTGGTCCTCTTTCGGCCACATGGGCACAGCGAATCGAGAAGTCAATTCCCAGCGGGTCCCGATCTATGGAAAGACACCGATTGGAGCTGGGGAGTTATATCAACGTCACTGTTCAAAGTTTTCTACTCATTTGCTGGAATCAACAACGTAAACAATGTGAGATAAGCACAATATATAGCAGGAACTGCATGGCCAGGTGTGCTAATCACGGATAGGTCATGAACGAGGTTCGAAACCCCGTAAGAACCTTGAAAACTGTATCTGTCACGGCCCTTGCCACAGCAGGTGTCATGTATGTGCTGGTCAACGTCGCATACTTCATTGTTGTGCCTCTTGACGACATCAAACATAGTCGAGAGCTCATCGCAGCATTGTTCTTCGAAAGATGCTTTGGCCGAAGCTTTGGCAGAACGCTTCTTCCTCTAGCAGTCGCACTCTCGGGCGCTGGTAATGTAATGGTAGTCACGTTTGCATTGGTGAGTGATCATAATCACAAGCACATCGCACTGACAGCCTTTGACAGACCTAGGCTCGACTGAACCAAGAAATAGCCAGACAAGGCTTTCTCCCATTTTCGAAGATTCTCGCATCTTCTAGACCGTTTAACGCGCCTCTCGGAGGCCTGGTGGTACATTATATACCATCCTTCCTCGTGATCGCTCTTCCACCCTCTAGCGAAGTCTACTCGTTCATCCTGGAGGTGGAGGGATACCCTGCTCAAATATTCGCGCTAGCTTCATCCATGGGTCTGTTGTGGCTCCGTATCAAACGCCCTGATCTCAAAAGGCCATTCAAAGCGTGGCGGGTAGCTGTTGTATTGAGAATCACACTGTGCTTGGCACTACTGTAAGTGAAGTCCCACAAACAGAGCTGTCGCGAACGACGTTTGGACTGAGCATGTAATCTTAGTGCCGCACCATTCTTCCCACCGAAGGGAACAGAGCACAATCGAGGAATATGGTACGCAACATATGCAGTTGTTGGCATCAGCGTCATTGTGTTCGGTCTAGTGTACTGGTTTATCTGGATCAAGCTCATCCCGATGTGGCAAGGATATCGATTGGAGGAGCAAGCAGGTGTATTGGGTGATGGTACAACTGTCACAAACCTGGTCAAGGTGAGAAAATAGACAGCTACAGCTGTATTCAAGGTATTGGTCTGCATCTGCGTGGTGTATGATCACAATATCATACCAGGTAAATCGCGTTCGGTCCGTCGAATGTGGCCGTATTAGTTATTTGTATTTCTCAGCAGGACTTCCTCCCAGCCAATCCGATTGTCGAGCATACACTTGACCCCTAGCGTTGGATCCGCGCGCAGGATGTAGTCCTCGGCTGAGGCCTCAAAGCCGATCACTCGCTCTTCTGACCATATGGCGTGCTTGCGGGGAACCTGGATGAGCTGACATATCTCATGCGAGCAACAACATAAGTACAGTCCCAGCGAAGCATCTCATGGGATGAAGCCGCGCTTTCTAGTATCAAGACATCAAGACGTCGACTATCCACAGATCAACAGCGTTACATCAGCAACGGGAACAATGGCCACCGCTGCAGTTATCTCGCCTTCTCCAACGCTAGTGCTTGATCCTCGAATTGACAAGTCATCCTCGGCTCCAACCAAGACAGGGCCCCAAGATGTCCATACAGTACTTCACTACTACAAACCGAATGAAGACGGTTCACCTCCGCATCCGACCTACGTCGATCGCCCTGAAACGTACGAGCGTCCTTTTGAAGTCCACCCCGTGACGGTCCAGGATGTCAGGGGCCGGGAGCTGGAATATACGCTCGATAGAAGCGGTTTTCAGCTTCACAGACACACTGCGAACGAGAAAGACTTTATAGATGATGAGCAGATCAAGAGTGGCTATTACACAGAAACAGAGAAGTTGCTAAAAGACGTGTACGTGACTGAAGACTTGCGTAGCACCGTGACAGCTCTGACTGGACCAGGACTGGCGCAACTCGCGTTTTCATCTTCGACCACACTATCCGACGCCAGCCACCGAGTCAAGTCACGTCTGGCCGCAACCTGCGCGGACCAGTGCAACGTGTTCATATGTGAGACCGTTCAAGGAACGAAGACACTGCAGACCGACTGATGTTCCAAACCAGAGACCAGTCCTACTCAGCGGCATTATCGAGGGTGCCGCACCATCTTCCCGAAGACGCAGAGAAGTTGCTGCGGGGCAGAGTTCAGATCATCAATGTATGGCGTCCGATCAAGACTGTCCAGCGAGACCCATTGGCAGTGGCGGAGGCGGGCAGCGTCGACGACGAAAGCCTGGTAGTCACTGAGCTCATATACCCAAACCGTAAAGGGGAGACATATGCCGTCAAGCATGATTCTGCGCACCGGTTGGTGAACACTCCACTTCCTATGTGACGATAGCTAACATGATACAGCTGGTTTTACAAGTCGGGGCTTACACCCGACGAAGTGCTGTTGATCAAATGCTTCGACTCGAAGCTTGACGGCAGAGCGCGGCGAGTTCCCCACACGGCATTCCATGTACCGGGTACAGAGAACAACGAAGGGAGAGAGAGTATTGAGGTACGCGCCCTTGTCTTCCATGAAAACGACACCTTAGAGTAGAGTAGAGCAGAGTAGATAGGAAACAGGTCAACGTAGAGAACGGAAGCATGCCCTGTTTTGCACATGGATGTTTCGCCCCATGAAAGTCATCCTACATTATTCTCAAATATGTCCGCCGCGTGGTGCACGAACGTGTGCATGCAAGGGCAAGCATTTACCCAGCGGGATTGCAACACCAAATGCGAGCTCTTCCGTTGTTTGAATTCTGGAATATACGTTGCGGAAAGTGACAGGTCGCGAGAGCGCGAAGCTATAATGAGTTCTGGCATGGAAGGTTCGCTTCACATGACTAGGGTAGTTTATCGATAAGTTAGCGTTATCTTTACGCGACATCCGTCGCGCAGACACGACTCGATATCACGTGAACATGTACTTTCAACGCACTCAAGCTAGTGCCACCACAGCCCCGCAGCCAGAGATGTATCCTCAACTCTCTCCAACCCCGTCCGTAGGCCCCATGGCCGACAGCAACAAAGCACGAGACTTCCACCATCCGTACCAGCCGTATGACATTCAAAACGACTTCATGAATGCGGTCTACGATTGCTTGGAGTCTGGTAAAGTCGGTATCTTCGAGTCGCCCACCGGAACTGGCAAATCGCTGAGCCTCATTTGCGGATCCCTGACCTGGCTGCGCGATCACAAAAGGCGAACCTTCGAAGATGGACTCTCAGTCGGTTCGAACGCCAACGACGAGCCTTCGTGGATGGTCGAGCACGCACATAAGCAGAGGAGACAGGAAGCTCTCCACCGCAGGCAAGAACTAAATGATCGCCTCGCTCAAGTCAAAGCAGATGAGAAAATGAGCAAAGAGCGCCACAAAAGCAATCAGCCGCACTTCAAGAAGCAGAAGCTAGCACCCACATACTCTAGCGTACACGAAGACGAGGTAGCCTTTGTGTTGGAAGATTACGAAAGCGACGGAGACCGCCAGAACGTGGCTAGCGGCCCGGCTTTCGGTGAGACTGGGCTTTCGACGAAAACTAAAGCTCTAATGGAAAAGCTGGGCTATTCGGTACAATCCTCGAACAGCGACAATGGAGAGGCGCAAGACGATACCAAGATTTTTTTCTGCTCTCGAACGCACTCACAGTTGGCTCAATTTACCAGCGAAATGAATCGTGTCCAGATGCCACCTGCGCTTACTCCGGATTGTCATGATAAACTGGAGATTGGTGGGCTTGTGGAAGATGTGAAGCACCTAACCCTAGGGTCGAGGCGGAACCTATGCATCAACGACAAGGTTAGCCGTCTTGGGAGTGCAACTGCGATTAACGAACGGTGCATTGAGCTACAACAGGCTTCTTCCCCCGATTGCCGTTGTCCGCACATGCCAGCCAAAGACGACGATGGGCTACTGATTGACTTTCGAGACCATGCGCTGGCCAAAATTAGAGACATTGAGGACCTGGGCAAGCTGGGAAAGAGACTGGGCATATGTCCGTACTATGCTTCTCGTCCTGCGGTTCAGTATTGTGAAGTAAGATATCACAAGTTGTCCAAAGTCACGTTTCACTAAGGCAAGCTGCAGATTATCACGCTACCTTACCCGCTATTACTCCAAAAGTCGGCGCGAGATGCGCTCGGTCTCTCGTTGAAGGATCACGTTATCATCATCGATGAAGCTCACAACCTTATGGATGCTATAGCAGGCATCTACTCCGCGTCTGTTACGCTCGAACAGGTACAGCAAGCCCGGTCACAGCTCACAGCTTATCTGCAAAAGTTTCGCAATAAGTTGAAGGGAAAGAACCGAATCTACGTCGCACAGACTGTGCGCATATTGGATGCCCTGATCGGCTACCTCGCAGCAATCGACACTGATGCGAAGGCAACAAGTGGCGTGGTCGACATGCTCTCGATCATGTCTGGCAAAGGTCTCGATCAGATCAACGTCTTCAAGCTCAACACTTATCTACAAGAAAGTCGACTTGCACGGAAGGTCGATGGTTACACTGCGTACTCCGAAGTCAAAGCAAATGCCGTCATTCATGATGGAGCAAAAGGAATTTCAGAGAACGAGCCAAGACATAAAGTACCGGTACTGATGCACATGCAATCATTTCTCCTGTCTCTAACGAATCCGTCCGCCGAGGGCCGATTTTTCTATTCGAAAGAAGACAGTCCTAGCATTTCTCTGAAGTACATGCTTCTTGACCCAACATTCCATTTCAGGGATATTGTTGAGGAGGCCAGAGCAGTCATACTCGCCGGTGGCACAATGTCTCCGATGAGCGACTACAAGCAGCACTTATTGTCATACTTAGAGCCTTCGAAAATCATGACAATCGCATGCGGCCACGTCATTCCTCCATCTAACCTCCTCGCCATACCTGTAGTCACGTCGAGTTCTGGCGCCGAATTCAACTTTACATTCGAGCATCGCAACGAAGAGAGCACCATAATCAATCTTGGTGATGCGCTGCTTCTGATGGCACGTAATATACCCGACGGCGTGGTTGTATTCTTTCCCAGTTACATATATCTCGACGCATGTATTGCAGCATGGAAGCGCCTTCACATGCCCGCCTCGAAGGCCACCATATGGGACCGCCTCGACCAGGCCAAACCGATATTTCTCGAACAGCGCAGCCGGCGACACGACCAATCTCCCCCTGAAGTTAAGAAAGACACTGCTATGAACTCCATCCTCAGTGCGTATAGTGCTGCTGTTGCATCCAACAAGGGTCGTGGAGCTCTTCTCTTCGCAGTCATTGGCGGTACGCTTTCCGAGGGCATCAACTTCAGCGACGCGCTCGGCCGCGGCGTGGTCGTCATCGGATTGCCATTCCCCAACTCTCACTCGGCAGAATGGAAAGCAAAGCTGGAGTACATATCTGCGAAGGAAATGCGGGGTGGAGGGGATGGGAAAGCAGCGGCACGGGACTTTCTTGAGAATGCATGCATGCGTGCAGTCAACCAGTGTATTGGACGTGCCATCAGGCACAGAGGCGACTACGCAGCTATATTGATGCTGGATAGACGTTATGGGACCAAGCGCATCAGAGACAAGCTACCTGGCTGGATCAGAGATAGTCTGCATAACGGGTCTGAAGTCAAGGATATCGCAAAAGCTGTTCAGGAATTCTTCTCCGATAAGGCCTAAGGAGAACGTGTACGCCACTTGCGAATGTAAAGTGCTGCTATATTTGGGCAATGCTGCCAGTCAAAAGAAGTGTGTGGCTGTGTGTGTGGCTTCGCATGGCGCTAGCTATTCAGATCCATATCCGGTCTAGACGCGTGGACGCGTCTCACTTTCGAGAACATGCATCGTGTCTTCAACCCTCCGAGACTCCGATTGACAGCAACAACTATGGCTTTGCTTTGATCCTTGACTTCTTTCCTTCCGCGCCGAGCATCGATCGCTGCATTGCACATCCAGGGCTTGAGACAGAATGCGCAAATCTAGAGCCTGAGCCACCTCCAGATTCCAGCACCTTAGTGACACTGCTGGTGTACCACGATGATGCCAGCCTGGATCTAGGCATACACAAAACACTGCAATGGCTCCATTATGGCGACTAGATAGGAGCGAAGGAAGAGGAGTATATACGAGTATTGCGCAAATCGATGAGTTAAATGCCGAGCCCACCGCACACGGCAAGGAGGTTGCCAGTAAGGCTCAAGACCAAGAATTCGAGGATGCCCCCGAAAACTCGGGCTATGTTGCCTCTATCCCGACCCCTGAAGACCTTCTACTGCTCCCTCGGGTGGCAGATAAACTACCATATGGCGCGTTTCTTGTTGCAGTCGTGGAGCTGTGCGAACGTTTTGCGTACTACGGACTCTCAGGACCCTTTCAAAACTACATTGCCAACGCTTACGAGGACCCGAATGGCCTTCCTGGAGCACTGGGATTGAAGCAAAGCGGTGCGACTGCGATGACGAACTTGTTCCAATTCTGGTGCTACGTCACACCGGTCTTTGGAGCCATCGTTGCAGATCAGTACTTGGGAAAATACGCTACGATCAAGTGGTTCAGCCTGGTGTACATGGTTGGGATCGCAATACTATTCGCAACAAGTCTGCCCTGGAGTATTGAGACGGGAGCGGCGGGTCCGGGACTCGTTGTCGCCATGGTGGTTATTGGTCTCGGCACAGGTGGGATCAAGAGCAATGTTTCGCCGTTGATTGCGGAGCAAGTAGAATCCACAAAGCCTTACATCAAGACTCTGTCTAGTGGTCAGAGGGTGGTGGTTGATCCGGAGATCACCGTGCAGAGGATCTACATGATCTTTTACCTTTGCATCAGTAAGTGTTGTTACGTGAAGCCGAGGTGAACTATGCACTGACTTCATGCCTTTTGCGTCCTGGCAGACTTGGGGTCAATTTCAGCGATCGCAACGACCATGTTAGAGCTGCATGTTGGCTTTTGGAGCGCGTACTTACTCCCACTATTCATGTTTGGTGTAGGCTTCACTGTATTGGTGAAGGGCAAGAAGAACTACGTAATCAAGCCACCACAAGGTGGAGTCATAGGAAATTGCTTCCGCGCCCTCTATATCGCAGTGAGAAGTGGACTCGACTTGGAGAAAGCCAAGCCCTCTCTCCAAGAGTATGGCCTAAGAAAGCACCGTATAAGTTGGGACGACGAGTTCGTCAACGAGTTGAAGACCGCGCTCGTAGCATGTAAGGTAATCAATCCTTCGTCCCTCCTGCTACAGCTTTAGTATTCACCAGTGCGAAAAGGTTTTTCTTTTTTTCCCAATATATTGGGTCGCCTTCTCACAGATGATGAACAACTTCATTTCGCAAGGTACGTTGAGAACCCTTCTGTACCTAGTGTTGGAACTAATGCATGCTTTTTAGCTGGCCAAATGCAACTTCACGGCCTCCCAAACGATATTTTTCCCAATGTTGACCCTATCACGATCATCATCATGATACCGCTCCTAGACCGCATTGTCTATCCACTTATCAGGACCAAACTCCACTTAACCTTCACACCAATCACACGCATCACGCTCGGCTTTCTCATTGCAGGGCTCGCCATGTTGTATGCTGCTATCCTTCAGATAGTCATCTACCAAGCACCACCATGCTATTCAAATCCTCTGAGGTGTGATGAGGCAAAGCTTGGGAATGGAGGGATTAAGCCGAACGAGGTTCACGTGGCTTACCAGGCACCTGCGTATATCCTAATTGCCATAAGCGAGATACTAGCCAGTATCACAGGGCTCGAGCTGGCTTACGCAAAGGCACCAGAGAACATGAAGAGCTTCATCATGAGTCTCTTCCTACTCACATCGGCCGGAGGGAGTGCGCTGGGTATACTTATTGCACCACTGGCAAGAGACCCGTACTTGCAGTGGTTATACTTTGGCTTGGCGACGGTGGCGATTCTGACAGGTTGGGTTTTCTGGAAAACGTTCAATACCGTCACAGACGGCTCAATAGAACCTGTTGAGCAGGCGGGAGAGTATGAACTGTCAGAGACGTGCAGGACCAGTGAAAGGGATAGCTGTATCGCATCCGGGGATATGGGAAGAAGCTCTACAGATGTATAGAAGCCTCATTGATAGGTATCTGTATGTCTTACCTCCCACCGACAGACACCACTGCAGTGTCGTTGCACTGAAAACCCAGCCACCCGTTTGGAAATGCTGATTTGGAGGGTTCCTAGTGTAACTCCAACTGACATTATAAGAGAAAACCGTAGGTTTTGTAGGCACTCATACCTCGTGGCCAGAACAAGTCACTTAGTCCTCAAGAGTCGAAGTTCAATCCCAATAACGCTAGCAAAGTGTACAAGGATATTGCACAAACGACGAATATGTACAAGCAGTGAGTCCCATCAGCACAAGGACAACTCAGGTGGATGGGCTAACATCATCGTACGAGTTACACAAATGCACAACGAGGCGTCCGAGTTGCGGACATGACAAATGACTCCATCAGACCGAGGATTCGATTTGTTGTGATTATACTCTTATTGTACTCTGCCATGCTATTATCAATCGCATGCACCATCATCTACACTGTGGAACGTGTTTGTGTCAACGACCAATCGCTCTGGCATATGGTACATGCTTGCGTACATGCGCAATTGTTGTTCGCAAAGAAAACACCGGGGTATAGGATGCTCACCCATCCTTAAGAAACCATAACGCCAACGCAAACACGCTTTGGGGGTAAGACAGGGTGCTGCTAACCAAGTACTAAATCTGATATCGAGAAACAGTAGGACCAACCAGGATCCAGAGGCGAAGTGGAGATTGTTGCGCTGAGCTGAAGAAGCAAGCTAGAACTACACGTTGTGCGATTCGTGGTCATGTTGCTGCATGCTATGCATCTATGATGCATCCCGGAGATGTGTTCGCTTTGCAAGAGCCTATCTCCAAACCGATCCATCTCCTGCGCTTGACTGCCGTCCACTCACACGACTTGCTCGGCCGTCACCGGACATGCTCTTACGTCCCTCATCGGGCCCACCAAGCCTGCTGCTGCTCGACGTGGAAGTTGTGCGCGATTTTGGAGTAGGAAGCATGCTGCCTCGGCGATTGTTGATTGCACTGGAAGGTCGTGCAGCTCGACGGGCAATTGGACTCTCCTCGTTCCCTCCGCCTGCCCCTTCTTCTGCGATTGCAACGTGTCGGCTGCTCGCGGGAGTGGCAGAACGGGGCGTCGAGCGTAGGGACAATTTACCCTTGGCGGGAGTGGCAGGAGACTGCATTGGGCTTGCAAGAGGACGCTTCGTTGATTGTACTGGAGTAGTCGATGGGACTCGGGTAGGAGGAGGCGGCGAGAGAGCGGACGAGCGGCTCAATGGGCTTCGAGCTGGTACGTTGGACAGACTGGATGCGCTCCTCAGTGATGGGGACTCCGTTCCTCGGCGGTACGGCGAAGGTGTTGTCAAAGTGAGCGGCTTAAAGTTGTGTCCAACTACAGTATCACGCATGTTTACGCTCGAGTTCCAACGAGGCTTTACGGCAGGACGCTCTGTTTTGGGAGTGATAGATCGATTCGGAGTGCCAAGCATGGCGCGGGATGGCGCTGTTCCTAGGCGGTCCCAAGGCAGCGTAGATATGTGCGCTCCTTTTGGGGTGCTCATCGGTAGGCTTGAGTAACGACGATTGTCGCGTACTGGTGGTTTCGAAGAAGAGGCGCTCGATTGGCGCGACTTCTTTCCCGCTGGAGTGATAGCCCCCTGCTCGCTGCCTTTGCGACTCATCACGACGCTTGATGCCGGAGAAGTGTTTGGCGTGTCAAGCGCCGAGTTGGAGACGGATGCCTCGGTACGAGCAGACAACACCGTAGACACAGAGTCACGGAGCTTACGCGATGCAGTGAAGTCGTCCAGGATAGCATCCATGTCTTTGATGACGCTCTCGAGGTCGAGAAACTTTTGTCGAACGTCCTGCTGGATCCTCAAGATCTCACCGTTCACGGTTGAGCGATGTCTCATTTCTATGTCGATCAACTCGAGCACACGCTTCATCGATGGTGGATAGTGGTCGCGCTTATCTTTGTACGTGGCGATGCGTGAGCCAATTTTCTCCTCGTCACTGTCTTCAATGGCTTCTGTCAATCGCTGCACGCTCTTCATGCACGAGTCGTACATGGCTACGGCTTTGCTACCGGCTTGCCGGAAGCTGTGCACCCACTTGTCTTCGCCCAGCTCTTCCCGCAGCGCATCGGCATCGGCCTCGAGCTTCTTCTCCTGCTCCTCCAGTTGGTCCTTTCTCCGGCTGAGCTCGTCACACGCTGAAGGGAAGATGTTGCTTGCTCGTGCCGAGAAGGAGGCTAGTCGCATGGGCAGAAAATCGAGCGAGGCGCGTAAGGGTTGCAACTTTGCGAAGAGGGCCAGGAGTCGGGTGTTCTCGTGCTCGATCTGGGGAATGGGCGAGACGGGAGACAAGACGGCGAGCGTGGGCGGCATGCTAAACCGCTTGTTGTGCACTTTGGCCTGCTGTCGCGGCGTCTCCTCCACGATGGTCTCGAGCTCGGCAATGTCGAACTTCTCCGCAGACTCAGCGACCGAGTCCGAGATGACGCGGTGTCGGCGCTCCTCCATCTCGAAGACGAGGCGGCTGAGGTTCTCGACCTCTGCGCCAATCTCGCCGAGCACGTTGTTCCACAGCTCCTCCCACTCCATGGCAATCTCGACCTGGTTTTTGATGCCCCTGAGCGTCTGCTTGATCTGGGCCCAATTGCTGACGATCTCCTCCATCTGGGTAATGAGCGTCGTCTGGTCTCGGACGGGCAGTGCGGCAATGTCGGGGCGCGCCTGCAGGTCCTCGATGGCGCTGATGTAGACAGTGACGAGGCCCTCGAACTTGGTGATGGCAGCATCGACCTCGGCGAGCCCCTCGCGGCCCGCAGCAGCGGCCCACTCGACGTCGTCTTCGGCATCGAGTCCGCTGAGCACGTCGGCGGCCTTGGCCATCCACAGGCGAATGTCGTTGGCGGCCTTGTGCAGGGCGCGGCCAGCGAGCGTCGACGAGGGGAGCGAGATGATTTCGGAGGCAATGGTGGTGGGCGGCAGCTTCATCGACGTCAGCTGCTGAATTTGGTTGCTGAAGCTGGCCTTGGAGAGGGTGTAGATGGAGTTGGCGCGCGGGAAGTGGCGCTTCTGGAAGTAGGCGTTGATGTCGATGCCATGGTCGTCGAGGACCGAGACGGGCTCGGCCGGCGACGTGTCGACGGGCTCTGGGACAGGCGGGTGCTGCGGGGAGTCCTTGGGCGGCGGCGTGGGCGCATTCGCGTCGGTGGGGGGCTCCGAGGGCAGCGTCTGAAGGCTCTTGGTCTTGGTGATGTCGGGCAGGCGGTACTTTTGCATGTCGAGCACGTCGTCGTGGTCGGCATCGGACTCGGAGGGCAGCAGCTTGTCGCTGGTGCTGACGACGCTGCTGTGGTCGCTCTCTGTCTCCGTGTCGGGCTCCATGGCCAGCGCGGGCACGCTCTCGCCGGTGGACTGGGGGGGGATGGGCGGTTGTTGCGGGGGGAGGGGCGGTTCTTTCTGGGTAGCTCTTTCCTGAGTGCTGGGGAGCTCTTCCCCTTTCTGGGGGGGTTCTTTCTGGGTGGCTCTTTGCTGGTTCCCGGGGCGCTCTTGCCCTTCCTGGGGAGCTCTTTCCAGATTCCTGGGGCGCTCTTTCCCTTCCTGGGGAGCGCTTTCCTGGGGCTGTTGCTGTTCGGAAGGCGCCTCTTCTGCAGCGTCCACGTCGGGCGGGCGCGGCCCAATGCCGCTCCAGGCAGTACCGCGACGCTCAATGCCGAAGCTGCGGCGCTTGTGGAAGGCGTCGAGGCGGCGGATCTCGTCCTCGTCGAGGCGGCCCGGGTCGACGGTGCTCTTGGTGCTGCTCGCGGCGCCCTGGTTCAGGAACTTCATGCGCGCCAGCAGGCCCGGCGACACATTTCTCGCGAGCTTGGTGGTGATGTCGGCCTCGAGGTGGGGCGGCGTGTGCTTTGCTGGCCGCTGCGGCGATGACGAGGCGGCCGACACGGAGGTGCGTCGCAGTGCTGGCGGTGACTTGGCTGGCAGAATCTCAGCAGTGGCAGCAGGCGGAGGAACGGCAGGCGCGGGGCTGCTCTTGCGCGGGCTCGGGCTGGGAAGCGTCGTCGACGGAGCGCTCATTGAGCATTTCTGTCTGGCGCGTCGTCACGGAAGGGCAAGGCCGCCGGCTGCAGTGAAGGATGCACGGTGCAGGCGCAAGAGGTGGTGGAGAGCCTCGCTGGGCTGCGCAGTGCGTGTTCCCCAGGTAGACGCGTTGGGCTCGGCGGCGACCGTCAACAATGCCGTGCAACAGCAACAGCAACAACAGCCACAACCACAACAATAGTGGTGACAGCAGCAACAACACGACGAGCCAAATCAGGACGGTGGAGAAGGTTGACCGCGTCGCCCTTCGTGCAGGTGCGGGTGCGGGACGACACGTGCCCAACTTCCGACACTGCACCTTATGCGAACGCAATCTTCGCTGGGTCCTGGGCTCACACCCCTGCTTCATCCTGCTCAATCTCAAACGCCACGGCGAGTCGCGTTCTGATTATTTCCGGAAGGGCATCATGGAAGGCTTGCACATCGAGGACCGCGCCACAGCACACTTGATTCCATCCCACGCCAACTACGATTCCCAGCCGACATTACACGTGAGCCTTGCAACTACAATGTATACACAAACTCTGGGTTCTCCTTGTCCGTCAGATCAAGCCACTCTTGATTCTCCAGCTTGACGTACTCCGGCGCAGCCCGCATCTGCGCCTTCCTCGTGTTCTGCCGCACGCAGTAGACATGGATGAAGCCCAGTATGCCCAAGCACACTCCCCAGCACACAATAATGGTGATCTCGGCTGGCACGTACCGTGGTGCATCCTTGGGTCGGAACGTTTGCGGCCCTGCATAAAGTCAATCTGCAGCCCGTCGAGACGTGTTTTGTGGGACGACACTCACCGATTATGTTTCCCGCACAGTACCCAATCAGATACATGGCCGCAACCGTCGTCTTCTTCGTATATCCGGCCACGTTGCTCGATATCAGGCTGAGCAGTGCGACAAAGGGTGTTGGCGAAGCCTGGGTGAGATAGTATCCGGCTAGTCGACCAGAATTGTTGCTCAGCGGAAGTGCAACGATGAGAATCATCCCCAGTATGGCAGTGCAGAGCCCAGTCATCGAGATGAGGATCCGATAACCGTACTTGTCGCCAGCCCAACCGCAAACGATAAGGAAGACGACCTCGACCGCACCGCCTGGTGTTCCATATAGAAGTGATTCTTCGGGTGTGTATCCAAATCCAACAATAAGTTGAGAAAAGAAGTTAGATATGCCGCCTATAAGACCATGTCAGCTGTCACATAGACCTCTCATCATCTGAAGATTAAGCTCACCGTTGGGTATGTCGGCAATCAATGCGTAGAAGAAGAACGCCCAGCTCAGAGGATCTAAGAGAGCTTCTTTGAGCTGGTAGAACTTGAAATGCTTGTTGCCCACGCCCTGGTTGTTCATTCGAATGCGCTCGACAGCCAAGATGCGATCCTCCTTGCTGAGCCAGCGACAGTTCATCTGGTTGTCTGGCACCGCCCATAGGAAGAAGATTCCGAGGAGAGTAGTGAGTAGGCCAGTGGCCAGGAAGACAATCTTCCACGGCTCAATACTAGTTCCTGATTTGCGACATCCGACTGCAATGCCATATGCGAGACATCCGCCAAAGATCTAGCTACATCATTAGTTTCAAGCAGCTCACAAAGGACACGAAAGTACTCGTACCTGCGCCCATCCATTGAAACTGCGCCAGATTAGCGTTTGCCTGTTGCTCACACTGACAAGGGCACTCGTACCTGAACCAGATACCAGTTCGAGCTCCTTGTTCCTTCTTCGTGTACCATTGAGAGGTAAACAGAGCGAAACCAGGAGTGACGGCAGATTCGAACACGCCCAGAAAGAACCTGATGGCGATGGCGCCAGCGTAGTTCTCCACCGCAGCAAAGCACGACAGCACAAGTCCCCACATAATAATGTTGAAAGCCGCTGCATTCAATTAGCCTCCGGCAAGGATGCAGAACTATAGTGTCAAGACATACAGTATTTGCCCAGGGGCAGCTTTTGCAGTAAACGCGTCGTGGGGTACTCCCAGGCAATGTACCCAAAGTAGAACATGGACCCGAGCCACTGGTATTGGTCACCTGTCAAATTGATACCCGACTTGAGCCTATTGCTTGAGGGCGGCAGCCTCAAACCCATGATGCTTGCATAAGACAGCGTTGTCTTGTCAAGATAATTCAGCCCGTATACTATGCACATGATCTAGCTCAAAGTCAATGTCCGAGTCGATCCACCAGCGGCCGGCGAGCGTACTGGCATGAGATGAAGATCAATCTTCCTCAACAGAGCCTTCTTCTTCTCTTCGGTCAGTTCAATGACTTGCCCGTCTATACCCTCAAAGGCCTTCATTGCAGCGTCAACATCATGCGAGTGCTTTAGCAATTTCTCGTCGAGTGTTTTCTTGGGACCGGATCGTGGCGAGTCGTTGTCCATGGTGATTGTGTCCTTCTCAGCATCTGTTGGCGCCCTCGTACTTTCTGCTGCGGTCGCCATGCTGAACTATGATTATCGAATTCGTGAACGATTCTGGATGCCAATGGCAATGGAACGATGCAATGGAAGCACTGCCTTATGTACAGGACAGGAGGAGTTCAGTCCAATGCACTTCGGCAGTGAAATTACGAAGATAACATCTCCAACATTGTGAGCGCCGTTGACGTCCACGATAAGCCACCCTGTCGTCCTACACCACGCGGGGCACTGTGAATGTTGATCCGCGGGCTACACGAGATAGGCCAGTGATGTTGCATGATGTGCGAGAAGATTGCCTAAAAAGGAAGCTGCGCAGGCAAAACAAGGATTAACCTTTATCGATGCCCGCTAAGCTTCCTGGTGGGACTGCTTAAGTGACCAATGTCGCATGATGCGCTTGAGGTTGTACATAACAGACTGTAGATCTGCTCGTCTCGTAGGTTGAGGTCAACGTAAGCACAATGTTCGTCAGTCGGCCTCGGCCCGTTGTTTCAAGCTTCGGTTAGCGGCACAATGAGAAAATAAGCATGAAAATAAGTCTAAATGAAGGTGAACGGGGGCGTAGTAGCTGATGCTGGGACAGCATGGCAGACGTATTCTTCTGTAGTGGGATACACAATACACAAGTTCGTAAAATCTTAGTACAGATTTGGAATTCAATGCTCTGTCGACTTATAGCCCTGTTGTCGCTATTTACACCACATGACTCCAAGCCTGTATGGGCTCTGCAGTGATGAAATCTGCTCAGTTAAAAAAGGCAGATGTCGTCCAAAAACGCCGCCCACATGCAATCGTAAATGCTGCAAAAATCCGCTCATGTGTCATCAAATGAAACAGACCCTAGATTCGAACATGGAAGTGGAGAAGAGGTAGATCTCTATCATGAACGGACAAAGACACTGTTGAGCTTATTGAGCGCACTGCTGTCTGCAGCAGAGCTATTTTTGGCAAGTCGCTCGGGGGCAAGATCGCGAGGGAACCTTGGCGCAGTGTTGGGGCTGCGGCTACCTGAACGGCTGTTGCTCTGGTTCTCCTTCTCTGGACCATCACCGTTGAGGAGAGAACCAAGAGTCGGAAGAGGCCTCGAAGCGGCAGCACCGTTGGAGTCGCTGCCTTGAGATTTGTCCGAAGGCTCTGGCGTCGGCGGCTTGTTTGCGCCTACGGATGCTGCGGCTCCGTTGATGGCGGGAAGCTGAGGACCTTGTTCTGGGAGGGAAGCAGCAGCCGGAGGCGGAGGAGGGACTTGCGCAGGGTGATGTTGGGCTTGCTCTGCCGTTGACGGCGCACGTGCGGGAGCTGTGGCGACGTACTGTTGAGCCGCATGCGCTGCGTGAGCATAGGCGGGGTGGTGAGCGAGCATGGGGTGACCTGGCGGCGCGTGAGGGCTGCTCATGGGAGGTGGTGGGCGGTCGAACACATGTCCCTGTGGATGGTAGGGCGGCTGGGCGTAGATGATGCCACCGTAGAAGTAAGGGTGCTGCGCGTAGTAGGCGTGCAGGGGAGGAGTGCCATTTGGAGGAGTAGGGGGATACATGGGCACGGCGTACACAGGGGCCACGGGTCCTGGTCGCGCATAGGGGGATGTCGGGCCCATGCTATGTGCTGCAGCGCTGTATGGGGAGCCGGGCATGGGCCCGCGGGTAACGGCTGGGACGGTCTGGGTCTCGTTGACGGTCGACTCGGGGTACATGTTCTTTGGCGGACGGATGTGTCGCAGCTGGGCGTCGTTGGTTGGCTGCGGGAGGTTGTTTGAATTGGAGCGAGAATAGTAGCTGATGAGGTGGAGGTGCTGGCCGCTCGAGGTGGTGATGCTGAAGGACTGCTTCATGAGACCGTCGGGCTTGTAGCGATAGCCGTCGGGGCCTTCGCCATCTGAATCGCCAGTCGCCGAGCCGTCTGGCGACTTGCCACTTGCGCGCTTGACGGAGGGCGCGGTGGGCAAGGCGCTTCCTCCACGCTTGCCCTCCATTTCGCGGTATGTCAAGAAGCTGCCGGACACGCGACTCGCACTCCACGACTTGCCGTCGGTCCACCGCCTCATGCCCGCTTCCCGCTCATCCCACACAAACACTGAGCCCGACTTGATCTGCTGGCGCTCCTTCTCGGAGAGGCGGCGCTGGACACGCGGTAATATGCCAATCCGACACGCCTCGAATAGGATGATGGCGTCGTTGGGCGTGCGCACATGGCCGTGATACGTCTCCATGGCGACTCACTTTCGGGCAAGGGTGTGCTGGCCGCTGTTGGCGTCGATGCTAAGGTGCTCGGGATGTGAGGCGCCGGGTTATGTTTTCATGGATGCCTGCGAGGTGCGCAATTAGCCCCGAGTCTGATGGCAGCGACAGGAAGGAGCGGCTGGCGATGGTAGCAGGAACGCCCATGCGATCCGCAACGGGCAGGAGCGGTCGTGGCTGTGGCAGAAGAGGGAATCAGTACACACCTCGCAGGTTTGTCGAGTGGTCGAAGCATGCAGCTGCGTGGACCAGAGCGAATCTGTGCAACGAAATGCAGGCGGGCCAGGCGTGCGCCGCAGTCGTGTACGCGAAGGGTCGCAGTCGGGAGCCTGGATGATGGCTGGATTTGGCAGAGGGAGCGAAAGCGTGCGAAGGGCGTCAGCGGTCGACGGTCTACAAGTACTCAAGGGCCTGAGCACGAGCGGATCCTGACATGCTGGAATGTCTCTGGGCCTCTCGGCGCTGGGGTCTTGATCGCCGCCCAGACCTGGAGTGGCGTTTGATAGCGAGATACTTAAGGGCCCACAAGCAGCCGAAGCTTTATTTGGACGCCGTTGACGGCCAGGCGGGGGCCGTCTCAATCGTACAACCCCAGGCCCAGGGCATCGATGTGCGCAGCAGCCCTCTGCCCTGCTGCGCCCGCTTCCATGCTCTCCATCAACACCTAGAGGCATGACCTGCAAAGCAGCGCGTCGACAACATGTGCAGACACGACCCCGCAACTATCGGCGGCTCCCTGCAACTGACCGCTGGCGCCCAGTCCGCCGCGCTCTCAGCGGCGTTGGCCTCGATCATTTTCCTTCGGCCAAGCTTTCTACTTTACTCTACTTTAAATGGCTCTAATCAACCTAATCCCAAATTCTATCATTGACAAGCCTTCGATTCGCCTAGCGGGCCCACCTCGACTGCAGCGCTGACACCTCCCAAGGCGCCACGGGGTGAGTCTGTGAGTCCGTCAATCCGTCTTGTGATCCTTGGCCACCGCGCGCGTTTGGCTGTCCAACGTTGCACGCCGCGGGCATCATTTCACCAAGCCTGGCCAAGGCGACTTG
>TARA_R110002003_G_scaffold589_5_pt1 | contig 19038 bp, 17 predicted proteins | sample TARA_R110002003 | Tara Oceans TARA_R110002003 (sample SAMEA4396441) | marine metagenome | biome: Westerlies Biome; feature: [SRF] surface water layer (ENVO:00010504); material: water (ENVO:00002006), including particulate matter (ENVO:01000060) such as... | depth 5 m
CACGGACATTACGTATCAATCATCAAGACGCAAGACCGAGGGTGGTTACTGTTCGACGATGAATTGGTGGAGCCAGTGGACAAGGCATACGTGAGGAACTTCTTCGGCGGAGAGAATGTTTTAGCGTGTGCATATGTCCTTTTCTACCAGGAGACTACGGAAGAAGCAATGATGAAGGAGCAAGAAGCAGAAGGTCTTGCAGCCGCGAAGCAAGCCTCGGAAATGAATCAAGAGAGCGTTGCCACTCCAAAAGCCAACGGCACCAGCAACGGCCACCACCACCCACTGTACACTGCTCAGACACCCACTGTAGAAGAAGAAGATCAATTCGCCAGTCTCAACCACGCCGCCACCGCGCCCGCACTCGCACACGTCCAAACGCAGAGCGACCACCAGCCCGTCGAACACGTTACAACGAACGTACCCGCCCTAGGTGCGAAGAAGAGCAATCTTAAGCTGTTCGGGAAGAGCAGCAAGGAAGACAAGGAGCGCAAAGCTGCCGAGAAAGAACTGCAGAAAGAGGCCGAAAAGAAGCGCAGAGAAATGGAAACCCAGCGCCGCGAAAACTATCGCAGACAAGAAGAGGAACTCCGCGCAGCACTTGCCGCTAGTCGCGAATCTGCAGCGCTGGAGGAGAAGAAACGCGTCAACGGCGAGCCTACAGATCCGGCATCTACGGCAGGGTCTGACACCAAAGGCGCAAACGGTTTCGGCTCGTCAAAGAGTGTAAGTGGCCTGAGTCGCTTCAGACACTCGTCCATGAGTCTCAAGGGCAAGCCGAAATTCTGGCCCGGCGGCAAGGACAAGGACAAGCATGACAATGCGGACGATACGAGCCATGCGGAGAGCGACGACAAGGCCGACGAAAAGGATGCAAAGGAGAAGAACCGCTTCAGTCTGGGCAGAAAGAAGAGCACGTTCAAGTTCTAGGAGAACAGACGCTCGAATACCTCAGAGAAGCGGTCCGACGCGCGTGCTGCGCAGGAGCAGACTCCAGAGCAGCACATATCGCCGATTGAAGCCCCGCGGCTTCGGTGGAGCTATTTCGGCACAAAATAAAGGCGGCTACGCGATGTGGAACGCTGGGAAGTGGTGATGGGCGGGATTGTAATTACGCATGCTGGAGTGGTGTTTGTGCATATTTTTGTTGTCTGCGCTACAGGCTCGAGAGGATTAGCTTATGGTCGGCCTGTGCTGATGAGTGTGTTTCTTCATGACTATCATCACAGCGGATGGATCATGGTTCGCATGTTCATGTTAATAGCGGTTCATACTTTCGCCGAATGGAAGATGCTGAGGATGCGTTCTTGTTCATCTGGGTGCGGTGAGCTTGAGGTGGTAAGCGTTCTTACGGTGATGTACTGAGAATTGTGGAGTGAGTGAGAGCCGAGATCTCGGTCTCGGAGTCTAGTGGCCATGCGTAGTGTCTGTGTGGTTGTGCTCTCATTGTGCAATTCATAAGGGCTAGAGGTTGACATTTGGATGCGATGGTTGTCTGATCCACTTTTCACTCGTGTCGTCTGATCCTCAAGCTGTGTCTGGCGGTGGAGCTGGTGAGGATAGTGGGGCTAGTTTATCTGGCAGTGGCCTCGGTGTGTATGGGAGAGTGCCATGTCGAAGACTGTGGAACTGAATGCTCTGGCAACACAATATTGCTGGCATTCGATATTGATGTGCACATCTTTGCCGGCGTGAATGAATGTTCTACTCCGCGTCGACAAGCGAATCAGCTTTCTGGCTGATGAATCAATAGCGAATCGCACCAGTGGCTTTGTAAACCCAGCTGGTAGGCAGTGACACCGTGCTATGGGTTGTTATTTGAGAGGAAGTGGTTGCAATGAGGTTACTTATAGTGCGAGACTTGCAATGATGTTACTTATAGTGTGAGACGAGTCTGTCAGTGAAGTGTGTTGCCTGTTAGGCAGTTTGATGGGCCAGCTTTTCGGAGACAGGTCACTTGGTTGAAATAGGTTATAGGGTAGCAAGGGTTCTCTCATCACGGTACAATGCCAGTGTTCTAGTATGTGTAAGTCTATGTCATTGAAGGTGTATGTCTTGGTAAGTCGGCTACGATATACGGCTGCCTAATACATCGGATCGTTCTGGCACGCCATATACTACGCGAACAGATCGCATGGCTCATTGCCCAATCTTCATGCCCGTGGTGCAAGCTTTGCAAGCTCGTAGGCAGATCACAAGTTTGTGATTGCCATCGCGCCCTCGTACTCTGTCCGCCTAAGATTGTGAACCCCCAAAAACGTGTCCAGTGTCTTCAAACGTATCCTGCCACAGTTTTTATCCCTGCGCCGTATGCTATGCTGTCCCAAACGCCACAAATTCATTCGTGTCGCGCGTTGCGCTCATCCGAGTACGAGAAGGTAGATGATTATTAGGGTGTTGATGAACATGAGCGGTACTGTTCCTGCTGTTAGCAATGAAGCCGCACCAGTTGTGATTTCCTTCTTCGAAGTTCGTGGTATGAAACTCGGTGGTGAGGAATGTTGCAAGACGTACTCCTCATCAATGTCCGTACAGAAGACACAAGGTTGATCAACCGCGCTTTCACGCTCGCCTCATCGCGCTGACCACCGAAGCCCGGTTCGGCTGCGGATGCTGTCCAGCCGACTGTTTGTATGCTATCAGTACGGATTACAAGGTGAGCGATGCGCAAGCTCTCGTCGAGGATGTGTAGGATGTGGGGAGGACGGTGTGACGGGTGCGAAACTCAGAGCTATGCAGCATAGCACGGGGCGGGACGCGTACTTCTTGCGAGAAAGCGATCCTCAGAGAGAATTGCTATAGCATTTATGAGGAGTACGGCAACTGCACATGTCAGTTAAATGCCACGTGAATTCTCCATAGCGTAATGCCTACCGTACAGCAGCCCTCCAAGGCCAAAGAAGAGCATCCTGGTAGCTTAGGATAGGAGAAAAGGTTACAGACGTGCTCTTAGACTTCGATACCAAGCCAATAGGGTGAAGCTGGGCTGGTCGTCTCTGCTGCGTACTCATGCATGGAAATGACAGAGGTGCGGGCTTGGCATTGCCGCGGTCGCAGTTACTGCACGTGACCTTGACAGCAACCCACACACCTCTGTGACGAACTGTCGCCCAGTCATACTTCTGCAAACTGAAATTTGATATTTGCTTAAGCGACCGTACTCTAGGCCGAGACTCGAACGCTTTTGCTGCTTTCATACGTGCCGTGCTCAGAGTCGAGGCAGACATTATTTCCGCGTTTGGTATCGATCGTGAAGCTGCTTGTGGGGAACGATCTCTTAGTGCCAAGCGCACGTTTCGTCCCGTTCAACCCCTGCATAGCCGTTGCCAACATGCGGAAAATGCATGCGTAGACTCTTCCAGGTACACGCGACCGGTACAGCACCAGCATTGCTGGGAACCACCGCAGTTTACGCGAGGCCATGTCGAGGTGAACCAAATGCTCAGAGATGATCAGCGCCGATCTGTGGAACGTGTCAGGGATTTGCATGCTTGAAGTGGGACTTCATAGTCCTGTGTTGCAAGGCTTCAGCAAGTGCTAAAGATTGATCGAATAAAGACGCAAGGAAGCGCTACCAATGTGAACTACAGGGATCCGTCGGCTCTTCCAGTGCGGAGCGACGTCATAAGCCTTCCGAAAGCGTAGTGGTCCAGACTCACAGCATGAGCCGATGGTTTGACTTCCACACACCAACTCTTCAGCGCTCAACTATCACCCCATGTTGCAATCGTACAACTTCCGCTCTCTGCACTCGAACAACCTGCTCTCAATTGAGCACATACATCCCTACACGACGGGCCGTCTTCGATACGCTCGCCACAGAACACCGACCGTCTGACTGGTCTAGACCGATTGATCTACCGCCTCCGCGTCTAAAACTTCCCTGTACCTCCCCACTACGGCCTGGCGCAGCAGCCATCAATCGCATATTATTGCGCCCTCCTGCACCTTCTGCGACCACTTCCCTCGTTTGCTTTCCCAAAGGTCGACAGCTCGGAAAGGTCTCCATGGTCCCGTTTGGTCGCTCGCTCCATGTGTTTCGGGTGGGATAGAGGCGTTTTCGGTCCGCGTGAATCGCGATAATATCCTTAGCACTGTCGTTCTTCTGGCCCAAGGACTACGTCGCGGATCCAATCCTCACGTTCACTATTGGCTTTGCATCGTTTGATTCATAATGGTGGAGGCAGACGCCGTCGATATGGAGGAGGGATATTTCCCCATAGGCGGACGGACGAGGTCCAAATCGCCCAGCTCCTCAATCCATAGTAGCGACTCCATGTCGTTACGGCTACCATCTCCGTCGGTCACAATGGCATCACTCACGGCTTTGCAATACCTTCCAGTCCCTCTCTTGGTGCTTTCTTCAATGAAGACTGTGGTACTCGCGAACGAGGCCATGGGTCGGCTATTGGGGATCGACTTCGAGAGCGCCGCCTTCCATGACCTCTCCATATCAGAAGTTCTTCAGGGAAAGTCTATGGGCGACCTTGGCATTGACATCTTACAGAATGGGTCGCCAATACTAGTCTCCTGGGAGGTTGGTAACACCAAGTACCACTTAGTGCCTTTCCTTCATTGACTCGTTTGCAGGACTTCCTTGATAGCGTCATAGAGGATTCTCTTGCGAACATTGACCATGACGGGGATGGTGGCAGCGGCCACACAACACCAACTGCTCAGCCAAAGTCACAACGACCAGCTAGCGCAACCGAGCAGAAGTCTCTCCACCGCTTGAGCAGTACCAATCTTGCCCGGACGACTGTACACGATGTATCTGTAGAAGTTGTCATTGCACCTCTAGCGCGCGGTCCTGGTGGGTCATTGCAGAAACCTGAGCGAAAGATATCCTACTCTCACGCCATGCAGGCAACTTGTATCGTGTCTATCTGGAGCATTGAAGACATACAATATCTCACATTAACATTCACAAGTGCTACAGCCACGGACCCGGCGCATACCTCGCGGCCATCTAGCAGGATTGTGAATCGGACAAGCACCAGTGCGTATCTCAGCAAATCTCGCAGCTCCGAATCAAGCTCGTCATCGGGCCGTCATTCAGGAAGCACCTCAACTTCTACCTCAAAAGTCGTCACTCCCACGGTGCAGCAGCCTGAATTCCCGCCTAGGGGACCACCCACAAAGGGCAGGGGTGATATTTCCTCCACTGCATCGATTTTTCAAAAGGCTACTCAGTTGAAAGATGCAATTCTGAGTTCGATCAACATGCCTGCGTATGGTACGTATGATGTCCCATTTGTTCTTGTGAATGTCGGACTAATTGACCTTTAGCTATGTGGAAGGACGAGGGCTTCGGCATTCCTAACAAGGCTCTCTTGAGGCTGATGCCGAAGGACGGAACGTATGCGCCCGGTGACCAGCGGGCTTTTCTCTTGCAGTACACCGTATGGACGGAGGACTTTCAGCGTGAACTGCCACTCGAAGAGTTCCCTATCATAGAGCTGTGCCGCACGCGACAGAGGCTCCAGAAGCGCCGCGTGGGTATGCGACACCCCAAAACTGGTTCCCGCATAGTATTCGAGGTGAACGGCGAGCCAATCCTCCACGAAGAGACAGGCGAGTTTCTGGGTGGTATAGTGATATTCAAGGATATCACCGAATACACGAGGCAGATTGCTGCCCAGATCGAGGAGAACGAAAAGCAATTCGAATACATTGCGAACTTCATGCCCGTCATGGTTTGGACGACGACTCCGGACGGAATGCATGATTGGTTCTCACAAAGGTGGTACGATTATACGGGGCTGACCGAAGAACAGAGCATGGGTGAAGGTTGGCGACTTCCTTTCCATCCAGAAGACATGACAGCAACCAAGGCTCGTTGGTTTCACTCGCTCGAAACAGGGGATGAGTATAACACAGAGTACAGATGTCAGCGATTTGATGGGGAGTGGCGTTGGATGCTTGGCCGAGCCCTGCCTTTCTACGACGACGACGGCCGCATTGTGAAGTGGTTCGGTACCTGCACTGATATTCATGATCTCGTGATGGCACGACAAGAAGCCCGACGAACAAGAGAGCAACTGCAGCAAGTCATCACGCACGCCAAGATACTTCTATGGGCTGTAGACCGGAACAACAAGTTGGTCCTGTTAGAAGGCGACATGAAGTGGCGAGGATATGAGGATAAGAAGTTGTTAGGTGAAGACATATACGACATATTCGGCTTTAAAGGAGGAGACCGCGATCGATGGCGCCAACCAATTCAGGAGATTCTTAATGGCAAACAACAAGACGAGATCGTCGAGCGTTATATGTCGGAAAATCGCTTTTATAGAACTCGCCTTGTGCCGCTTCTTGCCGCTTCCCGAGTTGGAGGAGTCGAAGGGGACGATTATGTCGATGGCGTGATTGGTGTTTCCATGGATATCACAGAGCTACGAGAAAGAGAAGATCAGCTGAGAGAGCAGGAGAAGGAGAACGAGAGGCTTCTTGCAAACGCAGCAGCAGCTAAGGAAGCGAGTCGGATGAAGTCGCAATTCCTAGCCAACATGTCTCACGAGATTCGGACACCAATTGCTGGCGTAATAGGCATGAGCGAGCTACTTTTCGACATGGACCTCAACGAAGAGCAGAAAGAGTGCGCAGAGAATATACATCGGTCGGCAAACAGTCTCTTGACGGTTATCAACGACATTCTCGACTTCTCCAAGGTGGAATCAGGACGTCTCGATGTGGAAGAGGTACAATTCAGTCTGAGCGTTGTCCTCCGCGATGTCAACAAGATGATGTCCTTTGCCGCCCAAAGGAAAGGTTTGGTGTATCAAAGCGCCATCCAACCAGAAGTGCAACGTGACTTACGGGTAATGGGCGATCCTGGGAGACTGCGACAAATCCTGACGAACGTTTTAACGAACAGCATTAAATTCACATCTGAAGGCTCCGTGAAACTCACAGTATCGATCAGCCGCGAAACAAAGGAGTCTGTTACCGTCAGCTTCATGGTGAACGATACCGGCATCGGCATCGAGGAAGAAGTTCGTCAACGGCTATTCCAGCCCTTTAGTCAAGCAGATTCATCTACGGCACGGCGATTTGGCGGAACAGGTCTCGGCTTAACTATCAGCAAGAATCTGGTGGAGCTTATGAAGGGTCAAATAGCGCTGGACTCGAAGTTGGGTCAAGGGACCACGGCAACGTTCTGGATACCATTCAACAGAGCACCATACCAAGATGATGGATCACCGTTAGTCGATATTGCGTCAATCCCGGATCGGTTGCAGAGCGATGTGTCGGTCTCATGCGGAAGCTCTGACGATTACACACCACCCTTGACACCAAAGCTGTCCAACGGTCTTTCGAAGGCACACTCCTTCCCATTGGTGAAGCCAAATATCCCCGACCATATATTGAACCTCTCGGATAGCGAGAGGCAGAAAGTCCACATCCTTGTTGTGGAGGATAAGTAAGTTTACAGTCGTTTCTCGCACACTCTACACAATGCATGCTGGTGCTGACCATTGTTTATAGTCATATCAACCAGCAGATTGCTCTAAAGACTATCAAAAAGCTGCACTTCTCTGTCAGTGCCGTGTGGAACGGGCAAGAAGCTTTAGATTATTTGATGCAGGAGTTCACGCCGGCGCATCCGCGACCGGATATTATCCTCATGGACGTCCAAGTACGCAAGCCCGAATCGCGGCAGTGTGAGTGTATGCTGACCATACCCGTACAGATGCCAATTCGAGACGGATACTCTGCTACCCATGCAATCAGGACAGAAGCCTCCTGGAGTGACAAGCCCGAGATTCGGAGCGTCCCAATCGTCGCGATGACGGCCAGTGCGATCCAGGGTGACAAAGAAAAGTGTCAGCTTGCTGGGATGGATGTGAGTTGGCCGGCAGCCCCTATTAAGGTAACATGAAGAACTGAGACCGATAGGACTATCTTGCGAAGCCGGTGAAAGGCAAAGTTCTTGAGAAGGTAAGTGCCTTGCACTCCACACTGTGCTCCGACTGACTCTTGCCAGATGCTTGTGAAGTGGGCGATTGAGGGACGACGAAAAGCGGCCAAGACCAGACCAACCCTAAATGACTATGATCGACAAGGAGCCGCGTCCACATCGGCCCTATCTTCAAGAGACAGTCTTAGCGGCAGGGATCCACCGCAAATTGCAGGCTTACCCGCGGAATCTGAAACAACGGCGCAAGCACTGACCGCTCACCTTGACCGCCTGCATTTTGAAGAGGATGCGGCGCTCGCACGGTCCTCGGACACTGATGGCGATAGGGCAATGCGACGCATTCATGCTGAAGAAAGAGATACGTTGTTACGAGACGACAAATTGCTCTCACTCACCGGGCCGCAGTTGCCTTGTCACAACAGTCATCAGGGGCGGGAGCCTGAGCCAAGGATGCCTCTGACCGAGGAGAATATCGAAAAGCTGGTGCACGAGCAGGACGGGGACTCAAACGCTTCACGTAAGCAGATGTCTGACGGAGATTCGAACGTTGTCAATCAGCCCATCAGCACTCAGCATAGCAACTGTGGAACAGTGCTTTCTCGACCACCGATGCCAGAAATGCGTCATCGTGACAGCGAGCAAACTGTCACAAGGGGTTGACCGACAGATTTCAAAGACTGCTCCACACGTACGAAGTGTGAATCCAAATACTCTGACCTCGAGAAGAGAGTGAAGGTCCGATGGGCGGATATGCTCCTTCCCACCTTGACAGCATGCATTCTACCGATGCCCGCAGCTGGTCACGTTGCCCTCCAGTCTGCGCCGTCAACGAAGCCGAGCTCCAATCATGCAGTGTGTTATTCGACGGCATCTTTCCCACCACCCTTGGACTCTGGATACCCTGCTCGCTGCATGTTCCATGGTGTTGAATGGGGCTCAACTTATTGGAGATGTACGATTGGACGGTCATGGTCGCCGACCATCAGCCTCACTCGTTGGCACGGTTGCTTTGCACGACCTAGCGCGCTTGATGCTCAGAACACCTCCTTGACCATCGACTGTGCGTGCTTCACCCATGTAGCAGCACGCAATCTGAATAGGGGTATGCAAGTATCTGCTTGCAGTAGGGACTTGGTGTTTGCATGGCGTGTTCACCCGATGACACCCGCAACGCTCATTAGAACGATGCGAATTACTACAAGGCGTCGCAGTGCGATATCGAAATAAAGTTCATATGCACACCGCAAGCTTCACGATAGATCCCGAACCGTCCATAGCGGCACACAAATTCTACGCGGGATGTATGAATGTGCGCGTCTGCAGTTGTTGGTGTCTGAGCTCAAAAAGATGTGCTTACTGTGGTTGGCCGCATCGACAGGCCATCAAGGTACCTTGGCTAGGAAAAGTGATTGTCATCTACGAATCGCGCGATATGCTTTTCGCTGCTTCGAGAAAGTAGATTACCGAATGAGGATAACTGCTCATCTCCATACCAGCTTTTAGGTTGTCACAAAAGACGATCATGTCGTCTTTCGTGATAGTGGCGGGAAACGCTGGAGATCATCAACACTGTGCACGTGGATGTCGAGGGACATGGAGTTGCAAAAGCGGCAGATAGTCGGTGCACTGACCTGGCGAACGGAAAGCCATCTCGAGGCAGATCCACAGCTGACAACTGACAGTTGCGCTACTTGAAGAGCGTTACATCGGGCTTGAACTTGCACGCTGCCCCATGCCACCAATGGCTGGCGGGCGGGCGTCTCTCATTGGCTCCGCTGCCAAAAGCACAACGACCAGAGTTTTGCTTAAACACTAATGGGAAGCCGTCCTGCTTAATGAACCGTTACCCCGGGTTTTCGATTCGCTGCCTCGCCGACTACCTTTCAGGTGACTTGAACGCTCGGCTCTCCTGCTACAGCCGGTGAGTTTAATCACATTCTGCTTGGTGTGCAAATTATTGCCATCGCGCCGAGGTCGCGCGGGACGGTCGAGTGGCGAGCCAGCAGCGCTCCACACGGCACCGGGATCACTCGCGGATGTTTCGCTCTTAACATTGAAGAGAGAAAACTTCGAAACGTCGAGATCAACGCACATCAAACATGACATTCCGATTTCTCAGAGCCGCGCGTCTAGTTGCTTCAGATTTTGGATCATCCCTTGTGGAGACTGTACCTGTTGATCACACACTGATCACTCTATGCTCTTGCAACACGTCTTGCTCCACCATTTCTCCGACTCAAGATCGGAAATAAAACGCTACAAGGGCTTATCGACTACCCTAACAGCACTTGGCAAGCCACGAGGAGGCAGTGAAGAAGCAACGGCTAAACTATGCTCTGATCTGGCAGGCTGAGATGCAGGGTCTGCTGTCAAGAATGCCGAGCCTGTTCAACCTGGAAACTACCGTCTTAGGTGGTGGCAATAGCTGCGCATGAGTGCGTGCACGGTATTGTTTGATGATTTGTGCTTTCTTCTCGCCGCGGCTTACTCTGCTGGGAGCTATCCGGCCCGCAGCCCTACCGTCAACTATCGTATTCAGTCACCAAAAGTCATTAGACGTGACTAGCAATTCACGATCATGTATTACCCCCGTCAACAGCTGCACAGTCCATGTAGCGCAAGGCGCGGGCGCAGATTTAAAGATGCTAGTCTCAAGCCACAAAGCGCAAGTGACTTTGCGGCAAGGACAGAGTGCGCAAGCCTCGAGGCAAACGGGATGGCGCCCTCCAACCAGATCTTTGCCCTGCATGATAAGGCGCCTCGGGAGTTGAGGGGGAGGGGAGGTCGCCCGAATTCCGTGCACTCGAAAATGCAAGGCGACCCTTTTGTCCCCGAACCTGACCATTCACGAACTGCGGCAGTCTAACCCAAGCAGCGGTGAGATGGAAGCTTCCGAGTACATGCTTTTTACCTTCACTTGCCACTGCCGTGTCGATTCAAAGTGCAGAGCTGCTGGCCAAGCGTCGCTGCAAGATGAACAAGCACGACATATCACATTGATTCAGTGTCTTCACGACCTGAAAACAGATAGCACACTGTATCGATGCTGGGTTACAAACGACTTGATCCTTGAACCGCCTACCTCATCCTGCATGTGCTTTCACTGCGAGAGGTACCCGAGTTGATGGAAGCCAATCACAGATCTCTGATATGTGTCCGTGCACGCACTAAATTTTCGGATGACGACATTCACGCCCAGCACAGCACACATTCCTTTACCCACCAGCGGTCGTGTCAGCAGCAGCAATACAGAGGTCATGTCTTGGCCCTCATCATTTGTTGCAGCTAGTAAGCCGTCCGCAACAATGACAGGCCGAAGATACGAGTTCAGTCGACGGTCCCTTGAAGCCGCCCGTAGTAGAGCGAGGGAGGGCTTGATTGGCGGCAATAGGCTTCCAGCAGCGCTGTCGACTTGACTCAGGCTTCACACACATGACGAGGTGTCGTCTACCGGACCCTGGTTCCCACTGAGCCACCCGTGACTAGGAAAAGATGCCTGTGCTGAATAGTGGTGGAATGTCGCTCGAAGCAGGAATGGCTACCCAAGCAATCTCTGCTATTGGACATCTTTGGAGTATTGGGATTGATGGGATGTCCCGAGGTTGTGCTGTTGTTTACCACCGCAATTTGGCTAAGCTGCTTGTAATGCTCCAAAAGAAATATGGACGGCGATCAAACGCTTGACCAGCGATGCTTAGCCCGCGGCGCCTCAGGGGCTAATATCACATCCGGTGCTCGTGAGACCCCTGCGATTGACAGAGAGTCAGTGGAGAGGAACAGCGGAACCGGCGCTAGGGCGGGGGGGAGGGGAGTCGTTCAGTGGTGCTTGCGTTTACGCAACGTCGTGGACATGGCCTTGCGCGGACCGAATTTCCCCTCCAGTGTCTTCGGCCAGTTGCCGGCACGTTGCTTCGATGCGACCTCACCAAAAGGGCATCGTTTTCGGTCCCCTTTCGTGGGACACACTTGTCACTGACTACGACAGTTGACCATGACAGAGTCAGTGTCAGAGCCAAGCCAACTCCAGTCTGAAGTGAAGATGAGCGCTGTCAACAGCACGACCGCCCCAAGCGTCAGCCGGAGCTTTTTCACACAATGCCATGCGCCTGTACACGGTTAGCGCGCCTGTACACAAACGGCAGAATCGTAACTGAGCTAAGGAGCTAATCTGCTCGTGGACAGAGTTCAACCCTGGCTTGATTCGGTGGCGTCACGCCAAAACAAAAGGTAAAAAGCCATCCCGCGCCCACCGCCCGCTGATTCGCAGCGGCGCTGCAATGATGAGAGAGCTTGGTGTTAGCGGCGAACGGCCTGCGACGGAATCAGACCGCTCGATCAGATAGTGCTGGTGGAGAACGGTAGAGGCTGCATTTGCGGTATTGGCAGCGCCCGTGGCCTCGAGACAGCAAGTGGAACTGGCGCGGATGCAGCGCGGCCGAGCAATTCACAGGCGGCTCGTTGCTTTCACTCCCCACACGCCTTAAAGCGGCCTCGAAGCACGGTGCTAGTGGCGCCCAAGCCCTGCACTCGCACCGACGTAGTGCGTCCGGGGTCTGACGAACCTGCTTCTCCTTGGCCGCCAGCCTATGATGAAGGTGCTGTGAACCCATCGACGTAAACCCCTCCAAGCGGCAGGAATTTATTCAAGTAGCGGTCCCCAATTGATCCCGCTGATCAACACTCTCCCAACCTCTAAGGCTCACTCAATACCAAACCGTGTCCTGCCACAGTACCCACCAAAAGTCAATCAGTACTGCATTCATCCTCGTTGCAATCACATCCTTTCTTCTTTGTTGCTGGTGCCCTGGGCTCAAGCGAATAACACCTTCTTCGGTCGACCCTGGATTCACCCTCGCGACACGCAAACCCAGCAATCCGCGTGCGCCCCTGTCAAGCTGGGTAGTGTGCTTCTCCACACGCTGTGCTGCACCTGAAACGCGCGACCGACCTGCCACTCCGTCACTCGTGTCCGCAGTCGCCCTACGCCCAATTTCGCTGGTTCCATTGCCACGACCCTGCCCAGGATAGGACAACTGATCGGCATACCGAAGGACTATCATTGCCCCTCTTGGAAAACCACTGGAAGGGTGCCCCAAGTGTCAGACTCAAGTTCAAAAGGTCGCAGATCCCCGACTGTGATCGTCTTATCCCCACGTTATCGACACTCGAACCATCACGTCTCAATCCCTGGATATTCACTGTCAGGTACTTGAGGAATCGTAGCCTTCTTTGTCCACCTGCACCACCCTCGCCGCCGCCTACACATCGACCCTCCTCACCTGCTCCGTCACCACAATGGCAATGGCCGTCGACAACCGCCAGCAGACCCAGCTTAACGGTATGGGCTACGACAATCTGCGTTACCCTGCACCACCGCACTTCACCAACCCATGGGTGTCGGGCGCGTCGCAACAGCAGCTTTACTCCACATCGCTCGCACCAAACGTAACGGCAGGCCTCGACGCCTCAGCTCAGCGACCCACCAGCATTGCTATCCCATATGGTGGCCTTGCAGTAACAGCACCTCCCCTTGGACAAGGTATTACTCTCCCGGATGGCAGCTTCGCAACAGAAAACTTACAAGATATGTCGCAAGATCTCATGTCGCGGAGTTATGGTTATGCTACATCTGCTTCACCCAACAACCAAACGTATGCTCCCACTTCGGCTCCTTATTCTCAGGTGGAATATGGCAACACAGAACGAAGCCCGTACACATATCAGGATGCTTCCCGCCGCTCTTCACACCCGTCAGTCCCCTCCGCATTCTATGAATCCGTGGAAGCCCAACGACAACGCCAAAGTTCACTAGTTGACTTTAGCAGAATGAACTCGCAGCAGCAGCCGCCGCGCAGCAGCTTCAGTGATGCGCTCGATGCCAGCCGTGGTATGGTCTCTCTAAGCCAGTCAGATATCACCCCGAGGAATATCTATGGCGGCCAGGGCACCAGCCGCAGCTCTACCGACTCTTACGGTTTCCCATCAACACACTCTGCGCACTCGTCCATCTCTTCAGCGAGCTACGGGCACAGCGGCTACTACGGCGGTGAGGGTTCTGTCACAGACTACAGCTCGGCCTCAGAGTCTGTCGATCTCACCAACTCGCGCACACTCCCGCGACCCAATGCGCTCCTCGGGGCTTCTATGCCTCCGGCGCCACAATCAATGATGAGCCAATTCAGCTCGAAGGTCTCATCAAGCTCGCAAAAGAAGCACAAGTGCAAGGTCTGCGACAAGCGATTCACACGCCCAAGCTCGCTACAAACACATATGTACAGCCATACTGGAGAGAAGCGTAAGTGCCAATCAAACATCACTCAAATCTAATCTAATTAGCGCAACAGCATTCGCGTGTGAAGTAGACGGCTGTGGACGCCATTTTTCAGTAGTCTCCAACCTCAGGAGGCATCGCAAAGTACATAAGAACGACGGTGGTGTCGATCATCCATCGCCCGACGACGCTTGAACCTGTCGATCACCAAAGGATCAACATGTCGATTCCTCTAGTGCCTCCGAGCCTTGGACTTCAACCTCATTATTTTGTTCGTTGAGATATCCACCATCGCGTTTAGACGGCACGACTATCCAAGGCTCGGACGATAGGCCAGGCCCTTTCACGAAAGGATGATACGACTCTTCTTCTATCAGTCGCTGCACCTTAGTTTTTTGAGATACCACTTCCTCGGCCGCTCTCAGCATCCCCACGGGGCCGTTACGGCGTTCTTCCGGCGTTCAGCTTCGCTAATCAGTTCTCTTTCCGAGCGAGTATTTCCCGCCACCATGTATCAGTACGCTTGTTTTGCTTTGCTTTGTTGCATGCTGTTACGTTCCATCAGCATTTGCGCCCTTCGTTGCTCGACACGGGCTTTGGCCTGTGTCGTCATGGAGCACCACCATTCGCTATACCCTTTAATCTTTAGACCCTCATTCGCACCACCGGTCGGGAATACCATCGGTGGCTTGCATGACGTTTGTACAGTAGTCCGAGCCTGCACAGTTGTGCCCGGAAGAAGCTAGACTGGCTTCCGTTGTTTCAGCTGCATCTAGCAGCGAGCGGAATGACGCACTTTCAGTTGTGAAAGGAATGCGATAGATCAATAGACCCATGTTAATACACCCTACGCTTCAGTCTGTAGTGGCTTGCCGGCTTACGCAGTGACGGCAGCACAACGTCGTGATTCGGCACTATGACACAACTGTCCTCAGTTGATCCTGACTTCCAGCGCAACGAAAACGCGACCTGCTCCGCAATGCGCATCACTGGCGTCCGGGAGCGGTGCGCTTGCGACCAGATTAGTTTCTTGGCATACATCATCTAGCGCTTGGCCCCTGCTAGCCCCGCTGGACCCTGAGAACGCTCCCTCCACCACCAGCCGACCGTCAGCGAGTTGGGATGCCTGCCGGTGCAACTTGGGCCGCCCGGCATTGTTAGATGTTATCGTCTGCGTGCCCTGCTGCGCTGTCCTTCGCCGCTCCTTGTCACCGAATCGGCGAGCGATACGGGATTGACTCGGTGGTCCAACAGCGTGACTTGGTTTCGCCTACGGCTGCCAGTGCTGACTGTCGGCCTTGTTACTCTCCCTGGCATGTCCTGTGGTGTGCCCCCACAAAGTCTCCAATCACGCTGTAATAAAGTGGGGACTATTCGGACTGCCCAACTTCAGATGAGATCTGGTGTGTGTGCCTGACCGTTGGGATTGGCTCAAGCTTCTTCAAGATGATAAAAAAGACGCGACAACTTGCAGGACACGAAACACAGGGCTGAGCCGCGGTTGCGGCAGTGAATGACTGCAACCCAGGAGATGTCCGGTAACAACTTATCAGCTTCGGTTCACCTCACTTCGCCACCACTTCGGCTCCTCTATTTCGGTCCTATCGAAGCCTCGCAACATGGAGCGAATAGATGCCATTACACTCGCGGGGTTGCACGACAGCCTTCTTCTAAGCTGGCGATCGCATCTTCAAGCAGCAGTTCGGAGCGAAAAGAAGGCTTGCCAACACTGCGTCCTAGCGCCAGATGTTGAATTATGGTTGGCCACATCTTTGGTAGTCCTCCTTGAACACATGTGCGAGGTTCTGAACATCCGGTACACAGACCTGTGCGCAGCCACGCTACCGTCTCATGTTGACCGAACGAATGAACACCCCTCTCCCTTGCTCCATTCTGCGGCTTCTACTTCTTCTGGAAAGCACTCAGAATTGCTATCGGCGCATGCATTGATGAGCATGCCTCCACACCGAAATCGTGTCGGTTAAACGCAACGACACGAGACTCGTGACAAGATCCCAATATACGATTGCGGCTAGTGCGTCAACGGAAGTGCGGGGAGCTGATTTAATCTATCCACTTCATATTGCTCTCTAAGCATACTTCTACTTTGCTAAGCATAAGTCGTCTCCAGTTTTCCATGGTACGAGCAAGCTCTCGGAATGGCATCTGTATCGCTGATCCACATGCAAGCCTTCACGGCATGAATTGGCTCGCCCAAGGCAGTCCTCATGCCCGCCGTTATGCCCGCCATTGAGAGCTACTGCAAGCAGAAACGCCAAGCGAGGTCACCGCCTCCAGTGAGCCAGTCGAAAGCAAGCAGCTGCCCAAGCTTAATCTCACGGCGAAACTGTCCAAGACGCACTGGCACCTAACGGCGGCAGAGACTGCAGCAACCAGGTTCATATCGAGATTGACTTCGAAATTGTCACGAGCAACCCGCGATGCAAGTCGAATCCACCAAGCTGCTTGGGAATAATGCGGCTCATTGCTCCGAAGCGCATGTCATGGGACTTGCGGTCAGCGGCTCCTCACTAACGTTTCAAACCTCCCCGGTCCATGGGCGCGCTTCGGATCCCGTGTCTCGAGACCCACAATTCGCGCAGTTCCCAAGCTCTTCCAAGTCATGCCTCAAGCATATGTGATGCTAATGGCTGGTTGAATAGTTCGCGCTGTATTTCCATGGTCCTCTCAATCTCTGGCATAGGAGATCTTCTGTCGCTTGATTGACTTCCCATCATCGTCTTCCTCGTCAGCCACCTTCTTTTTCTTGCTCCCACCACCTCCCTTGATCATGCCATTTGTGGGTTGGCTGGACTCGCGAGTAGGGAAGGACGATGTCGGGGTCGCTGCGTGTGGGGTTGTCTGCGCGGAGCCCGGAGTGGACGACTCTCTTAGGTAATTCGCCGAGCTACGACTGAATATCCTGTCCACATCGCTGACTGGAGCTCTGCGCCGTGTCGCGGTACCAGCCCCGCCGGCTGTGGTTGTGGTCGCCGCGCCCTTGATGTAGTTGTCGAAGCCTTTGACGATATTGCCGGCACCGGTGGTCTCTTCGAGATAAGTTGTTTCGTGCTTGAGGATCTTGTCTTCGAGGAGAACCTGCATGACATTATCAGCATCTTCTCTGCGCGACCTTGTTTACAGGGAGTACCGACCAGGTTGTTGTCTATTGTCCTTTTCTTCTGAAGTGATTCGCGTAGGTCGCGTCGCAGCCGCTCGTAGTATGGCATGCCGCGAGAACCATCGTTTCCCGCGTCCTTCGCGCTGCTTGGCGGCGCATTCTCGGCCATGATTTGGGTTGAAGGGCCTCCTTCGGCTGGATGGTAGGTAGACGGATCGCGTAGCAATATCTAGTATTGTAGCTGCTCAGATTGAATGTCTGTGGTTTCTTTGACGTTCGGCGCAAGGTAAGGGCCAAACGCGGAGGCTAGTGGGTCTTGGCGCGCTCTGGCCCATCTCAAGCAAACGACTTCATTATCTTGAATCTGCAGCCTCACAGTCCATCGCAAAAGCACCCGCCGCGCCCACAAGCTACCGCCGTCGCGCATACTTCCAGACACTCTAGAAGCTGCCTATACGATCCCCGCACGCGACCAACTCCCGACACCGCCGTCCCCACCTTCACCATGGCTATGGACGCTAAAGAGATTGAGCTCCGTGGAAAGGCGATCGCGAAGGCCATGCAAGAGAGCGAGCCTAGCTCGTCTCTGCTCAAACTTCTTGGAGACCTCAAGACAGGCGTCCACGCGACCGAAGACCTGTTGCGACAAACCCGAATCGGTGTCACAATCAATCGCCTCCGCACCCACAAAGACCCCGCGGTACAACGACTCGCCTCAGAATTGGTGTCAAAGTGGAGAGACGAGGTCAAGAAAGGAGGAGCGAAGAAGGGCACACCCTCGAAAATCGCAAATGGCAGCGCATCACCCGCCCCTCCATCAGGCACCGCGTCTCCAGCACCCGCACTACAAAAGAAAAAGCATGATGTTGCACCCGAGAAGCGCAACCATAAGACAGACAAGGTCAAATATCAGGTCACCGGACAAGAAGCGCGCGACAACTGCGTGAGGCTGATGTACGATGGCCTGGCGTTCATGAGTGAAGCGCGTAAGTCAGAGCAGTTGGGCTTCTCCCAACCCCCGCTAATACACGCATAGTCCCAGACGAGATCCTTGCTGTCGCAAAGCAAGTCGAAGCTGCAGCATTCGCCAACGCCGGAAGTGTCAACGACGCATACAAGAACAAGATCCGATCGCTATTCCAGAATCTCAAGAATAAGTCAAACCCCACTCTCCGCAAGGACGTTCTCGTCGGCAAGATTGTGCCCAAAAGATTCGTTGTCATGTCCCACGACGAAATGAAGTCCGACGCTCGCCGCGCAGAAGACGAGAAGCTCGAGAAGGAGAACATGAACCAGGCCATGGTTGCACAGGTCGAGAAGAGTATATCAAAGGAATTCCAGTGCGGAAAATGCAAGCAGAAAATGGTAGCATACAGTCAGGCGCAAACTAGAAGTGCTGATGAACCGATGACGACGTTCTGCGAGTGCATGAACTGCGGTAATCGGTGGAAGTTCTCTTGAGGATGTTCCCGGTGCGTGGAGTTTAAATTTTTAGTGGCGGTGTAAGATTTTGGAGTTCAGCAAAATTTGAAGCTGGTGGGGCGTTACTCTATGTGCATGCAAGCGGCGTTGGTATACGCTGCATCTTGCTTCTTACTCAGCATGGCTACGGCTGTGCTGCGACGCAGGCACCTTGCAAGTGCCGCTTTCTTCGGTCACGCAATGAGGACGATATTGGAGGCAAATCGATTCTCGAGAATTTTAATGCATTTGCGATACTGAGCA
>TARA_R110002003_G_scaffold25_24_pt1 | contig 19037 bp, 25 predicted proteins | sample TARA_R110002003 | Tara Oceans TARA_R110002003 (sample SAMEA4396441) | marine metagenome | biome: Westerlies Biome; feature: [SRF] surface water layer (ENVO:00010504); material: water (ENVO:00002006), including particulate matter (ENVO:01000060) such as... | depth 5 m
TGTACGAATTCATGATCGATCTCCTAAGCCGGCACGCTCCTGTCCCTTAGTATCTTTGTCTCGTTTGTTTGTTTCCTAGTACTGGTTTTTGACGGGTGTATGCGCTGAAAGTCGATCACCACTGCAAATGGCTAGAAGTACGCTAACAGGTCGCTACCTCACAGCCTAAAGCTCCACCGCCACTTCAGATACCACCATCGCGTGCGCGGCGCCAATTCGCCCTTCGCTTAGCTCAACGCAAAGCTCAACTGGAATCTACACGCGAGCAAGAAGAAGATCCAGACGACGCAGACGCTGGAAAGACGCAAGAGCAGGAGGAGAGGGAGGGTCACCAACGCTTTGCGAGGATGTTTGAGGGCATCGAGGATAGTAGCGATGATGAGAGCCTGAACAGTTTGGAGGGCGGCGGGGAGGATGAGGACGAAGGAATCGCTGGGCCGATCGAAGTCGAGGGGAAAGAAGTGGGTAAGCAGCAGCCTGAAGGAGTCGAATTTGGAAAGGGTGCGCCTTTGCAGGACGACGACAAGTAGGAAGGAGAGAAATCGCAGACTACTGTTGGCTAGGGAGGTGGCTGTTCCAACATGGAGGCCGTCACCCGGAACGCTTGTATGTAGTATTAATGCTCGCTCATGAGAGACCTCTACTCCTAGAAGGCAAATAGAACAGACCAATGGCTGGTCCACCCATTTGGACTAACTAGCAAGCATATGCGTACGCTGAAGGGTGTGATGAAGGCCGTCGTGACAGCCTGAGGTGGATCACAAAATTGCGAAGATTCATATCATTACCAGCTCGCTACTTGGTTGCACCGGTCAAAGCCGCCTCTTAGCTGTCTTTCTGGCTTTACGACCTTACCTTGCAGGACCGTGTACCGGATGATGTTTTCGCAGTCCTCGGGACGCACCCGGGCAAGCCAGATACATTGGGCCGCCTCACCGTGGCCTTCTGCCTCCTGCTCCTGGTTGGCATCCAAAAGCACTTCCTGACCTCTCTCGTCGTGAATTTTCAACTTGTCCAGCGAAGCCGCGACACCATTGGCATGACCGTTGGCGTGGCCACTGACTGGACTGGGTCGTTGAATCGCCGACGAGTGCCGGTACACCATGACGTTCGCAGAGAACTTGTGACCGCCCACGTGGCTGATGAAGTATATGCCCACGCCGCCGGGGCGCTCGTCGTGCAGGTCTCGGTAGAGCCCCATGGGCCGCAGCAGGCGCTCAAACTCGCGGCGGAGGAGCGGCGCCGACTGGCCGCAACGCGCATCCCGCGTCTTTTGGCTGCACATGAGGATCAGGTACTTGTGCGGACATGGTCGAGCCTGCAGCGCCGGGGCTGTGGCGATGGTGGGCGGGATTGACGGCGCGCATGGGTCTTCCGTCTCTGGGGATGAATGCTTACCCGGCAGCGCAGGCGTTTGCGTAGACGCTGCGCGGGTCGGGAGCGGCGAATGGTTTGTCGGGCCTGGATTCACAAAGTTGGTGATGAGCTCAGGCACGTTTGCGGGCGTGACGTTGTCGATAAACTGCCACGCCGGCAGCAGCAGGACCATGGAGCTGTGGTCGGAGTGGTTGGGGACGGGCATGTCGGACGCGGAGAGCATGAGTTTCTGCGTGCATCAGCGATTGTTGAAGCATGGGCTGAGCTCGTACTGTTGCGCAGTACTGCGGTACTCACCCCGTTGCTGGGCTTCACGCCGCCCCGGTCGACGGCCTCCATGATGCTGCCCTTCTCGTCGGCGACATCGCGCACCCAGTCTGTCTTGCCGGTCGCGACCACCAAGTGCGTGCTCCACGCCTTGACATGCCCGTAAAGCTCCTCGGTCTCGTCGATGTCGAATTTGCGCGGGTACTTGACGCTGCAGCTGGCGCAGTCGTGCAGGCAGTCGTCGCCGTCTATCGTGGGGTCGGTGGTGGGGAACAGCTGCTCCGTATGCGCCGCCTTAGTGAAGTCGCCCGCCTTCGTCGGCGTGGGCACGACCAACGACGACGACGACGACAGCGCCGAGGTCAGCTTTGACGACAGGTTCCGCAACATGGCAGGCACCCGGTACGCGTTGAATGGGCCTGTGGGCCGCTTTTGTAGCCGCCATCGCTGCGCGACTTTTGCAATCAGATGTGCTGATTAGATCGCCAAGCCCGGAGCGCGGAATGCGGAATGCCGGAATATGGGCGCCACAACGATGACGACGATGGGTCCTGACGGGCTCCTTTTGTAGCCCCAGTGAGCCCCCAGCTGCTCTGCCGTCGGTGAATGCTAGAGCCGAGCGCGGGCAGTGACCATTGCCTGCTATGCGGACTTGGTTCTGCTCCGACTCTTAGTCCGAGCCCTCCTGCTCTTAGTCCGAATCCTCCTTGCTGACTGCACTGCGCTTTTGACGTGACCATCATTGCAACATCACGCGGGGACGCGTCGCCTTCCCGCCAACCAATGAGACTCAAGACGCTCAGTGGAGCACCCCTACCCGATCGCCTGGCTTTCGGGGAAGACGTCCTTCTTGCTCGCGACCGCTGCACGTCTTTCCTTGCGAGCCAGCATAATTCACACACAAGCAGCGACGCGGGCTCCCTCAAATGGCGACGCCTCGCACTCAGACAGGAACGCTTGCGCACAGGATGGTCGCAGCCTTACCTCCCCGGCAGTGGTCGGCGCTTGGAAGAGGCACACCTGTCCTGGTCCATACCAGATGTCGAGGAAGCCTCGTGCTACCTTGAACAGGGCACTACCTGGCACGACACAACATTGGACCTGGAGAAGCAGCCGGTCGTCGCCGTAGACGACTTTCTGCAGCACTCACTCATCTTCCACGACACGATGCTCTCGTCACAAGTTGCACAGACCACGACGGTCGACCAGACCATCTCGTCCCCGTCGTTTCTGACCACTTCCTTCGGCACCACTACACCAGAGCCAAGCAGTCCGCCGGAGCCAGACAGACCAACGCGGATACTGCAAGTGCCTCCGACATGGGCCATCACGACACTTGGTGCTTTTCCCAGTGCACAGCATCTTCGCTCAATCTACCCACAGACACCTACGCCAAACATCCTTTGTGTTCTCCTGACTAGTCCTGAGCGCCGCGACACCTTCGTTCGGAAAGGGGCTTACAAGATGGACCTTTATGAGATAACAGTGGCCGATGATACCAAGTCCGGATTCAAGATATCCTTCTGGTTGCGCCCAGCTCGCGAATCCGGCAACGAGCAAGCCAATGCGCAGCAGCTTTTGTTGCACAACCTGGAACACATGAGAGTTGGCGACATCTTGCTCATGCGCAATATCGGTAAGTGCCAGTGTACTATGGGGATGCGAGGCCTGCACTGACGTAGGTGCTTGTGATCTGGCAGCGCTCACATCCTTCCGGGATACCGTGTACGGCCAGTCACTAAATGCTCAGATCTCACGAGCCAGGACCACAGTAGATGTGCTCATGAAGAGTAATGGGATAGTCGTAGGACACCTCAATGGATTGCCGACGGCAGTCTTGGAAGCTTTTACACGGCTGAAGCGATGGTCTAAATCTCACGTTGCGGTGACCGACCCTGGGCCCAAGAGGAGAAGAGGCGTTTCTGACTTGCCGGACAAACCAGGAAAGCGCAAACTTGCAAGTTCCATATACGACGAAACCTTGCCTCCAGACACAATGGAATCCGTATGACGAGACTGTTAGTGAGTAGCAGGACAGGTTAGCCGTTCCCGAGGCCATATCTCCTCTGAATCCTCAGATCTCATCGACATGACCTACTGCGCTGCCCTCGACCAAGTGTCATAGCGCGCGGTGACTTTGTCGTCCAACACGCGGTTCACTTGGTGTTGTAGCACTTGTTGCAGTCTTCACACCATAGCAGCCAAAGTCGGGAGATCTGGTCGATTCCATGCGGTGTTGACAATTTCCGTGGTTTAACTAGGATGCTGTGGGCGATGTCGCACCAAACTCTACTGGCCCTGTGTGCGACAACTCCGCTATTTAAGAGCACTCATAGCCGCATGATAATCGACACTTCCGTCAGCTTCCGCATTCATCTTCTATTTGCCTGGCATTGAGAACGTCGATACGCTCAACAGGTTGGACTTGAGTTTGCTCGCCACTTCGCCTCAGGTTGCGAAACGCTGGGGCAACGTACTATCCTAGCAGTACAATTTTCTTTACTTTACTGTTGTTTTCTATTCTTCTTCGTTAATCCCAATTTCCCTGCTCTGCTTGTTGACAGTGAGGAAGAATGTCTCCAAGTTTAAAACAACGATATCCAACTAGAAGCCTGCTCGTCCTTGCTCGTACAATGCAAGGAACCCAAGCATGTTTTGCACCTCTAAATGCTTGGAAGAGTATAAGGGAAAAATTATGTGCAGCGCACGAGGATATTAGGGGCATTACGCACGATTAAACTTACTTAGCCTTAACAGAGGTTTAATGTAATAAGTAATTTGCTTATAAGAGATATTATCTCTCTTCTATTCTACTAGCTAATATTACTAGCTAGACTCGTAATTTATTACGAGGTTCGTTACTATGCGTGAAAGCAACAACTACTGCAACAGATGATCACGGAAGTGCTTCTGGAAATTACCGCGCTTCTCGTTGCCAGCTTGATAATGATTCCTCACGCGCTCAGCACGCCTCTGTTCCCGCTTCTCGACGGCGCGGATTTCCGCCTTCTTCGAGTCGCTGACACCGATCATGCCAGTGCCACCGTGGGCACGGGTAACGATCTGCCGGCGGCCACGACCTTGACGCTGCTCGCCCTCTTCGCCGTCCTCCTCGTCCATGTCGACATCGCTGTCTTCGCCTGATGCTGAGCCCGCAGTCAGGCGTCGCTGAGCGTTCTCCATTCGCTCAGCGACGCCCGGATAATTGCGCAGATTCTGCCTAAAATACTTGTTCAGAGATCGATGGCCAGCTGTACGTCCAGATGGCAGATGCAATTCGTAGTCGTCGTGATAGACTGCATGGGGCGTGCCATGTGCGTGCGAATGAAATCCGTCGGCAGCGCGGTGCGGGCGAGGATCAGCGTGGTTATGATGCTTCGACTTGTTGAGCGACTTGAGGCGATGGGATCTGTCGATGGGCACTGCTGTAATCTCATCGGTCGGTACGCTCGATACGGTGCTGTCGGTCTCCCAGCCAGCATCATCTTCGTTGCTGGACATGGCAGCATTATCCTCTGTAGTAGTAACGGTCTCGCGCCGCGCTCCAAGCTTGACGCCGCCGCCTTGTGTAGACGCCGAGTCGTCTGAGTTCTCCGCCTCGTCCTCCATGTCGTTAAACTCGTCTGCGTCGGGATAGGAGCTCCGGAAGTCGTAGAACTGGCCAATCTCGACAAGCTCGGCGTCCGTCTCAAATGCGATCATGCAGTGGCCCCTGTCACGCATGTGTGTTTGGATACCGGCTGGCGTGTGCAAAATCTTGTGGCATTTGAGGCATTCGTGGTTGACGTGTATCTTGTCGTGGAGATACTTGATCAGATGCTCCGGCTCGACGAGGAATTCCTTTTCTGGAACGAACATGCCGTGGAAGCGGCCCATGTGATTAACGTTTAACGCAAAAGTGGGTGATTTGTAGTTGCAAAACAGACAGTCGAGCAGCGGCTCACTGGGGACTTTTGTTGAAGTGGCCACAGAGTCCTTGTCATGGTCGACAGCAGACTCGTTGGTGTCGGTAGGCGAAAGCGGATGCTCAGGTCTGTTCTCGGCGGACGAGTGATGGGGTCGCGAAGGGCGGCGTATGACGGGTGCGGCAGTGTCCAGGGTTGCATTCTTGATGCCATCAACAATCTCAGAGAAGTCCTTCTCGACGTCGCCGTTCACAGTGAGCTCGGAATCGGCCATGGACTCGCCCAGGGAGAAGGCGGAGCTGACCATGGAGCCGGTGACGGACGCAGCGTCGTCGTGGTGCGCACCCCGGCCCGCCTTCATGACGTTCGTCCTGTGCTTCTGGCTGTTGAGGTGGTTGTTGTAGGCATTCTCGCTGAAGTACGTCTTCTGGCAGATGGTGCACGACTTCTCGAACGAGGCTTTGGCGGCCGTGGCGGCCGCAGTCGCCTTGTTGGCGAGCACCTTTTCGGTGAAGATCTCGGACGACAGCGGGGGGAGCGAGGCAACGCGGCGCTTGAGGTTGTAGCGATGCCAGTCGGTCTGCATGTGCGCCCGCTGCAGCTCACTCGAGCGGAAGGCGACCTGGCAGGTGTTGCACGTGAAGGGGTGGGTGGACTGGATGTTGGCCTGGGTTGGGACCTGCGACGCCATTGTGGGCGGTATTGCGAGTCGTTGCGGTGTGCTGAGAGGGGTGTTGAGGGTTGTGTGCAGCGGGCAGGAAATAATTCACGACCAAGGTGGGGGACTGTGGGCAGCCGCCGTGTCTAGCTTTTATGACTGGCTGGGAGGCAAAGTGCCGTCTGCGCCGATGCAACCGCGATTAGGAAGCAGCGCAGGTTCACTCAACGGTGCTTATCAGGATGCAGCACAGCGGAAGACAGCAGCGGTCGAAGTCACGGGCCTTGCAGCGGCGAATCCTGGGTCGTCGTCTGTCCATGTCGCGGATTTGCATGACGTTTAGTTGCCAAGGCATCCGGCTACGGCCATCCCTGTCTTCGCGCGTTCGGTCCGCAGTGCAGGAGCCCCAATCGGGCGCCACTCAGCCCTACGGCAGCCACGGCAGCTGGCACGGAGCTCGAATGCCTACTCACGCCGCTGCTGCTCTCGCCGGGACATGCTAAGCCAGCCGGCCATATATCTTGGTGGGCACGACGCTGCGTGAGCGTGACACTCTCGCCTCTGATGATAATATGAGCGCGCCAGACGAAGGGCCTCACTGCCCGCCCGCCGCCCCACGCAGCACCAGCGCCAGCCCGCCCTCAGACCCGGCCGGTGCTCTTCGGCGCAGACGCCGGAGAGGGAGCGCGCGTGTGCACGAGCATGGCTTGGGGGATGTCGTAGACGTTGACGATGCGCATCGCGTCCTAGACTGCTCGCTGATCGAGCGAAAGCTGCGCTTCCAGCATCTTGTGCGCCAGTAAGTCGACCATCCCAGCCCACATAGGACCACACGCTGACCCACCGAAGCTTCCTCTCCCAGATACTGCACGGCTGTAAGAGCGCATACTGCACCACGTCAACGTGCCTGTCCGCCCAGAAGCGTAATGCTCGCAAACCTGTCCGGCCACCCACGCAGCTGACAGCACGCGCCCTCGCCCACTACCTCGCAAGCCAAGACAATGCACACCTGGCGCTCTGTCCCCACGAGCTCAGGGTCTTGCCCGTCTCGCTCGAAATTGACGGCGCGATCGGCGCCTGTCTGCAACGAGGCTGGGGAGGTGAGCCGCACTACAGCGTCTACCCTCCAGCATGGTGGCAGGGGGACTCGTACACGGAAGCAACTGCGCAGCATGGCACGTCACGCGACCAGCAGCGTATCGCAAACGCCGTCAAGAAGCAGCATCAGACGCGGAAAGACGCAAAGTCACTGTCCCAGAATCTCTTTGACACCGTCACCATGATATACACCTGCTCACAGCAGCTCTATAGCTCCACATCAGTGCTCGAGTCACTGCGCTCACCCAATTCAACCAGTTCTGACGGATGCATCTCGCCTGCGGATGCGCTTGCTCCTAGATTGGCGGCTGGAACCCTAGACGCCCGCCGACAATCCCAAGACGGCGCATGCGTCACGGGCGCAAACAGCGAGAGCGTCATACCTCATGTGAATAGACGCGCAGATCTCGACCGCCGACGCCCGCAAGCCCGCCTCCAATCGCACAGTCAGCTTCGCACATCTATCCCACCTGCTGAAACTTTGAGCAATGGTCAACAGGTTCATAAGATACCATATCATCTATCTGATCCCACAAATACTGCCAATATCCCCAGAATCTCTAGCCAGAATCTGCTTGACGGCGCCCAAGACGCACCAAGACTGTCAATCATGAAGACAGGGAGAAAGAACTTCACGCTTGGTGGGCTCCATCCCGACCCTGCACAGATATCACTACAGTCAGCAAATCCATGCAAAACTGGAAAACTGGCGTGTCTTGTCGAAACTCACTTGTGACACCCTAGAGCAGCTCAAGGATGAGCTCGACCATCCCCGCAAACATCATCTTCCTAATGCTTTCAACTTTGCTGTGGATTTCGACACGAAGCGTCACTTCCAACACTCCAAGCCCTTTGTCAACCGGTCCCTCTTTTACTCCTTGAGTCACCCTGAAGTGCTGCTCGAGTCCTTTCGTGATGAGAATAGCGCGTTCGCGAAGTCGCCACTGCCGCATCTTGATTCTGCACGTCTGACCCATTCCTTCAGGGACTGGAACCAGCGCAATGGAGCGCTCATTTTCGATAGCCTCTGGTTTGCGTTAGAGGCTCTTCATACTCCACCACCAGAGCTCTCGGCCCAGAAAAGTCCAATGCTCAGACCTTCGCGCAAAGGCGTGTCCGCGGACTGCTCCGCAGAACGACCGTTGCGCGAAAAAGCTACTACATCCAAGGCGCAACGCTACCTCAACAACCTCGAGGCGGCTCATATTGTTATGGTCTGTGTTCACGCCCTGACATCCTCGGTATCTGTTGGCTGGCCTCACACATGGGCACAACTGCGCACGTTGCGGGCATGGGGCATCATCATTCCCAATGCAGCTAGTGATACCAACGACTTCACGCATCCATACTTGAACATCATCGACGAGCTAGAGTATGAGCCTGCTGTCCGTCTTGCCGATCGCCTACTCCGCGCCATTGGTGCACGTACATGCTTCGAACATGTTCAGTCAACGATGAGCAGACCAGCAGATTCTGTTAAGAAGCACTCAAACCATCCAATTACATCACTTGTTGATACCTTGTTACAACATCTGGTAGTCGTCGAGCGAGTTGCTCTGGACAGCAGACGCCGCTTGACCCCGAGCAGCAGCGCAAAGGTCAGCAATGACCCTGGCTGGACTGTAACAGCTACACTAGTGGAATGGCTCAAAACCATCATTACAAAGAAATGGGACAGCAAACCTACCATCAACAAATGGTCAGCTGTGGGCACTGCAGTCATACTGCTTGACAAGCTTGGTAAGTACATTGGCTAGTTTTCCTGACCTCATAGCTAATTGAGCAGGCTCATCATGCAGAGCTTTGAATCTCCGCGAGCAAATGTTTGAGATACCCTTCCTTAATGAGCAAATAGACGCAGTGGAAGAGCCTTTGCGATTTTTGACTTGGGACGAGCAACCAAATACGTTGCATATCCTCCAATTTCCACGCTTGTTCCCAATGAAATATCTTGTCCGGTATTTCCGCACTGTCAACTTTAGTTGCATGATGGCACAGTATGATCAAACCACGCGCGTGCGTCAGATGCAAAGATCTCTCGACATGTTCTTGCGAGATTCGCACCGGTGGTTAATCAAGACTCGTATGGATGTCACTTTAAGCGAATACCTCGTCCTAGACATCAGTCGAGACCACCCACTTCAGGATGCACTCAATCAACTATGGGGCCTAGAGAAGAGGATGCTTTTGAAGCCTCTGAAGGTTAACATGGGGAAGCACGAGGGCGAGGTTGGCGCCGATCACGGAGGTGTGACATACGAGTTCTTCCGGGTGGTTTTGAGCCAAGCTTTTCAACCGGATCACGGTATGACTGATTCGTAACAATCCACTCTTCACTACTGACAATATCAGGTATGTTCACACTTCATCCGCAGACGCAAATGACGTGGTTCCAGCCTGGTACCCTAGAGCCTGACTGGAAGTTTGAGATGATTGGCATACTTTCAGCCTGGCTGTATACAACGGTATCACACTGCCTGTCACGTTTCCGCTGGCTTTATACCGCTTTTTGCTGCCACACGCGGCTCCTTTCCGCACTCAAGAGGACAATGAAGACTCTGTGAGCTCCATCAAGGATGGCTGGCCTGATCTCGCCAATGGCTTCGAACACCTGCTCGCATGGGCAGACGGTGAAGTGCAGAACGTTTTTATGCGCGATTATGCATTCAGCTACGAAGCTTTTGGGCACCGAATCGACCACAATATGGAAGAACCTTTTGCTCAGCTCAACAACGCGACTCTCGATTCTTCAGCCGTCCAGAGAGAAGGCCTACACAATGCCCCAGGCAAGGAAGCCAAGCTAGTCACCAGTGAGAACAGGGTACAGTTTGTCAGCGATTACGTTCGCCATCTCACCTACATTTCTGTGGCATCCCAGATCTGCGCCTTTCGGAAAGGCTTCCTGGCATGTCTGCAGCCAAAATCTTTGCTCTTCTTTTCGCCAGATTCGCTGCGCAGCCTGGTTGAAGGCGTGCAGCACATCTCCATCACGGATCTTCGCCAGTGTGCACGCTATGAGGAGGGCTACTCTTCTACGCACTCCACTATACAGACCTTCTGGCGCATAGTCGGGCGATACAGCCAGGAAGACTGCCGTCGTTTACTTGAGTTCGTCACAGCATCGGACAGAGTTCCGGTGACGGGTATGAGAGTATAACATTCCACATTGTGAGGACCGGAAACGTGACAATGCTGCCGACGAGCTCGACGTGTTTTGGAAAACTCTATTTGCCAGATTACTCAGATGAGGAGCTATTGCAGACGAAGTTGGAGCTGGCCATCAAGAACTCAAAAGGCTTTGGTGTTGTATAGACGGATCGAGACACGGCGGCAAGTGTTGATGACCAATATTTGGTACTGTCGCAGACTTTGAAGTGGTCACACTGCACATCTGATCTCAAAAACACTACAGTAACATTTAATAAATCGACTACGAACATGGCTTTTCAACGTCGTCTTTCTCTTCCACTGGTTCGTTCCTCCTAAGGAGTCTTTTCCACATTGGTCGATGCTCACCAGCCGTACTGGTACTCCACAAGCTGCTATTGGTGCTCCTCCGCCTCCTGGCCTGCTTGGTGTGGGGTTCCGATTTCGAGCTCGCATAGTGTTCTTCTGGGCTTGATGTGAGGGTGAGATGATGTTGATCCGGCTGAGCTGTGATCTTGAACCATGCATCACGGATGGACGATCGACGGCCTTTGCATCGTGTAAGCCGACAGAAAGCTCCTATCAACAAAGTGTACGTACGCATGTTGCCAGCGCCACCCCGCCCGTACGGGATGTAGGGATCGGTCGTAGAGTATCCGACCATTATGAATATGTGAAGGCGGTCGCTTGGTTCAGAAGTGGAGGGATGCGTTGTCGTCCAAGACCGAGGCCAACAAGGGTAGCCGGATATTAATCAATCGACTATTACGCCTCAAGTGCGTGGGCAAGCGAATAGTGTCTCTCAGCCGCACCAAATGCGGAATATTTAGTGAAAAGTGTAGAACACTGTGTCCAGGGTGCAAAGCCACGCTTTAAGGTGATTTGGATTTTTGGTAATAGTGTTGGGATAAAAGATTCTGAAATTCATACAGACAAAGACTTGATTTATACCTGTAGTGCTATTCGACGGTGGTCTGCTTTTCACCCACATTGACCTCGCCCCTGGGGCCGGATGTTCCTGCGGCCATTCATATCCTCGAGGCCTATCTAAGTTTCCCCCACGCAAGCATCATCAGCCAAGGTTCCTTCGAAAAGCTTAATCGCACTGGCAGAGGCACTGAATGGCGTGAAAGAGGGCACCAGTGGTGATGGTGGAGCTTATCAGTACTTGGCGATGTCACGCCGATCTTCGCCATGTGGGTTGTGAGAAATGTGATCGTGTGATGTGTCGAGACGCGGAGCCTATCCCGCGGAATGACAGCGGTTGCGGCTGCAGGGTTTGGGGGATCGACAGGGTGTCTATGGGGAAGCTGACGTAAGAAGAAGATCGGGCCCTTGGTATGGCAGAAACACGAGCCGAGTAGACGCAAGCCAGACAGATGATGTTCGTCCTCATCTCGACAACAAGATATAAACCCCACGCCTGCTATCCCCACAACTGTCTGAGCAGTTTAGTGACCGCACAACTCCCATCAATACTGGTGGCACTTCCACTGACATTGGCCTTTAGTTGCCTTTTCTCAGAGATACTCCAGCCACAGTCCCCTGACATCCTCCTCTCCATCATCGAGTCGCGTTCTCGTTCCACTTGGATTTCGGGGCCCTGCTCTTGTGCCGAGAACCACGTCCCCATAGCAGTAGCCGCTCTGCGCAATTGCACCCATTTCCTTCTCGTTTGCCGGCCTTCTCAGCATAATTTTTGCGCCGCTACCTAGGCTGTCGACATCATGGACCCGCCCAACGTTGAACATCACTTTGTCTCCGCTCTGATGGCCTTCTTGGCCGAGAACAATGGTGTAGGCATGTCTCGTCTGATCAAGCAGTTCCTGGTCCTTGACAATGACGGTGATTTGCCGCACACCCAGTGCGCCGCAAGGATGAGACGTTCTCTCGTGTGAACGCGGGACACGCAGATCGCGTGGTGTGATATCGTGACAAAAGAATGGAACTCGGCCACGCACAGACTGACCGCCTTTTTCGCCTTTCGGAAACGTGACTGCCCACTTCACTTGCACGCCGTCGGTACGCTTCCGGCCTCCATGCTGTGGCTCGGCATGCGTCTCCATCACACTGTCATGGTTCTCTTCTGGGGACTTTGAGTTCGTGAGGCACCAATCCTTCCACCCAGCAAAGGCAGCATCTGGTCCCCACCAATGACTGCTAACATTAGCCATAGCTGTTTCATGAGGCGCAAAGTTAGTGCATGTCTCGTGTCTACTTTGCACACGCACACTCACCGATGAAGCTGATAAGCTCGATGTAGCACCCATCTGCGAGAGCTATCAGGGTGTTGGACGTTGCGCCATCAGCGTGAAAGCCGCCAGGTGTGATAGTGAAGTTGTTTTGGATGAAGTCTGGCAGTTGTGGGAGTTTCGTGTCTGGGTCAACTGGAAGGAAGAGGACAAGATGGTCGAGGCACTGTGTTGACGACATGGATGCAGAACCTGGAGCTTGTTGAGTGAAGGATGAAAATGGCAGGTCTGACTGTCCGACGTTGCCGCCACTCTTTATCACTGTACGGAGTCATGATTAGCACTCGGTTAGGAAGGAAGCTCCGGGGCGCTGAGAAGGTGGGGCAGCTCGGCACGGAGGGAGCGCGGCACCTCAAAAATGAGGGCATACGAACAAGGGAGGCTGTAATGCTGTGTCCATCTGCCGAGTCAATCATGGAGCGAACATGGTTACAAAGCACAGTCTTTCCGTGTATTTCCAACACAGGCTTTGCGTGTCTACTATAAGCTGGGCGCGCTGTCCGTCTCGCATCGTCGCTTTCTGTACTGTTGCCACCACGTCTTCGATCTCTCGTGGATCCAGCCAGCACCAGGAGCCCCAAACATGGCGTCGCAGAGCGTGACCCGTGTGCCTGAGGGTGATTGCGCTGCGCCGTCATTCAGACACATCTTCACAACCGTCAGACTAAATAGCCTTGCACGACTTTTCGGTGACGGTAGAGACTTGCAACGTAGCTTCGCAGCAGACGAGTGGATTGCGTTAAGGTGAGTCTGCCCACGTTACTGCGGATGCTGTTGGTGTTCTTGTTGCTGTTGCTGTTGCGGGTCCAATATCTCGAAGTCGGGAAAGCCACCGCTGAAATCCACATACTCGTCGAACGGGGTGCTGAATAGGTCATTATGCATGAAGGGTAGCTGCCCTGGAGCGGTTCCATGACCCATGCTGTTTGAACTGCTGTCGAGATTGCCGCTGCCCGACTGGTAGTCCTCAGTAGTGTATAAGAGCGGGTCCCAATGTGACTCTCCGGGACCTGGATGTTCCGAGTATACCTGTGTTCCAGGCTGCATTTCGAATGCAGTCGATGATTGATCCATCCAAGGCTGATCCGTTCCTTCACCTGGCACGGCATGGTTCACCGTCTGATCGTGCCTGCCCAATAGCTTGCAGACAATGTTGTACGCACGGAGCGCTACACCGTCGTGAGAGCTCATGGAATGCAACCAACGGATAAGCTTATGCACGCATGCCATGATCTCTGGAGGGTCTAGTATAGGCTGAATTGATCCTTGGGCGAGTTCGAGCAGCAGGACCGTCATGGCCTGCATTACTGTTACTTGTTAGCTACGCAAGGGGGAGTTCGTCCTCAAACTCACTAATATGAACAGCGCACCACCAGGGTCCTTTGGCGTAGAAAAAAGTAGGGCTGGGCGGATCAGGCAGTAACGATGCGATGTTCAATGCGGCTTTGACGCAGGCCTCCGCCGTCACCTGGTTGAACCTTGCGGAGCTCTGGCTTTGACCTTTTATGCGCCTATCGAGTCTGCAAAGACAAGGTCGAGTGATACAGATCTTCGCACTTTGATAATAGATGTAGAGCAGCGTGGTCTCTCGCTCCAGACGGGACTCGGCTCCAGAGGTCGTATCAAATGGTCCATGCGGAAGCCATTGCAGAGCCCATGCTTCGAGCTCAGAAGTCAAAGATGAGATTTCATTCTGCATGTACGTCCAAGAGTAAACAGCAGTGCGTGCTGAATATAGGTGTGATAGGATCTTGTGCTGTATGTGATCCAATTCCACCCAAGCATGCACAAACAAGTCCGTACGCGCCGTTGGCCCTGTAGATTTTGTCGGTCCACTGGCCGTTGAAGACGTTGCAGCGGGAGGTGCCGCAAAGTGATGCTGGTCGGTGTGTACGTCCGTTGAAGAGTATTCCATCAAGGTTGCAGGGTTGGGAACAGTGCAGTCTTTCCGCGCAATGATACGAGGTCGTCCCGTTATGGAAGTAAGGACACACTCGATTGAGTGCAAGGCCCACCAAGTTTGTGCCATTGTTCGTTTTCTGCTTGTGGGGGTAGACGGATCCTCATTCCTGAGGTGGAGACCAGCAGCTTGCGCATGCCGCAGTGAAATACCAATCATGTACCAAGCCCTGTTGACCATACGTCAGTAAACATACAAAAGCGTGCGATATGTAAGTAGTCAATGTCGATCTTGACGACTACACCAAGTGAAGATTATCACACAAGTGTGCTTGGCGCACCAAATTCTCCATACCTATTAACGTGGCCCACGGTAAGGTAATAGAAAGACAGAAGTCCGGTGGTCTAGGCGACGTGAGTCAAAATTAGACAGCAATCCCCGTGGAACGAACTTACTTGTATGAGCCACAAACTCGGACCGCTAATGAGGGTCGCAAATCTCTCCAAGTCAAGAAAGTGCATGGCTCGCGCAACATACTCGTGATGGTCACGATCGTGACCTCGCAATTCGCTGCCGTTCAGGTGCAGGAAATTAGAAGTGGTGGCAAACACAAGGTGCAGAATGCCTTTCCACTTTGCAGGCAGCATCTTGCTCTCATTGTGCCAAGATTTCTGGAAAGAAATAGCCAACTGATCCAAGAAAGCGTCGTCAAGGATCCGGAATGGATTGTGAACATTGGCTCGGTAGACTTCGAGAAGAAACGTGGCTCTTTCGGCAGATGGCACGGCATCCGGGTCAGCGATGGACGTATCGATCCTGGTGTTGTCAAGGTAGAAGTAATAGTCAGAAAGAGGCATCTTGTCTACCGAATGTCTTCGGCGCTCACGGAGTGCCTCAGAGCGTTGCAAGAATGCTTCAGTGCTCGATCCAGGTGGTGCATGCGGTGGCTCGAATGGTCCAGTCTCAGGCTGGTCCAGCTTTCTTTGCAACGTTCGCATCCATTGAATCTGAGCATTGCGGCCCATAAATCCAGATTCAGATGACCTTTGATCGCTTAGGAAGTCCTCTTCAAGAACGTCCAAGCTGTCATTGAGACCTACCGAGGCTGAAACCTGATCCTCGTCTAGTGCATGACTCTCGAATTCCCTTTCTTCAGAAAGGGAATATTCCTTTCCCCGTGTATCCTGTGAAGAGGCTGGCACCTGTGTTGTCGGCGGAGGCGTGTCGTTTTCAAACTCTTTGAGAGTATCGGCGACTCTGAGTCGTGTTTCGTGGTCGAGGGAGCCACTGATGTCTTTCAACAGCGAGGTGAGAACCTCGTTCTTGTGGACTGACCTACGTCTGCATCAGAAATGTTCTGATTCGGCCCACATGCGCACCTACTCCCGCAATCGATCTCGACGGGCCGTCTCGTAAACACATGCCAAGTCCAGTTTCTCGCAGTTCTGGCATCGTGGTCGGTCAGCAGAACATCTAGCCTCTGTTCACGTTAACTCAGAACTTGCACAACATTGACTTTTAGGTGAGATAGGGAGAAGCTTACTTCGCGTCCGGCATTCGGTACACTTCGAAATTATCAGTACTGCACGTGCATTTGTTCGTTACACTCACGGCCTTGTTCAGCGTCCTGACAGGATCTTTACTGTGCGGAGGGCCTTTTGGTGGTTTCCTATCAGGTTGCTTGAGTCGAGCAATGGGCACTTTCGCATTTGGCGCGGACCAGAGACTGCTTCCTTCCATCCAGTCAGTCTTCGGGTACAGCAGGCTGAGCGTCTCGCAAGCAGTCCGATCCGATGGAAGAAGCAACCGCGACTAGGGAAGAAAACCAGAGCAGAGTTTGTAGCACGCATAGCGATTTATACCCGATTTTCTGTGGGGACTAACGCCAGGTACGTGGAAACGAAGTGGTGAAGCTGCGGGAAGTGGCGACGGATCATTGGCGGAGATCTGCCCCGGCCAATCAGACGCACCCAAGTGCACCAGCCACACCCACCGAAATGGGGTGTGGAGCAGAGGCCGCATACCATTTGATTGCAGCGGCAGCCGAACAGAGCGGTGCTCGGTCGGCATGGACGCACATTGAACATACGCGATCACCAGCGACCATCTTGCCCACTGAGGGACCAACGTAAGTGGATGTCGTTGCATCGGGAATCATTGAGTGAGTGTGGTCGGGGCGAGTATGATGTGGCGTTCACGCGGCAACACGGTCTGCCACAACGCTTAAGAAGACTTGAGTCTGTTGTGCCTCGGTGCATTCTGTAGCCATCAACTCGAAGCACATGATAAGCCGAGCGATGTCACGCTTTGGTTGCTTCCCAATGAAGCTTGGGCGCAGGTTGTGGTACGTAACTTGAGTTAGTGCTGGTTCTGTTGACGCCATTCGCAGGAGATGCAGGACTAGACGGCCGAATCAAGATTTTCTGGACAAGTTAATCGTAGCCAAGGCTTTCTTGCCCTTGTATACACTAATGGTTTCTGTGCTCATGGTGTCCTTCTCCCTTCAAGGCTTTTTTGACCTCCTCTTCCGCCGACCATGCGTACAACTCTCGATGCACGTTTCCAAGAACCGCCTGGCCTGTAAAACATTAGAAAGATGCCATGATGTGTGCCGAAAGACTCCTTACCAATGGCTGGAAACTTGTTCAACAGCCATAGAAAGAAGTACGTCGAGTACTCCGCCACGAGCCCAACATTTGTCTTCCTTCGAGCTATCTTCTTGCCTCGCTGAACAATGGCGTGTACTCTCGGTGCACGGATTTGGTGGAACAGTTTGACGGCCACATCGACGGCGTCACTTTCGCTCCTCTTGTTCCCCTGTCTTTCGACCAGTTCCGCAAGTAATAAGGCCAGAGTCTGCGAGTCTTCGAGCGCCTGACTCGCCCCCTGACCCGTAGTTGGATCCATCGCATGCGCTGCATCGCCCACCAGCACGAGGCCTTGTTCGCCCCAGTGTGGTAGCTCTGGAAGTGTCCATGTAGGATATATAGACTCGATGTCGGCTTTCTGGATAATATCCTGTATGGTGGCGTCTTTCCAATGCTTATGTCGTTCTTGAATCGTCGCTCTAATGTATTGGGGATCGATCGTCTTTGTGTCTGGAAGAGTTGAAGTTTCGAAAGTGGACCACCACATCAGTTGCTGCGAGGAGGGAGGGCCGCCAGAAGAATACCCAAAGAAGCCGTTGCCGCCAAATGAGAAAACCATGGCCCTGTTGCAGGTGATCAATGGTGGGATGGGAACGTTGAGGAAGCCTCCCACGCCACACTGACCGCTGCATGTTGTTCGTTATTACCACAATGCTGCTATCTTCTGGAGTAGGGACTTACGAGTAAACTGGTTGGTAACGACAATCATCGCCAAATAATGCCGCCCTTACCACACTTTTCACTCCATCTGCGCCAACGATTAGATCGGCCTCTTCGACCGCCTCATTCCCCGTCTCATCAACGCTTCTCACTCGAAACGTCCCGCCTTGCCACTTTTCAACTCCCACAACTTTCCTGTACTGCACAACACCACAACCATGTTTCTCTCTCGCATAGTGTATTATTGTCTCCCACAATCCATGTCTGGAGCTCGCAATACACACCTCCGCCTCGTCACTCCCGGTGCGGACGGTCTTGTCGCTCGTGCTCTGCACGCCCAATGTCCAGCCGTTTGCACCTTTGAAGATGAATTTCTCCGCTGGAAATCCCTGAGCTACCACTTGATCGTGCAAATCGATATCCAGATCACGAAGGATGCGCATGCCATTGGGTGAGATTCCGAGGCCGCCGCCCACAACGGCCGTGGAGGCGGAGAGACCGTTGAGGTCCAGCATGGCTTGGTGCTGTTGCGATGAGGCATGACAACGGTCGGAATCCTGTGGTCGAGGTTTGTGGGACTCATAGAGGATGATGGTGTGCGCGGTTGTGTTGAGTACATGCTTGCACAAGTGCAAATAGGTGGACAAGCCCGCAATACCACCACCAACGATGATGATCTTCATGCTTGGAAATTTTGACTGAGGACGGCTACACGGGAATAATCACTTGGGGATCTTAGAGTAGTTATGAAGACACAAAGCTCATCTGACACTGTCCCTTTGGTCCTTAGGGCTAGTATATCCTTATCTGGCGTGGTGTAGAAGTTGTGGGGAGGACGCGTAGTCCATACGGAATACGAGCAAGGCAGCAACAATTGTTATGCTGTGGCGCATTGCACGTGCTCTGCTAACATCCCAAGCGATTATTATGAAACAGGAAAGTATATAACAGAGGTGCGCGGAGCATGGGCAGCTCGTGACACTGCAGTGGCAGTGACTTCGTTGTAATTGGACTTGGATTTTTACCTTTACACGTCGCGCCACCTCCTCCATCTCATCTGCACAAGCGACGAGCTAACATAAATTGCAACCAAAGACATTCTCCACCACATTTCGAGTACTAAAA
>TARA_R110002003_G_scaffold1868_10_pt1 | contig 19015 bp, 16 predicted proteins | sample TARA_R110002003 | Tara Oceans TARA_R110002003 (sample SAMEA4396441) | marine metagenome | biome: Westerlies Biome; feature: [SRF] surface water layer (ENVO:00010504); material: water (ENVO:00002006), including particulate matter (ENVO:01000060) such as... | depth 5 m
AAACGCGCCATGTGGGATTTTCACGACTTTTTTGGGGAAACAGCGCACTTTTGAATCACTTTTTGAATCACTTTTCACGGCGACCGTACTTGGTGACTAGACGCGCCAGCGAGTGAATCATCGGAGGTGCCTTTCACGTGCAGATTCCAGTCAATCCCCCGTTTATAACCGGCCGTGACCCTCTATCTTCGAGCAAAAATCTCCGGCGTTGCCCCTCTACAGGCTGTCAGTCAACAACTTTCAATAGCTCAACCTCTAAGAAGGCGCGTGAACAACCATTCTCTGCGCCTCCATATCTTTCAAAACGACCTCCACAATATGGCAGCCCCTCCCAGCCGTAGTGCCAATCGCGACTTCATCGAACTGCCAAACCTTGGCTTGGTGTCACGTGCGGACCTGATCGCAGCTTTAGAGCATTGGTGTAAGTACAGCTTGCTCGTGAGATCGGACTAGTACTGATAGTCCTAGATGAGCCACAGGTTGCGTCCTCGGCCCCCCTGGCGTCCTCGGCCCTCATCACTTCGAAAGCATCCGTCCAATCCACCCCAGCGGAGACTACTTCTGATACGGTCGGCGCGGCCACTGTCCTTATTGAGCAAGCGACAAGCCTCCTCAAGGAGACTTCTTTAGTGAATGGCGAGCCTATTGAAGAGACGCGAGTACAATCTGCGCCAGTGGTCGACGAGCATGCACTTTTGTCGAACATACCAGATTCCGAGCAGGGAGTTTCTTCGACTCGTGCGCCCCCGCCTGCAGTTAGCTCAACAGCCTTGCCTATATCGAGAACGCGTTGGCCATCCAAGCCGAAGGCGACTGTGGAGGACCTTGTCCTGCCAGCTGCGATCTTGCCGAAAAACTCCACTATCATGCTCGTGCACCAAAAGCGCGAGGATGCTATCCGTACAGTGACGGACGCGGCCCTCAGGTGGTACCCTCCTAGACCGGATCCAAGCATACCCACGTCCGACAAAGAACGCCGAGCTTACGTGCTTCGCCTACTGCTCGCGTTCATGAACCGCGAGGACCTCCAGAACATGGGACATGGACGCGGCAAGCGCTGGGCTGATGTTGAAGGCCACTACACCAAAGACGCTATGGAGAAAGTCTGCTGGGACATCGTCGTAAGTAATCGTTCTCCAACGCGTATTACAATTGACAATGCTAATCAGGGGACAGCACATCGCCGAGCGTCTACATACCGAAGGGCCCTCTTTCCTCAGCATTCACGACCCGAACATGCAGCGCGAGATTCGACAAGACAGCATGCTTACATTTGAGGAACGCATGCAGTATCTCATCAAGCTCTTGTGCTTTTACAAGTCCAAGTGCGAGGACTTCATGAAGGGTACACAAGCCGAAGAGATCGTTGCATGCCCAAAGCAGAAGCTGCAGAGCTGTAGAGTCAATCTCATGCAGAATAAAGGGCGGGCTGTGTTTATCCGCAAGGGTCGCGAGGCTAAGCGGGCGGCGGAAGCTGCGGAGGCCGAGCAGGACGACATTGATGCTCTTCCACAGTCTAATCACGTTGACGGTGGTGATGCGCAAGTCACTGTTGACGACCGGGCAGCGACCACAGCGAAAGTCGACGGTCCTGATGGTGACGTCGACATGGAGGACAATGATGTGACAGTCACAACCAACGATATTGGGGCTCCTTCTTCCACCAAGCCTAATGGTAAGATATAGATCTGCGACTAGACGTCGTCAATCACTAACACTGCAAATCACAGTTACCGCCCCTAACTCTAAGCCGCCATCCCCGGCAGTACGTGCGCTCAAGCGTGAGCACGGCGATGTCCCATTCAACGACGACATCGGTGATACCAAGGAGCCTGTGCCGAAGCGAATTCATGTGGAGTAGACGGAACTTATTGAAGTGGAGAGGGACCTCTGAGGATGTGAAGGGCGGATGGCTGGGATTCGCTCAGTGCCAGTATCATCTTGCTGATTGATCATGCGCACACGAAAGCATGGACTGCTTTACAACGCTACTTGTCAGCAATACAATGACGGCCACTTGTTATCAAATAAACGATAAAATACCTCGAAAATGCTCGACGCATGTGACTCCGTCAGTACCACTTATTTGATGGTGTCGAGTTTTATGTAATAGGATACACAAGGGTAGGACCTTTTGCCGTGTTCTTTATGTAACAACCACGCCCAATGATGTGATTCCTATTTAGGTCATCCGGTCTACAGTATTCTATTAAGGATTGGCTGACATGTTGGATGAGTATTTGCACATCAAGTGAACGCAAGTTGTCTAAATCTTGCGAATTCAAGAACTGGGCAGAGCACCTCAGCTCCAGCCTCTGATTGATTCTCACACGCCACTATATCGCAACATTCGCACAGCTAAAGGCCGGCTTGACACCACCCGAATAATCAGCCTTGACCGCCTCAACAGCCGCATACAGTCCCGGGCCCAGCAAGAACAGCCCGCAAGCCATGACGAAAATGTGAATAATCGTCAGCACACTCCTGCTCAGTCCCTTGAATAAGCTCCCCTTGAACAGTTGCCAGTACGCAACCGCGAAGTAGATGAACCCAAAGAACGAATCAAACGCCGCACCAAGCAGCGACAGAAAGTCGCCCATGGAGGGAATCACTTCCGCGAAAATGAACCCAACGATCCATATCAGCGCCATCACGACGATCCACACGCCCCATCCAACGACGGTGTTGGAATGCGCGTGCCTACTCTTCCCCATGATGCGGAAGTACACGAACTTCGCACTGACATTGGCATAAATAACGCCAATGACGAGCGTTGGGACAATGACAAACGCGAACGATGCCTTCTTGTACACTACAGGGCCCAGGCTCCCAAACGCCGGCGCCGTGGCATACTGTCCGAGATATCTGAAGCCGATCGCCGGGGGGATAATGAACAGGAACGCAGACATACCGCCGAGCACGGCCAGCGCTTTGGGGAAATCCTGCGGCCGTTCCATCTCCGAGATGAACGTCGGGAACAGAATCTGCGGGACCCAGAGGAACGTGATGTTCAGCACGGCGTTCATGGCTGCGACAAAGGTGGTGCCGGCGGGTGGGAAGGCGTAGGTATGCACGGGCCCGGCTGTGGGGTATTCGCCATTGTAGCCGTACAGCGGCGCGTCTTCGATGCCGGCGAAGATGAGGAAGAGCAGGATGGCGAGGCCCATGCAGGCGGCGCTGAACATGGACATGAAGGAGACGTGGTTGAGGGTGCGGGGCAGCGACATTACGATGCCCATGATTGTGACGATGACGGAGAAGACGACGGTGCAGAGGGAGTGGTCGGAGAGGGTGTTGATTACTTTTGCGCCGGTGAGCACGTGGAAGCCGATGAGCATGATGTTGTTGAGCAGCAGCATGACGGCGGTGAATTCGTAGGCGATTTTGGACTTGCCGAAGGCGTAGTAGCCGAAGTCGCAGATGTCTTTGATTTGAGGGTGCTTCATGATGAATTTGTGCATGGTCAGAGATGTGATGTAGAAGAGCACGCCGGCAACGACCATGGTGATTATGCCAGGTACCCAGCCGAGGACGCTGAGGTTTGAAGTTAGTTGGGATGGTATACGAGTGTGACATGGGCTTGACATACGAGAGCGACCATGATTGCGCCATAATGGCAAGGCACACTTGATCTCCGGCGAGCAGCCATGCGGCTCGTTGCCAGGACATGGTGCGAAGCTTGATGTCGTGGTTATGATCTTCAGCGACAAGCGCCTTGATCACTTCAGTGGTGCCCTCATAGTCGGAGTCAAGTGCTTCACTGTCGACATTAGGCAGATCATGCACTTTCTCGTCTTTGTAGATGGTTGCCATTGTCAACACTTGGGGCTTCCAAAGGTTGGGTGGAAATGAAACGTCGACTGTAGACCTGCATCGAGCATGGGTGCCACGAGATACTTATGCACTCATTTGCAGCCCTGGAAATGCTACGAAACTCGACCGCTGTGCTGATAGCTGAGAGATATGGCGTGCTTGGAAAAGACCGGGTTGGTGGGCTCTGGACCCCGTTTCTACCAAAGTAAGCCAGCCACCGGCACTATGGTACCATTTGGATGGCGTTGTAGGTAGGCTAAGCAGCGGCTATTGGCCCGTCGCCACGCTAATGCGATGCTTATCGCGCTTGGCTGTCGCCTTGTCCGACCAAGAAGCCTCAGCCCCGACCAGCCGCAATGCTTCTTGGTAGTGGAAAGCAGCCAAATTGCTAACATATGGAGGAAAGTTATGGGGAACCGTGACTGAAGTGATGACGGGCTATAGGTACCTTGGAGATACGCAAGCCAGTTCCTGCCCTTTTGGACTACGGCCAAACTCGAACTGCAGCGAAACGTGATGGCGCCACAACGCGAAGGAATTAGCACCCATCTACTAGGGCTCTTTCTTTCCTTTTGATTGCGGCTTGAATCATGCGCCTCTAGGGTTGCATCGCAGACATCCCCGGGTACTTTCACCCAATGTGGCCGATTAGAGCTCAACTACATATGTCGGAACAGGTGAACTTTGGTACGCTATTCTGGTGTATACACTTTAGCCTTCGTATAGCGTAGCATAAGGGGTTTTGCTTGTGGTAATCGAGATGAGGTTGATGTCAGGTTCCGACATGCTGGTAAATTGCAAGAATGTCGTGCGTTTGACGCGTGAGCTCCGAATGTTCCGCCTCGCTTGTCGCCGGCCACTGCGGAGCGTCTCCATATTTCGTTCCCGCCCCTCCGCACGTCCTTCCTCGTCTCATTACACGTCCATCTCATCCAGCATTCGTCAACATGCTCAACGTCGAATCAGCAGCTGCCTTAGTCGAAGAGATGACCAGAGATGTCTTCGCCAACAAGCTTCTTTGCGCCGAGGCTGTCCAGATGGCATCTCCGCAGACCGTTGTCATCTACAACAGCATTCTTGGCTTGAACAACAACAAACGCCTCTCCATACTTGGGGACGCTGTGCTCGCAAAAGTTCTATGTGCCTCTTGGTTCAAAGTACGCGATAGCAGTGGTAAGACGCGCAGTACGTTTTTGGGTCCGTAGTCCAGCTAAGTCATTAGGCAACGCGAATTCTCCAGAGCGCTGGACAATCGTTCGAAACGATATCCTTAGCAATGATGCCCTCGCTGAACGCGGCTACAATCTTGGAGTCGATCGCTGCGTCTTCGTAGCTGCAGGAACGTACACGAAATCACCAAAGATGGTTGCCACGACTCTGGAAGCCATCATTGGGGCTATCTTCGAAGACGGCGGTGACGATGCTGTGATGCGCGTCATTGAGCATCTTGGATTCCTCAAGCACCCGTTTCTCACGGTAACGTCACAATCCTTCCTCCCCCCATAATGAACACATTTCCACTATTGACTAATGAGCGTACTTATAGATCCCTTACATGAATGTGCGCAGGATCCTCCGCCCGATGCAGCACTCTCTCTTATCGAGCAGCTGACGCCTCGTTTTATTCTTCTATGCGTCTAGCTTCTTGGAAAAGTGGCTAGACGCATGGGAGAGATGTCTTCAGGGCGACTACTACTCGGTCTGAGAGTTCGGAACTGTCTCGACCGGCGGATCCTGGATGCATTCGCGTCAGCTCGGATTTACGAGCCTGCGCAAGCAACGTCAATTAACGACTAGCTCGATATTGTTGCTGTGTGAGGCGTATGGCTTCTAATGGGTCATGTTTAGGACGCAAGCCACGAAAACCCGGTATAGGCTTTCATCCAATGAGGGCGGCTCAGCGTTTTCAACAAACACTGTCCGCCGTGACTTGAATTAGGGCGATCGTCACGGTGGAGCCGTCTGCATTGACTGTGTGATTCAACATCCACGGGTCGAAGTTCGTCTACTGTTTAACCATGGGCATGGGCTATCCAACTGTACACAATCTTTCAGCACTCTCAAAGCAATCAATTGCCGCAACGACAGGAGTGCAATGCTCTTGAGTTACTTTAGTGCCAGATTGCTACGACAAATCGCCCATTCCTGGTGTAACATGTTTCAACGCCGAGTTCCTTAATGCTCATATTGTCCACACACCTCATTATTTGCTAGATCTCATTGTGGTCTGGTCCTGAGTTTATCTTCTGCTACTCAACAATAACGTTCACGCCTAGCACCCAGAGCATATCCCAGCCTAACCATAGGCCAGCAAGCTTCCAACAGCGGGAAATAGCACAGGCATTGCGCTACGCATGGTATTTTCACTACCTCGTCACCCCTCGTAGCGATTGCCTACCCAAACACTAATGCCTAGCACATGCAATGAAGCTATAAAAAAACCTCTACCGCGCCCGATCACATACCCATAGCAGCCATAATGCCACCAATCGAGCGCATATTTCAACATCTCCCTCCTCCCAACGCCAACGCGCAGATCCCAAAACCATACCACGTTCCATCCCCATCGAGATCCATCCACCGCCCGCGTGCGCGCCGAAATCTCGCCAACAGTCGGTTTCGCAAGACCAAGCCAACAAAAACAAAGTGTCACAACTCAACATGATAGACCTCAGTATGATACCTCTGCATACCAAAAGGTTTGCGAACCTAGTACAGCTCACAGCCCCGCCTGCAGATACAGCTCGCTCTCCGCGCCAACAGAGTGCATCTGTCGTGGCTATGTTGCTTCTTTGACTATGCAAAGGTGCAGGCTTGGCACTTCCCAGGGTCGCCTGCACTACCGGTAACTTAGGATGCAGGGCTGGGATTTGGGCGTTCGCACTAAAATTCAACGTGATGGAAAGGCTGAGCGGGAGGAAGGGGTAAAGGGCGTGACGGAGTGTGACGGAGTGTCGAGGATACTGCGTTCATGATCAGACAGGGGAAGGGGGATTGTTCAATTTTTAACCTGAGGGGCTGAATTGATCTGCAACGTCTAGCTACCAGTCTACCGCTGATGTGCGTTGATGTCGTGAGCGCACAAGTGCGGGTACCAAGTAGGAAAGTATGCCCAACCGCCCTTTTCCAAGCTGATGTAATTTCCACACTAAATATCTAAAGGCTCTATTCCACCCCTACAGTTTCCCGCCACCCCAGCCCTTCCCCAACACCTCCTCCCTCCTTCTCACATCCACATCCCTCGGCCCCTCGCCCTTAAACTTCGTCGTAACAACCCACTCGCGAATGCCCCTGCGGCCCTGTCCCTGCTTCTCGACCTCCGCGCCGGGCGCATCCAGCAGCAGCACGGCCGTGTGTTTGTCGACGCCGCCGACGCCGTCCTGCGCTTTGTCGCCGTACGCGCCTTTCCCGAGGACGATGGGCGAGATGCACGCGTCGGCGAACGAGACCTCCTGCTCGCCCTCGAAGATGCGCGGTTTGGCCAGGAAATCGAGCAGGCGCTCGCGCTCGAGGGCGAGGTGTTGCGGCGAGGGGATGGGCGAGGAGGGGGACGTGACGGTGGCGCTGAGATACGGGGCGAGCATCAGCGTGAGGAAGAACTGCGGGGGGAACAGGATGATGCGGTTTTGGCGCGCGAGGTCGAGCCACTTGTTGGGCGGCAGGAAGCGGGCGGCTGTGTGCTCGATGCCGCCGTCGTGCGTGGGGTTCGGGATGACGATTTCGTCTTCTTCGCTGAGGCCTGCGCCCGGCGGCGTGCCTGGCGCGGCGGCGTGCTTGGTCGGCGAGACGGAGCCGAGCGGGAGGAAGTACAGGTACATTTGGGTGCTGAAGCGTTTGGGCACGTTGGGCGGGGTGATCCAGCGGGTGAAGGGCATCAGGCCTTCGGTGTCGGGAATTGCGCCCCATGTTTCGAGAAGGTCTGTGAATTTGACTTTTCCGGCGTGGACGGCGCGGCGGCCTTCTTCGCGCTCTGAGTCGCTGATCTCGGTGAAGAGTTTGCCTGTCTTCTTGCTCTTGGCTAGGAGTATGCCGCATTCTTCAAAGGTTTCGCGCACAGCTGCCATGCGGTATGCAGGTCCATCTTGGTGTCGGCCCGGGTGGTCGACGTCGGGAATGTCGCCATCATGGGTCTTGCTCAGCGCGCCGCCAGGGAAGACGTGTGCAGACGCGAAGCTCGAAGCTTTCTTGACGCGATGGAGAAGCAGAATTTGGTTCGTTGGGGATATCAGGAGTACACTGCAATATGTGAGCATGCAGGGTCTTGTGAGGATGGGGGTCCAGGGTCGATGAGCTCAACGTACCTCGAGCTAGGTCGTGGAACTGGAGGCATTTTTGGCGGATTTTTGAGGGGCTTGTGGTCCGCGGGAGACGACATGTTGCGCGTATGTGCAACTACTTGGTTCGAGACGAGTGGCCTTATGCTACGGTGCGCAATTGTTGAAACTCTACCGTCGACGCGTAAGATGCAATGATATCGGCGCACGAAGTTGGTCTGGGGTCGAAGTACACGAGTATTTGGAAGGGTATGTTCAATCAAATGCAAGGAAATGATTGAGCTCGGCTTCGGCATGATCAGCCAGGGCGGGCGTCGACAATGCGGGATTGTAACTCGTCATTGTGTTTGGTGAACGTTGCGAGCGCGGGGAGATGCCGAGGTTGTGGAGGAAGCTTGCCCAGAGTGACATCGCCTGAGAGAGTCGGCGAGGCGACCACACAACGTGATGTCTTAGCGCAGGTGTCATGCATAGAAGTGGACTAGCATATTTCGGAGCGTAGAAGATCGTGGTATCATTGCTTTTGTGCCTATCTGTTCTCCATTCTCCAAGCGTATCCCATCAAATCATCTTCGCATGTCTAGAACGGTGCAAATGAAGCAACTGTAGCCGACCCAACGCCTGTCCCAATGCAAGTTCAGAGGTCAACCAAGACCTAAGAGTAGAGCTTCTTGTCGAAGCTGTGCAGCCCATGGACACCGCCCTCGGCCTGTGCGCTAGCAGTTCGAAGCTCGAACCTAACGGTGCCATTGTCAACGCCCTCACGAAGCTCCGTCAAGCTCCGGATGCCAATGTCCTGCAGAGAGTGCTGGACACCTGCCATCAAGTAAGGGACGAACTTGTGGATGGACCCACGATCCTGGACGGAACCGGAGACACCCTGAGCAACTAGGACGCGGTCGCCCTCGGAAAAGTAGCGGGCAGTACCAGCGTTGCTTGCCTTAGCATCCTTGCTTCCAGCGCCGGCCTTCTTGTCCTCCATGGCCGCGATGCTACCCATTCCACGGTAGGCCTTGACGAGCTGACCATCGCGGCTGACGAAGTACTCTCCAGGTGACTCGGTGGTACCCGCGAGGAGGCCACCCATCATGACAGTCGAGGCGCCCATGGCAAGACCCTTGACAATGTGGCCTACATTCTGGATACCACCGTCGGCAATGCAGGGAACACCAAAGCGCTTTGCGAAGGAGGTGACGTTGTAGACCGAAGTAGCCTGAGGCCGTCCAACAGCCATGACCTCTTGGGTGATGCAAGCACTGCCACTTCCCATACCGATACGCAGACCGTCAGCACCAGCAGCGATGAGCGCAGCAGCCTGGTCGCGAGTGACGACGTTTCCGGCAATCACATCGAGCTGAGGATACGTCTCCTTGACGTACTTGATCATTTCCACCTGGTACATGCTATTGCCCTGGCTGCTGTCGAGAACGACAATGTCGAGACCGGCGTCAACAAGCTTCTGTAGGCGGTCCTTATCCTCGGGCCGGGTGCCAACAGCGGCGGCGGCAATGAGCTGCTTGGAGTGCGGGAGCTTAGAGGCAAGTGGGAAGTTCAGGTTCTTCATCAAGTCGGAGCGGGAGAGAAGTGCAATCAGGTTGAAGTCTCCGTCGACAATGGGCAGCTTGCCCTTCTTAGACTTGTTCAAAATCTCGTTGGCCTCCTTCAGCTCGATGCCGTGGCGTGCAGTTACGAGATCGGTGGACATGACGGCGGTGACAGGATCATGCAGATTGTCATGGAATTGGATATCTCGCGGTGTGATGATGCCAACGAGCTTTGAGCGCAGGGTGCCGTTCTCTGTTGTCGGCCGTCAGCAAATCGTTCCCAGCATAGTGTGCGGAAACAGTTGTAGCTTGTTTGCATCAGGAAATACATTACTCCACAGCACGACGGAATCGTTGCGGATGAACGAAAGTTATTAAAGTAAGGTTGATCATCACGTGAACAGGGACTTAAGAGCGTGTCTTGCTTACCTGTGACTGGGAAACCACCGAAGCCCCACCTCTCCTTGAGCGCCTTGGCCTCCGCAACAGTGGTGGTAGGCGAAATGACGACGGGGTCGAGGATGAAGCCGTTCTCGTATCGCTTGACCTTGCGCACCATCTCGGCTTGGTCCTCCTGGGAGCAGTTGTGGTGGATTATTCCAAGACCACCCAACAAAGCGATGTGGATGGCCATGTTGTGTTCGGTAACTGTGTCCATGGGCGAGGAGACGAAGGGTGTCTTGAGGGTGATGCGCTTCGTAATCGGGGTGTCGAGGGTGACATCGATGGCAGGGAAGCCTAGAAGAGCACTGTTAGACCTACTGCGCTGCTCGACTACGACACGGCTGCTGGCAATCTCGGCGAAATCACGGGTGGTCTCGAGCTGATTGCTCGCGACACGGGTGCTCGCTACTGGCGCACTATAGCATACGAGAGCAACCCACCAATATAGCCAGGAAGCATGAGGAAGTCATTGTAAGTCAGGCCGCCATTCTTCTTCGAGTCAATGAGCGTCTTGACGTCGATTCCATCGCGCTCTGGGTACTCGTTCTTGAGCACCTCGAGAGCCTTGGTGAAGTCCAGGGCGTTGGCTGAGGTGTCGGCCATGGCGTCGCCGTTTGAGATGGGCATAGTAGCAGAAGAAAGTACTTCTCGAGGAACAGAGAAGTAGATGTGAGGCGGGACGTAAGGAGACAGACCGCGGTTGTGTTGCAACTTTGGCCGGGGAAATGTCCAGTTTCCCAAGAAGAAAAAGAAGACGAAAAGTTCGAGCGGTAGAATTTGTGGGCGAGGATCGGGAGGCCCGTGCGCAGTGCATGTGACCCCGCTCCTAGCGCGTTAGTTCCGCGTCGCTACCAACGTGTTGCAGTGCACCACCCCATGCTACACTGGACTTTCGACGGTGTTATGGTCCAACTCATCAGAGCAGCGGGGTGGTGGAGCGTAGCGGCGGGTGATGGATGGATGGTACTCGCGTTAGGTTGGTGAAAAGGACGGTCGGCCGCCGTTACAGGTGCACGAAATGCGTACTGAAAGACGCGCAAGGCCCGACGACGGCAGAGAAGCTGCCGAGAGGAACTCATGATGGCTCCGCGCCTTGTCTCGCCTTGTTTCGGGAGTTTGTCGATGGGTGTGACGTGCGTTGGCCCTGTGGTTCTCGTAGCGCAGAGGTGCGGCTCGGTTACCACAACAACCGCCCTAAGCTTGTTCGCATTCGTAAACAGCCGTGCACCATCCGCACATTTCCACTTTCAGACTCGACGCCGCAGCGGCTGCCATCTGCTATCGCAATCTTCACATTCCATATTACTTTCTTTGCGGTTGCGGGCTCGCTGCAGGCTACGGCACCTTTGGTTTCGGCGTATCTGAAATCTCGGCGGGACGTGTTTTCACAGAGAGAAGGCGCCTCCAGCTCGCATCTCACTCGGCCTCCAACACGGCCTCAACCACGACAATCGCCAGTCCATCCTTCCCCGCCGTGCAACACATGTCACGTAATCTGACGCCGCGATAATACTTGCAAACACAGCTCCCGTCATGAGCTACTCCTACACCCCGCGCACGCGACTTGGCCACCAGACAGCGTCGCCCTCTCCGCTCCGCCAGACCTCGACCGCCTCGAATGGCTCATCGACGTACTCCAACCAGTACCCTCCGAGCCGGTCAAGTACACAGTCCAGCAATGCTTCGAACGGCTACGAAAGACCGGGACACCGCCGGGGCATGAGCGAAGCCACAGCACTGTCACAGCCGCGGACCGAGAGCTACTTTGGCTCAGAAGATACAGACCCAGCCAACGCATTTGCCAGCGTGCGCAAAGCACTCCGACCGCTGCAACAGGTTCCGCAGAGCTCGCCGATTCCCGAGAAGCCGATGCGCACAGCGGTAGACGACCCAGTCCGTCACTCCCACGTCCGGTCGCAAAGCGTTGAAAATATACGGCACCAGCCCTACGATGGCTCTGTATCACCACCCGCGAAGCCTCGCCCGCTCTCGATAGCCATATCGCGCGCCGACTCTGTGCGCGCACCCACCCGCGATCACTCGTCCCGACCACTATCGACCCACCTTGAGCGACCGGCACTGCAGAGTCTGCAGAAATCGTCCACCGGCCACCTGCGAACGCTATCGAAATTTGCCGAAGCTGGCAGTGATGAGGACTTTGCGATCAAATCTCCGGAGCAGGAAGTCGTCGGTCTGCACGGGCGAAGGAGGCTGCAACGGACCGATGCAGAACGAGGGAAGAAGTCAACATCGTCATGGGCTAGTCGAAACTGGATGGACCAACAGCGACAGTTCTTGCAGGCGTACGAATACCTCTGCCATATTGGAGAGGCCAAGGAGTGGATGGAAGACATCATCGAGAGCGACCTCCCGCCTGTCGTCGAGCTGGAAGAGGCGCTGCGAAATGGTGTTACCCTGGCCGAAATCGTACAAGCAATCAAAGGACAGCCCCTGCGGATATTCCGAGACCCGAAGCTGCAGTATCGACATTCCAACAACTACGCGCACTTCTTCAAGTTCCTCTCCGAAGTCGAGCTTCCAGACCTTTTCCGCTTCGAGCTGGTGGATCTTTACGAAAAGAAGAACGTACCCAAGGTCATCTATTGCATACACGCGCTATCCTGGTTACTCTTCCGCAAGGGCATAGTCGACTTTCGCATCGGCAATTTAGTCGGTAAACTTCAGTTCGAGGACCATGAACTTGAAGCGACTCAGAAGGGCCTCGACAAGTCCGGTGTCAGCATGCCCAACTTCTCAGGCATGCAAGCCAACTTTGCCGTAGAGCCTGAGCCAGAGCCAGTCGAATCGGAAGAGGAGCGTGTCGACCGTGAACTCACAGAGACTGAAGACGTCATCCTCGATCTCCAGGCGCAAATGAGGGGAGCGCTGGTACGGATACGTCTCGGCAACATGATGCAGGATCTCTGGGATAACGAGCATCTCATTGCGGACCTCCAAGCTCGCATTCGCGGTGACTGGGCGCGACAGATCGCATACTATCGACTTGACATGCGACGTTTCGCGATCCAGCTCCAAAGCGCAGCACGCGGATTCTTGGTGCGTTCACAGATACGCGGAGAAGAGATCTACTGGCAAGACAAAGCGGTTCAGGTGCTCAAGGTACAAAATCTTTTCCGCGGTCGAAAAGCCAGGGCGCAGGTTCAGTACACAAAGTCAAGGATACAGCGACATGAGCACGGCGTACGGCAATTCCAGGCAGCCATTCGTGGGGCACTGGAGAGACTGCGGGTAGCCAACCGATATGAAGAAACTCGCGACACCGAGCCGGCCGTAGTTCATATTCAAGCCATGATCCGCGGTGCGCTCGTGCGCCACCAAGTTGATCGCGAGTGGGCCGAGTTGAAAGAAAATGAGGCTCAGATCGCGCAACTTCAGGCTGTCTCGCGCGCCATGATGGTTCGTCAGTCATGTCGCGCGGACCAGGAGAACCTGCGACGACACGAATCTATCGTCACTCTGTTGCAGGCTGCGGCACGAGGTATTATCGCTAGGAGAAAGAATGCTGAAGTGCAAGACAATCTGGTAAGCTCCGACGTCAATTGGTCCGATCTTCAGTCCAAGGTTCGCGGAGACGTATTGAGGAACTCGGTGAGGAGCATTCACAATGCTCTGGCTACCGAGCAACCTCAAATCACGGATCTTCAGGCCATTGCAAGAGCAGGCAAGATACGTTCAGATGTTGCAAGCACTCTTGCGCAGTTGAACGATCAGGAAGCCAACATCCTTTCTCTTCAAGCTCATATTCGTGGTTTCCTTTCACGACAGGGGCACTTCTCTGACCTCAAGGCGCTGCAGGCACAGACACCGACGATCCTGGATCTCCAGTCAGCTTGTCGTGGGTTCGTTCAGCGGCAACGGACGTATGAGATTCTCTGCGACCTCAACGCCCAGGAGCCGGAGATTGTGCAGCTGCAAGGTGTCGCGCGTGGCATGTTGCTGCGCATGCAAATCGGCGTCCAACTTGGTCAAGTGGAGGAGCACGAAGAGGCCATCATTGAGCTCCAAGCACTGGCTCGCGGTATGATGATCCGACGACAATATGCAGAGAAGAAGCAGTTCTACAAGGAGAATATGGAGAAGGTCATCAAGATCCAGAGCTTCGTTCGTGGGCGACAACAGGGTGAAGCATACAAGAGCTTGACTAGCGGGAAGAACCCTCCGGTCTCGACAGTCAAGAACTTCGTGCATCTCTTGAACGACAACGACATCGACTTTGACGAGGAGATTGAGTTCGAGCGATTACGAAAGACTGTTGTGCAGCATGTTCGACAAAATGAGCTTGCGGAAGCGTACATTGACCAGCTCGACATCAAAATCGCGCTGCTCGTAAAGAACAAGATCACCCTGGACGAAGTTGTCAAGCATCAGAAACACTTTGGCGGTCACGTTGGTACCCTACTGAGCAGCAAGGACATCTCCTCCAAGGACCCCTTCGATCTGAAGGCTCTCAACAAGAACTCCAGACGCAAGCTCGAACAATACCAGGAGCTCTTCTTCGTTCTACAGACTCAGCCACAATACATGGCCCGCCTCTTCCGCCGAGTCCGCGAACAAAGCCTGGCTGAGAAGGATACTAAGCGCATCGAGCAGCTGACAATGAGCCTTTTCGGACTAGCGCAGAAGCGAAGGGAAGAGTATCTTCTGCTGAAGCTCTTGGCCAGATCGCTGAAGGAAGAGGTGGAAGGATGTGCAACGCTACAGGAGTACTTGCGAGGTAATTTCTTCTGGGCGAAGCTGTTCGCAAACTACGTCCGGTCACCACGGGACCGCAAGTTTTTGAAAGAAGTACTTGGCCCGGTGATCCGAGAAAACATCATCGAGAATGAGCACCTAGACCTGGAAAGCGACCCGATGCAGATTTATCGATCCGCTATCAACAACGAGGAGCTTCGCACCGGCCAACGAAGCCGCCGTGATCCGAACGTTTCTCGGGATGTAGCTCTCAAGGACCCTGAGACACGAGGCACATTCATCCACAATCTGCAAGATCTTCGCGATGTCGCAGACCAATACTTCTCCATGTTCGAAGAAGTACTTCATCGCATGCCATACGGAGTGCGTTACCTGGCGCAGCAGATGTTCGAAGAGCTGCGCCTGCGATTTCCATACGAGCCGCAGGAACAACTCCTGCAGATTGTTGGGCATTGGGTGTGGAAGTCGTACATCCAACCAGCGCTCATCCAGCCCCAGCATTGGGGAGTGGTCGATCGCGGCCTCTCACCTGTCATGAACCGGAACCTTGGTGCCGTCGGCAAGGTTCTCAGTCAAGTGGCAGCGGGCAAGCTTTTCGGCGGTGAGGATCTGTATTTGCAACCGCTCAATAGCTACATCTCAGAAGCTATCGATAGGCTACAGGACATCTGGTCGAACAGTCAGTGAATATCCTACTCATGGCTACGCTCTTGCTAACAGTTACGCAGTGATCAATGTGCGCGATGCGGAGACGCAATTCGAAATTGATGAATTCAACGACCTGTTCGCACGGACTAAGCCCACTCTATACATCAAGCTCGCAGACGTATTCGCTATCCACAACCTGGTCATTGACGACCTGCCAAGCCTCTGCCCATCACAAGACGACCCTCTTCGTGAGGTTATCCGTGAGCTCGGCAGCGCAAAGAACAACGAAAATGAGCTGCTCCATGTGAGCTCGACGGAGATAACTTTGACGCTGAATCCCAAGTACCACGAGCAAGAGGGTAAGTCACCATCCTCATGTCATTGAGCCACTGCTAACAAGATTAGATCCTGACGCGGCTATCAAGTCTTTGTTCATGGAGACCAAGCGCTATGTTCTCTATATCATCCGCGTTCAAACTGGCGCAAACCTCACAGAAATCATGTGCAAGCCCATCACACCAGAAGACGAAGATCGATGGGACGCGCTCGTCCGCGAAGAACTTGCCGCACAACAGAAGGACCGGTCGCGGAAGCACAGCCAAGTACGCTCGTCCGCAGCTTCCACATACACCACCGACATGGGTTCCAATTCCGTCCTAGACTTGGACTACCCCACGCTCAAGCAATACTGCCTCGAAAACGTAGTGCATCTACAACGCGCAGGCCGCATCTCGCATCAGAATAACTACCAGGATCTTCTCAACGCCATCGCAGTCGATATCCGGACCAAGCATCGCCGGCGGATCCAACGAGCCAAGGAACTAGAAGGCGTGCGCGGCACTCTCTCCGCGCTAGACGAAAAAGCCCACTTCCTCGAAGGCCAACTCAAGAGCTACAACGACTACATCGAGCAAGCCATGGTGACGCTACAATCCAAAAAAGGAAAGAAGAAATTCCTCCTCCCCTTCTCAAAGCAATACAACCACCTCCGCGAACTCCAGCGCTCCGGCCGCTCCTACCTCTTCGGCTCCTTCAAATATTCCGCACGCAACCTCGCCGAGAAGGGCATCCTCGTCTCCTGGAACGGCTACCCGGAGCGCCAGTGGGATCGCCTCGACATCACCGTCTCGTCGAACCAGACGGGCGTCTTTGAGATCCAGGGCTCCCAGGGCTCGATGATGATCCCTGGTGCGTTCGCGGAGGTCCCGCTTGATGGCCTGCTGCAGGCGCAGTTTGACAATCACCAGTTCATGAATCTGTTTGGCGATGGGAAGGATGGGTCGGGCGCGGGCGCGGTGAGGGTTAATGTTAATCTTTTCTTGCATTTGATTTTCAAGAAGTTTTATAAGGAGGGTTGAGCAGCGTGTTGGTGGGATTGGGATGGGTGTTTGCTGTGTGTGCTGCTTGGGGGCTGTGGGTTGCGCGAATATGATACCTCTGTTGTTTTTTGGCGCGATTGCATTGGAGCGCTGGTGTTTAAGGGCGCTTTGGGGACGAACTTTTTGTAACGAATGGGGCTTGTTGGGGACGGTGGCGGGGGTGCGTACTATTCGAATCGAAGGACTTGATTATGCATGTGCATGTGCGTGCGTTGGGAGATTGGTTTTAAGCTCCGGAGTATGATAATGTGAGAGTTATGCCCTCGTTTTCAAAGCTAATGCTACGGTAGAGTATCGCAATTCTGGATGCTTTTGTTGTGAGCCTGCTCGAACCGCAGATACTTGTCGTCTCTTGTTGCCTATAGCTAAGGTGGCCTTGGGCATTTATTCCTAGCCCTCAAACCAATCAAAAGATAATTACCGACCCACACAGTCTCAGATTCACACTGCGGCTCGACCAGCTACGCGTTCATCAAGCCCCGGAGTGTAAATCGTGCCGATAAGCCGGCCACCGAGACTTACAATGTACCTTGGGTCCCGACGTCCATCGTCATTCACACAGGCTGGGAAACCAACGGAACGGAAAAGCGAGGTCTGGAACTATTGACGGGGGAGGAATATCGGCTGTGGTTCTGTGCTAAATATATTGGGTCAATGGGAAGGGGGGAATAGAGCGAGCGCTTGGTCGCTACGATGGATACTTACGTGAATATTTCTGATCTCGAGGCAGCCCTCATGCTGATGTTGGTGGGTCGAGCGAGGGTACTGGGAGTTCTCGGGCGCTGGAATATAGCAGTGTCGCACCCCTACAGCTGGTCCATTCTAGGTAGACTGGTACCAGAGCGAAATGTTCCGCGGCTCTCACAACACGACGGCGATATCCTGGTGAGTATCTCGGCGTAGGGTGCTTAGGGAAGGGGTGGAAGGGGAGCAAGGAGCCGGAGGAGAAGCATATGAGCAGGCAAAGGCATGGTGGGAGAGAGGAGAAGCAATGGGGTAGAAGAAAGGGCGGTCTTTCGACATAGGCAGAGGCAGGAAAGCTGGCGTGGCGGGAAGGAGGGGGACGTAGCCAGACTGCTCCAGCTAAGAAGGATGTGGGAAGGCCAATGTCGCGGAAATGGCGGGAGTGTCGTAGTAAGTACCTATTTACGGTTTGCGAGAGGCGGATGGTAAATAAATGTGATATGTGAAAGTCTTCCGAAGCATGGCGCGACCTTAAAAGACTGGTTGGAGCTATCATGGAGGTGACGTTGTCTTGCTTAGACCATGTTGAGAGTTTGTTGGACGAATATAAACATGTTTGTAATGCTTCATATGATGTGCACCCTAGTAAGACAATAAGTGTCATCGAGTGTGTGAGACCTAGACATTCACAGTCACGATGGTGTCAGTTCCGGCTTGCAGACTGTCACTGCAATTGTGTTCGTGCATTTGCTTTGATTGAAAAGCTTCCATGTTTATGGTCTCACGAGGCTAGATGTGTGAACGATCGATTGCAGGCACGAAGACACTGCTGAGATTGAGTAACACTCGTCACATAGTGAGTGAGGGCTTCAATGTAAGATTAGTATATAGCTCTGATGTGGCGGCACCCAGTCAGCTAAATCTTCAGAGCAGCCACAACCATTGGCATTTCCTTACCCATATTCAACTCCACTCCGCGAATACTCCTGGAGAGTAATAGCCCGCTTATTTTATATTCGCTCAGAAAAGATATTCTAGCCGTCCTTAGTTCCCAAGGCACCCTCGAACGATCCATCAACATGTGCCAATACTACCAGTGGATCTGTAGGGTTGTGGGCTGCAATAACCCTATATCAGGTGTCCGCGGTAGACTCGAAACCTTGATCTGCGCTCGAATCACCACTAGCGGCTATCACTACCGGCCCCTAGATGTCACTTTCGGCTGGTGCCAAAGCGTAATATGCGTGGGGAGTCGAAAACATGGACCAAACGGTTCGCTCTGTGACAGCTGTTTGGCGAAATGGCAGGAAGATCAAAATAAAAAGGATAAGGATAAAAAAGATGAGGAAGGGGCGAAAGATTTCTTGAAGAGAATGGGCCTGCACAACCCGAAGGAGAAAACACCACCAAAGCAGAGTCACAGCACGGGATCCACGAGCGGCGGCGCAACGGGTCAGACAAGGGGAGTGCTGCAGACGAAGAAAACTGTGCAATCTGCTGGGAAGCCTGGTCTTTT
>TARA_R110002003_G_scaffold1264_2_pt1 | contig 19005 bp, 20 predicted proteins | sample TARA_R110002003 | Tara Oceans TARA_R110002003 (sample SAMEA4396441) | marine metagenome | biome: Westerlies Biome; feature: [SRF] surface water layer (ENVO:00010504); material: water (ENVO:00002006), including particulate matter (ENVO:01000060) such as... | depth 5 m
ATGCTGGGATTGGTGCAGTCTATGAGAGGTTGAAGAAGGCGAAGGACATGAGACTTGCATGCAGAGCCCAGCTGAGCGAAAAGCCGCTGCGGAGAGTCTCAAAGAGCTGCAGAGAGTGACAGAGGGAAAGAAAGCTTGGGCTTGCGACGCAAGTTCACAAGAGGTGGTTGGATCGATGGGATGGCGGGTGTAGTCTTAATCTCCGTTTTAATTTCCCACAATATATCACGCTGCGTGTATGTTTCCCTATACTTATGCAATCCCAACATAAACAGTATTCCCACTTCCCACTCCATGACCCAACCTTCCAATCTCCCCCAAATTTCACCATCTCTTTACCTCTTATACACCAAGCACCCTCCCCTCCTCCCTAATACACCGTCTCGCCCTCCCTCCTCCTCGCATCCCCCCTCGCCCACCTCCCCTCTCTCTCCAGATTCATCGTGTTCCGGACCCGCACCTCGGCCATGTACTCCATCTGCTCGACGGTCATATGCTTGAAGGCGTTGGGATTGGGTCCAAAGCCCCACGCATGGTGGACGGCGTAGGCCATGCAGAGGACCATGAGGGCGCCGATCATGATGAGAAGTACGATGACGAGGGGCGGGAGCTTGAAGTCGGGGATGCTGCCTGCGTCGCGCTTGGTGAGGTCGAGGTGGACATGTTGGGGCGCCATGGCGGGCGGATTGTTTTGATGGGTGGATGGGGCGGTAATAGGGGCGCACGTGTGTGCGTTGCGTGCTTCAGCCGGAATGGGCGGTCGTTGAATTCTGGAGTCGTGGACTTGGGTAGGTATCGTTTCTTGCGAAGTAAACTTGGCGTCCAGCACAAAGTGTTGTAATTGCCACTGGCTGAGGAACGTGTCTCTGATGTGTGCGGCTCGATACTGCTCGATTGTTGCCTGGAAGACCAAAGACCGAGAGGTGCTTGAGAGCAGTGCAAGTCAAAGACGGCAGTGTGGCGCGAAAAAGTGACAAAAAGCGAGCGTCGTGGAGAGCAAAGGTGCCACAGACACAACGAGAACCGGGACAGCCTGCAGAATATACTTCCCACAGGGCATACGCACATCCTGTCCTACTCCCTAATCAACAGTCCTGCGATCCTACGTGCGCACGAGCCATTCCTCGTACATTTCCTCTTCAGCTCTAGCGCCTCGCTGGACTGAGAATACGATTGGCCAGCCCAACCCATGCAAGGAAGCGAGGCCACCACAGCCCCAATTTAGCATCAAATGCCAAGGGGTGCAGCACGTGAGAAACGCGAGCGGGCCAATCAGGTGGTAGGTGGAGTGGATCTGGGAGCATGTTGATGTTGAGCCAGCGCGATATGGGCATGGCTAGTGGAGTTTCATGCGCGCGGGTTGGACCGGTGAAAAGGTTGTGGCAATGCGAGACTGAGGAGTGAGTTTATAGGTCCAAGATCGCTGACAGTGGACTGCTGGCTCGTGATGGGACAGGGCAGAACTGGGGTCCACGGTTGACGATTTTGGGACTGATTCATGTTAGCCGATGCACCTTGAGCCTACCCGATATCGCGTCTCAGTGGCAAGCCTCCAGCACTCCCATATCCCTCCGCCGCTGAAGGCGATACCTGAAATACCCGAATACAAACTTACTGACCGTGAATAGTGCTAGATAAGCTACACCCTCAGTAGATCGCCTCTTACAGTTCCAGCATGCTGTAATACGTCGATCTCGGAGCACTTGCGCAGCCAGATGTCGAAACCGTGGAATTATCGTTCTTCATCAGGTACATGCTGCCTCGCTGGGACCGATCTTGACTACCATTCCTAGGTACTGGAGAAAGATTGGAACTGGGTTTTCCAGGTGATGCGGCTCAGGGATCGCGCCATGATAGCTTGCAAAGGGTCCTGCATGCTACCACCACAACACCGTTTCGAGGAGACCTGTTTGTAATACTGAACGGATCTGGGACGCGATGAGTCCAACCCCGCCCAAGATGAGGGGTTAGCCCAAGAGGAGTGAGCGCTCATTGCTCCAGACGATATGGTTGAGGATGGGAGCCATGGTAGCGAGGAGAGGGGTCTTGTGAACCATGGAAAGGTTCGTACAAGTTCTTCGAAGGACTCCGTCGCAGTCCTTTAAATATCGTTGACCCGCTGCAGTAAATCTTGTTCCTCACTCCCACCTCGTCTTCGTCCTCGCACTCAAACTTCTCAAAAATACCCACACCCTGTTCGGACAAAATGGCTCAAAGTCACTCCATGGCGATCAGGAACCCACCAAACCATCTGCAAGAAGACCCAGATGTTGAAGAGAACATCATGTACTGTACCACACCAGCACACTTGGTTACCGAGAAGCAGCTCCAAATCTGTTCGTACACATTCACAAAGTATTACGGTGTGTGGAACGAGACTGCTCAACGTGTTCACGGCAAAGATGCTAGGCCAGGTACGTCAAGCAGTTCGTAACAATTCACTACCACCGGCGACTGACTGTTAGTGCAGGATATCCAATCGAAGTGACCGTCGACATGATGAGGCGGTACTATCTCCCAACCGGCGCGAAGACTGTTCTCGTGACCGCAGTGACTGGGAACGGGCGTCAGATTGCGCACTGCTTTATAAGTCAGTGGAAGCATGAAAACGACTTTGTGTTTTGGATCACCCAAATAGTGGTGCATCCGCTATACAGGAACCAGAGAAAGGCTACTCGGGTAAGTAGAGGCCCACACGCCGTAACTTTGGTAGCGAGTGACTAACATCATGCAGATGCTTCAAGCCTTTACCAACATCTACAAAATTGGCGTAAATCCACAGCGGAGGGACTTTGTTGGGGTCTTGAGTTCACATCCACACGCAATATGCGCTGTTCTTCGCGTCTTCGGTCGGGGCATCGAAGCGCTGCCATCAAAGCCGGACTGGGAACGACAACCGTATGACTATCCGCGCGCACCTCTCCGGGGCTCGCTGTGCACTTCAATGATGCAAGCATCGCCATTGACCCAAATCTGCAGTGCGGATGTCGACCGCAATGGTGTCACGGCTTATACTCGGTTCCACATTGACAACGCCGTGCCAAAGGAGGCACTCGAGGGAATCCGATACGCCATGAACAAGCAACTGCGCACACCGTGGCAATGGCTCTTCGGCGACCTGGAAGACGGGTGGGAGTATCTCTGCATCCTCGAGTACCGTTCGGATCCGGGCTACAATATGCGGCCACGCCATCCCTCGCCGGGACCTTCTTCTCTCGACGAGCGGACCTGGAGAAAGCCCTTGTGCGACGACTTTGCCGTACTGAATCAGCACATGATCCGAGTCATGCGTCGCCAGAACGAGCCTTCTAGATTTGGCCCAATGGATCAAGAAATCATGAGCGAACGGTTGCGACAGGCGGGCCAAGCTGTGAGCCAGGACCCGGATCTGATCGTAGAGACCATGGACGGCAAGCGTGTCCCGGACGCGGTGCGCAAGGAGTTTTCAACGGGAGAATGGGACGAGGAAATGCAGCAGCATCGCGTGGTGCCGGATGAAGCAGTGACTTGGTACGACTTTAAGCTTTTTGCTTGGGAGGTCTACTGCGATGACAGGGATGCGCAGTGTCGGATGCTGATGATGCAGGCGCTGCATTACCAACTTCTCCTGGAAGAATGTGCGAGGGTCAAGCTTCAGAAAGAGTCTGTCGCGAACAAGCATGATAGCATGATGGATGATCTTGCCGATGCGTTTGATGGAGCGGCGATGGTTTAGTGGGGTCGTGACGCGTTCAAGTAGGGGTTGCGGTAGCGCCTTCCTTGCAACTTAGAATAGAAAGAACCCTCGAAGCTTAAATTCTATCCTTCGTCTCTCACTATCACTTGTGGATTGCAAAGATTCTTCATTTGAACTGGATATCATTTTGTTCGCCTTCCGGCGACTCAATACATGTGAACCCTACTTGCACCGTAGTGCACACCGAGAAGGATAACCCAAATCTATTATTACACAATGAAATATCCCACACGACTTGCAAGGCCTAATGCTAACTCCATATCAGACCGCCTTCACTTGAACGCTTACAAGGCGAAAGCGGCAAAGGCAAAGACGACAGACAAGGCCATGGCCATCGAGTTCACAATCGACACGGACGTAGCACCAGGTGCGTTACCAGTCTGGCTTGCTGCAGGAGCACCAGAGCTACGCGTTGCGCTGCCACTGGCCCCACTAGCCTGAGGTCGTGCACTTCCACTCGCGCTGGGGCTGGCACCGCTGGTCGAATTGTCCGAGTTGGTGTTGTTGGTCGAAGCCGAGGGCAGCTGGACATTGGCTGCGCAGCTGAGGTCATAACGCGGCTTCGTGCTGAGGTTGTCGGTGATGGCGAACTTGACCTCGTTGTCTGGGTTGGCATCGCGCAGCGTGTACCAAAACACATTCTTCTTGCCAAACAGCGCGCAGCCGACCTCCTTCCAGTACTTGCCAGCATTGTCCACGGTCGCATCCGCCGCGCCAAACGCAGGACCAGAGTATGCCCAGCCAGTCTCAGTGATCCAAACATCCTTGCCATTCGCGACGCCCTCGGTGGCAGAGAGCGCGCTGGCCAAGAGGCTGCCGGCATTGTCGATTTGGTTATCACGCTCGGACTCGTAAAAGGGAAACGCGTTGACGGCGAGAAAGTCGATATTGTCAATGACAGCCTTGTTCGAAGTGTTGACCCAGGCAGTCCAGGTATCGACGTGGGTGAGGGGGACCTTGGCGAGCGCAGTGTTGGCAAGCTTGCTGCGCGTGGACTTGATGAACTTGACAATCGTCTCCGCGCTGTTTCCCACACCAGCCTTGTTCCGAATGCCTGGCTCCGACACGCGGTACAGATCCTCGCTGCCGACCGAGATACCAATGACGAGGTCGGTCAGCTTGGTGCCGTACTGCTTGATTGCCGCCTGCAGAGTGTTGAGCTCATTGTCAATATTGTCCGTGCCCGACGCCCAGATACCGAGGAGCAGCTTTGTGTTTGTCGCAATCGCAGCCGGAAACGCGGCAATGGGAGTCGTCTGGGTGCCCCACTGAATGTTGGAGTAGAGGCGGATGGCTGTAAAGTTGCCGGGCGCGCCCTGGAGCGACTTTGCAGTCTTGAACTCCTTCTCGAAGTCTGCTTGTGTCTTGGCCTTGCCAGTATCGTCGGAAGCTCCAGCGTTGAAGCCGAGGATGACAGTGTCCTGCGCAATCGCGCTGCCGACGGCGGCCGCCGCGACCGCAAGAAGAGTCGCGAATCGCATGTTGATGTGAATTATTGTAGAGAACGAGGGTAAGAAGGGGTAAGTAAGGTCGAGAAGTTGAATGAAGAAGAAGTTGAAGGAGTGTCGGCGTGAGAATATCACGATAAAGTAAGAGAAGGAGAGTCACCAAGTGTGAGTTGTACGAGAGTGCGAGCTGACTGACGATCCGTAGCTTTCATCGGCACCCCGTAAATAAATTGCGGAGCATGGGGAGCAAACAGCGGACCCACATGATTGGTCGCGCATCACGCAGCGGTCCCTGCGCACGCTTCAGCTGCGGCTCTCGGCGCCAGTGCCGCCCCTGTGTTTGGCACGCACTGCCACGCCGTGTTCATGCCTGAAACGGCGTGTTGGCGAGTCGGGTGCATGGATTTGGCCCCTGCATGGTGCAGATCAAACAAACGTCGATATGCGTCGTTTGGAGGTCAGCAATGCGAGATTTCAGGCTTCAACGTCATCGCACAAGATTGCATGCCCTCTGTATGTCTTCAATATATGGAAGCACTTTGAGGGGTTGTGAAAAGATTTGCCGATTTCAGCACGCCACATGGTGCCACAATGCGCTTCCGAGGCGCTGTTCCTGCATCGCCGGCGCTTCAGTGCGTATCTGCCTTGCCCAGCACCGCTCAACAGGCACAGACGTAAGTACATGGTCGGAAGTTCCCAGACTTCAAAAATCGCCTCCGCCCGCCGTTTTATTGGCACCGCCGCAGTACGGCGCAGACTGTCCGGTTGGATCAGTACCACCATGTTCCTGAGCCAAAACGATTCCGTGAAACGTAACTTGCCACGCCGCGCACGGCGTACCTGTGCCACTGCACTCTTGGACAGCAAACGGTAGATAAGGGTTAGATCAGGCCGAGCCTAAGGTCAACGCTTGCGTTTGTACATCAGGGACGCAGGACGAAGACGTCAGTTCGTTAATCAAATCCGATGGGGAAGCTCAGCATTGTAGGTTGTCAGACTATAATTGTGAAGACGTTCAGAACAGATGCATTGAAGGCTTTAGCTTCCGACCGATATCTTGGGCCATTGAGCCTTCATAGCCGTCGATGAGTGATAATGCCAGTGTATTTGGTATTGGACGCGTAAGGGTCGGCAAATTGCTAGAAAGAGGAGGTCCCATGAAAATAAACAGAGGTGGTGGGTTGAAGTCTCGCATTCTCCTTCGTAGTGAAGTACTATTGTGTCATGACCTAAAGAAAATGAAGCTTCGGAATGTGCGCGCCTGAAACCGAGTGCCACGGTATCCGTTTCCTACCTCAGCTCGAGGTTGTGACTGTACTCTCGAATCCTGGCAAAAGTTTGAGGCACGTCGTGTGGTACGCAAAACGACGTGGACTCGCGTACAGTTTCCTCTTCTCGCAGATCAAAATCTCGTTACCGCACCACAGTTTTCTTCTTGGTGCGAGTCGTTCCGCTCTCGAAGAACAGTCAAGGCCAATTCATCCTTCGCATCCTCCTCATCAGTGGAGTCCTCTTCTGCCTCCAACTCTGATTGGCTTCGATAAGTTGGGATTGGACTCATGAAAGGCGCTTGGAGGCTCAGGATGGGCATTGAAGACGACCGTGTCTGTGCTGGACGTCGAGACTTGGGCATCAGTGCGGGCCGCAGCGCGGGCTGTAGTCCTCGAGAAACGACGCGTTCTGGGTTGCGACCTAGATCCGAAAGCAACGGAAGGGATAACCGGTGCCGATGCCCGGTACCACGTATGGGAGATTGAGGCGATGGATTTGCCAACACCGTAGCAATTGAGCCGCGTGATTGAACAAGGCTAGGTCGGGACCTGGTTGATGGGACCATTGACGCGAGAGATGACATTGACGACGACCGCACTTGCAACTTGGTTCGCTGCGTGTGGTCGGTCTTGCTAACTTTGAAGCGCATGCTCCCTTGTGCGATGCGATCTGCAAAGTACCCGTTGGCCATCAACTCCGCACGGCGATGTTGCAACTCTTGCGCAATGTCTCCTGGTAACTCATTGAGCCGCGCGGGGGCGAACGGTCCACCGTGACGAGCTAGACCAGCATAGAAATCAATCAAATACTTCTCGCATTTGGTGTAGAAGCCAATGTGATCGCGCAGGTATTCGAATGGTTCTCGGCTTAGAGGCATCCGTAGGCCAAGCTCGAGAAAGCGCTGGTAGCTGCCGCTGAACGTATCAATAAGATTGTTTTGCATCTCGGGACACTCTAGAATCCCAGCCAGATGCCATGCTTTCGCCAGCTTCAGCATCATATCGCTGCTACCAATTAATTTTTCGATCGGGTTGCGTGTCAGAATCTTTCCAAAGACACCGTTGCGCTCCAAGTACTCGAGTGCAATTTTGAAGACAATGACGTCCGTATTGACAATAATGGCCCCATGATAGAGATGTTTTCGTAAAGCCGGGCATGCGTTCAAGGCGCTCTCGGTTACATGGACCTTGATGGATCGAGGAGGCTTTCCAACCCATACATCGAGGCCGTCCGCGGGAGGTGAAAAGGCTTTCTTTAAAAAGTTGAGCATGATGTGCGCACAGTGTTGATTAAACCTGCTGGTGTGAATGTAGTAGCTGAGCGAAAAGTAGCATGAAAGGTAACGTTAGTCTTGTCTGTAGAGGCAGCACTTCATGCTTGCGCTCGAGTGAACTGCGGCCTAAACACGATGTGATCCGCACCAAGTACTCTGGGGGAATTCAAAGGTCCAACTGTCGTGAAATCTAGATGGGCAATGCCTTCCGCGAAGAAGTCACCTATCAGCTGTCACCTGATAAATGCTGGTGTCAACAATCGCACGCGGGCGAGAGACTCTTGTTCCGTGAGCTTCGGGTATCCTCAAAAGCCAAGTTTGTCGTAGACATGCCGCCGGCGTAATGATGGGAGAACGGCCAGGCTTACGGAGTAGGTTGACCACGAGCACTGACATGCGCGTCGGAGCAGACATGGCTGATCCGACAGGAGGGCTAGATACGGGGCAGCCATTGAGAAACATATGGCTTCGATGGAACATATGAAATATGGGATGACGACGATGAACGAGTTCTGAAAGCGTCGAAGCCGAAGTTTGGAATCGCAATATGATAACACAGCTCGGACCAGCACGCTAAAGCCACACTCGTCTTAGCTTCAACGGCCCGACGCGAGACCTTGCATCATCCATCCACAACTCCACACTCTACCAGTCGCGCACGCTGTTTGACTTCTCATGTCGTTGTCCAGGATCGGGGGGCCGCTACGCCTGGTGCAATACATCAACCAAAGTCGTGTGCACGCCATACGTCGTCCGGAGATATGGCAATTCCAAGGATTTTCACAGACCCGGCGCGGTCAGCACAACAGGCCAGCGAAGCCACGACGGAATCCAGGACATCCCGTTCAACCACCGCCTGTGCGCTCTGCAAATCGAGCAAAGGCGCAGAAAGCCCATGATGACGAGGTAGAGCGCTTGATAAAAGACGACCTATCCGAGCCTAACGATGTTATGCCAAAGTCGATCAAGGGCTTTCGACCACGGTACTTTGCGCCAGCGATATGGGCCATCCTCGTGTCCGGCGGCATCTTCGCCAACCTCGCCTATCTGCAAGCGCGGGACGAGGTGAAGGCGCAGAAAGCCCAAGGATGGGTCGAAGCGCCGCAATGGGCGAGTCCGAAACGCAGCGCGCCGTCGCCCACGGAGCTCGCAACGCAATGGTGGGCGACGCTGAATCCCATGTCGAAGCTCAGCACGGGCATCATCGCGGCCAACAGCGCAGTCCATCTCTCCAGCTACGTTGCGCCGCGGTACTGGCAGGCGCTGTGGCACATGCCGGCGCGCAACGTGCACCACACGCTGTTCACGTCCATGTTTGTGCACTCGGGCCCGCTGCATCTGTTTGTCAACATGTACTTTACGCACAACTTCATGGTGCCCGTGGGCTACTCGCGCGCCTTCGAGGGCAACGCGTACCAAGTCGGCGCCTTCTTTCTGGCCACGGGCGTGCTCTCGGGCTACGCACAGCACCTGTCCGCGCTGATTACGCCGCAGAAGCGAGGCGTGCCGGAAATCTTCATCCGCTGTGGAGGCGCCAGCGGAGCGCTGCTGGGCATGTTGGGCGTGTTTTGCATGCAGTACCCTAATGCCGGGCTGGGCATCATGTTTGTGCCGGTGCACTTTGACGCTCAGTATGTCCTGCCGGCTATCATGCTGTTTGATTTCATCGGCATGGTCCGCGGATATTCCTTTGTCAACTTTGGCCACGCTGTGAGTAGCAATCGACCTTGCGAGCGGAGCATAGACTAATACCATGTAGGCACATCTTTCCGGCGCGCTGATTGGCGTGGCGTACTCGACGCTGGACGGCAACAATAGGCTCTGGAAGCCGCTTGTACGATGGTGGAAGAAACAAATACAGCATTAGCTGGCTTGCAATTTGTAGTGCGAGGTCACTGGGCGTTGCATATACTGGGCGGGAGATCAAGTGAAGTAACATCCAACCACTCTCAAAACTCTGTATAATTTACCCCAACATCAGGTAGAATTAACCCCACAATTAAAATCAAGCAACCTATACTCCGCAACGGTGTATACCGCGCGGTGAACTAACTTCGAAGTAGTATTCATTGCTACCTAATATGACAGAATGAAAACCTTGATATCTTGGCTGGTTCAACATGAGCTGTCTGACTAATTTACAGCACCCTCCGATCCACACGTGCCCATTCACCCCCACACCTCAGCCGCCCTTCTTCTGCTCCACTCCACCCGTTCAGTCCATCTCAATTTGCATAGAGCGTCTAATTTCGTCTTGCCTGGTCGTGAATTTTGTCGATGATGTAAGAGTCTGACAGTCTTCGTAGTGCCCAGTGACAATGACAATTGAGGAAGGAAGACAGACACACCGGCACGTTGAGATAGGAGCAAAGTCACAAATTAGTACTCCGGTCCATTGCTACCTTGATACATTACATCGCACTAATGTGAGCGAACCTCTCCACGCCCCACCGTTCCCTCTCAAATGATTCAGACATGGTCCCAGCCCCCTGAAGTCCCGCCAGTATTAATCGCCATGGCCATGACGCCCGCAATCTTCGCACTACCACCCAGTGTCTCGATGCGGGAGCGAATCTGGCTCATAGCCGCCTCTGGGATTTGAAACTTGCTCTTGATCTTATCCATGCTGTTGCTCAGCTCTTCTTCTTCGTCGGGAACGTCGTCGAAGCCCAAATCGCGCAGGGTCTGGTGTGCCAGGGATCGCATCTGCTGCTCGCACAAGGTACAGAACCAGCGGCTCACCTTGTCGACGCCCAGCTTCTTCACGCATGACTTGTGGAAGTAGCGGACAGGGCAGTCACCGTGTGCGCACTCGACCGTGTTCTTGGGCAGGTCAGTCTCGGGCATAGTCTCGTGACAGTAGCAGTAAAAGTCCATGTCTGCATTCTCAAACTTTCGGTCCTGGATGTCAGCGAGCATGTCTCGTGAAAGCTGGCGCTTGATCATCTTGTTCTTGGCCCAGAGTCGCTCGAAAAGCTTCTCTTGCTCCATGAGTGGTCCAGGGTTGTAGCCATCGGTATAGTCAGAGTACTCGGTAGCGAGGCGCTTGGGCATCAATGCAGCGTCCCCGCCAATACCGCGCTCGTGCGGCTCGAGCATGAAGTAGTTCATTAGTTCGCTATCAACAAGCATGATACGGCCCTTGATATGTTCTTCTTGTTCGTATTTTGCAAGTAGCTTCTCGCCACGCAGACGATTGAAGGGTCCAGTGGCAAGAACTCCGGGGCACGGGTATACTAGATAACACTCATCGTTCAGTGGGTCGACACACGAGCAGTCTGTGGAGAGTTTTAGTACAATGGTATCGAATGCACTCCGATGGACTCACGTGGCTGATGGAAAGGGCAGTCAACAACTCCATGGGCCTCGAAGGCACAAGATGTACCGTGGGAGCAACCCGGCCATAATGTCAAGCACGGATCGGTCAGCTGATCCACAATGAATTGGCGCTTAAACTTCAGCCAGTGCATGTGCTTGCTGCTGTTAGTGACGGCGAGAGGCTCTGGTGGCGCAATGTTAGCCAACCCTACAGATGGTTCGAGATCGGCAATGTCGTCAATGTGAGTCGTCACGACCTCAACAGTGGTCTCGATCAACACGGCATCGGAGGGTAGTGCGACTGGCGAGTCAAACCTATTGGAGGGCTTGACAGCTGAAGTGGGATCTTGGAAGGCGACAGTGTCAGGAGCTGCTGGAGCCTGTGACTCTACGACCACTGTCGCCAGCTCGACGGCCTTCTTCGCCTTGCGACGAGCCTCACGCTCGTACTTCTTCGCCTTCTTCTGCGAGACCACAGGATGTCCCGTGGTTGGGTCATCGTCAATGAAGCCTTCGGGACCATCGGCGTTGGCCTTGGTCGCACCTGGTGTAGGCTGAACAGCAGGAGACGGAAAGAGTCGCAAGTCTGGAATCTCGCACGAGTCTGGCCCCCAAGGATTCACAGGTCGTGAAGGTACTGTAATGGGGCGACCAGAGGCAGTCATTCCCCAAGCTGGCTTTACCGTGGGCTTGAGCTGCTTCTTCCCATGCAGCACTGTCTGCCATGCTTCGTCGTCCGCATTTCCAGACTTGGCCTGCGTGGAGCTACCCTGTGGCGATGCAGCGGGCATGCTAACGTTCTTGACTACTCTGAGCTGTACGGCACGCTTTGTGGAGGTGACGTCTGCTGACAAGGGCAGCAACGGGGCATGATATGGCTCAATCACATTCTGCCCTAGTCCGTCATCGCCGTTGATGCGCGTGTGGATTTTCGCGAGATGACGGTGATCGGGATCGTGTTTCGCAGTTGAAGGAAGGACGTCTGTGGCTTGGTCTGATGACCGACTACTAAAGGTGTTAGATAATGTAGGTGGCATGCGCCCATTATCCTGAACGTACCTGTAAGCCGACTCAAGCTCTTCAGGATTAGATGCAAGCTCGCTGGAGCTGCTTCCGTTGGAGGAGACCTTCTCGCCAGTCTTCCAGTCCTTATCCGTATACCGTTCTTCGACGATGCTGTGAGCCGTCTTGTTAGTGTAGCGCAAGTAGCCCGCTCGCCGCATTCTGACTTCAAAGACATCCTTCTTGACGGCGACCAAGTCGTCTACAATCATCTTCTTCAGCTCCTCAACATGCGCCAGAAACGTCTTGAGCTCTTTGCCTTGCAGGCCACGATTCCGAGTGTTGCACTTGAGGAGCTCAGTCACCCGCAGCGCCTCTAGGATACAGTCCATCTCGGCATCAAAGTCGACATCCACATCAGGGAGTCGCGCAAACTTCTTGAGATCGCGGCGCTGCGAATTGTACACGTGAGCGTTGTACTTCAAGTGCCGCTCAATCTCCTCCACGTTGCATGGTGCGTCGCTCTCGCCACTCGAAACACCGTCTGCCGAGTGGATGACCGAGTCGACGTGAAGAATCTCGTCTTGGCTAATGACTCTGGCCCTGCTGGCTGCGCGGGCAAGACATTTTGCATTCTTCCTCTCTCGCTTCGACGACGGTGTGTTTTCTGCCGCGTTATCACGGTCTCCATCTTCGTACCCGGCAGAGTTGGCGCCGTACTCTTTCGCTCTTCCACGCTCCTCGGGCTCGGATGGGATGATTGTCCAGTCGGGCTCGCCAGCACTCTCATACACGTCGCGCAAACCCTCGGCAATCCGCCTGTGACGGCCATGGTGAGCCTCGTCGATGGTGCGGCAGTAGTGGCAGGTGTGGCCCCGCAATCGCATAAACATTGCCTAAGCCAGTCGTCAGTTTCTGCCACTCTATCGTTCCTGAGCCAAAGGCATACCTGATGATATCGGTGACATGGTTCTGTGTGTAGCACGTGACGTCAGTGTGCTGTGCGAAATGGCTCTGATAGCCGAACATACCTGAGTGGGTGCCGTAGCAAGACGCGCGTGCTCCTGGATGGCTTAGAGGCCGCTCACAGAATCCGCAGTGATGGTCTGATTTTGCGTCAGCGGTTTCCGGAACCCATGCGGAAAGCACGACAGACAAACAAGGCGAGACGGGAACTGAGACATGTACTTACTGAGCGCAGGCGAATCCTCCCACTTGAACAGCAGTCCCTTGACCATGGTGTAATTTGTGGAAGCGTCTCGTGCTGGCTGCGAGGTTGAGGGCGGTTGAGGGTGCACAGTAGAGCGAAGTGTGAGGAATTTATCGACTGGGACCGGTGCGGCAAATGTAGGGGACGGCTGAGACAATAATCTCGCACAGCAGCAGTGAAGGTCACTGCAATTGGAAAGGTCACGGGTAGATTGCGGGGCAAAGGCGAGAATACGGCGCGCGGAGCGGGTGGCTGCTGTTGTTTTTCACTAACGTTGCTATGGTGGAAGGAGCGTGTTGATGAACACAAGACACTGAAACACGCGACATATCGGAAACGACAGTACTAAACACTCGACAGAACACAAAGAGACTTGACAACAAGACCAAAAGCGAAAGTTTGGGGTGCGATGGCATATCTGCAAGTTACTTGCCCGAAAGTGCGGTGAGCAGGATCACGGGTAGGTGCATTCGCGGTGTTTCGCTGGGCCCCACCGCTCTGCAAACGCAGGCGTCGACTAGTCGCCTTGTTATCCGTCAAGGCTTAGAGATCGCTGACGACGCGAGCACCGGCCCAGACATAGGGGTAATTACGCTGGTACCAGTTGACGCTGTGGTTCTGTTAGTAGGTCTCGGCGTCACGTGACGCAGATCACTCACAACGTCCTTCTTCCTGCTAGGCGGGGATGCGTAGCCCAAGAGCCGCCAAGTGTAATGTTGTGCTTACCATCGAAAAAGTCCGCTGTCTCGCATTAGCTATGTAAAGTTTATCCGGGCTTTTCACATACCCGTATATCCCGGATACAGCTCCATGGGTTCAAAACCCTCGTGTCGCTCCAGCACAGTGCTAGTCCACTCCCAAACACCTCCCAGGTCGGATTGACCGCAGAGCTTGTTGCCCTTGTCGGTCACCGAGACTGGGTGCCAGTGTTTGAAGCCCACGTTTGCTCCCTCCAAATCAATAAAGAGGTCACGTGGGTTGGGACCAGAAGCTGCGCCAGAGGCGCCGTTAGACAAAGGCTTGGATGGCGGGCTCTCATCAACTCCATTGTTGATTAAATGTCTTGTGACTGTTAGCGCGATACTTTGGAGCTATCGTCAACACTTACCCGTTGACAGCTGGGATCGTATTGCCCAGCAACTTCTCAATCTCGGGGTCCTTGAGCGAGTCGACGTAGTTGTATATGCTACGCGCCTCCTCCATGGTAGGAATCCTGCCTCCCATCCATTGGGCACAACCAACAAGCTCGTCGTACGAAGCCATCACAGGCCAGTCTAGAGCATATTCGAGCGGAACGGTACCGTACACAGTGCGCACATACTTGCCAGCCGTGACCTTGTGCAAAGTACCATTTACGCCGTTCTGATGCCCATTCATCACACTGTCCCTCTTGCCAGCGCTTGTAGCTTGACCATTCGAGTAGGCATGCTCGCTCCATGAGGCTGGAATCTTGGACGTGCCCGTTTGAGCCAAATAGGCGGCAAACTCTCCATTCGTAATCGGACGAGCCTTTGCACGAAACGACTTTACTCGGACTGTGCGCTGTGGCTTCTCGTTGTCCCACCCAAAGTATCGGACCGTGGTCTTGTCTTGCTCGGAGTCCTCTAAGCCAATCTGAACTTCTGCCTCGGGGATTGTGAACCAATCGTTCGTGACAGCAACCGTTGCCGATTGCTTCGCCAGCGCTTGGAAATCGGGCGCCACAGTACCAGGAGGCGGCAAAACCTTTTCGCTCTGGATCAACATGTAGAGTAAAGTCTCCAAATGCATGGCCTCATGCTCAAAGCCAAGCCACAGAGCCCGAGCTACACGAGGATTTGTCTCGGCTTCGCCAGACGCATAGAGAGCCTCGGCCCTCTTGCGTACCGTGTCTTGATGATGCAAAATCTGCTCCAGAGGCGGCCATGATTCGGGAATTTCTGAATGATCATGACATTTTGTGGGATCGTCCACATCTGGATCGATGCCACGCTCAAAGATTTTCCAAAAGTGTGCAGGGTCGGATGCCTTCCCGTCCGTAGCACGAGCGAGGTGTATGTCGAAAAAGGTTGGAATGTGGCCCAGGTAGAAGATGCATTCGTTTCGCAACTTGATGGGCTTTGACAGTAGCTCCGCTTCGGGAATCATCTGTCTGGTAACCGCATCCCAGGTGGCCCAAAGCTCCCGCCACTCCGGAAGTGACGGCACGGGCTCCGCTGCATACTGTTCAGGCTTTGTCGGAAAGAAGACGGCAGGCTTGGAGACAAAGTGAAGACCTGGTCATTGTTAGTGAGGCCTTTAAGATGAACCAGAAGCAACTTACCATAGTCTCCTCTCGCGTTTGTCCAAACAGCGTTACTGGCGAGTTTGGCCCCTTCCCACAGCTGCAGTATCTCGTCACGAGAATACTTGTAGCTTTCCTCGATGCGCACTCTCTCACCTTGCGCAATTTGTACCCTGTCTACTACCACGTCCTTGCGAGGCGAGACAAAAGCATGGTGGCGACCCTCAGCCTCGTCATATTCGCCAATCACTTCCCAGTCTTCAATGTGGAATGCAGTTTCCTTCATGAGAGCGTTTGCGTGTTTGAGGCCGTTGAGAATGAACTCGTGCGTAATGTTATGACGATCGTCTATCAAACCGCGAGGTGCAGGTTAGTCGAGTCCTCACAAAGAGCTCATACAACACCACTTACTGTACGCGTGATAAACACGGTCCGCGTCTTTGCAAGAGTCGATGCCAATGAGCATGGTGTCGCCAGGCTGAATCGCTTCTCGGAATCCGGCTAGAAACGGAGGGACCTCGTGACGTTTGAAATTGCCCAGGCTCGATCCGAGCCACAGAATCGTCTTCGGCTTGTCCTTGACGCTCGACGACTTGAGCCACTCGAGCGCATTGTCGTAGGTGCCAAAGAGTCCGCGGCAAGTCACATGCTTGTAACCCTCTACGGCCTTATCAGCTTATCCAAGACATGTAATTAAAGGTTGTAGCGGACAGCCGATGCAATTGGAGGATAGTGGTGATTGGCCAAAGCATGATCACGATAGGGTGGTAAGCCCTTTATCGTCCAATGGCGACACGCATGTTCCTGGGACCGCGGATCCGCGGCCACGTTCCAACCCCGTACTTAAATCTAGTCTTGGGCAAAAACAGGGGTCATACCTATAGGAATTTGGGCGAATGTTCTTTCCAATTCTGGTAGCGAGAGATCGACTGCATAATACTCAACGTCTTTGCCAAGACGATCGATCGCTTGCAAAAGTATGTTGACTTTACGCAGGTTACTAAAAGACCATTAGTACTCGCGAAGCACTAGGCTCGTTTTCAACTAGTTAAAAGCTGTGGGTAGACTCGTACCCGCTCCCAAGCTCAACCAGAACCGAACCTGGCTGGACCCGTTGTGCTATCTGATCGGCATAGTTCTCCAGCACTTCGATCTCAGCATTGGTCAAGTAGTATTGATCAAGATAGGTTATAGCCTCGAAGAGCCGCAACCCAGCCTCGTCGTACAGCAGCAGGGTCGGGAGCTTCTTCTCGCCACCATCTTCGGGTCTTAAGCCCTTCTGGATATCTGCTAGAATATCGGACTGTGCAGTATCCACACGAATGTCAATAATCTCGGCTTTGTTACCCGCCGTCATGATTGCGTGAGGCGTCAAATAGGAAGTGGTTGAAAGTCGTTAGCTCCTGAAAGAGCCGCGTTCTCAGACATTTTGGGCAACCAAGGATTGCGTGATACTTATATTATGCGCCGAGCAATACGTAATCACGGTTACCTGGCCGCTTCACAGTGGAGTAATTGGGTTTGACGGGTCCGGGACATGTTTGAGAAGCCTAGTGTAAGTGCTGCCGTCAGTGACAAGGTACCACATTATTAGCGCCGATTGAACAGGTACAACTTACATGCACAGACTAATCATGTTTGCTGACATGTTTACGGTCCATGACGGTACAACGAATGTGCTTACTCCGTGGCAAGGCGTGCATGTTCAGCCCTCGGGACCCCACATGTTGTCTGGCGGCGGAGTGGTGGAACGGGCGACATTGGCAGACTATTTGTGGATTCGCGAAGTGATGACGTCGGCCTCATCCGATGATGAGGGGTAATGTCCCAAGAGTTGCACGAGGCTGCAGTGTGGACCCTGAAGCCGCCATCATTAGACGGATATTGAGAGGCATGCCGCACGGCGAAAAGCGCAGTTATGCAACACCACGCAGCCGCTGTAAACCACCATGTTCAGGCACGACGAACCATGGGTCGATGCTGTTCTTGCAGATGCGCGCATACTGCGGGGGCGACGATCCGGACCTGCATGAAAATGGCGTAGGAGCGGAATTCAACGGATGAGGTGACAAATGCGATTATTGAATGTGCTCCCTGCTCCAAACGAGAAGATTAGAAGTGTTGGCGACGAGCCGCAAAGGGCAAAACAAAAGCTGAAACCTATGGAATGAATGCGCGTTTCCTGTCATCGAGCTTGGCTTGGTAAGCGGCGCGCATCAAAGTTTCCGCAACAGCATGACGGTGTAGCGGTTTGATGAGTCCTCTCCCTTCAGGTGTGGCCGATTGGTGCCTCGGTGGTGCCGCGGGAGAGTTTCCGACAAGTGCGGCGCATTGGAATGCTCTGATCAGGTCATTTCACGTGTGTTGATTGAAGAGGGAAAAGAAATTTCGGCCGGTCGACAAAGCCAGTGAAGTGTTCAAAGTAATTCGTATGCATGCCTGATCTACTCCCGCATTCTGAAAGGGTCTGAGACGCACCTTCCCACTGGCACGGACGTTGGCTGCTAGCGCGCTTCGGATCACCGGGCACCGACATCACCCGTCACGCACCTGAGAGGCCATTCACGCTGCAAGCATTCATCGTCAAGGGCGGCACAAGCCATGGACAGTCCATCCCTTGCCTCACGTCGGCATCGCACGCTCACGCTCTGTTGCGACCAGAGGCCAACCTTTTCCATTGACTTGTCCAAGTACTGATGCCGTCTGCACCAACAAGATGTACAGGCTTCAACGCCTTCTGGATCAACTAAGATATATGAGGGGCCATCACAAGGAGGGTAGCGATGATTGCATGGAGCTTCGACCCGACTTGCGCCAGCCTCAGGAAGAGTCGCCAGTCCTTCGCCTGGCTGTTCTACACGCGACATCTGTCACGAGAAGCGCTCGTACTAGTGCCTGGATTCAAGTTTGCTGAGAAGCAGTCGCTGGTTCACGGTGGAATCAAGGGCCCCCTTACTGCGATGCCCGTCGTCACGGCGTACATAATCCTGCGGGAACGAAAGAATTGGTCAGGCTCGAACGCGCACTGTTTGTTTCTACTGAATGAGGCTTACCCGGCTTCCAGCAGAGTCTGGATATGACCTAGCTGGGAAAGTAGCGATTAACCACTTGCGCCCAGTGGGATCAGGAACTATCCACGATGTAGACCGGTTGCACGTAGAGCCGCATTGTCGGGTCACGCATACCGTACGGACACGGACCTCCAATTTTCTCACGGTGCCGACCGACAAAGACAGCGCGGGAGTGGCTTCTGGGATACCATGCCCAGCCGAAAAGTCAACCGCTCAATACCAGATTTGAGTTTGGACATGAGCCTTGCACTGCGCTTTTGGCACGTCGGTTTACTGACCGTCCACTGTTTAGAGGTCTATGAGTGCAGCCAACCAGTAATCAAGCGGGCGCAGAAATCCTTTGTGGTCCTTTGAAGCCTCATGCAGCAAACAAAAGACCCGCGACTTCACCCTTTCACAAGCGGCACAGTCG
>TARA_R110002003_G_scaffold118_1_pt1 | contig 18983 bp, 16 predicted proteins | sample TARA_R110002003 | Tara Oceans TARA_R110002003 (sample SAMEA4396441) | marine metagenome | biome: Westerlies Biome; feature: [SRF] surface water layer (ENVO:00010504); material: water (ENVO:00002006), including particulate matter (ENVO:01000060) such as... | depth 5 m
AAGATAGTATATAGTAAGAGACTTTGCTTACCTATCTCTATCTCTGCCCCTAACTTAGCTACCTTAGCTGTATGTAGGTAGGCGACTTTGCCCCGGTAGGATACTCCCTAGCCAGAAGTGGGATACTCCTTAGCCCGACCGCAAAAGTATCAGTTTCCAGACGCAGCGGCAGGGGCCCGGCGACAAGGGAGCATGCGCTACGCTACACTTCGACCCCCGAGATCTTCGACAACAATATCGATTACGCTGCTTACCCCTCATCTCGCCCATCGTGCATAGAGCGCTGCTTGCCAGTCCTGAAGGCCGCACGTAGTGAGACGGTGAAAAATTTTCATTGATCAAATCTTACGATGCAAGGCACGAAACAGGTCCAACGACAGCAAGAGGTGCCCTGCAGCATCGATGCAGGTCCTGCTCCAAGTCCTCAATGGGGACGGGCTGCGTCGACCCACATTGTAACGCTCGCGACCCGCTGGTTCGCTGGTCCACGGCAGCCGGCATGCATTATCGAGCCACGAGAGGGAGATCGTGCTATTGACGCACCGTGAGCGACCATGACCGCCCACAACGTGGTGGCATTGCCATCCTGTGTTTCCGGTCAAGTCATGAAACACGACCGCTTTCGCCTGCAGCGTTCAGCTCGGCATGTTAAGTGAACTTGCCGGACTACCCGCCCAACGTTTTTGCGTTCGCTAAACGATGCTTTCTTCCGCGCGGTCCACGCACCTTCGTGGCAGCTGGTAGTGCTGTGATTTTTACGCCAAGCCGTCACACAAAACTCTCTCTTCTGGTTACGTCTTACTACCAGAAGCAGCTAACGTGCGCTAGTGTCTGAGCGTGCACCAGGGAAGCCGACGCGGACACGGTGCGGTGCCAGCCTTGGAATTGAGGCTCCGCGACTCTCTGACTGATTGGCACGATGCGTTGTTCACTCATAAAGGGACCGTGGACGCGCGTGTGCAATCTCCTAGTTGCTCAGATGCATACGCTCAAGTCTCTGCTGAGCTGACCAGTCAAATACCGTCCCGAGCACCATCACCTTGCTTCTCAGGAGCACGCCTTGAACATCCACTACAAAGCAGACCGCCTTCCGAGGTGACTTGACCACACTCCAGTACAGCGAAGAAGTGTATAAAGGCACGCCGATCGCCACTCTTCTTTCCACTTCCCATTGTGCTCCACCTACACCAGCAACCTCTCACAGTCTCCATCGCCAGCCATCACCGCCCATCACCGCCCAACGTTCTTGATATTCACGCCCAACGACGCCCACGCGGTACTCGCTACACCCAACCATGTCTCGCAGCGGTAAGTCAGCCTAAGCACCTCTCCTTGTCACGCAGGTGTCCCATGTGGGTTAGTCGCGGGCATCTTCCTCCGAGTGACCACATCTACGCCGACGTTCCTGATTATCCGCATCCTACTTCTCCATCACCCCCACACACGCCCTCGTGCCCCCGCTGACCCGCCCATCTAGTCGCTCGTTCCCATCTTCCCCGTCGCTCGCCTCGGAATTCCCTCCGCCACATCGGCATCCCAGACGCAGACGCACACGACGCGCTCGCTATATACCTGCGCTGGGTGCGCGCAGCCCGATACTGTCGCGAGATGAGGGCCGTTGAGCCCGCGTCGTCAACCTACTGCGACGGCGTGTCGTCTGAAGAGCAGGATGTGCCGATGGCAGCGACACAAGTGCCACTCGGCGTTACGACGTTGGCGCACGATCTGTTGTGCATCGGTGCGCAGTTCGACTAAGTTAAGCGGAAGCGGGAGCGGCTGGTGGGGCTGGCGTGCCAGGCCATCCCGGGGCTGAGTCGAGGGGGCATGGGCAGGGCGAAAATGGGCGTTTGGGACCGACCACGGGAGCAGCACATGAGGCTGCGGGTTTTGTAGAACGGGATTGGAATTTGGTTCATGGAGTTAGGATCGATATGGCATAAGACGAATAGGATAGGCCGTTCTTGTATTTACGGCTTCGGACGCGAGAGGAATTGGATTCCGGCAATGGGATCTGGCGCTGCTGTTCTTTGCTAGACCCAAAGCCCCTTTGTAAGCTAGCAGCATGGGCTCTCAATCGAAATTTTTTCAACGGCGCATTTGTCCGTTCGTCTACTCTCTAGACCCACGGTCACAGATGTAAGCAGCAGAGTATCAGCGACGATTAGTGGCGATGATCAGCATGCCACCGGCCCTTCACGGCGCAATACTCCCATAAAGTCTCCGCGCCACAATCTGAACAGTCTCGATGTCCCCCGCACGTTTTCGCGTAGCCGTGAAGACGCGGAAATATGCCATGAATGCGGCTATCGTGCATCACGGGAAAAACCTAGGCTGTTTCAGGCATAGTCCGGTAAGTTAGTCGCGAATAGGAGCGCGTGGGACCGCCAACTGGAAAGTCGCTGTCGCCGATACTCAACCCCTCTCCTTCCTCGATTTCGGTATCGTTTGAGTTGACAGCAATCAAGCTCTTCCGTCATCCTGAAGCATCCACGTCGCAACTGCTGTGGCCACGCGCGTTCGATCAGCGTGACCGCCAGGACAAGGCTGTGACTGCCCTCTCCCACGCAAAGGTCTTTGGAATCTAGTTGCCTATCTGGTTCCCTCTCGACCAACATGCACAATCCGCCTCCCAACAAGGTGCGAACAAAGCCCTCGTGGGAAATCTTCGTCGCTGGAATATAGAATCTCGGGGTCGGATACGCATGCGCAGCTACATCACCCCGACGTTTAATGGTTGCTTGAAAGCTGTTACTACGGCCTTTGGCGAAAACGCTTCTGGTGGCAGCAAGGCGATCCAGAAGTCGGTGTCGCATCTGAGATATGCTCCACAGGGTGCATTTCCTTGAGGTTATGGCAGTGCTATTGTGGTGTGGGGAGGCGCGTGATGGGTTTGCTTGGCGGAGATAGATGGGCGAGCTGTGGGGAAGTGGGAGAGGAGACTGAAAGCGACTCGCACTGTAATACTCAATGTATCTTTTAATCGTTGCCTCGATTGCGGGTCGAGCGCTGTGATTTGCCCATGAGAATATATATTCATGCCACACTATGCGGTAACGCGGTCGTAGATGTTGGCAGTATTGGGTGGGTATTGATTCTAGATCTTGTGCTAACTTGCTGATTCCGATACTTTGCTTCCAAATCATATCACCGGGTTGTTTAACAATCCGTGTCGCGCTTCAAGGTAAACCAGAACCTAGTCGTCCTTAGCGTATTCTACACAATTCAGTGCGAGCTTACAAGACACACCAAGGGCGCTGAAGCTTGGTATTCGCGTAGAAGTGGCAGATGCGTACTGTAGTATAGAGACACGAGTTGTTGCCGGACATGATGAGATTCTCACGCCAACTGACGTAATTGCCAGCGAGAAATTCCATGGATGGATACAGGGGACGCTCGAAAGCGATAGGAGGGAGCGCTGCACTGCCTAAGCCCTGTGTACCACGATCGGTTCGGGAAAGCAGATCGGAACGCTGCAGTACCCAGGTAAAAGCAATCGAGACTGTCTGCATAGCAGGGTCTCTTCAATCAGGCTGTGGGAGGATACGGTATATCGCTGTACAAACGCTGTCAGGAATCGCAGGACAGTGCACTTGTGCACACAACAGGAAACCTCTGATGCAAGGATCAGATGGACCAACGGTCACATTATATTCGTACATCACTTCTCTACCAAGCGGCATCACCCAGACATCATAACATCGGGCACAGCTGTAGTCGCGTACCCAGTCCTTGCCGCTCACAACGTCCTAAACGATCGGTATGCAGCATACCGTCTAGAAGACCGTACCCTTCGTCTGCTTGCCCTTCTCCTCCTCCAGCTTCTTGACGTTGATGTTCCTCCAGATCCAGATGGACGCAAAGCACAACGGGACGAAGCACGCGCCAGTGATGACCATCTTGCGCTGCACATCCGCGTAGGCGCCGACAACAGCATCGCGCTCGGGAGTTCCATCAAGGAAAGACATCTGGACGGAGATATCGCCGAAAATGATTGTCGAGTTGATCTTGCTAGCCTCGGGCAGACGGTTGTAGAGTTGCTGCGGCAGGATGTTGTTCCACAGGGCGCCGGCAATAGCGATACCGATTGACGCGCCAAAGCTCCCGAAGAGACCCCAGAGTGCTGTGACGGCGGCAATCTCCTGGTGGGTAACAGGGACCATGACTGCGAGCTGGGCGCAGGTGGCGAAGATGCCAGTGCCGAGACCGACGAGGACCTGGGTCAGGGCGAGGACGCCTGGTGCGGTGGAGGGAGTGCGGAACGGAATCAGGAGCGCAGTACCGAGGAGAACGATAGGAACGCCGGTGTAAGCAGTCCACTTGAAGTTGCCGGACCAGCTGATGAACCACGCGACGAACGGGCTGAAGATGGACGAGGCAAGCGAGAACGAGTTGAGAATGTATCCCGCGTGGGTAACGCTCTGCCTGTGAACGACGAGAAGGTAGGAGTAGAAGTATCCGTTCCAGCAGAAAATTGACAGGAACATGACGCCGTATAGCAGGCATGACCCGACGATGGTGCGATCCTTGAGGAACTTCCATGGCAGGAACTGGACGGGCGCGATCTTGGCTTCCCAGAAGTAGAATGCCGGGAACAAGAGAATGCCGAGGACGATCATGGCGATGATGTACGGCGTCTTCCAGCCGTTGGGCGCGTATTGCTGCAAGCTGAAGGGAAGCAAGAAGAGACAGAAGGCAGCCATAATCAGGATTATGCCGATGACTAAACGACGTTAGCAAGCTCGTTACAAGGGATGAGCGAGAAGTGGGTCAGCCTACTGTCGAATTGGACGAAATGGTACGCAATAGATTGAAGAACAGTGCGACCTGACTTGCGTTGCTCAATGACACCAGCTTGCTTGGCCTTGCGGTACATGAACATCATGATAGCCATTGCCGGCAAGCTAGCAGCAATGAAGATGAAAATGAAGGCGCCGAAAGCCCATCGCCAGTTGCCTCTGTTGACGAAGATCTCGCCAATGGCAGGACCCGCGAAAGTGCTGGCAATACGGGGTGTGCCGTTGAGGGTGAAGATGAGCATACGGTTCTTGAGCGAGGTGATGTCGGCAGCCATGACGTCGGTGACGTACAGCACACCAATGTGACCACCCCAGTAAAGGACGTGACCGGCGACATAGGACTGGACATTGGTGCAAGCGGCCTTGATGGCCATACCGACGAGGACGATGAGCAGCATCACGAAGAAACCCTCAACACGACCGAAGACGTCGATGAACTTGGATGTAGCAAGTGGGATGCACCCAGCAAGGGCAGTCGACATGACGTTTCCGACATTGAGCAGACCATGCCTGCCGAACGATGAGGTGATGAAAGGATTGAGCGCGGCATCAATGGCGTTCTGCAGGAAAGCGACAAACTCGATAAGGTAGAGGCTGGAGTATGATCAGCCAACATTATCGAGTCATTAATGGAAAGCTCGTCTTACAAGATGAACATAAGAATGAGCGTCTGCTTGCTCCAGATGTCCGTGATAGCTCGTACGCGCTGGACACCGTTCTGGAATTTCTCCGAATCGGTCTCGGGCTTGTAGCTATCGCTGCCATTGTCGACACCATGCGACGTAGGCTGGGCACTCTTCTCGATGTCGAATTCCTTGGAGACATCGTAGGCCGGGCGCACAGCGTCCGAATCGAAAGCAGTGGTCGCCATGATGCGATAATTCAAGCAGACCCGAAGTAAGGCCGAGCAATGCAGGCTCCGCAGGGGTGCAAATTAGGGTGCAGGAGCAAGGAGATGGGTGACGATGCCAACAGCAGGTCGCGCACATCTTAAGTATCGCCATGCGTTCTCTCCGATAACCGGACAGGGAAGGTCGAAAGAGCAACAGCATGAAAAATTTGCCATCGACTCCCACCCGGTGGCTTGGGATTGACTGCTAATGTTGTAGGTAACCCGCGTGCCCAGTGACGGACAACTGCGCTAGATGATCAGATAAGGGATAGATGATCTTATCAGATCCAATCTCGCCCTTCGTCTGCTATTGTGGCGTCCTCTTGGCCCGCCCACGCCCCGCTGCAGAATTGCTGCCAAGTCCTTGGCGAGCCATGTCAGTGGCAGACTTCCCCTCGGACTGTCGAATCGAGGATCGCCTCCGAAGGGCCTGAAAGCAAGCGAATCAAGGCTTTTGGGTCTCGCCTGAGCGGTGGGACTAGCCGAGCCCGTTCCGTATGCCTCACGAACATAAGCCGTGATCTTGTTTCGCTGATGTTTTGGCATTCGACTTCGGGTCCAGGACGGACCATCGCTGAGCAGCTTCTCGCGCCTGGTTAGACGTGAATCTGGCAGAAGTCGAGTGTTGGATGGGCTTCTACTCGAGGAGGTACAGACGCGCGTGGGAACGGTGCAGATGCAGGGGACGTTCAGGTGCCATTCCTCCAAGGTTCCCAGGGTTGTCCTGAAAGCTTGACAGTCTAGAATTCCATCACAACAAGACAGTGTCCATCATCAGCTCGACAGGACTTCGAGACTCGAATATTGCTCGATGCGTAGAGATCGGTTCGGTGGAGCAGACCAGCTAGGCGGCGTCATGGTGTGTGACGTTAAACACTGCGAAGACGGCGGGCAGCTTGGTGATCTCCGCCGTCCGCACCCGCGGCGCAGACACCGCTTCCGTAATCTTATCAGATCATCGCATCAAAGTCGCTGATGACCCGGACATGATGGCTTAACCCGCGAAATGAAATACGGGGCTTCTCCGTGGCACACGCGCTTCACATTCGAGCGTTCCGATGTAGGCCGAGGGTGTGGACATGGTTGTGTAGTGTCACACCGCGGGGGTGGATGCCCAAGGTTCAAGGTGGGGACACGACGTGCATTCCCTCGCATTGGTCCCACACGACCTCGCCTCCTCAGGCAAATTGGCTCGATTCGATTTTCGTATGATCTGGCAAGCCACCCAATGGGCTATTGTTTCTACTGTGTAAATTCAGGTTAGCACGTCGCCCTCAATTCGTCCATCTGGTTGAAGCTGTCAATTCACGCCTTTTGGCGTTATTCTTCCAAGAGATACCTATACAGGCACTTGTCAGTTTCGGGAGAGGACGACGAGGGTACCGGTTGAGAAGTGAGGAAATGAACACCATACGCGAGAACGCCACGGACCAGACACCCCTTGGCCCTATACCTCCGACTCTTATAGTCCAACAACCGCTATCATGACCCGAAGCTTTCCTCGTCGCGCACAACAGACGATAGTTACCTAGCACCCCGATTCTTCCGCATATCATCATAGTCAAACACCATCAACCGCAGCTCCAATGGCGACCCCATGGAGCGAAAGCTGCCGCCAATGCTCCTCCATCATTCCTCTATGTTAAAGGGCGGATGGGACGCTTTCCTAGCTCCACCTAAACTCCACGATATTGTCAACGCACCGTGAGGTAAAAGGCATGAACGGGCGCGAAGGCAAAAAGGTAATTGTGATACAATTTCATTGGAGCGTGATGCCTACGCATGTGCTATAACGCATTGCAGCATGTGTCGTGGCCCTCGCCCGTAACAATCAACCCTTGATTCCAGATCATTCACAGTCACCTAGACGCTCCATCTCCTCTCCCAACACCGCGAGAATCACGCGCAGTACCTCACCCCGCCGCACGCCCACCCAAATCCCCCCATCATCGCTCGATCTCGATCTCCATCTCCATGTGCCCCAACCCCTCACCACCTCCACCTCACAACGCCGCCTCATCCATGTTCCGAATCCAGGCCCACATCCACCTCGTGGCATCCACATGCGCCCTAATCCCCATCTTCTCATCGACCGTATGAATATTCCCCAGGCCGCTCTGCTCCCTATCCCAGCCCGGTCCATAGCGGAAGATATTCTCGCTCAGATTCCAATAGTAGCGCGTATCCGTGTTTCCCGTCATGATGCCCGGGCTAACCAGCAAGTCCGTGCCGTACAAGGCGCGGGTGGTGCCAGCAAGGACACCGAACGGCGTGACGCGCGAGGAGTTGGACGGGGAATGGAGATTGGTGGGCGATACGGGCGCGGGTTCGAGGGTTGTTGATCTGTGCGTGAGGGTGATGCTGGATGGAGTTTCGGCGCCGTTGAAAGCGTGCAGAGCGAGGTTGTACTTCTTGGCGACGTGGGCGGCGAGCGAGGCGATGTGTGCTTTTATTGCGGACGAGCTGGAGCCGACGTTGATGCGGTGGTCGACGGTGACTTGGGTGCGCTCGGGGAGCGCGTTGGTCTTGACGCCGCCGTGGATGATGTCTACGGCTACGGAGGTGGTGAAGAGGTATTTGATCTCTGGACCGGCCTTTGCGGCCTCGATGGCTAGGTGGTCTTTCTTGGACTTTTGGGAGCAGGTGGACTGTTTCGACGCGCGCTTGTTGAGCAGCTTCGAGAGCTTCGACGGAAACTTCGGCGCGTGTTCGGCGCCGCAGTAGAGTAAGTCCAAGTAAGGGTTCTCCTCATAGAGATGAGGCTCGTATTGGTTTTCTTCGATCAAGGTAATGAGCTCGCTCGCCACGCCAATGCCGTTATGTTTCGGTGGAATACTCGAATGACCGCCGGGCATCCGAACCACGAGATCGACATCGATAGCGCCCTTCTCCGCCACTCCAGGGAGCGCAAAGTTCGTGCCCCAGCTCTCCACATTAACGGCTCCCTCATCAACAATAGCCGCAATGGAGTCATGACCATATTTCTTGATCAAATGTTCCGCCAAATGCCCCGCACCCTCCGGGCCCGAGATCTCCTCATCAAACCCAAACGACAAAATCAGCGTCCTCTTCGGCGAAAACTGCGCCGCCAACAACGCCTCGACAGCCCCGAGGATCGCAATGAGCTGATTCTTACAATCACTCGACCCACGCCCCCAGACAAATTTCCCGTCAAAATGGCCCGAGAAGGGCGGATGCGTCCAGCTCTTGACCGTACTCGCAGGAACAGGCACAACATCCTGATGCGCCATGAGCAAATTCGGCTTCAATCTCTGCTCGCTGCCCGTCCACGTATACAGCAGGCCATGCTCGTTAACTTTCTCCAGCTGCAGACTCGCATGGACCAGAGGAAACGTCTTGGCCAGATAGTCGGCGAAACTATAGAAGATGTCCCAGCGCGGATCGGACCCAATTTCGCCCATATCGTCGTAGCTCTGGGTTGGGATCTTGACCGCGCCGGCCAGGCGCTCAACGGCAATTTCTCGAAACGCGCCGGATTCGAGGTAGGCTTGCATGTCTTCCAGCTCTTTCGTCTGATGCCCTGGAGTCAACGGCGCGACCTGGGGACATCTTGGCGGCGAGGTTGCGGGACTTGGGGTGATGTTCCATGGTGGTGTTGATAGCTCGCTGATGTAATGGCGAAGTAGGAACCAGAATGCAACTAGAACGAAGACTATCTTGAGAAATTGAGAGTGTCGCAAGCTTTTCCTCGGCTTCTCGACAAGCACGGGTGTCTGCACGCCCCAGTTCTTGGCTGCCATGGTGTATGTTGGTCTTGGGATGGAGGTTGGTACGGCCCGGATGTGGTGCGGGGATAAGGCCGTCACGTAAGAGCTAGGCTTAATGAGGAAGGTATGGCTTATCGTAGTCCACAAATCTGGTAGTTTCGCGAGAAATGCATACGTCAATACGTTATGCGAGCAACTGTACCTCACGGACCCTAACAAAGCATGACTTCAATAGCTGTCGTGAGAAAAAGTGAGATAGAACTCCGAAAAGAGCGCGAACTCAAGACGTAGAAGTTCACAACTCAAGAACCATCTCAGAATACCAAATGCTCAAAGCCGTTCATTTGTTTCCAAAACCATCCCATGGTCCTCTCACCTTCTTCACCCGGTCCCCACGAGACGCCGATGCTGTGCCCGAACGAGTCTCATCTGATGCGCTGTGCGTCTTCGAGAATCTCTCCGCCATGGCCTTGACATGCGTATTCGCTCCCACCGGGCCTGTGATAGTTGAATCCGACTCCTCGGACTCATTCTCCGCTTCGTAATCCTCCGTCGGCGGCGGCAATTCAACCTCAGAGAAAAAGCCCGGGGGTATTATCGGGCTCGATGAACGTCGCGAAGTGGATGCGAGAGTGCCAGTCTCGGATGACGATGTGTGGAGATTAGGTTCGAAAAGGTTGGCGGGCGGCTCGCCGTTTACGGGACCTGTCCTTGTTATTTCTCAGTCTGACAAGGGGGAGAACACGTTACATACCAGCCTCGATCCCGCTCACATCGTCCTCGGGCATCTCCTCTGGGATCGGCCGCATCTGTATCCACTGCCAGAACGGCTCGCGGTACGCGTACCACATCGCCACATCAAAGATGTCGGAATCGTGTCTGAGCACCATGCGTGCGTCTTTCGCATCATCAGGATTCTATCGCTCGAAATGCTCGTCTCGACACTCGCATAGATCGAAAATATGCAGGATGGAAGCAAGAGTAACCTTGGCTCTGCACTGATGACAGGATTCAAGGACATCCCGCCCTACGGTGAGTAGTCCGTGCTGAAGATACTGGTGGAGCGACTCGGCGTATTGGGGCCTTGGTCGGTACCATGAGAGGGGAGATGTGGGGTAGAGATGCGATTTGTTGGGATTCGTGGCCATGGTGGAGATTGGGCGAGACAAGCCACAAGATTGGATGATCGGTAGTGAGGGTGTGCAATTAAGTGCCGATGATAATGCGAACGTGGTACCCCAAAGAGTGGATGCTGCAGCTGGTAGCAATGTTGAAGATGTAGATGGTTTTGGAGTTGGTTGAAGTCAAAGAGGGATAGAGAATATGCGAATGCGTTGTCGAGTGCTGGAAGGTGCGGCGAACCACAACACAGGAGTAGAGGGCGCCAACCAATACAATGGAAGGTGTGACTATGACGGAGAAGCTGCTGCAGCGCGTTTTATTACTTGCGGGTAAGCATTGCCTTCGTGTCACCACAACGCTTGCCACGGAAGTATCGGCGCGACAGTAGTAGTGTTCGGAAGTAGTAGTATTAAATGTCATATATGCAGTCCTGAGATCAATGAAGTCTCGACAGAAACCATGCGGCGCATATCATTACAGTAGTGTCGTGAAATAGCATACAAGCCATGCCTGCCAGCGAGAGTCATGGAAGATTTATTGAAAGAACACCGCGGCCACGCAAACGCGAAAGACCATAGCGGTCAAGGGTATCAAGTATAGTATTAGGAAAGACTAAGACGAACACAAAACCTTCTTCATCCAGACGTTGCCCTTCTCATCGTCGATTTCACCGCTCATTTGGCTGCTGGCGCGGCCAACGTTGACGAACTTCGGCCAAGTGTTTGTGAGCACAAGGTACTTGATTTCGCGCTCGGCGGGATCGAAGATTATTTCAGTGAACGCTTCCGGGATCTCAACCTCCGCAAGAACTTCGTCGACGTACAGCTCGTGGATACGGGAGACAGCGCGAAGGTTGGCGCGGCCGAGTGCATCGAGATTGATGGCTGACTTGAGTTCCGATGTCGAGTTGAAGGACCTCTTGCAATCCGAGTGCGAGTCGGGTACAACATCAGGATTGAAATTGTCGAAGGGAGTGGCATCATTAGATGTTTCCGATACAACAGAGCCACGCTGGCTGCGATGGAGCAAGACAGCTGCACTTTCAAAGACATGATGAAGGCGCTTCATCTCCTTGGAAGATATGTTGATCGGGAATTCGGAAAACTCGAGAGAGATAAAGTGAGAGTAGATACGGACGGCCGCAACAAACTGCTTGCGACGATGTTCAGCGGTCGAGGCCTTTGGTGAAAACCATGAGCGGCGCCAATCGGCGAGATGTGTGAGGAAGCTGACGTTCTCACCGGAGAAATCCTTCAAGGCAGCGAACTGAAGAAGGGGCATAGCGTTCGTTCGGAGGGCATTCTCAAGCGCCGTCATGGTGAGCATATCAGACTTGTTGCTCTCAAACGATGTCTTGCTGTTGACCGTATAGTCGCCCGTAGATTTGAGTGTCGTCGCATCCGAGTAACCACTGGGACTCTTGAGTGAGCCTTCTCCATCGGGGCCGTTGGCAGCTTGACGCTTCTCCCAGTTGGCAATAGCTTCAAGTGTCTCTTGGCGGAGGCTATTGCCTCGAATAACGTCGACGATAGGGAAGCCTATCGCAAATACCTCCATGAAGAAGATGCACACAGAAAACCAAGTGGGCGGCGGTAGGACTGCGTTGAGTGGAGTAAACTGGGGAGCATACATGCCCGCGAGCCAGAGGGGGGATGCTGGGAGGCTACATCTGTGAGTAAAGCAGCAAATACTGTGGAAGGTGAAGTCTTACCCAGCAAGACAGCAGCATATAGTCTGAGTCCTCCATCCATGCACATCCCTCACGCTACGAGACTTCCATAGCAGGTAAGGCGCATATACCCAGGCCCAGAACAGTTGCCATACGATTGACAGCCACCATTCCCAGCCTTTTGAGCAGTCTTTGCGCGCTTCCATGCCGGTGCCCTTGACAGTGTAATCGAAAAGTCCGTAGCCGGGATGGAACTTCTTCGACCCGAAGAAGACAAACAGTGTGAGTAGGACCTGGAGCAATCAGTCGTTTGTCGAGGCTAGTGATATTTGCCCATCTTACTTGTGCGCCCATGCCAAAACCGATGAAGATCAGAGTTCGATCAATGTTATCAGCGCGCTCAACTCCAGCAAAGACGCGTCTCCAGCGACTATTCGCGATTGCCTCAGCCTTCTCTTCATCAATGGGCTTGTGGTCCTTCAACGAGCTCATATGCGCAAACTGCTTCTGTCGGCTCGCCAAGTGCAAGAACTGGCTATTCGCTGCATGGAACAAAGCGATGCCAAAGGGAAGCCAGATGCTCATGACCCAGAACTCAAGCGTGCATGAAAAGTATGCTCCGACCGGATATGCGATGATGCATAGCGCTGCGTAGATGTGTAGTGAGAAGACACCAGCCAGGAGTAACGGGATTCGTCGCATGCGAAGGGAGGGTAAGTGCCGATGAGTCCAAAGAAACGCCATCCCAGCTGCAAGTGCCAAGTTCCATACAATGAACAGAGCCATGTAGGTCCACCCAACTCCGTCCAGCATTAATTGAGCCATGGTGGAAAGAATTGATGAGGGTCGGGAGAACGTAGACGAAGCTGAACTTAACTTGACCGTGGGAATTCAAGGACCCTTATACCAGCGAAATTGGCCGGGAGGAAATCTTGATCGAGGTTTCCCGGGGACTGGAGAAAGCCAAGACATCGACGGGAGGGACTCATCTAAATCCCTCCCCATGTTCGTGTTCAGATCGTCATGATTGCAAGTCCACAATGCCGGGCGAACAGGCCGCCAATTGTTCTCCATAGATTCAAAGCTGGCGGGCGGCACCCCTTGCTAAGGAGCATTGGCAGGGGACGGGTTGTAGTGTAACCGAACTTTAACGGTTAGCGCAATCGAACTTGTCAAGCCGAACAGGCTAGTTCCCTGTCGGGTGGCTGAACAAGGCTCGGGTCCCAACCGCGACTTTGAGGTGGCAGCCCTGGCCATCAGCAGAACAATTCGCCGATCCTCATAACAATGGCCGGCGACCACAATCGTCGCAGTCACCAGAGACAATGTTCCAAAAGTAACAGCGGCATTGTTCCGGCAAGGCTGGGGCGATCTGACTCAGGGAAAACCCGCAACGGGCGATCCTTTGGGCACGGCTTTGCAGCATGAGAGATGCCTCGTTCATCCGCGCATCAGAGCGACAGATCCCATCGATCGAATAGTTACCTCCGGGTCGAGCATTGACAGTGACGATATCATGTACCTGACGTCGTTTGCCCCAGATCCTTGTCTGAGATATTTCCTTGCAACGCGTGCAGCTGCCTTCATCAACAATCGCGGGCCATTTGCCTTCAGGGCAGGTTTTGTGCACAGTCTAGCATGCACTAACTTCCCTGCGGAGCCGTGCCGCACCTGTCGCCGTTCACTGACTCAATAAACCTCGATGTGACAGCGGGGCTCAAAGATTCGATCATGGGGGCATGATTGAGAGGCGCCGCCGGTCAGAACTGCGGGTCCGTTCAAAGGCGCACGTTTTGGTCAGCTCGTTGGTGATGGCAATATTGCCGAGACTTTCTGTTCGGAGAAAAGTGTGCCGCTGATGCTCAGGCATAACCCCAATAACTGTGCCCGTAGCCAATGAGACATTGCTGTACTCTGGTTCTGCGCAAGATGTCACTTTTATTGGGGCACATTGCCAGCTCGAACAGCCAGCGGTCCGTGCGAACAGGGCGCATTGGTGATCTTCGCCACTTCATGCCTGTGATGGCTTTTGGCACGCGTGCTTGGGTCGCACCGATCATCAACTCGCGCGGGTCCGGCGAGCTGCAGACCCTGTGCGCTACGGCTTGTAAGGTAATGGAGTACGACAATGCGATAGCTCGACACGGACGCCATTATCACTGCAACGGTTGCTTCCACCATCAACCAGAATGTGACACGCGTGTAGTCTACGCTGTGTTTCTCGGAATTGTATTGAACGCTCAATCGCGTGGTCGCGATGGCAATGGCGAAGATAGACAAGCTCTTGAATATTGCATTGATGGCAGCATGCGTCAGCTTGAAGTTTGCCATACATATGAGCGAAAAGGGGATTGCCATGACTGTGGTCTAGGTTAGACATGAGCCAGAGCTCGATAAGGCGTTCACGAACCAGAGATGTCAGTCACTATGTCGAAGATTGACAGAGCTATCTCCCAAGTGACTGTATTGGACGGGCGGAGGTATTCGCAATGTCCTAACGAGTCAGTATCAAACGGTGGTCCTAAAGTAAATGCTAACTCACTGGACGAACGACATAGCAGAATTGGGACTGCTAAAGTGAAAAGAAACGATGAACCACAGATGCCGATCGTTACCCAGTAGAAGCGTGTGAGGTGCTTTGAGACGTATGCGTATGGTGGCTTGTGGAACTTGAACTGTGCCAGGAATGAGGCTTTTACACAGTAGACTGTGATCCAAAGCAATTCAATAGCGGAAGTGAGGCGAGCAGAAGTGCCGGCTGGTTGATCACGACTAATATTGATCTCGCCAGGAACATCGGTCACATGAACATAAAGCGTGGCCAAGCTTGAGTCCAACAAAGCGCAACCAGCGTATAGGCATGGTAAGGCGACAACGAGGAAGTAGTCGCTCCTGCGGAGCTTGCCTTTCGTTCGCATGCGCACCGCGAGACGCGACGCGAGGAAGGATGTGCAGAGGCCACAGAGCGTCCACATTACAATCTAAGTCCACGTCAGCGCATTCGACGCTGTACAATCTGCATGACTGACTTCGAATGCGTGCCTACTGACTCCCTCATCAACGTTCACCGCGGCGCGTGGAGCCATCGGTGGGGTCATCTCATTCGCAAGATGCTGCCATGACGAAGATCCACCTCGTTACAAATGGACTGCAAAGCAATACTGAGCCGGAAATTCGTCGGATGAGTTCGCATTACCGTAACCGAATGCCAGACAGTTGGGGCTCAGTTGGTGGTGATCCGTCCGTGCGGTGCGGCAAAGAGGTGGTGTTCAGGAGTGCATGTGCCGCACGGGACTGCGGATTAAAGAGGCAATGTCCACCTGAAGCACGGAGTGGACGTGGAAGACTTTGTGTGGCGTGTGGTGGTGAAACCACGACGTTAAACGGGACGGCAAGAGCTGCTGCTGACAGCAAGGTTGCACGGACTTCGTTCGCCCCATCCCTTCCTGACCGAGCTGCTGGGCCATCTCAGATGCAACATCTTGGACAACCTTCTGCATGCGATTTCCTGCCCTGACTCGACCTCGAGCAACGCACCCGGGCTGATCTTGCAATTCTTGTGCCGCAATGCCTGTGCTTGTCCAGTTGAAGTGCCGAAGAGGTGGGGCATCCCTGCAGCCTCGCATTGGTCGTAGACGATGCCGTCAAGATCCAGCAACAATACCGTCGTCGTCATGACGCTCCCATGTCCGGTGTTACCGGCATACAATAATGAGTCTCGACATTTATCGCGTGTGCAGCTTTACAAGAATCACCTTACACCATCCACAATGTCATTTGCGTACAAGAAGGTCCTCGTTATCGGCGCTACTTCGGGGATAGGCTGGGCCCTCGCGGAGAAGATCGTGCAGGACGGCAAGCATGTCGTAATCGTGGGCCGAAGAAAAGAGAAGCTCGATGAGTTCGAAAAGAAGTACGGCAGTGAAAAGGTGGACTCAATAGTCTTCGACATCAGCAAGCTCGACGAGATTCCGAAGTTCGTCCGGACCGTGACGAGCGAGCACCCGGACCTCGACTCCGTCTTCCTCAACGCAGGAATACAGCGCGGCTTCGACTTCTCTAAGCCGGAGACGGTGGATCTGAGCGTGCTGGAGCTAGAGTTTAAGACCAACTACCTGTCGTACATGCACTTGACGACCGCATTCATCCCGTTCTTGCAGAAGCAGGAGAAGGAGACAAGCTTCATTTACACCACGTCTGGGCTGGCTTTGCTTCCGCTGCCACGATGCCCCAACTACTGCGCCTCAAAAGCCGCCCTGCACCACATGATTTTGGTGCTGCGCGAGCAGCTGCGAGCAGGGCCGGGCAATATCAAGGTTATTGAAATATTCCCACCAGCCGTGCAAACGGAACTGCATGATGCAAAGCACCAGCCAGACATCAAAGATGGACGCAACATCGGGATGCCTCTGGACGAGTTTACCGATGCGGTGTGGGCCGGCCTGACGAAGGGCGAGGAACAGATCCCAGTAGGCTTCGTCGCAAAGGCGTTCGACGCATTCGAGTCGAAGCGACAGGAGATGTTTAAAGGTTTCATGATGAACATGAAATAGTGGAGGTGGTCCTGAGGATGTGGTAACTTCTGGAGGCATCCGACCTATATTTCGTAGCAGGGAGACCGTCGCCGGCATGGGCTCTTAATCCGTAGCCACAATGCTGTACCACGATAATGCTACATGCAGTCTGCGATGTTAGCAGCATTGCGAAGGCGAAGTGGTGACAAAGGTTACGTGGTTGCGCGGCCAATATGCTGCACAGCCCTAAAGCGGCACAGCCTTGCCGTAGCGTGAGCCTTAACCACTCCCGACGCCGCGCTCAGACGATCACCTCCACCCAGCTACCACACCGCACCTCGACTTTCTCGGTACAACTAAACACGTTCTTTGAAGCTATTCGTATGTCTATACGATGCGCACTTGATTGATATGATATGCTAAAGGACGCGCAGTAAAAAATCCATCATGACGGACAGTTTCAAGAATGCCATGGTGAACCGGTCCCTAGGGGACATCAAGAACGTGCGTCTCTCCAAAAGCACCCTTATACAGCATCCTGACCGGTCGTAGAATCTCCAGTTCCTCGTCGAAGCCGGCATCATCACCTCGGGGCAACACGACACCATCATCTCCCAGCTGCCCGTCTCCGCCGAGAACAGCGCCCGCGCGCTACCCGCTGTGCCAACCCAGGCCTTGTCCCACATGAACCTCAACAGCCAGCCCACACCCGCCGCGTCGCCTGCACCAGAGAAGAAGGCCGCGAACATTGGCTACTACGCCGACGCCCACGCCTCGAACGCCCCGCCGCCAGCTTATCCCTCCGTCCCCGCAACCCCCTTAGGGCCTCCCGTCCTTGCCCACGCCTGCGCGCTCTACCAGTACAATGCGCAAGACGCCGGCGACCTCGCGCTGATGCCCAACGACAGGGTCTTCGTAACCGAATACATGAACACCGAGTGGTGGAAGGGAAAGAACGAGCGCACGGGCATGGAGGGCATTTTCCCCGCTAGCTACGTGCGCAAGGAGGAGAAGTCGCTCATGCCCATGGCGACGCCGTCGGCACCGGCACCCAGCAACTACGGCAACATGCCGCTGGACGTGTCCAACTCGGCGCAGCCCCACGAGCCGACCAAGGCGGAACAACAGGGCAAGAAGTTTGGCAAGAAGCTCGGGAATGCCGCCATCTTCGGTGCAGGTGCGACTATTGGTGGCAAGATTGTCAATGGCATCTTTTAAGTTGACGTATGGCAGGTGCGACTATTGGAGGGAACATCGTCAACAGTATCTTCTAGGCTGCTGATGGTGCTGGGGAGAAAATGTGAGCTTGGCATGGGCGTTCGGGCGCTGCATCTCTTACGATAAGTCTGGGTTGTTCATAATTTATGATAGCGATTTCAATGTTACTGATTGCTGTTTCAGTGCGATATGTGCGTTGCGAGTGTTATTATATCTTTCCTCTCCAATTGGGGCTATCCCTGGGTGATGCTTTGGCCTTTCTGAGATGCTCCTTCCATATTCGACGCTCCTTCCCACCTTCCCAAGATGATGATATACAACCTACGTCACGGCTGGAACCAGTCACAGACACGACTTAGCTGCCTCTCCGTTCAGCATTCCTCATTCACACTGCCATTGCCACTGTGGCTGACAAGCTTCACCAAATCACAGCAATCGATTCGTTTGGCTTGTACTCCCTTCAACTCATGCTTCCGTGTCACTGTCCTACGCGCTTCAACGATGCATACGCCGACCAGTATATACCTGCTCCGTCACGCCTTTTCCCATCATCTCCAAGTCACCAAGGCACGCACACTCGCCGGCCAGCAGTCACGTAATCGCCTCAAGCCGGCAACCTTGTGCACCGAGAATGCTAGAGCGACTCGCAGACCACTCAGACTCTGGACATCGTTTCACGGACACAAGCGCGAGACCAGGAAGGGTACTAAATAACCCAGCAGTACAGCGGAGACTCTATGGCGTTGAAGATAGCAGGACCGGTCCAAGGCAAACTGCATTCAGTCCGCAGCATGCGCAGGCCACGAGCAAAGAACAAGCAAAATCACTAGCGAAGTACTCGCGATACCGAAATCGCGCGGTGTGGGCACAAGCGCTGGTGCTCTTCAACGTCGTCGGCATCCCTCTCTCGCATGGCGTGTACCTCGAGTACTACTTCGCTGTCCAGCACTCGGGCAGTCGTCTAAGCGCGCTATCGATCATACCCGCCATACAAATCTTCACGATCATGAGCATACCAGGGCTTGTGGGTTGGGTCTACCACTG